>Ga0209253_10003571_pt1 | contig 13663 bp, 15 predicted proteins | sample FrelakmetBRP12BR_FD_187145 | JGI IMG/M metagenome (GOLD analysis project Ga0209253, IMG submission 187145) | Freshwater lake sediment microbial communities from the University of Notre Dame, USA, for methane emissions studies - BRP12 BR (SPAdes)... | ecosystem: Environmental > Aquatic >...
GTAGGGTATGAGTATTGTCGCCGATGCCAAGCGTGGCATCATAACAGACGAGATGAAAACTGTTGCACAGCAGGAAGGCGTCACCGGGGACTTTGTCCGGCGGAGCGTGGCAGAGGGCCACATCGTCATCCCGGTCTCTCCCTACCGGGATGTGAAGATCTGCGGGATCGGCGAAGGGCTCCGCACCAAGGTCAACGCCTCCATCGGCACTTCGACCGATATCGTCGATATCGAAATGGAGATCGAGAAGGCGCGGCAGGCGGAACGTGCCGGGGCCGACACGCTCATGGAGCTCTCGACGGGGGGCGATTTTGCGGAAATCCGGAGACAGGTGATCGCAAACACCAGCCTTTCGGTCGGCAGTGTCCCGCTCTACCAGGCATTCATCGAAGCCGTCGACAAGGACGGTGCCGTTGTCCACATGAAGGAAGACGACCTGTTCCGCATTACGGCAGAGCAGGCGAAGCTCGGAACGAACTTCATGGCGATCCACACCGGCATCAACTGGGAGACGGTCAAAAGGCTCAGAAACCAGGGGCGGCACGCGGGACTTGTCTCCCGTGGCGGTGCGTTCATGACCGCGTGGATGCTCCACAACGAGAAGGAGAACCCGCTCTACTCCGAGTTCGATTACCTGCTCGAGATCATGAAGGAACACGAGGTCACGCTCTCGATGGGAAACGGCATGAGGGCAGGCGCAATACACGATGCTACGGACCGCGCCGGGATCCAGGAGCTCCTCATCAATGCAGAGCTCGCAGACAAAGCGCATGCAGAGGACGTCCAGGTGATTGTCGAAGGTCCGGGGCACGTGCCGATCGATGAGATCGCGACCAACGTCCAGCTCATGAAGCGGGTCACCAACAACAAGCCGTTCTACATGCTCGGGCCGATCGTTACCGACATCGCACCGGGCTACGATGACCGCGTCGCCGCAATCGGCGCTGCGATCTCGTCCTCTCTCGGCGCGGACTTCATCTGTTACGTGACACCGGCCGAGCACCTCGCGCTTCCGACACCGGAAGAAGTCTATGAAGGGGTCATCAGTTCACGCATCGCTGCCCACGTCGGCGATATGATCAAGCTCAAAAAGACCCGTGCAGCGGACCTCGAAATGGGCCATGCCCGCCGCGAGCTTGACTGGGAGCGCCAGTTTGCGGTTTCCATGAACCCGGAGAGGGCAAAAGCGATCCGGGCAGAGAGGATGCCGGCAGACACCGACGGGTGCACGATGTGCGGGGACTTCTGTGCAATCAAGATCGTGAACCGGTATTTCAAGTTCTGAACGGAATTTTCATACTCTTTTTTCATTGGATTATCCTGATTCTTCTCAGGCCCCCTTGCCTAAGCCCACCCGGCCACATATCATCGAAAACCCGAGTACAGACCAGCATCACGAATGCAGCTGACAGTGGTCCCACTGACACCTCACTCCCGTGTGCCACCCCCTACCCATGACACCCCCACCATCCAGATTTTTTTTATATAGGTTGGGGGTTCTGACGTGAGATCCCCCGCTTTTTAGGGAATGCCGGACATCAACCATTATTTCCCCTCCCCGCAAATGATGAAGAACACAGGGGCACCGGGACAGACAGGATCATACGGGACGCAGGCACAATCCGTTCCGTTGAACATTTCTGATTTCAACTCAATATGCTCAAATAACCTTTCACACAAACGGATGGTACCGCGGTGATTTTTATGCAGGTCAATTTCGGGGGGTTTGTCCCGCTCTCAACGGTCGACTGGCGGGGCAGGTCTGTATGCACAGTGTTCCTGCGGGGTTGTCCGCTCAAATGTTCCTATTGCCAGAATGATTTGATCCAGAACGGGCAGGATTTTTTGGAAATTCAGGAAATACTTGACATGATCCGCTCGTCTGAACCGTATATCAGCGGGGTTGTCTTTTCCGGAGGAGAGCCGACCCTGCAGAAAGAAGCACTGGTCGCTCTCTGCGGACATGTCAAAAAAATGAACCTTGCTGTAGGAATCCAGACAAACGGCCTGTTTCCCGAAACATTATCTGAATTAATTGGTAAAAAAATCGTCGATAAAGTTGCGGTCGATTATAAGACAAGATGGGAACAATATACCGATCACTGGGAAGGTTTTCAGAATATCAAAAAGGAAAATTATCAGAAGAATGTGAGAAGATCAATACAGATATGTAAACAATCCCATGAGGATGCAATTCTGGAAGAATTTGAAGTGGTTGTTACCGTTTTTCACGGAAACGAGAGAGATATAATTGATATTTCAAAAGAAATAGGAAATGTGGATCTGATCATCCAGCAGGGGGAACATAAACTTGGGATTATTAAAGAGCCCCCGCATGAAATTTCTGAAGGTAACTATGTAGTCCGCAAACGGTCGTTCCAGAGGGATATTCAACCCCTGACATATGAAGAGATAAAAAAATTTGCTGATAATTTAAAAAGACCGGTTCGGATCAGGACAAGAAATTCGGGAGAGGTTTTTTACGAAGGTCATCGGGGTCGTCGGGTTTCCCGCAAGCGGTAAAGGAGAATTTGCCAGGATCGCAGCAGCGCAGGGCATCCCGGTCATCACGATGGGTGACATGATCCGTAGGGCTGTCAGGGACGCGGGCATGGAGCCAACAGACGAGAACCTCGGCTTGATGGGAAACCAGCTGCGGAAGGAACGCGGCATGGATGCGATCGCACAGCTCTGTATCCCGGAGGTCAGGGAGCAGTCCGCACCGCTCGTCCTTATCGATGGCATCAGGAGTGATTCCGAGGTCATGCTGTTCAGACAACAATTCCCCGGGTTTGTCCTTGTCACCCTGAAATCCCCGTTTTCAGTGCGGCTCGCACGCCTCGCCAGCCGCGGTCGATCCGATGATACCACCACAGGACCCTCGCTGCAGGCACGCGACGAGCGGGAGCTCCGGTGGGGGCTTGGCGCTGCGCTCGATCTGGCAGATTATTGTATCGACAATGAGTCCGACCTCGCAGGGTTCACCACCAGGGTGAAAGAACTGTTGAAACAGCTGGAGGGGGGTGTATGAGCCGCACACCCTACTTTTCCTCATCCGCAAAGATCTGGGACGAGATCGGGTGGGTTACCGGCATTGAAGAATGCGGGTATTCAGGGTGGGAAATTGTCGCAGACGGGAACTACCGGCTTGACAAAACAGATAACTACCGGGCGATCAAAGACGTGATCGCGACCACGAACCTTGGAATAACCGTCCATGCTCCCTATGGCGACCTGAACCTTGCCACGCTCAACGATCCCATCTACCGGGAATCGGTCCGCCAGATCTGCACGTGCATCGAGCATGCTGCCGACCTGACCGATCGCGTAACACTGCACCCGGGGTATCTCTCCCCGGTCGGCAAACTGGTGCCAAAGAAAGCCTGGGACCTCCAGAAAGAGGCATTAATACGGATAGGAAAGGTCGCATCCGATCATGGGGTGCTTGCCTGCGTTGAGAATATGATCGGGATCAGGGAATTCCTGTGCCGGGCCCCGCATGAGCTGATGGGACTGACCGAAGGGATCGAGGGTATCGGGATGACGTTTGACTTCGGTCATGCACATACCGTGGGCAAAGTGGGCGAATTTCTTCCCTACATCAGCAAGGCAAACCACCTTCACATCCATGATAACCATGGCATGTCGGATGAACACCTTGCACTGGGCGACGGCACCATCCCGTGGGATGTTGTGGGGGGAGCCGTCAGGAAAGATTACCGGGGCGTGATTGTCATCGAGGGGCGATCGATCCAGGAGGCACAACAAAGCCTTTCGGTTTTTTCGAGGTATTTTCTATGAGCGGGGAGACACTGCAGGTATATTTTCTGGGTACCGCCGGGGCACTTCCGACCCCCCACCGGAACCCTTCCTGTATCATGGTGAGGAGAGGGTCTGACACCCTGATCTTCGATTGCGGTGAGGGGGCACAGCAGCAGATGATGCGGGCGCGTACCGGTTTTGGCATCAATGCTGTTTTTATCACCCACTGGCATGCCGATCATTTCCTCGGTATTTTCGGGCTCATCCATACACTCTCCTTCAACGGCCGCACTGCCCCGCTCACCATATACGGTCCTGAGTGGGTGCATGAATTTGTCCAGACGATCAGGCATGTCGGCAGGTTCAACCTGAACTTTCCCATTGAATCGGTTGAACTTGCTGACGGTTCCTTTGTGAGATTTGACGGGTACACCGTCACGGCGTTTGCAGTCAGCCACGGCATTACCGCGCTTGGCTACGTTTTTGAGGAGGATGCACGGCCCGGCCGGTTCGACAGGGAAACAGCAATCGCCCTTGGTGTTGCTCCGGGCCCGCTTTTCGGAAGGCTCCAGCGCGGGGAAACGATCCCTGTCGAACTAGAGGGCAGGCAGGGGGTCGTCAGGCCGTCTGACGTGATGGGTCCCCCGCGCCCGGGCAGAAAAATCGTGATTACAGGAGACACCCGCCCGGTCCCCGCCCGGATCGCCACGGTGGCACAGGACGCTGATCTGCTCATCCATGACGCCACCTATGATGATGCAGAAAAGGACCGAGCAGCAGAATTCTACCATGCCACCGCAGGCCAGGCGGGTGAAGCAGCTGCCGCAGCAGGGGCGCTGACACTCGCGCTGATCCACGTCAGCTCGCGGTATACGGATGCTGATTCTCACATAAACGATGCGAAGAAAAATTTTTCCGGACGTGTGATTGCCCCACAGGACCTTGACATGGTTGAAGTCTCTTTCAGGCAATAGGATCACGTTTTCACGTTCCCATGATCGGTCAGCTCAACGGATTGTACCGAATGACAATGTAGTTAATGCCCCAGAGAAAATTGATCGTACACTCAAGCGTTGCCATTCTTGTGCAATGTTGGAATGTGCAGCCAATATGCAATCGATACGGTAATTTCTGGTTCGCAGTGTGTGGAGAGAGAAGAATGCAACACGACGATATCCTCGTTTTCCGGCTGGGTGCCTCCTGCGACCTCGCCGATGTACAGGAGCAGGAAATGTATGTGGGGAAGGTCCAGGGCTTTGCCAACTTCGGAATGTTTGTCCAGTTAAACGACCGGATCAAGGGGCTTGTCCATAAAAGCAATATGAAAATGGAGCACAAGGAAAAAGATACCATCCTTGTGAAGGTGCGCCAGATCCGCCCGAATGGCAACATCGATCTCGAAGAAGTGCTGATCCAGGTTTACCAGGTTCAGAACGTTGAGAAGAGATCGACAACGGTGCGCATCACCGACCTTGCGAATAAAGTGGGAAAGACCGTTGCCATTGAAGGGGAGGTAGCCCAGATCAAACAGACAAGCGGCCCGACAATCTTTACGATTGTCGATGAATCAGGCACCCAGAATGTCGCTGCTTTCGTAGAAGCTGGCGTGCGGGCTTTCCCGGAGGTTGAACTCAACAGCCTGGTAAAAGTCGTTGGCGAGGTGATGAAACGCAACAACCAGCTCCAGATCGAGGCAGACGTCATCACACTTCTCGGCGAGGAGGATGCAAAGACTGTACGTGTCCGGATCGAAAAAGCACTCGATGCCAGATCTGAACCGGAACAAATCCCGCTGTTGATCAAATCAGAGGTGATGGAGCGCCTCCGCCCCGAGATGATAAAAATCGCAAAGATCGTGCGCAGGGCAGTATTCACGGCACAGCCAATCATTGTCCGGCACCATGCGGATGCGGACGGCATATGTTCTGCGGTTGCCATTGAGCAGGCAGTCGTTGCACTCATCAGGCAGAGCGGCGCGGACTTTGATGCGGATTATTACCTCTTCAAGCGCGCACCTTCCAAGGCCCCGTTCTATGAGATCGAGGATATTACCCGTGACCTCGACTTTTCATTAAAGGACCATGTCCGGTTCGGGCAGAAGATGCCCCTTGTCATCCTTACCGATAACGGATCAACGGAAGAAGATGAGCCGTCCTATAAGATCGCAAGTGTCTACGACATCCCGTTTGTCGTCATCGACCACCACCATCCTGATTCGACGATTGACAAGTACCTGCTTGCCCATGTGAATCCCTACCATGCAGGCGGTGATTTCGGGATCACGGCAGGAATGCTGGGGACTGAGATTGCGCGCCTTATCAATCCCGGAATCGAACCGCTCATCCGCCACCTTCCTGCAGTTGCCGGTGTCGGCGACAGGAGCGAAGCTCCCGAACGCGCCTCCTACCTCGCCCTTGTACGTGACCAGTACAGCGAAGACACCTGCAAAAACATTGCGCTTGCCCTTGACTACGAGCAGTTCTGGTTGCGGTTCAATGACGGGCGTGAAATTGTCAAGGATATACTTAACATCAGTGGTATTACCGAACGGCACGCAAAGCTGGTCGCACTCCTCGTTGAAGGGGCCAATGCCATGATCGAGGACCAGATGAGCGCCTGCCTGCCCCATGTCGTTGCCCGCGACCTTCCCAATAGTGCGAAGCTCTTCCTGATCGATGTCGAGATCCATGCCCATAAGTTTACCTTCCCGCCACCCGGCAAGACCAGCGGCGAGGTGCATGACCGGCTCTGCAGGGCACATGCGGGATCACCGATTGTCACGATCGGGATTGGTCCTGACTTTGCGGTGCTGCGCTCCCGCGGGGTTCTGATGAATATCCCCCGCATGGTACGGGAGCTGCACGTCGAAATCCCGGGCGGGGGGATCAGCGGGGGCGGGCACCTTGTGGTGGGAAGCATCAAGTTCGTGGAAGGTATGCGCAATACTGTGCTCGAAGCGCTGATCGAAAAGATTGGCGGGGCGCAGGTTCAAAAATAACGAAAAATCAAAAAATTAATTTTTGAAACGCAGAGGAATTAGTGTAGAATAATCGGATCTCTGTATTATGCGCGGATCGATTTTCTAATTCCAACCGGTGAGTCATAAATGCTTTCTGGTCAATTATTTCATGGGCAAAACGAAAAAGGGGCAAGATTCTGCCACATGGGGTAGATATATATATATATGAGTGGATCTATATGAGTTTTTAATGCTGAGGCAGCACATGTCGACTTCAAAGAAGATTCGTGAAACGTATAACGAAACCCAGCACAAAATCGTCAATTATCTCCAGTCGGGGATAACCAAGGGTAAACACTACTTTAAATCGAAGTATATCGCAAAGGATCTCGGATTATCCCCAAAGGAAGTGGGGACAAACATGGCAATCCTTGCCGATATCTGCAAGGATCTCAACATCATCCGGTGGAGCTATTCGAACAGCACAACATGGATGGTCACGCCAAAGGCGATGTAATCAACCACCAGCGCGACCTTTTTTCTATGGAAAAACTGCTTACCTTTGAGTCCGGAGTGGAATTTGTCGCAGATATCAACGAGTATAAGGACTGCCTGATGTCACAGGATCCGACCCAGGATACCCCGAATGCCCTCTGGTTCAACATCGATATCCCCAAGGGCCATGGGATTAAAGCGGGCGACCGGGTCCGCATAACCGTTGAAAAGATCTGATACAGGGTCCCAGGTATGTACCTCGCCTGATAATCGCATGAAGGTACATCTGATGCTCCAATGGCCACGGTGCTGCTCTGGAGTCCCCGTCCAACATCCAGGCCCGGGCACGTCAGGACTTCAATGGGTCAGCCTCACCTGGATTTCGCGGGGCAAACCACATGGTTTTTATGTTTGAAATTTTACCATTGATTCATGTCCCTCAAAAGACCCCTGTTCATTCTTGCGGTTGTTCTCCTCATTACCCTGTCTGCCGGCTGCACATCGCCTGCGATCGGGAATGTCAGCTATCATAACCGGGGGTTGTCCGTCCATGTCTCGAACAGCGGAGATCCGTTCGATGGTGGCATCCAGGTGAGGGTTTACGAGATAAAAAACCTCAACCAGCAGGAACTCACGGTCACCGGCATTCCCGTATCGGTCAAAACAGGAGAGAATGAATTTACGGTTCCTGTCCCGCTTGAACCTGGCACGTATAAGATGTATGTCTACCTGACTCAAGACGGCGAACGGAAGACCGCAAGTATCAGGGACATTGTGGTTTAATCCATGCCGGAACAAAAAGACCGGCTCATCGATGCTGCCCGTGGGCTGGTCAAAGCAGACGCGGTCTTTTCAAATGCTGAACTTTTCAATCCCTTCACCTGCGAATGGGAACGGGGGAGCTTTGCCATAACTGACGGGGTGGTGGTGGGCGTTGGAAAGTACCGGGGTCTGACAGAGCACGATATGGGCGGTGCGCGGATTATTCCCGGCCTGATTGACGCCCACGTCCACATCGAGAGCTCACTGCTCACCCCGAAAGAGTATGCACGTCTCGTCTCATTGCGCGGGACGACAACGGTGATCGCAGACCCCCATGAGATTGCAAACGTTGCCGGTATTGACGGTATTGAATTCATGCTTCGGGACGCAAAGGGCTTACCTGTAGATATTTTCTACATGCTTCCATCCTGCGTCCCTGCAACACCCCTGGATCAGGGCGGTGCTGTCCTCTCTGCAAAGGACCTCAGACCTTTTATCGGACATCCCCGGGTGCTCGGTATCGGTGAGGTGATGAATGTCCCGGGCGTATTGGTGCATGACCATCAGCTGATGGAGAAAATAGCCCTTTCCCGGGTTGTCGATGGCCATGCCCCCCTGCTCTCCGGTTCAGACCTGAATGCCTATGTCCTTGCCGGTATGCAAAGTGACCATGAATGTACAAGGATTGATGAGGCAGCGGAGAAACTCCGGCGCGGCATGTATATTTTTCTGCGTCAGGGTTCGACTGAACACAATATTTCTGACCTTGCAGGGATTGTGAATGCCTGCACTGCACCGCGGTGCTGTTTTGCCACCGATGACTGCCACGCGGATATGCTCGCAAATGCCGGCCACATCGACAACTGCATACGGGTAGCAGTCGAGAGCGGGATCGAGCTGGAGTGTGCCCTGCGGATGGCAACACTCTCTGCCGCGGAACGGTTCGGGCTTTCTGACCGTGGTGCACTTGCACCCGGACGGCTTGCAGATTTCTGCGTCCTTTCCGGTTCGAAGATTTTTACGGTAAAAACAGCCTACAAGCGGGGGGTTGAACAAAGGGGGATTCCAGGAAAGCCCCCGCTCTGGGAACCACACCCGTTTTTATGTTCTGCACCAGCCCCTGATACGATCCGGCTCGATGGAAGAGGAAGAGCGCGGGTCATCGGGATCGTCCCGCACCAGATTATCACTGAACCACTCATCGTTAATATCGATACGCGTGAAATTCCTGACATTGCGCGTGACATCCTTAAGGTAGTGGTGTGCAACCGCTACCGTGACCGATCCTGTGGCGTAGGACTCGTTCATGGCTTTGGCCTTGTACGGGGCGCGATCGCTTCGAGCATCTCACACGATGCCCACAATATCGTTGCCGTCGGCACCGGCGATGATGAAATTCTGCGGGCAATCGATACCGTGATTAAAACCCGCGGCGCGATGGTCGTGGTAGACGGGCAGGAAAAAACCACACTCACCCTTGGGTGTGCGGGCCTTATGTCGCTCCTGCCGTATGAGGAGGTTGTATCACAGCAGGAGACCCTGAAATCCGCCGTATCCCGGCTGGGGGCGGTCGCCGACCCGTTCATGTACCTCTCGTTCCTCGCCCTTACCGTGATCCCGAACCTGAGAATTACCGACCGGGGGGTCTTTGATGTCGGGCAGTTTGCGGATGTCCCGCTCTTTCTGAAGTGAGGGATATGCTGTCAGTTGAACAGGACAATCATGACAGCGCCGGTGACCATAAGCAAAGCCCCAAAAAGGCGTCTCACCATATCCTTTTCCCCAAAGACAAATGCCCCATATAATACGATGATGATAATGCTCATCCGTTTGATCGCGATTACATAGGATACGATCTGAACCGTATATGCAGTGTTGATGCAGACTGCGGAAACAGAGAGCAGGATTCCAATGACGGTCCATTGTACGATGCTGTTTTTGAGGGAAGTGGACGAATTCTCTCCGTTGTGCCCGTGAGGTTCATCGTGCATGGGGGTCATCACCGTACCGACCAGATCCCTCACCATCGTGGATTGTGATATGCCAGAAAATACCACGCCGAGAACGAGGCAGGTGATTGCTGACCCGAAGACAGGGTCGGAGTTCAAAACGATTATCTTATCGAAATTGATTGCCACCGCGTAGAGGAGAGAGACGATGAGCATGTACAGCACACCGCGGTTTTTTACAACCGATCGGAACGGATCGGCAAGTTTCGTGTCGGATGAGGAGAGGTTCAGGACATAGGAACCGGTGACAATGATAATGATACCGGCAATTCCCACCAGTGAAGGGACTTCGCCGAGGAACACAAAGGAGGTGATAATCAGGAAGAGCGGGGTGAATGAGATCATCGGGACAGCAAGCGAAATGTCCGTATGCCGGAGTGCGGCAAACGAGAGCAGGATGGAAAATGTACCCAGTACTGAGGATGCGATCAGTGCGCCAAAAAAAGCCTGACCGATGGGGGGAAAGCCACGAAACCATGAAACGGACAGAAGGATGATCCCGCAGCATGTGTACCCCCCGGCAGCGAGGAGGAACGGGTCAGTGGTCTGCAAATACTTTTTTACCGAGATATAATACCCCGCGTCAGCAATGGCACCGATGAGGGAAAGCACATACCACAACATACGGATAATCTCTTTTTTTACTGCAAAGAGGATTAAGGGAATTGGTCGCAGGGTACTGGAGATGTCGTGTGCTAAAGAAAAATCACCACAGCGTTGGCACACCGATAATGAGCTGGAGCAGGATCAGGATCACGGGCTGGTGCAGAAGGTAGATGAGAAGTGAGTGACGCCCGAAAAAGGCAAGGGGCGAGAAGATCGGTGCGGGCAGGTGCGGTGCTGGAAACGAACGATTTCCCCCCGGATATAATTGTTCACCCATACCAATACCGATGAGTACGACTCCGAACCAGGGGAGGATCGGAGTATAGTCAACTGAGGTGAACGGTGCCGGGGGCATACCAAGCCAGAGGAGCCAGAACGGAATGGTCACACCGGCTTCCGCCAGAAAGATGCCAACACCGATGAGCACGACACCGATCAACAGGTTAACCTTCCGGAAAGGGATGAAGAACAGCGCGAGAATGGTTGAAACGCCAATCAGGTGCAGGATGCCGAAAATAACAAATCCCTCACCAAGGTACAGCCATGTGGCAAACGTCACAAGGAGCCCGCAGGCAATTATCCCCATGCCCCGTTTCAGGAACTTTATCGCAATACCAATGTGCCGCCTGGGATCGCCTGCCAGTCGCTCCTCTTCCCGTGCATGGCTGATCACGAGTGAAACACCGACAATAAGAAGAAAAAGCGAGGCAGTGGAGAGCGCGAAATATCGCCAGAACCCGGTCGCAATATTGAACGGATACCCGTAGAAAAAGGAGAGGTCAAAAACCGTATGGAAGAGGATCATCATGAGGATCGCGACACCCCGGGCGGCATCGATCTCAATATACCGATCCGTTCCTGCCACACCGGAGTATCGTCACTCATACGCAATAATTATTCAGTAGCAGGCTCCACAGAAAAACCGCTGGGGTGAGGATATGCGATCATGGTGAGAGTTATCAGTCTGAACGCGCACAATTCTCAGCAGGAGTGAGAAACAACAATGGAAAAAAACTGTGGTGACCACATCATCGAGGCAATCGGGAAATGCCGGATCGTGATCCGCGACGGTGCAGTTATCGAGGTCGGTGAACCGGTCATAGCCGACTGCCCGCTCGCAAAACGGTTCGCGTACCCGATTCCCGCGATTACAAAAGAGGCGGTGAAGGCAAATATCGAGCACCGGATCAGGTCATTCGGGATGTGCACGGAACACCGGGAAGTGATCGATTCCAGGGAGTTTGTCGGGTTCGGGGCATCAGAACTACTCAGTTTTGGCATCCATGCGGGACTGCTTGATGCCGCTGTGCTTGCCTGTGACGGAGCTGGAACGGTGATCGCCACCTCTCCGGAACTCGTACAGGGCATTGGCGGCAGGATGTCGGGGCTCGTAAGCACCTGCCCGTACCCTGCAGTTATGGACCGGATTGAAAAGCACGGGGGAATTGTCCTCGATCGCAAGACAGCCCGTATCGATCAGGCTGCGGCTGTCGATCTGGCGGCGGCACGAAAATTCAGCCGTATCGCGGTCACAGTCGCCGGCCCGCAGACCGCAGAACAGATCCGTTCTTCCCACCCCGGCACCCTGATTGTTGCGGTCCATGTGAGTGGACTTTCAAGTGACGATGCGCGACGGCTGGTGGCCGTTTCCGACCTTGTAACCTCCTGCGCGTCCAAACCGATCCGTGAGATCGCAGGGAGAAAGGCACTCGTGCAGGCTGGAACAGGAATACCGGTCTTTGCGATGACCCAAAAGGGAAAACACCTGATCGTTGAAAAGATGGCACGTTCTCCGGAGCCATTCCTTGTCAAGACAACAAAGCTTCCCGTAGCAGGAGATTCACAGCCTCAGCCCCTTATCTGAAAAATACTGCCTGTAATGCATTTCCCGGGGGCTTCATTTTTTATCGGAACAACTGACATCAGCCCCAGGCTCGCCGTAATCCGGTGCTCAAATGGCATGCTTGATGAGATCCGGCATCACATTATCATTTAAAAACCCAGTGTCCCTGAATCATGCCGATCATCTCATACTACGATATCCTCGGGGTAAAAAACAGCGCCACATCAGAGGATATTGCCGCAGCGTACCGGAAAAAAATAAAGCAGTGGCACCCGGACATCTGCCGGCTCCCGCAGGCCGAAGAAAGAATGAAGGAGGTCAACGAAGCGGCGGAGATTTTGCTCGATCCGGGTTGGCGGAAAGAATATGACATCTCACTTGCCCGTGAATTGTCACTTTTCAGGAGAGCCGCCCTGTGGGCACGCGAAGAACAAACAAAGAATGCTCGCGCACACGCATCTTCTCATCATGGCTTCTCATCTCAATATGTCAGACCACGCAAATCCACTGCACGAAAAGGTCCCGGTGCATCAGACAGGACAATCCGCTTTGCCGCAGGTTTCTGTGCCGCCGGGTTTGTTTTCCTCGTGCTGGTATTTGCTGGATTCACCGCGATAACGTCACTGGATGTACCTGCAGGCGATTCATCCTATTCTCCCCTGCCTTCCTCAGTCACCCGGGCAATCTCATCGGATAGCACTCAACCGGCGATTGAAAAGGGAAATGAGCTTTTCGATGCCGGCGACTACGAGGGTGCGCTCAGGATGTATGATGCTGTAGTCGCAAAGAATCCTGACCTTATGCAAAAGGAAGTGTGGTATAACCGGGGAATCGCACAGAACGCACTTGGTCACTACGGGGATGCGTCCCAATCCTTTGACCATGTACTGGCACTGTCTCCCGGAGATTCGCTTGCGGTGGCGCAGAAAGGGGAGTCGCTTCTCGGCCTTGGGAGGTATGATGAAGCCCTTGATTATACCAACCAGGCACTTGCTGGATATTCCGACGCTGCGTGGATCTGGAACAACCGGGCAGTCGCGCTGACGAACCTCGGGCAGCAGAAGGAAGCGCGGGCTGCATTTGACAATGCCCGGATTTTTCCATCGGGGCGATCGGGATACTGATTGATCCTTTCTCTCTGCAACAAAATACAGCCCTGGACACGATGACAGGTTCATGGACCAACCATATCCTGCCTGATTCAGGGCTATTCATCTCTACACAGGA
>Ga0209253_10003572_pt1 | contig 13661 bp, 11 predicted proteins | sample FrelakmetBRP12BR_FD_187145 | JGI IMG/M metagenome (GOLD analysis project Ga0209253, IMG submission 187145) | Freshwater lake sediment microbial communities from the University of Notre Dame, USA, for methane emissions studies - BRP12 BR (SPAdes)... | ecosystem: Environmental > Aquatic >...
TGGCCATCGCTGCGCCTTACCTGGCGCCGCTTGGGGAAAGCAAGGAATATGAATCTTTCCGGTTGGTACCCGGCCTCAAAGGCGGCTTGCCATTTTCTCCACGCCCAGAAGCTCTGCTGGGCACCGTGGCGGTTGGAATTGGCGGGCGGCAACTGGATGTCTTTTATACACTGGTCTGGGGAACGCGCTCGGCGTTACGCTTTGGCCTGTCTGCTGCCTGTTTCACTGCCATAATCGGTATCCTGGTCGGGGCGATCAGCGGTTTCGCGGGTGGCTGGGTCAAGGGTGTGATGATGCGCACCACCGATGCCTTCCTGGCTTTTCCGATCATTGCTGGGGTTGTGTTCTTTTTACAGTTGACTAACTTATCCAACGCCTATTTAGCCAACCAGGGTACAGCAATAAGTGGAGGTTCGCCTCCACTAAACTCATTTGTTGGCTTGTTTGGAAAGATAGACCCGGTATTGCTGGCGCTGATTCTGTTTTCCTGGATGCCCTATGCCCGCCTGACCTATGCGCAGGTGCTAAACATCCGCCAGGCTGAATTTGTACAGGCTTCGCGCATCCTGGGCGCGGGATCGGGGCGGATCATCTTTCGCCACCTGATACCGAATTCGATCGCCCCAGCGATCGTCATGGCTGCCAGCCAGGTGGGCGGAATGGTCTTGCTCCAGGCGACCCTGAGCTTCATCGGCATCCCGGCTGGTTCAGAATGGGGCGAAATCCTGGCGATTGGGAGACGTTGGATAATCGGCCCGCTGAACAACCCATTGGGCTATTGGTGGGTTTTTCTCCCGATTACGTTGGCGCTGGTCTTATTTGGGATAGGCTGGAATCTGTTGGGGGATGGACTGAACGATTGGCTGAACCCGCGTCTCAGCTAACCAGTTGGCTCAGGTCATCAACTGGTTCCCGAGTCCGCTGGCAGGTTTTTTGATAATGCAATCAAAGCCGCTCTGGCTGAAAGGCGTTGTTCCGGATGCCAGCCAGCCTCTTCTACCATGCGGTATAAGTGGGCTAGCACAAAATCTTGTTCTTCTGTTGCAAGACTGGCAAAGGCAGCCTTTACCTGTGCCGCCTCTCGAGAGAGCAGCTGGCCCCACAGGTCTTCTGGATCAGTCGTAATGCGTTGCTCGACCATAACAGTAGCTAATTATGCCATGAGATTGTGAATTTAATGAGGTGGTTTGGTTAGCGGAGGGCTTTTAGGGGAGGGGCGATACTATCCACGAATATTAACCAATAGGTGGACAAATCGGGTTGTCAGGGGGAGAAGGTTTAAGGATTAAAGCATAACTTTGCTTGTGGGTGAAGGACTTTATTTGTGTATTCGTGGATGGCAGGATTATAATAATCCCAATGCAGATCATATTAACTCACGAGCAGGCCGATTTCGACGCCCTGGCATCGATGCTAGGCGCATATTTGCTCTATGAGCATGCCACGCCAACTCTGCCGCGCCGGATGAACCGGAATGTGCGCGCTTTCCTGACATTGTATGGCGCCGAGCTGCCGTTTGTCGATCCACGCGATCTGCCTAACCAGCCAGTGGATCGAGTGATTCTGGTGGATACGCAATCTATGGTGAGCATCCGGGGGGTGAGCGCCGAGACACGGGTGGATGTGGTCGATCATCACCCGCTGCGGGAGGGTCTGCCGGCGAACTGGGCGGTATCCACGCAGGCAACCGGTGCGACGACCAGCATTCTGGTAGAAGAATTGCACGAACATGATATTCCGTTGAGTACGGTGTACGCTACTTTACTCTTGTTAGGTATCTATGAAGATACCGGCTCGCTGACCTATGGGCGGACCACCGCGCGTGATCTGCGCGCCGCAGCCTTGTTGTTGGAACAGGGCGCCAGCCTGCATATCGCTACCGATTTCCTGAACCACCCGCTTTCCCAAGCCCAACAGGCGCTATACGACCGTTTGCGGGCTTCGGTTGAATATCTCCAAGTGCATGGTTACACCATCGTGATCGCCACTGGACATGCTCAGGATATGGATGAGGAGTTTTCTTCAGTTACCCACCGGCTGCGTGATTTACTCGACCCGGATGCCATTTTCGTGCTGGTAACCTCTCATGGTGGCGTTCAGTTGATAGCCCGCTCTACCAGCGAGAATATCGATGTAGCAGCGGTCGTGACGCGTTTTGGCGGCGGTGGTCATGAACGAGCTGCGGCAGGACTGGTACGCGGCCGGGATATGGATAGATTGCGCCTTGAGCTGATCGAGTTGCTACCCGAGATTGTTCGCCCGGCTGTGACTGTGTCTCAGATCATGTCACGCGAGCCACAGATGCTTACGCCGGGTACACCGGTAGAAGAAGCGGCGCGCCGGATGAACCGCTATGGCTATGAAGGCTATCCGGTAGTGCAGAACGGGAAGATTGTCGGGCTGCTGACTCGCCGGGCTGTCGACCGGGCAATGAGTCACAACTATGCTAAACCGGTTTCGAGCTTGATGGAGGCTGGCGGATACAGCGTTAGCCCGAGCGACTCGTTGGAGCATTTGCAAAAGCTGGTTGCTGAAACAGGTTGGGGGCAGATGCCCGTCGTCGATCCAAACAGCGGCGCAGTGATTGGTATCGTAACCCGGACTGACCTGTTGAAGAACCTGACCCCAGGACCCAAGTCAACTGGTCAGATGAACCTGGTCGCAAAACTCGAATCAGCACTACCCGCTGACCGGCTGGCCCTCCTAAAGATTATCGCAGGAGCAGCCCGCGAGCAACATGCCGCACTATATGTTGTGGGCGGTTTCGTTCGCGATTTGGTCTTAGAGCGTCCCAGCCTGGATTTTGATCTGGTGGTCGAAGGCGACGCGATTGCTCTGGCGCGCCTGTTAGCCGCCCGTTATGGCGGGCGGGTCACAGGACATTCACGCTTTGGCACCGCCAAATGGCGTCTGGATGACCACAGCGGCAGCGCTTCCAGGAGCAAGATTACGGTGGCTGGACTTCAATCGGTAGACCTGGTATCGGCGCGCACCGAGTTCTACACCCATCCTTCTGCTCTGCCCACGGTGGAGCGCGGCAGCATTAAGCTGGACCTGCACCGCCGCGATTTTACGATTAATACCCTGGCTTTGCGCCTGGACGGTACGCATTATGGCGAGCTGCATGATTACTGGGGTGGGCTCGAAGACCTTCGTACAGGTCAGGTGCGGGTGTTGCATTCGTTATCGTTTGTTGATGACCCGACCCGCATATTGCGGGCGGTACGTTTTGAGCAACGTTTTGCCTTTCGTATCGAAGAGCGCAGCATGCAGCTCTTACTTGAAGCCAGATCTTTGATCGAGCGACTCTCTGGAGACCGTATCCGCCATGAGCTGAACAATATCCTGGATACCGCTTTTGCCCCCCAAATCATGAGACGCCTGGACTCGTTAGGCTTGTTGGCATCCATCCACCCGGCTCTGGATTGGGATGACTGGCAGTACTCGCATATTGAAGCATTACAAAACCTCGAAATTGGGACGGAATGGGGCGTTGCTGGCGACCCGCATGTCTTGCGGCGGAATCTGGGATATATCCTTTGGATGATCCAACTCACGCCAGAGCAGGTCGATCCGCTGATCAAACGACTAAAACTGTCTGCTCAACTATCGAATGTAATACTGGCCGCGTGCGCTCTGTGGCAGGATCGTCAGAAACTGGCGCATAGCTCGCCGGGTCAGGCAGTAGCCCGGCTGGAGGATGTTCCTGCGCTGGCACGCTTCGCGTTGTACTGTGCTACTTCCGATGCTCAGTTGAAGCAGGTCCTGCATTCATTCATAACAGAATGGCAGAATATCCATCCAACTATCGATGGACGTACGCTACGCGAGATGGGCGTAGCGCCCGGACCAGTTTACGGGAGACTCCTGGGTGAGCTTCGGTCAGCCTGGCTGGATGGGCGGGTGAGCACCCCAGATCAGGAAAAAGCATTCTTGCAGGAATTACTGGTTTCCGAATCAAGATAAGCGATGATCAGCGCTGAATGGCTGTCTGAAGTTGAGATCCGCATAGGGCGTGAAGAAGACCTGCCGGCGTTGGAATGGCAGGGCGAACTTATCCAATTCCGAAAGCTCTACCGGCAGGTTTACCAGAACGCCTGCGATGGGAGAGCTAGCATTTGGGTTGCCGAGCTGGAGCAGGCTGGGATAATCGGACAAGTCTTTGTACAGTTCAGTAGTAGTCGGAAAGAGCTGGCGGACGGTGAAATACGCGCCTATATTTATGGCTTCCGGGTGCGACCGGCATATCGCGGGAGTGGTGTCGGGACTCAATTGTTGAAACAGGTCGAGCAAGACCTTCAGAAACGCCGCTTTCGCTGGGTCACGTTGAATGTCAGCCGGCAGAATTTGGCGGCGCAACGCTTCTATAAACGGAATGGCTACCAGATTATTGCCCCGGAAGCAGGACGCTGGTCATATGTGGACCATATGGGAAAGCGGCGTGAGGTCGACGAGCCAGCCTGGAGGATGCAAAAAAAACTTCTCTGAAAAACCTCCAGAAGTTAATAATAGGTTAGATTGCCAATTTCCTGCGCTGACTATCTTGCATTCCATTTGTTTCTATGCTAGAATCATAAAGCTTTTGTAAGTAGCTTGGATACCGGCACTGATGAAAAGTGGGCGACCCCCACTTTTCTGCATGTAACTCAAGTTATGTGCTCCAGGTGGAGAGAGATAAGGAATGAAGAACGAGTTCGTCTTGGCATTCAACGAGGTATTGGAAGAAAAAGGGTTGCCTAAAGAAATTGTACTCGATGCATTACAGGCTGCCCTGGCTTCTGCATACCGGCGGCACGAAAATGCTTCAAATGCGCAGCATGTCGACGCCGTTATCGATCCGGAGACTGGTAAAGTCACCATCTACGCTGAAAAAGAAGTGGTGGAGAACGTTGCTGACCCGCGCACCGAGGTCTTGCTGACGGATGCGCAAAAGGTCGACAAAAATGCCACGCTCGGTGGTATGGTGATTGTAGAAACCACGCCGAAGAATTTTGGACGCGTCGCCGCCCAGACTGCACGCCAGGTGATCCAACAACGGATCCGCGAGGCAGAGCGGGAGTCGCAGTTCAACCATTTCGGCAAGCAGCTGGGCGAAATTCTCAGTGGTGTGGTGCAAGCAGTCAATGCACAGGGTGTTACGTTGGGTCTGGAGATGAAGGCTGAAGGCGTCATGCCGCGCCCGCACCAGATCCCTGGTGAACGTTTCCGCGTCCATGATCGTGTGCGCGCATTATTGTTGGAAGTGAAATCTTCACCGCGCGGGCCGCAAATTATCTTATCTCGGGCGCATCGCAATTTCTTGCGCCGTTTGCTCGAAAACGAAGTCCCCGAGATCTTTCATGGCATGGTGGAGATACGTTCGATTGCGCGCGAACCCGGCCAGCGTTCGAAAGTGGCTGTGGCTGCACTGCAGACTGGGGTTGACCCGGTAGGCGCATGTGTTGGCATCCGTGGCGTGCGCATCCAGACTATCGTCCGTGAGTTGAACGACGAGAAGATCGACGTGATCGAGTGGAGCGCGGACCCGGCTGTCTATATCGCCAAAGGGCTCAGCCCGGCGCGCGTTTCCGGTGTGTATCTCAACGAGCATAACCGGGGCGCAAAGACCGCTACAGTCGTTGTGCCAGAGGATCAGCTCAGCCTGGCGATCGGGCGCGATGGACAGAACGCACGTCTGGCGGCGAAGTTAACTGGCTGGAAGATCGATATCAAGAGCCTGCCGGAGGCGGCTGGCGATGCGATGTATAAACTGCAAAACGAGCCCGATTTTGCTCAGATTTCCGAGCATGAGGGCGGCGTTATCCCGCAGGTAGAAGCAGTGCTGGCAAAGAAAGCCGAGGGTCGACCGGTCACACCAGAAGAATATCACGTGTTAACTCAATTTGTGGACCGGGTTGAACGCGGCTTGATTCGCCAGCGTGAGGAAGAACAGCACGAGGAAGAAGAGCAGCAGCGCAAAGCGCGCGCCAATGTACCGGCTGGCGCGTTCGATATCGCGCTGGAGAAATTTGAAATCTCTGACCGGGTTTATGCGGTGATCAGTGAGACCGGTTTACAGACGGTTGGCGACCTGATGATGAAGATGGAGCTCGACCCGGATTCTATCTGGCGCTTGAGCGGTATGGGACCAAAGGCCATGCAAGAACTGAAAAATGCATTGGCTAAGGTGAGAGAACAATTAGAAGCCGAGGCGGAGGAAGCAGCCAAGCCGGCAGAGGTAGTAGTCGAAGCGGCGCCAGTCGAGGAAGGACAACCTGAGCTCAGCGAAGCAGCTGTCACATCTGATATTGAGGAGATGAAGTCCGAACTGGCAGCGGAAGCCGAGCCACAAGGCGTGGTTGAAGAACCCGAGGCGGTCTTCGCGGCAGCTGCGGAAGCTGCTGCGCTGGTCGAAACAGCGGTAGTGCCAGAAGAGGGAGCGCCAGCAGCCGAGCCGGTAGCAGTCGTTGAAGCATCGGAAGAAGAACCTGGCTCATTGGATGAGCTTTTTGCTCTGCGTCCTGAGGTCCTGGAGTACCCGGCGTCGGAAGACGAAGAGGAAATCGAAGAAGAAGGCGGAGACCGCAAGAAGAAGAAGAAGAAAAGAAAGAAGTCTGTCGAGATCGTTTATGATCCGGACAAGGACGTCGTGGTTATGAAGAAAGTGCATAAGCACGGTGGAACTGAATGGGAAGAACCCTGGTAGTATTGGTCTGAAAAACAGGGAGCTCGCGTGCCTAAGAAAAAGGCCGTTCAGAAAAGAAAACATGTACCCCAGAGAACTTGTGTGGGCTGCCGTGAGGTGCTACCAAAACGTACTTTGATCCGTTTAGTACGTATTGAAAAGGCTGTTCAAATTGATCCAACAGGAAAATTAGCTGGACGCGGCGCTTATCTGCATAACCAGCGCTCCTGTTGGGAGCGTGGAATGAAAGGTGTGTTGGCTCACGCATTGAAGACGGAGCTATCTGAAGAGGACAGGAAGACTTTGTTAGCGTATATGGCATCGCTACCAGAAGATGTAGCTGCACTAGATGAAGAATCGAATGGCAGATTGTAGACCCTTCTCAATGAACGCCTGTCACTCTCACCTTCCATCCGAAAATAACCTATCCAATACGCTTCATGCCGGTCAGCTGGGTCATTCAGTTATCCCAGCCAGGCCGGTAGGAATGTCAGACCTCAAATGAACGTCTAGCAATTCGTACTTTGCTCGCACCGCTCATTGAGGTATGGACATTGGAGTATCAAGAAACAGGAGATGCCTAATGAGTGAAAATGAGCATCGAACAAAAACAATAGAGTTGCCCCAAACGATTACCGTCCGAGAGTTGGCGATCTCCATCGAATCCAGTCCCATCGAAATCATTAAGAATCTGATGGCGAATGGGGTGATGGCTAATATCAACCAGCAGATCGATTTCGATACTGCTGCCATCGTCGCAGCAGAAATGGGTTATGAAGCCACACTGGAAGCTTCCCTGGAAGTGGATGAAGATCAAGGTGAGATACCGCTCTGGCGGAAGATGATTGCGGATGAAGACACCAAAGATCTGGTGGTCCGCCCACCTGTTGTGACCATTCTGGGGCATGTTGACCATGGGAAAACAACGCTGTTGGATGCAATCCGCCACACGAACGTGGCGGGAGGCGAAGCGGGAGGCATAACTCAGCACATTGGGGCTTACCAGGTGGAGCTAAACGGTCGCATGATCACATTTCTTGACACGCCAGGGCATGCGGCTTTTACTGCTATGCGGGCGCGCGGAGCGCAAGGGGCGGATATTGTCGTGCTGGTTGTTGCCGCCGATGACGGTGTTATGCCACAAACACGTGAGGCGATTGCGCATGGCAAAGCTGCACGTGTTCCGATTATCGTCGCCATGAATAAGATCGACAAATCGAATGCCGACCGCGAACGGGTCAAGCAGCAATTGGCGGAGTTCGGTCTGGTTCCAGACGACTGGGACGGCGATACGATTGTGGTGCCGATTTCGGCAAAAAAGCAGCAAGGCCTGGAGGATTTGCTAGAAGCAGTTTTGCTGGTAGCCGATAATATGGATATACGTGCCAACCCCAAAGGTCGCGTGATCGGGACCGTGATCGAAGCTGAGCGGGACCGTGCCAAGGGTGTGATGGCAACCCTGCTTGTACAAAATGGCACATTGAAGGTGGGCGATGTAGTGATGGCTGGCTCTTCCTTCGGACGCCTGAAAGCCATGTTCGACTTCAATGGTCGCAAGCTACATAAAGCTGGTCCTTCAACACCGGTTTCGGTGATGGGATTGAACGATGTACCACAGGCTGGAGAGCTTTTCAAGGTAGTCGATGCAGAGCGGGATGCACGCGCCATCATCCAGGAACGGCGGAACGCGGCTGGTCAGACAGCCGTAGTAGAGAAGACGGCTATCACCCTGGAACAACTGTTTGACAAGTTCCAGGCGGGCGAACTGCGCGAATTACGCTTGATCCTCAAGGCAGATGTCCAGGGTTCATTAGAGCCCATAGTCTCCACTCTGAACGATATGAGCCTGGGCGACATCAAGATCAACATCCTGCATGCCGAAACTGGCAATATCGGCGAAAACGATGTCATGCTGGCGTGCGCCTCGAAGGCCGTTATCATCGGCTTCAATGTCCAGCCAGATTCGGCTGCCCGCCGGCTGGCAGAAACTGAAGGCGTCTCGATCCGTCTGTACGATATTATCTATCGTATGACAGAAGACATCGAAAAAGCGCTCAAAGGCATGTTGGAACCGGAAGAGAAAGAGACTGTCATCGGGCATGCAGAAGTTCGTCAGGTATTCCGGATCCATAAGGTTGGGAACGTTGCCGGTTGCCGGGTGACGGATGGCGAAATCCGTCGCAATGGGCGGATGCGCGTCTTGCGCGCTGGTCAGACCGTCCATGAAGGCGGGATCTCATCGCTTAAGCATCTGCAAGAAGACGAGCGCGAGGTTCGGGCTGGTTTTGAATGTGGCATCGGTCTGAAAGGTTTTGATGACGTGGAAGTGGGTGACCGGTTGGAATGCTACATCGTAGAGAAAGTCTCTCTGGAAGAGACGCTGGTGTTGTAATCGAGGTAGGGAGTGGTCTCAAAACTACGGGTACAACGTATTGCTGACCGGATCAGGGAAGACCTGTCCGAGATTTTACTTCATGAAGTCTCTGATCCGCGGCTGGGGGGCGTTTCTATAACAGATGTAAAAGTAGATCGTGATCTGGGTTATGCCGATATTTATTTCTCGGCGATCGAAGGCTCGTCACGCGCGCCAGAGATACAGGCTGGTTTCGAGCATTCACAGGGCTTTCTGCGTCGCAGTTTAGCCCAACGGGTCGAGTTACGGGTTTTCCCACGCCTGCGCTTTCATTGGGACCCGACATATGAGCGCGCAGAACGCATCGAGCGGATCATTGCCTCGCTGCATGCAGATGAAATCAGGTCGACCGATAACTCTAGCAGCACGGCTAAGCCTGCCCAAGAGGCTGAAGATGCCAGTTGACGAAAAAGCGTTGATACTGGCAAAAGAGCGTTTTGGGGCGGCTCAACGAGTCTTGTTGGTTACCCATGCTCGTCCGGATGGCGATGCGGTCGGCTCTTTAGTCGGTTTGGGTCTGGCATTGCAGCAGGGCGGGCGGCAGGTGCAGATGGTGATCGAAGATGGCGTTCCGTCGGAATTCCGTCTTATGGAAGGCAGCGACCAGGTTCTGCGGCGGCCGGAAGGCCAGTTTGACCTCATCGGGCTGGTGGATTGCTCTGATGTAGAACGGACTGGCAAGGTGCTGATAGATTGGCCGGCGCCAGATGTAAATATCGACCACCATTGCACGAACATGGATTATGCCAGGGTGAATCTGGTTGATCTACAGGCGGTTGCAACCGCCGAGATTGTTGCCGACCTGCTTCCCGTTTTGGATCTAAAATTAACCAAGTCTGTTGCGGCGGCTTTGCTTACCGGGCTGGTTACTGATACAATCGGGTTCCGTACTTCAAACGTGACGCCTAAGGCATTGCGGCTGGCGGCTGAGTTGATGGAGACGGGTGTGGATTTGTCGGAGCTTTACCGGCGTACGTTGATCAACCGGTCATTCGCAGCGGTCCGTCTGTGGGGGGCCGGATTGACAAAAGTAGAAAGGCTTGGTCGATTGGTGTGGACTTCACTGACACGTCTCGACCGTGAAGCAGTTCATTATCCGGGTCGGGATGATGCCGACCTGATCAATATTCTGGCGGCGATCGAAGACACGGATATTTCGATCGTCTTTGTGGAACAATCGAATGGGAGTATCAAGGTGAGCTGGCGAGCCCAGCCTGGGTTCGATGTATCGAAAGTGGCATTGAGCTTTGGCGGAGGTGGACATGCGGCGGCTTCCGGCGCAGAGATCAGCGGAAGCCTGACTGAAGTCCAGGCTGCAGTCCTTGAACAGACTTGCCTATTAGTTACCCATTAGTAAATGGAGGAAATAGTGTTCAATAATAATGATTCATATCAAGACGCCCAAAAGAAGATGGAAGATCGAGAGAACATCAAGAATGTTGTCTCAGGTGTTTTGGTGGTTGATAAGCCGATTGGTCTGACTTCGCATGATGTTGTACAGGTCATTCGGCGGGGAACCGGCATTCGTAGAGCGGGTCACACCGGTACACTCGACCCGCGCGCCTCTGGCGTCCTGGTGATCTTGATCGGTCCGGCTGTCCGCCTGAGCGAATATGTATCCGCCTCCGATAAGCGCTACCAGGCTACCATCCGCCTGGGCAGCTCGACAGATACATACGATTCCGAGGGTACGGTCACCAGTTCGGCCTCGGTTGATGACATTGCTGAAGACTACTTCGACGAGGTGCTGCAGCGTTTTGTCGGTGAAATCGAGCAGGTACCCCCACCTTATTCGGCTGTTAAAGTACAGGGTCGCAAAGCTTATGATATGGCGCGTGAGGGTGAAGAATTTGAGCTGATCCCGCGCATTATCAATGTTTACAGCCTGGAAATACTGGAATGGGCTTTGCCCGAAGTCGTGGTCGATGTTTATTGTTCTTCAGGTACTTACGTTCGTTCGCTTGCCAATGACTTGGGAAAAGAGCTGGGTACCGGGGCGCATCTGGTCGGTCTGCGACGTACCAAGAGCGGTCGTTTCACCTTACGGGATGCTGTGCCGTTGCGCCGCTTGCAGGAAGCGTTCGACGCCGGCAACTGGTATCGTTTTCTTATCCCGGCAGCCGAAGCAATGGCGGATTGGCCAATGGTGGAATTAGATGCGGACCAGGTCGAATTAGTCCGCCACGGGCACCGTGTCCCGGCTGATCCAGAGATGAAAGGCCTGGCACGTGGTGTCAGCCAGCAAGGTGATCTGGTAGCCCTCTTAGAAGTGGACCCGGAGACGCAAGAGTGGCAGCCTCGTAAAGTCTTCTTCCAATCCTGATCGAATGATCGAGGAGCAGCGGATTTGTAAAATATAGCCAGGCTTGCTCGCCCGGAAACCACCCACTATGCAGCACTATTGGTCGCTACAGAACCTAGACTTGCGAGGAAGCTGGCTGACGATTGGATCTTTTGATGGCGTCCATCTTGGCCACCAGGCTCTGCTCAACGAATTAATCACCGGAGCGCATGGGGAAGGTCATTCAGCAGTTGTATTAACTTTCCATCCGCACCCGGCAGTGGTGTTGAATAAACGCAAAGATTTCTCTTACCTGAGCTCACCGGAAGGAAAAGTGGGTTTGCTGGCCGGTTTAGGTGTGGATGTGGTCATAACACATCCGTTCAACCGGCATGTGGCTCAGATTTCTGCCCACGATTTCATCCAGAAACTCGTTCAAAACCTGAACATGCGCCGTTTGTGCGTGGGACATGATTTTGCTCTCGGTCGGGGGCGAGAAGGTGATCTGCCAGCTCTAATCAGCCTGGGAAGCGAGCTTGGTTATACTATTGACGTGGTGGAACCGGTAGAGCTGGATGGTCAGGTCGTTTCTTCAAGCCGGGTACGCCAGGCTCTCGTGGAAGGCGAAGTAGAGCTGGCTCAGCGGTTGTTGGGGCGTCCGTACAAGCTGATCGGTGAAGTTGTACATGGTGATAGCCGCGGCCGGTCGCTGGGTTTCCCGACTGCCAACCTGGAGGTGTGGGCTGAACGTACTCTGCCAAAATCTGGTGTGTATGCGTGTTGGGCGATAATCGAGGGTAAGGAATATCCGGCAGTGACCAATGTCGGTTTCCGTCCTACCTTTGACAACCAGCCGCTGAGCGCGCGCGTCGAGGCGTATTTGCTGGATTTTGAGGGTGATCTCTATCGCCGCACGATGCGGCTTTCCTTTATCCACCGCTTGCGCGATGAGGTGCGCTTCAATGATGTCCAGGCTCTGATCGATCAGATGCACCGGGATGTCCTGGTAGGCAGGCAGGTTTTAGAGGTGAGGCGATGAAACAATATCTGGAGCTGCTCCAGCACATCCTCGAACAGGGCGTCGAAAAAAGCGACCGGACTGGCACGGGTACGATCTCGGAGTTTGGCTACCAGATGCGTTTCAATTTGCAGGCTGGTTTTCCGCTGCTGACTACCAAGAAGCTGCATGTCAAGTCGATTATCTACGAGCTGCTGTGGTTCCTGATGGGCGACACCAACGTCCATTACCTCCAGGAGCACGGTGTGCACATCTGGGACGAATGGGCGGATGAAAATGGTGAGCTAGGTCCCGTCTATGGCGGTCAATGGCGTTCCTGGAAAACCCGGGATGGGCGCACGATCGACCAGATCGCCAACCTGATCCAGCAGATCCAGAAAAACCCGAACTCGCGGCGCTTGATCGTCAGCGCCTGGAACCCCGAAGAGATTGACCGCATGGCGTTGCCACCCTGCCATGCGTTTTTCCAGTTCTATGTGGTTAACGGCAGGCTGTCGTGCCAGCTCTACCAGCGTTCGGCGGATGTCTTCCTGGGCGTGCCGTTCAATATCGCTTCGTACGCGCTGCTGACTCTGATGGTGGCGCAAGTCTGCAACTTACAAGCGGGGGATTTTGTGCATACATTTGGAGATGTGCACCTGTATTGCAACCATATCGAACAGGCGCGCTTGCAGTTGAGCCGCCAGCCTTATCCGCTGCCGCAGATGAAGTTGAACCCGAGTGTCAGGTCGATCTTCGATTTCCACTACGAAGACTTCGAGCTGGTCAATTACCTGGCCCACCCAAACATTAAGGCTGAGATATCGGTGTGATCGTCTCGATGATCGTGGCGATGGACGAGGCAGGCGGCATCGGCAAGGGTGGAGGATTAGCGTGGCATTTGAGCGCCGATCTGAAGAATTTCAAGGCTGTGACCATGGGTCACCACCTGATCGTGGGCCGCAAGACCTATGAATCGATCGGGAAAGCGCTGCCTGGGCGGACGACAATCATCGTGACGCACAATCGGAATTTCTCCGCTGAAGGGTGCCTGGTGACCTATACCCTGGAGGAGGCGCTGGCGCTGGCAGAGAAAAACGGCGAGACAGAGGCTTTTATCGGGGGCGGGGGCGAGATCTATACCCAGGCACTGCCTCTGGCGCAGCGGATTTACCTGACGCGCGTGCATACTTGGGCGGATTGCGATGTGTTTTTTCCACAGGTGGATTGGGAAGAGTGGCAGGAGGGGGAGAGGCTCGAGCATGGGGCGGATGATAAGAATGAATATCCCTTTACTTTCAGTATG
>Ga0209253_10003574_pt1 | contig 13661 bp, 15 predicted proteins | sample FrelakmetBRP12BR_FD_187145 | JGI IMG/M metagenome (GOLD analysis project Ga0209253, IMG submission 187145) | Freshwater lake sediment microbial communities from the University of Notre Dame, USA, for methane emissions studies - BRP12 BR (SPAdes)... | ecosystem: Environmental > Aquatic >...
CGAGCAGCTGCGCGCGCTCGAGCACGGCATTGCCATCGGCGTGGTGGCGTGGCACGACGCCGCGCCGCTGATCGAGGTGGACACCGAGGCGGATCTCCAGCGCGCCCGCGCCGCGGCGCAGGGAGGACGGGCATGAGCACGACACGGAACGGCGGCTCGAAGACCAAGTACATCTTCGTCACGGGCGGCGTGGTGTCGTCGCTCGGCAAGGGCGTCGCCTCGGCGTCCATCGGCGCGCTGCTCGAGGCGCGCGGGCTCGACGTCACCCTGGTCAAGATGGACCCGTACATCAACGTCGACCCGGGCACCATGAGCCCGTTCCAGCACGGCGAGGTGTTCGTCACCGACGACGGCGCGGAGACCGACCTCGATCTCGGGCACTACGAGCGCTACGTGTCCACGCGGATGAGCCGGAAGAACAACTTCACCACCGGCGTCGTCTACCACACGGTCATCCAGAAGGAGCGCCGCGGCGACTACCTGGGCGGGACGGTGCAGGTGATCCCGCACATCACCGACGAGATCAAGCAGCGCGTCCGCGCGGCCGCGGAGGGAGCCAACGTCTGCCTGTGCGAGGTCGGCGGCACCGTCGGCGACATCGAGAGCCTGCCCTTCATCGAGGCCATCCGCCAGCTCGGCTGGGACGTCGGGCGCGAGAACGCGCTCTACGTCCACCTGACGCTCGTCCCGCACATCGCCAGCGCCGGCGAGCTCAAGACCAAGCCCACGCAGCACTCGGTGAAGGAGCTGACCGGGTTCGGCATCCAGCCGGACATCCTGCTCTGCCGGGCGGCGCAGCCGCTCGAGAAGAAGGTGAAGGAGAAGATCGCGCTCTTCTGCAACGTCGACGAGAACCGCGTGATCAGCGCGCCCGACGTGAAGCACATCTACGAGTGCCCGCTGGTGTTCCACGCCGAGGGGCTCGACGAGCGCATCGTCGAGCGCCTGAACACGTTTACCGGCTCCCCCAACCTCTCCAGGTGGAAGCGCATCGTCTCGGCGCTGCGCAACCCGAAGGAGACCGTGAAGATCGCGATGGTGGGCAAGTACGTCGAGCTCACCGATTCGTACAAGAGCCTCAACGAGGCGCTGGTGCACGGCGGCATCGCCAACGAGTGCCGGGTCGAGGTCACCCACGTCGACTCCGAGAAGATCGAAGCCGAGGGCCTGCCGGACGCGGTCACGACCGCCGATGCCGTCCTGGTGCCGATGGGCTTCGGGCCGCGCGGCACCGAGGGCAAGATCGCGGCCGTCCGCCACGCACGCGAGAGCGGCGTGCCGTTCTTCGGCATCTGCTTCGGCATGCAGATGGCCGTGATCGAGTTCGCCCGGCACGTGTGCGGGCTCGAGCGGGCGAACTCGTCCGAGGTCGACGCGAAGACGCCGCACCCGGTGATCCACCTGATGTCCGAGCAGCGGGGCCTCGAGCAGATGGGCGGGACGATGCGGCTCGGGGCGTACCCGTGCCTGCTGGCCGATGGCTCGCTGGCCCGCAAGCTCTACAAGAAGCCGCGGATCGCCGAGCGCCACCGCCACCGCTACGAGTTCAACACCGCCTACCGCGACCAGCTCGAGCGCGCCGGGCTGGTGCTCTCGGGCGTGTCGCCCGACGGCTCGCTGGTCGAGATGATCGAGCTGCGCGACCACCCCTGGTTCCTGGCGAGCCAGTTCCACCCCGAGTTCAAGTCGCGGCCGATGGACTGCCACCCGCTGTTCAAGGGCTTCATCAAGGCGGCGCTCGAGCAGCGCAAGGCCAGGGCGGCGGCGCCGCTGCTCGGCGGGCTCAAGATCGTCAGGCGGCAGTGACGCACGGCACCGCCCGGATCGGCGCGCTCACGGTCGGCGGCGGCGCGCCGCTGCTGCTCATCGCCGGGCCGTGCGTGATCGAGTCGCGCGATGCGGCGCTGCGGCACGCCGAGCGCGTGCGCGCGCTGGCGGGGCGCGCCGGCCTCCCCGTCGTCTACAAGTCGTCCTTCGACAAGGCGAACCGCACCTCGCTGCGCGGCTTCCGCGGCATCGGCATCGAGGAGGGGCTCCGCATCCTCGCCGAGGTCCGCCGCGAGCTCGGCATCCCGGTGCTCACCGACGTGCACGAGCGCGAGCAGATCGCGCCGGCCGCCGCCGTGGTCGACGTGCTGCAGACGCCGGCGTTCCTCTGCCGGCAGACCGACTTCGTCCTCGCCGCGGCCTCGGCCGGGAAGCCCGTGAACTTGAAGAAAGGGCAGTTCCTGTCGCCGTGGGAGATGGCGCGCGTGGTGGAGAAGGCGCGCTCGACCGGCAACCCCGACCTGCTGGTCACCGAGCGCGGGTTCGCCTTCGGCTACCAGAACCTGGTCGCGGACATGCGCGCGATCCCGGTGCTGGCCGAGACCGGCTGCCCGGTGGTGTTCGACGCCACGCACAGCGTGCAGCGGCCGGGCGCGGCCGGGACGCAGTCGGGCGGCGACCGCGCCTTCGTGCCCGCGCTCGCGCGGGCCGCCGTTGCGGCGGGCTGCGATGCGGTCTTCATGGAGGTCCACGAGGACCCCGACCGCGCCCTCTCGGACGGCGCGACCAGCCTGCGGCTCGACGACCTCCCGTGGCTGCTGGCCGAGCTGGCGGCGATCGCCGCCGTGGTGCGGGAGCGGCGGGGGTGAACGCCGCCTGGATCGCGCGGGTGCGCCGGGTGCTCGAGCTCGAGGCGCAAGCGCTGCTCGCGGTCCGCGACCGGTTGGACGGCGTGGTCGCGCGCGCGCTCGAGATCCTGCTCGCCTGCCGGGGACGGGTGGTGGTGACCGGGGTGGGGAAGTCGGGCATCGTCGCGCGGAAGATCGCGGCGACCTTCGCCAGCACCGGGACGCCCGCGCATTTCCTGCACGCGGGCGAGGCCGGGCACGGCGATCTCGGCATGCTCGCCCGCGGCGACGTGCTGGTCGCGGTGTCCAACAGCGGCGAGAACACGGAGGTGCTGCGGCTGCTGCCGTACCTGCGTCGCTTCGCGATCCCGCTGATCGCGCTGACCGGCGCGCCGGATTCCGTGCTCGCGCGCGCCGCCGACGTGGCGCTCGATGCCAGCGTGCCGGCCGAGGCCTGCCCGCTCGGGCTGGCCCCGACCTCGAGCACGACCGCGGCGATGGCGTTGGGCGATGCGCTGGCGGTCGCGCTCCTCGAGGAGCGCGGCTTCAGCGCGGACGACTTCGGTGTCCTCCACCCCGCCGGCGCGCTCGGGCGGCGGCTCACGCGCGTCGACGAGCTGATGCACCGCGACGCGCAGCTGCCCGTCGTGCGCCTCGACTCGCCCTTCGCCGACGTGGTGGCCGAGATCAGCGGCAAGCGGCTCGGGATGACGGCCGTGCTGGACGCGGAGGGCGAGCTCGCCGGCTGCATCACCGACGGCGACCTGCGCCGCGCGCTGGAGCGCGCCGGCGATCCCCGCGCGCTCACGGCCGGCGACGTGATGACGCGTACGCCGCGGACGATCACCCCCGAGGCGCTGGCGGCGCAGGCGGTGGCGCTGATGGAACGTCACGTGATCACGCAGCTCCTCGTGGTGCCCGAGGGGGCGCGGCGGCCGGTCGGCGTCATCCACCTGCACGACCTGCTGCGCGCCGGCGTGGTCTGAGCGTGGCGGGCGGGGGACAGCCGCAGCCGCGCCGGCGGTCGCTGTGGAAGCGCCTGCGGCGGGCGACGCGCGGGCCGCGGAACGCGCTGCTGGCGCGGGCGATCGCGGCGGTCGCGACGACGGTCGGCGCGCTGCCGCCTGCCGCGGCGCTGGCCCTGGGGCGCGGGCTCGGCCGCGGCGCACATGCGCTGCTCGGCACGCCGCGGCGGCTGGCGAGGCGGCACGTCGGGCGCGCGTTCCCGGAGCTGGACGCGGCGGCGCGGGCGGCGCTGGTGCGCGCGACCTTCGTGCACGCGGGCCAGGCGTACGCCGAGCTGGCGCTGTGGCCGCGGCTCCGCGCCTCCGGCTACGTCGGCATGGAGGGCGAGGAGCATCTGCGCGCTGCCATCGAGGGTGGCCGCGGAGCCGTGGTCGTGACCGGCCACTGCGGCAACTGGGAGCTGCTGGCAGCCGCGATCGCCGAGCGCGGCTGGCCGGTGTCGGTGGTGGCACGCAAGGTGAACGACGAGCGCTTCGACGCCCTCGTCCGTCGCTTCCGCGGCGAGCGTGGGATGGAGATCCTCGACCGCGACCATCCGCGCTTCCTGGCGCAGGTGCGCGAGGCGCTCGCCCGCAACCGGCTGGTGGGCATCCTGATGGACCAGGACAGCCGCGGGGCCGGCGTGTTCGTGCCCTTCTTCGGACGGCTCGCGCACACGCCGCCGGGGCCGGCGATGATCGTGCTGCGCCAGAAGGTGCCGGTGCTGAGCGCCTTCATCCGGCGGCGCCCCGAGGGCGGGCACGTGATCACCATCCGTCCCGTCCCGCTCGACGGTGACGCCCCCGGAGCGCGGCGCATCGAGGCGCTGACGGCGCGGTGCACGGCCGAGATCGAGGCGGCGATCCGCCGCGCGCCGGCCGAGTGGGTGTGGTGGCACGAGCGCTGGCGCCGGCGGCCGGAGGGCTGACGGACCGCCGCCACGCGCCGGGGTGGCATCGGGGCCGCGCCGGGACGGTGCCTACGAGAAGACGTCGGCCGCCGACACGCGCAGCCCGGGGAACACGGGCGACACGATGGGCTCGGTGCCGCTCGACACCGCGGCGACCTCGAGCCGGCCGTCGCGCAGCAGGCGCTGCTCGAGGCGCCGCGCCTCCGGATCGGCGAGCCAGTACTCGGCCACGCCGAGCGCCGCGTAGGTGTCGGCCTTGGTGGTGCGGTCGTAGACGCTCGAGCCGGGCGAGTGGATCTCGACCACGAGATCGGCGCTGGTGATGCGCCCGCGGTCGAGCCCGGCGAGCCGCTCGGCGGTGACCAGCATGAGGTCGGGCTCGAGATACGTGTCGCGCGGCGTCCAGATCGGCGTGCGCGGCACGAACAGCTCGCAGCGGTCGGCGTGGGCGTCCTGGTAGCGGCTGAGCACACGGTTGAGGCGCGCGCCCGAGATGTTGTGCGGCCACTCCGGCGGCGGAACCATGTAGAGCACCCCCGCGATCAGCTCGTAGTGTCCGCCGCCGGGCGGGTCGTTCAGCGCGAAGAACTCGTCCAGGCTGTAGCGGCGGACCAGCGGCGACAGGTTGGGGGCGGGCGCCGACATGGCGCCGGCGACGCTACGCCCGCCCCGCACGGCGCGCAATCGCTGTCCCCGGAGCATTGCGGCGGGCCGTCAGGCGGCGGGCACGAACCGGAACCGACCTCGGCGATGCCGTCAATGCCCGGCCCGACCCGCGCGCCGAACTTTACACCCCCGGAACCCCGTGGTAGCTCCCGCCGCTGCGGGACGACGGATGCGACGAGCACGCGTGCGTGCCGCCCTGCTGGCGGTGGTGGCCGTCGCCCTGGCGGGCATCGGCTGGCGGGTATGGCAGAGCGTCGCCGTGCGGCCGGAGCGGGCGCTGGAGACGCTGGGCATGGAGCTGCTGCCGCAGGTCGCGCAGCACATCCGGAACTTCAGGCGCGTGAAGGTGAAGGACGGGCGGACGGTGTGGGAGATCACGGCAAGCGACGCGCAGTACTTCGAGCAGCAGCAGGAGATCGTGGTGCAGCGGCCCGAGCTCACGCTCTGGCTCGGGGACGGGCAGCGCACGGTGCGGCTCACCAGCGCCCAGGGCCGCCTCGTCCTCGACGACCGCGAGCTCAGCACGGCGACGCTCGAGGGTGAGGTCGTGCTCTTCCTCGACGACCTCACGCTGCGCACGGCCCGTGCCGTCTACGAGCGCGCCACCGACCGCATCACCGCCCCGGGCGAGGTCACGATCACGGGGCGGGACATCGACGTCCACGCGCGCGGCCTCGAGGTCGACGTGACGCCCCAGGTGCTCCGCTTGACGGGCGACGTGCGCACGGTGCTCAAGATCGATGACGCGCGCACGTCCTGACTGGCTCCCGCTGCTGCTCGCGCTGGGCCTCGCCGCCACGCCGGCCGCCGGCGCGCGCGACCCGGCCGCGGGAGGGTTCGGGTTCGGCGCCATGGGCGGCAAGGAGCCGATCACCGTCACCGCCGACCGTCTCGAGTACGACTACCGGACGAACGTCATCGTCTACCGCGGGAGCGTGGAGGTGACGCAGGGCCAGACGCGGCTGCGCAGCGACACGATCACGATCACGCTCGTGCAGGCGGCGCGGCCCGCGGGCGGGCCTGCCCCGAAGCCCGCCGCGGGTGCGGCCGCGCCCGGCGCCGGCGACGCGCAGAGCGCCGGGGGAGCCGGTGCCGCCGCCCGCGTGCAGGAGATCGTCGCGACCGGCAGCGTTCGCATCGACCAGGGGCCGCGCTGGGCGACCGGCGGCCGTGCCGTGTTCGACCAGAACCAGCGCACGGTCGTGCTCTCGGAGAACCCCGTGCTGCACGATGGCCCCAACGAGGTGCAGGGCGATCGCGTCGTCGTCTACCTCGACGAGGACCGCAGCGTGGTCGAGGGCGGCCGCAAGCGCGTGAAGGCGGTGCTCTATCCCGACGCGGACGCCGCTCGCTCCGGCGGGGGCGGCGCACCGCGGGCCGAGGGGCCACGGTGAACGGCCAGGGGACGTCGCTCCTGCGCGCCGAGGGCCTCGCCAAGTCGTTCGGCGGGCGCTGCGTCGTGGACCACGTGACGATCGAAGTCCGCGCCGGGGAGGTCGTGGGCCTGCTCGGGCCGAACGGCGCTGGCAAGACCACGAGCTTCCACATGATCGTCGGCCTGCAGCAGCCCGACGACGGCAGGGTGCTGCTGAACGGCATGGACCTCACCGGGCTGCCGATGTACGAGCGCGCGCGGCGCGGGATCGGCTACCTGCCGCAGGAGCCGTCGGTGTTCCGCAAGCTGACGGTCGAGGAGAACGTGCTCGCCATCCTCGAGACACTCGACCTCGATGCCGTCGAGCGCCAGGAACGCTTGCAGCGCCTGCTCGACGAGCTCGGCATCGCGCGCCTGGCGAAGAACAAGGCGTACGCGCTGTCGGGCGGCGAGCGCCGGCGCCTGGAGATCTCCCGCGCGCTCGTCATCTCGCCGTCGTTCATGCTGCTCGACGAGCCCTTCGCCGGCATCGATCCCATCGCCGTGGTTGACATCCAGGGGATTGTCACTCAGTTAAGGACTCGAGGTATCGGGGTACTCATCACCGATCACAACGTGCGTGAAACCCTTGGCATCTGCGATCGGGCCTACATCGTGAACGAGGGGACGGTGCTCGAAGAGGGTGATCCCGCCCACATCTCCGCGAGCCGGCGGGCGCGCGAGATCTACCTCGGAGAGAAGTTCAGCCTGTAGGGTCGATGGCCGAGATCCGCATCGCGCAGCACCTGAAGCTCCACCAGCAGCTGGTCATGACGCCCCAGCTGCGGCAGGCGATCAAGATCCTGCAGGTGTCGCGCGCCGAGCTCGAGACGCTGATCGACGCCGAGCTCACCGAGAACCCGATCCTCGAGGAGAAGCTCGAGGAGGAGCGCCCCGACGAGGTCCCTACCGTCGACGGCCTCGACGGCACGACGCCGGCTGACGAGTGGCAGGCCGAGGCTCCGGCCGAGCCCGACCAGGCCGAAGCCGCCAGCATCGACCAGATCGACTGGAAGGAGTTCGCCGAGACCTACTCGAACGACCTCCACGGCGCGACCGGCGGCGGCGCGGCGGACGACGACGACGAGCGGCGCCCCGCGCTCGAGAACATCCTCGTCAAGCGCACGCAGCTGCCCGACCACCTGATCTGGCAGCTCCGCCTCTCCGACATGCCCGACGTCGAGAAGGAGATCGGGGCGCTGATCATCGGCAGCCTCGACAAGGACGGCTACCTGACGCTGTCCACCGAGGAGATCGCCTTCCTCGCCAACGTCTGGCCGCACGCCGCCGACGTCGAGCGGGTGCTGCGGCGCATCCAGGAATTCGACCCGCCGGGCGTCGCGTCGCGAGACCTCTCCGAGTGCCTCCTCACCCAGCTCCGGCAGCTCGGCTTCGCCGACGACTCGCTGCCGGCGAAGATCGTCCGCGACCACCTCGGCATGCTCGAGAGCCGCCGCTTCGACCGCCTCGCGCGCGACCTCGGCGTCCCGGTCGAGCAGATCGCCGAGGCCACCAAGGTCATCTCGGCGCTCGAGCCGAAGCCGGCGCGCGACTACCACGACGGCGACACCCGCTACGTCACCCCCGACGTCTTCGTGCAGAAGGTGGGCGACGAGTGGGTGGTCACGCTCAACGAGGACGGGCTGCCGCGGCTGCGCGTCTCGTCGTTCTACAAGCAGATGCTCGGCGCGAACGGCTCGCCCGAGGCCCGGGGCTACATCCAGGAGAAGATGCGGGCCGCCGCCTGGCTCATCAAGTCGATCCACCAGCGCCAGCGCACGCTCTACATGGTCACGTCGAGCATCGTGAAGTTCCAGCAGGAGTTCCTCGACCACGGCGTGAGCCACCTCCGGCCGCTGGTGCTGAAGGACGTGGCCAACGACATCGGCATGCACGAATCGACGGTCAGCCGTGCCACGGCCGGGAAATACGTGCACACGCCGCAGGGCACCTTCGAGCTCAAGTACTTCTTCACCTCCAGCCTGCGCAGCGGGCACGGCGAGGAGGTCTCGGCCGAGAGCGTGAAGGACCTCATCAAGACCATCATCGCCAAGGAAGACCAGCGCAAGCCGTACAGCGACCAGTACATCGCCGAGCTGCTCGCCAAGCAGCAGATCGACATCGCCCGGCGGACGGTTGCCAAGTATCGCGAGCTCATGGGAATCCTGCCGTCCTCCAAGCGGAAGCAGGTGTACTGAGGGCGACCGCGGTTGGCGGACGGCGGGCCAGGAGGGGCCTGCATGCAGATCACCGTCACGTTCCGGGGCATCGACCCGACCCCGGCCCTCCGCACCTACGCCGCGGACAAGCTCGCGCGCGTCGTCCGCAAGTACCTGAAGCGGCCCGGGGATGCCCACGTGATCCTGTCGGTGGCGAAATCGCGGCATGCGGCCGAGGTCACGCTGCAGGCGGACCATGTCGCCTTCGTCGCCAAGGAGACGACGAACGACCTCTACTCCGCGATCGACCAGGCGCTCGCGAAGCTGGCGCACCAGGCGCAGAAGCTGAAGACGCAGCGCGCCGGGCGCAAGGGCCGGGACAGCGCCCGCGTCCTGAGCGGCGAGCCGGCGGCCCCGCGGAGCCTGGTGTCCGCCGGCCCGGCGGTGGTCCGCGAGCGGCTGCGCCCGGCGCCGATGGACGTCGACGAGGCCGTCGCCCGGCTCGAGCGCTCGGAGCAGGGCTTCGTGGCCTTCGTGCAGGAGGGGCGGGGGCTCGCGGTGGTGCACCGCCGCGCCGACGGCCGCATCGGGTTGATCGAGACACCGCGCTAGCCGCGCGCGGCGCGCGCGGGGCGGAGCTAGGATCGGACGCCCGGGGGGGTTAGGAAGGCGGGATGAAGATCGAGGACATCCTCGACGCCGAGCTGGTGCTCCCTGCGCTCGCCGCCCGCAGCAAGAGCGACGTGCTGGAGGAGCTGTCGGCAGCGGTGGCGGCGCGGCACCCCGAGCTGGACCGCGACCGGCTGGTGCATGCGCTCGACGAGCGCGAGCGCCTGAACAGCACCGCGCTCGGCGACGGGGTGGCCATCCCGCACGGCAAGCTCCCGGGCATCAAGCGGGTCTTCGCCGCCTTCGGGCGCAGCCGCCACGGCGTCGACTTCCACTCGCTCGACGGCAAGCCGACCCACCTCTTCTTCCTCCTGGTCGCCCCCGAGGATTCCGCCGGGGCCCACCTGAAGGCGCTGGCGCGCATCTCGCGCCTGCTGAAGGACGCCGACTTCCGCGACCGCCTGCTGGCGGCGCCGGACGCGCCCGCGCTCTGGGCCACCATCCGCGAGGAGGATGCCCGCTATTGACGGTCACCGTTGGAGAGCTCCTGGCGGCGGCAGGGCTGGAGCTCGAGCTGCATCTGGTTGCCGGCGCCCGCGGGCTCGACCGGCGCATCGCGGTTCCGCGGCTGCAGCAGCCCGGCCTCGCGCTCGCCGGGTATCTGCCGCAGCTCCACCCCGACCGGGTCCAGGTCCTCGGCAACAGCGAGGTCAGCTTCCTCGCGACGCTCTCGTCCGACGCCGCCCGCGACGCGGTGGCCGCGGTCATCCGCATCGGCGTCGCCTGCTTCGTGGTCACCAACCGCACCGCGCCGCCCGCGGTGCTGCTCGAGCCGGCCGACGCGGCGGACGTGCCGGTGCTCTCGTCGGGGCTGCAGACCGCCGCGTTCTACCGGGCCGGCACCGCCTGGCTCGAGCAGCGGCTCGCGCCCGAGGTCACCCTGCACGGGAACCTGGTCGAGGTGCACGGGCTCGGGATCCTCATCCTCGGCCGCAGCGGCGTCGGAAAGAGCGAGGCCGCGCTCGACCTGGTGACGCGTGGGCACCGCCTGGTCGCCGACGATGCGGTGCTCGTCTGCCGCCCGTCCCCGACGGTACTCCGCGGCCGGGCCGCCGAGCTGCTGCGTCACCACATGGAGATCCGCGGCCTCGGCGTCATCGACGTCGAGGCGATGTTCGGCACCCTTGCGACGCTCGATCAGCGGCGGATCGACCTCGTGGTGGAGCTGAGCGAGTGGGCCGACGGGGCGGATCGCCTGGGCGTCATCGAGGGCACGCACACGCTGCTCGAGGTGACGCTCCCGCTCGTGCGCATCCCGGTCCAGCCGGGCCGGAGCATCGGGATGCTGGTCGAGACCGCGGCCCGCAACCAGCTGCTGCGGCGCCGCGGCCGGCACAGCGCCGCCGACTTCACGGCCCGCGTCGACCGGGCTGCCGCCGGGGGGCGTCGCAGCTGAGGCTCGTGCAACGAGCCGCGGGACGCGGCAGGATCGGCACGTGACGAGCAGCGGGCTGCGCGCGATCGTCGTCACCGGGCTCTCCGGCTCGGGCAAGACCACCGCGCTCCACGTGCTCGAGGACCTCGGCTTCTACTGCATCGACAACCTGCCCGTCGCGCTCGTGCCGCGCTTCGTCGAGCTGTGGGGGCGCTCGCGCGAGGACGTCTCGCGCGTGGCTCTCGGCATCGACGCCCGCGAGCGCCACTTCCTGGCCGATTTCCCCCGCGTGCTCGACGAGCTGCGTGGCGCGGGCGTGCGCGTCGAGGTGCTCTACCTCGAAGCCGAGGACGCGGTGCTGCAGCGCCGCTTCAGCGAGACGCGGCGACCCCATCCGGCGGCCGAGGGGGGGACGCCGCTCGACGGCATCCGCCGCGAGCGGGAGATGCTGCGCGCGATCCGCGAGATCGCCGACCGCATCATCGACACCGGCGCGTTCTCCGTGCACGAGCTGCGCGAGGCGCTGCGCGACCTGCTCGAGGCGCCCGCCCACGGCTCCATGACGGTTTCGATCGTGTCCTTCGGTCACAAGCACGGGTTGCCCACCGACGCCGACCTGGCCTTCGACTGCCGGTTCCTGCCGAATCCCTTCTTCGTGGAGGAGCTGCGCCATCGCATCGGCACCGACGCCGAGGTGGCGGCGTACGTGCTCGAGCGCGTGGAGGCACAGGAGTTCCTGCGCCTGCTGATGGCGCTGCTCGAGTTCTCGATCCCGCGCTACCAGCGGGAGGGCAAGAGCTACCTGACGATCGCCATGGGCTGCACGGGCGGGCGGCATCGCTCGGTGGTGCTCGGAGAGGAGCTGCGCAGGCGCCTCGAGGCGCTCGGCCACCGCGTCCTCCTGCGCCATCGCGACTGCGAGCGATGACGTGGCGCGTGCGTCTTGAGTGGGTCCTCGCGCCGCATGTAGAGTCGGACACGCGATGGTAGGGGTGGTCGTCGTCGGGCACGGCCGGCTCAGCGAGGTCATGGTCGAGACGCTCGAGAGCGTGGTGGGCCGGGTTCCGCACGTCGCCGCCGTCACCAGCGCGCCGGGCGACGACCCCGACCGGCTCCGCGACCGCATCCGCGCGGCGGCGCGGCAGGTCGACCAGGGCGAGGGCGTGCTCATCCTCACCGACATGAAGGGCGACACGCAGACCAACCAGAGCCTCGCGGTCGCACGCGAGACCGGTGCGGAGGTCGTCGCCGGCGTGAACATGCCCATGCTCGTGAAGCTCGCGAGCGGGCGCGGGCAGATGTCGCTCGGCGAGCTGGCGCAGTTCATCCGCCGCTACGGCCAGGATCACATCGTCTGCGTGACCGCACCGCGCTGATCCATGGCAGACGGGACGCAGGGCGAGCGCGCGACGCTCGAGATCAGGAACCGGCTCGGCCTGCATGCCCGCGCGGCGGTGATGCTGGTGCAGACCGCCAACCAATTCGATGCCGACGTGACGGTCGAGAAGGACGGCCAGGTCGTGAACGGCCGCAGCATCATGGGCATCATGATGCTGGCCGCCGAGCAGGGCAGCTGCATCGACGTCACCGCGAGCGGTCCGCAGGCGCGGGAAGCGTTGGCCGCGATCCGGACGCTGATCGACGCCCGCTTCAACGAGGACGAGTAGCAGCCGCCGCGCGCTCTGCTCCGGGGCCCGCTGCCGAGCGCCGGCCGGCTGCGCGCCCGGCGCTCCCCGGCTTGCCCCGCCGGACGGGGCTGGGTTACTCTGTCGGGCTGCATGTTGAAGGATTACGTCTTCACCTCCGAGTCCGTCAGCGAGGGGCATCCCGACAAGGTCTGCGACCAGATCTCCGATGCCATCCTCGACGCCCTCATGGCGCAGGATCCCGACAGCCGGGTGGCGTGCGAGTCGCTCATCAAGACGGGCATCGTCGTGGTGGCCGGCGAGATCACGAGCCGCGGCAAGGTCGAGTTCGGCGAGATCGCCAAGGAGGTGATCCGCGACATCGGCTACGTCACCCCGGAGACGGGCTTCAACGTCGACTCGTGCGCCGTGCTGGTGGCGGTCGAGAAGCAGTCGCCCGACATCTCCCAGGGCGTCACCGAGGGCATGGGGCTGCACAAGGAGCAGGGCGCCGGCGACCAGGGCATGATGTTCGGCTACGCCTGCGACGAGACGAAGGAGTACATGCCCTTCGCGATCTACACGGCGCACCGCATCGGGCAGCGCCTCACCGAGACGCGCAAGTCGAGCGAGCTGCCGTGGCTGCTGCCCGACGGCAAGTGCCAGGTGTCGGTGGAGTACCGCGACGGGCGCCCCGTGCGCGCCAGCACGGTGGTCGTCTCGAACCAGCACCGCGAGAGCGCGAAGGACGCCACCATCCGCGAGGGCATCATCGAAGAGGTGGTGAAGAAGGTCCTACCGCCCGAGTTCATCGACAAGAACACGGTCTTCCACATCAACCCGACGGGGCGGTTCGTGGTGGGCGGCCCGCAGGGCGACTGCGGCCTCACCGGCCGCAAGATCATCGTCGACACCTACGGCGGCTACGGCCGCCACGGCGGCGGCGCGTTTTCCGGCAAGGACCCGAGCAAGGTCGACCGCAGCGCCGCCTACGCCGCGCGCTATGTCGCGAAGAACGTGGTCGCCGCCGGCCTGGCCAAGCAATGCCAGGTGCAGGTGGCCTACGCGATCGGCGTGGCCAAGCCGATGAACGTGACCGTCTATACCGAGGGCACGGGCAAGGTGCCCGACGATCGCATCGCGCAGATGGTCAACGAGGTCTTCGACCTGCGCCCCAAGGGCATCATCCAGATGCTCGACCTGCTGCGCCCGATCTACCAGAA
>Ga0209253_10003575_pt1 | contig 13659 bp, 11 predicted proteins | sample FrelakmetBRP12BR_FD_187145 | JGI IMG/M metagenome (GOLD analysis project Ga0209253, IMG submission 187145) | Freshwater lake sediment microbial communities from the University of Notre Dame, USA, for methane emissions studies - BRP12 BR (SPAdes)... | ecosystem: Environmental > Aquatic >...
CCGCGGCCCAGGTCCGGGCCTCCCGGCGCAGGAGCGCCATGGCCACAGACGCGCCGGTCTTCTCGTCAGCCGCTGAGCCGGGGCCGCCGCGCCAGGCGCGGTAACGCTCCGCGTTGGCGTCCTGCGCCTTCAGGGCCTGGTAGCGCCGCCAGGGCTCGCGTGCCCGGGCGTAGCCGATGGCGAAGAGGACCACGCCCACGGCGACCAGCCCATAGCCCAGCAGCGTCACGCCTCACCTCCCGATCCCAGGCGATCACGCAGGGCCGCCTGCACGAGCGCCGCGTTGGCCTGCCCGCGCGACGCCTTCATGACCTGGCCGACGAGGAACCCGACGGCCTGCGCCTTGCCGGCGCGGAAGTCGGCCACGGCACCCGGGTTCGCCGCGATCACCTCGTCGACCAGCCGCCCGACGGCGCCGGCGTCCGAGATCTGGGCGAAGTCGCGCGCGGCGATGAGGTCGCGCGCGGGCGTCCCGCCCGCGATGTGGTCGGCCACGACCTCGCGGGCGTTCGGCCGGCTGAGGCGCCCGCCGAGGATCTCGCCCAGGACGTATGCCAGCGAGGCCGCGTCCGCACGGCCCGCCAGCCCGGTGGGTGTGCGCTCGGCCGTCTCCTTGAGGGCCCGCCCGTAGTCGCCGGTGACGAGGTTGGCGACCTCCTTCGCCGGCAGCCCTGGCCCGGCGGCGCGGATCGCCTCGAAGGCGACGGTCATCGCCTCGTCGTTCACCAGGACCGCGGCGTCGTACGGCGAGAGGCCCAGCTCGCCGACGTACCGTGCCCGGCGGGCGGCCGGGAGCTCGGGCAGGCGCGCCCGGATCGCGTCCAGCCAGGCCGGGTCGATGTGGAGCGGCGGCAGGTCGGGCTCGGGGAAGTAGCGGTAGTCGTCCGAGGATTCCTTGACCCGCATGACGTACGTCGCGCCCTTCACGTCGTCCCAGCCGCGGGTCTCCTGGCGGAGCGGCTCGCCGGCGTCGAGGGCGACCGCCTGGCGCTCGATCTCGAAGGCGATCGCCCGCTCGACCGCCCGGATCGAGTTCATGTTCTTGACCTCGACGCGGGTCCCGAAGGGCTCCGTGCCCCACGGCCGCAGCGACACGTTCGCCTCGACCCGCATCTGCCCGTTCTCCATCTCGGCATCGGAGACGCCGATCGTCCGCAGCAGGAGCCGCAGCTCCTCGGCGTAGCGGCGCGCCTGCTCGGCGCTCCGGATCTCCGGCTCGGTGACGATCTCCATGAGCGGCACGCCGGCCCGGTTGAAGTCGACCAGGCTCACCCGGCCGCCGTCCGGGCCCGTCGCATGCACGAGCTTCGCGGTGTCCTCCTCGAGGTGGGCCCGGGTGATGCCGATCGTGACGGGCCCCTCCAAGGTGTCCACCGTCAGCGACCCGTTCGAGGCCAGCGGCAGGTCGTACTGGCTGATCTGGTAGCCCTTGGGGAGGTCGGGGTAGAAGTAGTTCTTGCGGTCCCAGCGCGTCGCCGGCGGGACCGTCGCCCCGATCGCCAGGCCGGTCGTCAGGACGTGCTCGACGGCGGCCCGGTTGATCGTCGGCAGGACGCCGGGAAGCGCCAGACAGACCGGGCACGTGTGGGTGTTGGGGGCGGCGTCGGGGTGGGGCACGGCGCAGGAGCAGAACATCTTGCTGGCGGTCCGGACCTGGCAGTGGACCTCGATCCCGATGACCGCCTCGTAGCGCTCGAGGGCGGCATGGGCCGACGACCCGGGAGCCGAGGCCGACGCCGCGCTCACGACAGCCCCCCGACGACCGAGCCCGTCGAGGCGAGGAAGAGCCCGTAGAGGGCCAGGACCAGCCAGGCGAGCGAGGCGGCTACCGCTCGGGCGGCCCGGCGCACGCCTTCGCGCGCGTGGAGCGGCCGCGCGGCGTCGATCGCCGCTCGCGTCGGGTCGCCCTGCCGCACGAACGGGAGCGTTGCCTCCCGCGCGTTCCGGTAGCCGGACCAGGTGCCGACCACGGCGAGGGCGAGGCCACAGGCCATGAGCAGGAGACCCATGGCCGAGAGTGTCGCACAGGACCCGGCGCCCGTGGAGGAGGCCGGCCGCCCGCGGAGGAGCTCGGGCGGCCGGCCGGGGGTTCAGCAGGGGCCGGAATCCGGGTCGCGTCGGCAGCCGACCAGGTGGCCTGGCTCGATCTCGACCAGGGCGGGGGCTATCCCCGCGGCGGCGGCACTCCCCGCAGCGGCGGGGCCGGCCGGGACGACGGCGTGGTACGGGCACGGCTCCTCGAACAACTTCGCGCCCGCGCTCCACATCGCCGCGACCTCGCCCTTCGTGCCCCACCGGTCGTGGAGCTGCGGGACTGCGGCCAGCAGCGCCTTCGTGTACGGGTGGAGCGGGTTGCCGAAGACCAGCGCCGTCGGGCCCATCTCCACGACGCGGCCGCGGCGGAGGATCAGCGTCCGCTCGCTGATGTAGTTGCCGAGCGACAGGTCGTGGGTGATGAAGAGGATCCCCAGCCCCTTGGCCTTGAGGTCGCCGAGCAGGTTGAGGACGTCGATCCGCGTCGACGCGTCGAGCATGCTGATGATCTCGTCGGCGACGAGGTAGCGGGTGTCCAGCATCAGCGCCCGCGCGATCAGGAGCCGCTGGACCTGGCCGCCGCTCAGCTGGTGCGGGTACTTGTGGAGGACCTGGCCCGGTTCCAGGTTGACGGTGGCCAGGGACGCCGCCTGCTTCTCCTGCCAGGCGCCGCCGCCGAGGTCGCGGAAGTAGACGTCGCGGAGGACGTTGAAGAGGTGGTCCACCTTGAAGATGGGGTTGCACGAGCTGAAGGGATCCTGGAAGACACCCTGGACCCGCCGGTAGTAGTCCTTGAGCGCGGCACCCTTCAGGCCCGCCACGTCGACGCCGTCGACGGTGATCGTCCCGTCGTTGACCGCGAGCAGGCGCAGGATCATCTTCCCGATCGTCGACTTGCCGCTCCCGCTCTCGCCGATGAGCGAGACCACCTCGCCCTCGTGGAGGTCGAACGAGACGTCGCGGACGGCACGCAGCTCCTTGCCGCCGAAGAGGCCCACCTTGTAGGTCTTGCCGACCCGGTCGAGCGTCAGCATCGTCAGGTGGCCTTCCAGCAGGCGACCGCGTGGCCGGGGGAAACCTCGACGAACGGGGGCTCCTCCACGCACTTCTCGAACGCCAGCGGGCAGCGGTCCCGGAAGCGGCAGCCGGCGGGCGGGTTGAGCAGCGAGGGCGGCGACCCGGGGATCCCCTGCAGCCGCTCCTCCTCGTAGCGCACGCCGACCTCGGGCAGCGACGAGATGAGGAGCCGCGTGTACGGGTGGAGCGGCACCTGCATCATCGTGTCGGTCGGCGCCTTCTCGGCGAGCTTCCCCGCGTACATCACGGTGAGCGTGTCGGCGATCTGGTAGAGGATCGAGACGTCGTGGGTGACGACGATCATGCTGTCGACGAAGGCCCGGTCGCGGAACTCCACGAGCGTCTGGGCGACGGCCTTTTGGCTCGTGACGTCGAGCGCGGAGGTGATCTCGTCGGCGATCAGGAGCGACGGGTTGAGCAGCGTCGAGATCACCATGACCATCCGCTGCTTCATCCCGCCCGACAGCTCGATCGGGTAGCGGTCGAGCACCTCGGAGGTGAGGCCGACTAGGACGAGCCGCCGCTCGAGCTCCTCCCGCAGGTCGGCGAACCGCCGGTGGCGCGCCTCCACGAGGTCGGCCACCATCGTCCCGATCTTGCGGGTCGGGTTCATCGCGCTCATCGCGTACTGCGGCACGATGGAGATGCTGTTGAAGCGGAACTCGTCCATCGCGTCGGAGTCGGAGATCGGCAGCTCGACGCCGTCGAGCACCACCCGGCCGCCCACGTGCTTCATGCGGCCGTCGATCCGGACGAGGCTGTTGCCGAGGGTCGACTTGCCGCAGCCGGACTCGCCGGCGAGCCCCATGATCTCGCCGTCTGCGACCTCGAACGAGACCCCGTCGAGGGCCTTCACGTCGCCCGCGAGGGTCCGGTAGTAGACGCGGAGGTCGGTGACCTGGAGGCTCACGGTCAGGACTCCCGCAGCCGGGGGTTGAAGATCTCGTCGAGGCCCACGTTCGTCACGTAGAGCGCGCCGACGATGGCCGTGATCCCGATGCCGGGCGGGATGAACCACCACCACATCCCGAGCTGGAGGGCGCTCCAGGCGACGGCGTTGTACATCATCAGGCCGAGCGAGATGCCCGACGTCGGGCCGAGGCCGATGAAGTCGAGCGACGCGGCGATGAGGATCGCGCTGCCGAACAGGAGGATGAACGTCAGGAAGAGGTAGGAGCTCATGTTGGGGGCGATCTCGCGGAAGACGACCCGCCAGCTCGAGACGCCGCTGATCTTGGCGAGGTCGACGAACTCGCGGGACTTGAGCGAGAACGTCTGGGCCCGGATCGCCCGGGCCGCCCACGGCCACGAGGTGAAGCCGATGAACGCCGCCTCGAGGAGGAGGCCGCGCGTCTGCAGGTAGGCCGTGACCACGATGAGGACGGCGAGCGTCGGGATCACGAGCACGACGTTCGTGATCACGTTCAGGACCTCGTCGATCCTGCCTCCGCGGTAGCCGGCGACGAATCCGACGGTCATCCCGATCAGCGCCGCGATCCCGCCGCCCAGGAACCCGACCACGAAGGTCGCGACGAGGCCGTGGACGAACTGGGCGAAGACGTCCTGGCCGAAGGTGGTGGTGCCGAACCAGTACTCGGCCGACGGCGGCGCCCCGAGAGGGCCCACGAACTCGTTCGGATCGCCCGGCGCGATGATCGGCGCCAGGAGGGCGAGGATGGCGAAGACGGCGAGGATGGCGATCCCGACGAGGACCTTCTTGCTGCGGAACGCGAAGTAGAGGATCTCCCTCCGCCGGCCGACCGATTCGGAGGCGGGCATCGGCCCGGCCGGCCCGGCGACCGGCACGTAGTCCAGCGGCTGGGCGTCGCTCATGCCGTGCCTCCGGTCAGCCCGGTGCGCGTCCGCGGGTCGACGACCACGTAGGCGATGTCGACGAGGAAGTTGGCCACCAGCACGCCGGCGATCACGAACAGGAAGATCCCCTGCAACAGGAAGTAGTCCTGGTTCTGGACGGCGGCGAGGAGGAGCTTCCCGATGCCGGGGTACGAGAAGACGATCTCGGTCACGAGGGCGCCGGCCACGATCACGCCGAGCGAGAGGGCGAGGCCCGTGATCTGCGGCAGCACCGCGTTCCGGAAGGCATAGCGCCGGATGAGGCCCGTCGGCGCCCCCAGCGACGCCAGGTAGCGTGAATAGTCCGCGTCGAGCTCGTAGATGATCATGTTGCGCATCCCGATCGCCCACCCGCCGAACATGACGAGGAAGAGCGACAGGAACGGCAGGAACCAGTGCCACGCCAGGTCGATGGCGAACGACAGGGTGAACGACGGCTCGATGTCGTAGCTGTAGGCGCCGGAGATCGGGAAGATGCCCAGCTCCGTCGCGAAGATCCAGGCCAGCATGATCGCCAGCCACATGTACGGCGTGGCCGTGAGGATGTACCCGATCGGCAGCAGCGTGTTGTCGAGCACGCGACGGCGGGCCGCGATCGCACCCGCCTTGTTCCCCGTCCACCAGCTGAGGAGGATGGCCGGGACGAGAAGGGCGAGCGTGTAGGGCAGGGCCGCCATGATGACGTCGGTGACCGGCCGACCCGAGAGGTAGACGCTCCGGCCGAGGTCGCCCTGGAGGAGCCGCCCCCAGAAGTTCAGGTACTGCTGCCAGAGCGGGAGGTCCAGCCCGAAGAGGGCCTTGTAGTAGGCGATCAGGTCGGCCACCGCCTCGGGCGCCACCTGGGTTCGCGACAGGAGGCTCTGGATGGGGTCGCCCGGCATGAACCGGGGGATCATCCAGTCGATCGTCGCCGCAACCCAGAAGGTGAAGACGTAGATGGCGAGCTTGCGCCCGAAGTAGCTTCGCACCCGATCTCCCGGTCGGCAGTCAGATGAGCCCGGATGAGGTGCCCCTCCTCCCGCCCGGCGGGAGGAGGGGCCACATGACCGTGACTACGGGGCCGGGACCGGCTCCAGGTTCGTGAGCATCTTGATGGCGCCCATCTGCCAATAGCCGTTCCAGGTGCACGGGAGGACCTGCTCGCCCTCGTCCGATGGCCAGTTGGTCCAGACGACGTTGCTGACTTGCGACCACATCCCGTTGTACCAGAGCGGGATGACCGGCATGTCGGTCAGGCTGATCTTCTGGAGCTTGGAGGTGATCTCCTTCGCCTTGGCCACGTCGTCGACGGGCGTCTTGTCCAGCTCCTGGACCAGGGCCCATGCGTCGGCGTTCTCGTAGCCCCCGAAGTTGCGGTTCTTGCCCTCGGGGGACATGAGCGGCTGGCGGAACATGTAGTCGTAGTAGGTCCACGGCGAGTTCGAGATCTGGACCTCGTTGTTGAGGACCAGGTCGAAGTTCATGTTGTTGCGGTCGTTGACCAGGCCGTTGTAGTCGGTGATCTTGGCCTCCGTGTTGATCCCGACCTTCTTGAGGCTGGCCACGATCACGTCGCGGGCGGCCTCCCAGTCGGACCAGCCGCTGGGGACCATGATCGTGAGCTTGATGGCCGAGCCGTCCTTGTTGGTGACGAACCCGTCGCCGCCCTTCTTGTACCCGGCGGCGGCGAGAAGCCGCTCGGCCTTCTGGGGGTCGTAGCTGAAGCCCAGCTCGCTTCGCTGGGCCGTGTCGATGTACTTCTCCCACGTCGGGAGGAGGCCCGTGGGATCGGCGGCCGCGACGATGTTGCCGTAGACCTTGTTGACGATGTCGGGGACGTTGACCGCCCACGCGATCGCCTTGCGGAACTCCGGGTCGTCGAGGGGCGGCTTCTGGTCGTTGGTGACGAGCCAGGCCGTGTTCGCCGACAGCATGTAGGGGGCCTCCTTGTAGTACGTGGAGACGTAGCCCTTGTCGACGAGCGTGGCGATGCCCGGAAGGAAGTTGTTGGAGAGGTCGAAGTCACCCTGCATCAGCCGGCCGAGCGCCACGTTGTTGGCGCCGTTGACGATGTCGACGATGTACTTCGGCTTGACCTCGAGGTCGATGCTCTTGCCCCACCAGGAGTCGTTGCGCTCCCAGACCATGCGGTCCTCGGCGTGGGTCTTGTACTTGTAGGGGCCCGTCCCCACGCCGTCCTGGTTCAGGTCCTTGAGGATGTCCTCGTTGGCCTTGGCCTCCCAGATGTGCTTCGGGACGATCGGGCTGTTGTAGGTCCAGAGGGCCCACTGCTGGTACGCCGGGTTGCCGAACTTCACGACGACGGTGCTGTCATCGGTCGCCGTGGCGTCGGTGACGAAGTCCCAGATGTTGGAGCCGACGACCTTGATCTTCGCCAGGCCGATCGTGAAGGCGACGTCCTCGGCCGTGAACGGCGTGCCGTCGCTCCAGGTGACGCCCGACCGGACCTTGATGGTGTACGTCGTCGGGTCGGTCCACGACGCGCTCTCGGCGAGCCACGGCTCGAACGTGTCGGCCAGCGGATCGAACAGGAAGAGCGTCTCGTACTGCAGGCCCACCACGCCCATCGCGGCGTTCGGGTCGAGCGGGTTCCAGGTCGAGGGCGGGCCCCACTGCTTGCCCGTGGTGTAGATAGTCTCCGCCCGCGGGTAGCTCTCGACGGGCGCCTCGGTGGCGGGTGCCTCGGTTGCGGGTGCCTCGGTTGCGGGTGCCTCGGTTGCGGGTGCCGCCGACGGCGTCGCGCCGGCCGCGCAGGCTGCCGTGGCGATGCTCGCGATCGCGAGCAGGGCCAGCAGCCGCTTCGCATGTGCCATACCAGTGCTCCTCCTTGCTCCTCGCAGCCGGGGCTGCAGGTTGACCAGCGGTTGTCGCGGATGTGATGGCCGATCGGTCAATTGCGCGGCACACCTCCTGCCGTCGACCGGCGAACGACGAGCTCGGTGGGAAGGATCACGCGGCGAGGCCCTCCGCCGGGGTCGGCGAGCACGTGCAGCAGCGATTCGGCAGCCTCGGCGCCCTGCTGGCGGATGCTCTGGCGGACGGTGGTGAGGGGCGGGTGCAGGTGCGCCGCGAAGTCCAGGTCGTCGAAGCCCGCGAGGGCGACGTCCTCGGGCACGTGGAGGCCACGCTCGTGGAGCGCCCGCAGCGCGCCCCGCGCGGCGAGGTCGTTGGCGCAGAACACCGCGTCCACGCCCCGCTCGACCAGCTCGGCGGCCCCGGCCTCGCCGGCGCTCTCCGTGTAGTCGCCGTCGACGATCAGCTCGTCGGGGGGCAGCCCGGCCCGCCGAAGGGCGTTGCGGTAGCCCGTGACGCGGTCCTCGGCGGAGAACGTGCCCCGGGCCCCGGTCACGTGCCCGATCCGTCGCCGGCCGATGCTCACCAGGTGCGAGGTCGCGATGTCGGCCGCCGTGACGTTGTCGATGTCCACGAAGCTCGCGGCACGGTCGGCGCCCCGGTGGCCGATCAGGACGGTCGGCAGGCGCGAGTCGAGGAGCCCGTCGACCAGCGTGTCGCGGATGTTGTGGGCCGTCACGATCACCCCGTCGAGGCTCATCGAGAGGATCCGATCGAGCGTCTCTTCCCTCGTCCGGTGGCCGAGCCAGAGCATCATCCCGGTCGAACGCTCGGCCAGGACATCGCTGATGCCCTGCAGGAGCTGCGAGAAGTAGCGATCCCCGAACAGCAGGTGGGGATCGACGTGGAGGACGACCCCGACCACGCCCGAACGACCCGAGGCGAGCGTCCGGGCGGCACGGTTGGGCCGGAATCCCGTCTCCTCGAGGACGTCAAGCACGCGGCGGCGCGTCGTCTCCGCCACCGGGCCGCCGTTGATCACGCGCGAGACCGTCGCCCGCGAGACGCCGCTGGCCGCCGCCACGTCGTCGAGCGTTCGCGCCACCGCGCCCTCCATGAACCTCGGACTGAAAGCGCTTTCAGAATAGCCGTTTACGGGCCCGTGTCAAGTGGACTTCCAAGCGTGGACGATGCATGTACAATGCGCCATGGACGGGCCAGCCAAGATGTAAGCGCTTCCAAGGAGCAGACCGTGACGACTCCCGGCTTTCCGGCGGACTTCACGTGGGGCGCCTCGACGTCGTCCTACCAGATCGAGGGCGCGACGGCCGAGGACGGCCGCGGCGAGAGCATCTGGGACCGCTTCGCACACACCCCCGGGCGGGTTCGCGGCGGCGACACCGGCGACATCGCCTGCGATCACTACCACCGCTACCGGGACGACGTCGCGATCATGGCCGAGCTCGGGCTCGACGGGTACCGCTTCTCCATCGCCTGGCCGCGGATCCTCCCGGCCGGCACCGGGGCGGTGAACGAGGCCGGCCTCGACTTCTACGAGCGCCTCGTCGACGCGCTCCTGGAGCGCGGCATCGAACCCCACGCCACCCTCTACCACTGGGATCTCCCGCAGGCGCTCGAGGACGCCGGCGGGTGGCCCCTCCGCGCGACCGCCGAGGCGTTCGCCGGGTATGCCGACATCGTCGCCCGCCGCCTCGGCGACCGACTGGCGACGCTCGCAACCCTCAACGAACCGTGGTGCTCCGCCTACCTCGGATACGAGTCGGGTGAGCATGCCCCGGGGCGGACGGAGCCGGCCGCGGCGCTCGCCGCGAGCCATCACCTGCTCGTCGCCCACGGCCTCGGGGTCGCGGCGATCCGGGCGGCGGCGCCGCGGACGAGGGTCGGCATCGTCCTGAACTTCCAGCCGCACGCCCCACTGAGCGACCATCCCCTCGACCTCGAGGCGGCGGTGCTCGGCCACGACCGCTTCAACCGCTGGTACCTGGAGCCCCTGACCGGCGGCGACTACCCGGCGGACACGGCCCGGAGGCTCGGCTGGCGCCGGGACGAGGTCCTGCCCGGCGACATGGCGACGATCGCCGCGCCGCTCGACTTCATGGGCGTCAACTACTACACCCGGAGCTTCGAGCGCTCACCCCTCCTGCCGCCCCTGGCGCCCCCCGCCGATCGCGAGCTGACCGCGATGGGCTGGGAGGTCTACCCGGAGGGGCTGACGGGCGTCCTCGAGTTCGTCGCCTCGCGGACCGGCGACCTGCCGCTCTACGTGGACGAGAACGGGGCGTCGTACGACCTGGACCCGGCGGACCCGACCCGTGACCCCGATCGCGTCGAGTACCTGCGCCGCCACCTCGTCGCGGCACGGACGGCCATCGACCACGGGGTGCCGCTGCGGGGCTACTTCGTCTGGTCGCTCCTGGACAACTTCGAGTGGGCCCAGGGCTACGCCCGTCGCTTCGGCATCGTCCACGTGGACTTCGCCACCCAGGAGCGGCGCATCCGGGACAGCGGGCGCTTCATGGCGGCCATGGCCCGCGGCGGTGAGCCGGCCGAGGTGGCGGTGACGGCCGAGGTGGCCCGGTGACGGCCGTGCCGGTCCCCTGGGAGGACCGTCCCGCCGGCGCGACCGGGGTCTTCTGGCGCTCGAGTCGCAACCCGATCATCGGGCGCCACCACCTCCCTCGCTCGAACTCGGTCTTCAACTCGGCGGTCGTCCGGTTCGGTGACGGGTTCGCCGGCGTCTTCCGCGTCGACGACATGGCGCGGACGATGAACCTCCACGTCGGCAGGAGCGCGGACGGCGTCGCCTGGGCGATCGACCCCGAGCCGATCTCCTTCCGGGCCTCCGACGACCGGGTCGCCGAGATCCAGGAGACCTTCGAGCACGCCTACGACCCCCGCGTGACGTGGTTGGAGGACCGTTTCTACGTCACTTGGTGCAACGGCTACCACGGCCCGACGATCGGGATCGCCTGGACGACCGACTTCGTGACCTTCCACCAGATGGACAACGCGTTCCTCCCGTTCAACCGCAACGGGGTGCTCTTCCCGCGACGGGTCGGCGGGTCCTACGCGATGCTCAGCCGGCCGAGCGACAACGGCCACACGCCCTTCGGTGACATCTTCGTCTCCGAGAGCCCAGACCTCGTCCACTGGGGCCGCCACCGCCACGTGATGGCGCCACGGCCGTGGAGCTGGGACTCGGCGAAGGTCGGGGCCGGCCCGACCCCGATCGAGACGGACGAGGGCTGGCTCCTCCTGTACCACGGCGTCCTCATCTCGTGCAACGGCTTCGTCTACGCGATGGGGGCTGCCCTCCTGGACCTCGACGAGCCCTGGCGGGTCCTCTCACGCCCTCGCGACTACCTGCTCTCGCCCCAGGTGCCGTACGAGCAGGTGGGCGACGTCCCGAACATCGTCTTCCCGTGCGCCGCGCTGCTGGACCGCGAGGCCGACCGCCTGACGGTCTACTACGGCGGCGCCGACACCGTCGTGGGCATGGCCCATGCTCACCTTTCGGAGGTGATGGCGTTCCTGCGAGCCGGCGCCTGACCGGGCGCCTGACCGGGCGCGGGTCGAGGCGCCGCGGCGACGTCCCCGGCGGCCGGCCGCGCGTCTACGAACGCGTCCGGGCGACGAACCGCCCGATCCGCGCGAGGGCCTCCTCGAGCTTCTCGTAGCTCGTCGCGTAGCACATCCGGACATGCCCCGCGCCCGACGGGCCGAAGACGCTCCCCGGCACCGTCGCGACGAGCTCCTCGACGAGGAGCCGCTCGGCGAACGTCTCGTCGTCGAGGCCGGTCGAGGTGATCCGCGGGAAGGCGTAGAACGCTCCGCGCGGCTCGAAGGTCTCGAGGCCGAGCGCGTTGAGCCCGTCCACGAGGAAGCGCCGGCGCCGGTCGTACTCCTGGCGCATGCGCTCGACGTCCGCCTCCGCCGTCACGAGCGCGACGAGCGCCGCGTCCTGGCCCGTCGTCGGTGCCGACATGATCCCGTACTGGTGGATCTTGATGATCCCCTCCAGGATCCCGGCCGGGGCGCAGACGTACCCGATCCGCCAGCCAGTCATCGCGTACGCCTTGGAGAAGCCGCCCATGAGGATCGTGCGCTCGCGCATCCCCGGCAGGGCGCTCATCGCCCGGTGGCGGTAGTCGCCGTAGGCGAGCCGGTCGTAGATCTCGTCCGAGTAGACGAGGAGATCGTGGCGGACGGCGAGCGCCGCGAGCTCGTCCTGCACGGCGGGCGGGAGTACGGCGCCGGTCGGGTTGCAGGGGAAGCCGAGGAAGAGCGCCTTCGTCCGCGGGGTGATCGCGGCCTCGACCGCGTCAGGCTCGAGTGCGAAGTCGTCCTCGAAGCGGGTCGGCACCGGGCGCACGACTCCCTCGGCGAAGACGATCGCGGGGATGTAGGCAACGTACGACGGCTCGTGGAGGATCACCTCGTCGCCCGGGTCGACCGTCGCCCGCAGCGCGAGGTCGAGCGCCTCGGAGGCGCCGACGGTCACGAGCACCTCGGTCGCCGGGTCGTAGTGGACGCCGTAGCGCCGCGCGATGTGGCTCGCGATCGCCCGGCGCAGCTCGAGCGTGCCGTGGTTGCTCGTGTAGTGGGTCCGCTCGGCGCGCAGGCTGGCGATGCCGGCCTCGATCACCTGGGGCGGCGTCGTGAAGTCGGGCTCCCCCACCCCGAGGCTGATGATGTCCTCCATCGTCGCCGCGATGTCGAAGAAACGCCGGATCCCCGAGGCCGGGACGGCGAGGACGCGCTCGGAGAGCACGCGGTCGGCAAGCGGCAGGCGCGGAGTCGGATCGGTCATCTCAGTGTCCTCCCGCCAGCACGGCGGCTCGCTCGGCGGGCGTTGGGCCGGCCGGGTCGGCGGCGGCCGCCAGGCCGGGCGGCTCGACGGTGCGCCAGGCGGCCCCGGCCGTGATTCCTTCGTAGGCCCGGGCGAGCTCCAAGAGACGGGCCTCGGACCAGGCCGGGCCGATGAGCTGGAGCCCCACCGGGAGGCCGTCCGACAGCCCGCAGGGGACGCTGATCCCCGGCAGGCCGGCCATGTTGGGCGGCAGGGTGCAGGCGTCGGCGAGATACATGGCGACCGGGTCTCCCATCCTCGCCCCGAACGGCCAGGCGACGAAGGGGCTCGTGGGCGCCACGAGGGCATCGATCCCGCTCCCGAAGGCGGCGTCGAAGTCGCCCTTGATGAGCGTCCGCACCTTCTGGGCCTTGAGGTAGTAGGCGTCGTAGTAGCCGGCCGAGAGGGCGTAGGTCCCCAGCATGATCCGGCGCTTGACCTCGGCGCCGAAGCCGCTTCCGCGGGTGGCGAGGTAGTTCGCCAGCACGTCGCCGCCGCGCACGGAGTGCCCGTAGCGGATCCCGTCGTAGCGGGCCAGGTTGGCGGATGCCTCCGCCGGGGCGACGATGTAGTAGGCCGCCAGGCCGTACTCCGTGTGGGGCAGGCTGACGTCGACGATCTCGGCCCCGGCCGCCGCCAGGGCCGCCACGGCCTCGCGGACGCGGGCCTCGACGCCGGGCTCCATGCCGGCCACGAAGTACTCGCGGGGCAGCCCCAGCCGGACGCCGCGCAGCGCGCCGGCCGCCTCGTCGTCCGAGGCCGGGAGCGCCAGCAGCTCCCCGGGGACGGGGATGGGGGCGGAGGTGGAGTCGCGCTCGTCGCGGCCGGCCACCGCGTGGAGGAGAAGCGCGGCGTCGCGGGCGTCGCGCCCGAACGGCCCCACCTGGTCGAGCGACGACGCGAAGGCGACGATCCCGTAGCGGCTGACCCGCCCGTACGTCGGCCTCATCCCGACGATCCCGCAGAGAGCCGCCGGCTGGCGGATCGAGCCGCCGGTGTCGGTGCCGATGGCGAGTGGGACGTGGCAGGCC
>Ga0209253_10003576_pt1 | contig 13654 bp, 15 predicted proteins | sample FrelakmetBRP12BR_FD_187145 | JGI IMG/M metagenome (GOLD analysis project Ga0209253, IMG submission 187145) | Freshwater lake sediment microbial communities from the University of Notre Dame, USA, for methane emissions studies - BRP12 BR (SPAdes)... | ecosystem: Environmental > Aquatic >...
CCTCGGGCTTGAGGAGGACGGCGCTGTTCTCGTCCTTGATCTCGAAGACGACCTTTTCCGATCCGACGGCGGTGAGGAAATCGAGCAGATACTGGGCGTTAAAGCCGATCTCGAGGTCCTGGCCCTTGTATTCGACGGCCAGGCGGTCCCGGGCCTCTCCGATCTCCGGATTCGAGGAAAAGAGCCGCAGCTTGTTCTTTTCGATCGTGAACTTGATCCCCTTGGACCTCTCGGCCGATAGGAGCGAGACCCGACGGATGGCCCCGGCCAGCTCCTCCCGGGCGATCGCCAGACGGCCGGGATTGTCCTTGGGGATGACCGCCTGGTAATTCGGGAACTTGCTCTCGATCACCCTCGATATGAGGGTCCTCGGCCCGACCTGGAAGAAGAGGTTGTTCTCGTCCAGGTCGAAGGCGACCGTTTCGCCCTCGAATTTGCGGATCTCGCTGAGCGTCTTCTTGGCGACGATGACGCTCAATTCTTTTTCGAGCTTCAGCCCGTCCTCGGCCTTTTTGGTATACGACAGCCGATGGCCGTCCGTGCTGACCAGCTCGATCTGGCGGTTCTTGAGCGATAGGAGCGCCCCGTTGAGGTAATACCGCTGCTCCTGCGTGATGGCATAGAAGACCCGGTCGATCATATCCTTGAGGTCCTGGAGGGGGAGCGTGACGCCCTTTTCGAACTTGCCGGCCGGGACCTGAGGATAATCCTCTTTGGCCAGGCAGAGCACCTTGAACTCGCTCGCTCCGGCCCGAATCTCGATCGTCTCGTCCTTGACCTCGACCTCGACCGTTTGTCCCTCCGGCAGGGACTTGACGATCTCGTAGATCTTCTTCCCGTTGACTGTGATAGCCCCGACACGCTCGATCTCGCCCCCAAGATGCGTCCGCATCCCCACCTCGAGGTCCGTCCCGGTCAGTTCGATGTCCTTCTCCCGGACGTCCATCAGAATATTGGCCAGGATCGGCATCGTATTCCTTTTTTCAACGATGCCCTGGAGGATCTGGAGCTCATCGAGAAACGGTCCTTTGGCGATCGAAAATTTCATGGCGTCACCTTTCGCGTCGTGTCCTGGTTATTCTTATTATTTAAATCATAATAAATATCTAAATCAAGAAGATATATAAGAAAGTCCTCTGGAAATGTGCGAATCCCGGCGAAAGCGTTGATTCCCCTCATTGGATGAAGGCCAGGAGGCTGTTGATCTCTTTGTTGAATTCGGGATCGTCGCTGCGGAGCTTCTCGATCTTACGGATGCTGTGGATGACCGTCGTGTGGTGTTTTCCACCGAATTTCTTGCCGATCTCGGGCAGGGACGACTTGGTCAATTCTTTTGCGAGGTACATGGCGATCTGGCGCGGGAAGGCGATCTTGGGGGAGTTGTTCTTCGATTTGAGCTGGGCGGGCTTGATCTTGAACTTGTGACAGATGAGCTTCTGGATCTTTTCCACAGTGACGATGGCGGTGGACGCGTCGACGAGGCCCTTGAGGGCGTCCTTGGTCAGGTCGAGGTCGATCCGCTCGCCCTTGAGGGAGGCGAAGGCGATAACGCGCCGGAGATAGCCTTCGAGCTCGCGGATGTTCGTCTGGACCTTGTCGGCGATATAAAGGCCGACGGTCTCGGGGAGCAGGACCCCCTCCGCTTCGGCCTTCTTCTTGAGGATGGCGATCCGCGTTTCGATGTCGGGGGGCTTGAGGTCGGCGATAAGGCCCCATTCGAAGCGGGAGCGGAAGCGCTCCTCGAGATGGGGGATCTCCTTGGGCGGGCAGTCGCTGGAGATGACGATCTGTTTCTGGCTGTCATAGAGGTGATTGAAGGTGTGGAAAAACTCCTCCTTGGTCCGCTCGCGGCCGGCGAGGTAGTGGATATCGTCCATGAGGAGGAGGTCGACGCTGCGGTACTTCTCGCGGAACTCCAGGATCTTGCCGTACTGGAGATGATTGACGAGGTCGTTCATGAACTTCTCGGTCGTGACATAGAGGATCTTGTTCCGGGCGCTCTGCTGGATCGAATAATGGCCGATGGCGTTCATAAGGTGGGTCTTGCCGAGGCCGGCCCCGCCGTAGATATAGAGGGGGTTGTAGGATTTGGCCGGGTTCTTGGCCACGGCCGAGGCGGCGGCGTGGGCGAACTGGTTGCAGCTGCCGACGACGAAGGTCTCGAACGTGTAATTCGGATTGAGATTCGGGTTGACCGCCTGGCCGGGCTTCGGCTTCCGCTCCTCGGGCGATCGCCGCATGAAGGCTGTCGGCGTGTCCTCGTGGATGTAGCGGATATCAAACGTCTTGCCGAAGAGGTCGCGGGAGCAATCGTTGATGATGTTCGAATAGTGGAACGAAAGCCAGTCGCGGAAATAGGCGTTAGGGACTTTGATATAAAGGCAGTCCTGTTCGCGGCCGATGAACGTCGTCGGATCGAACCAGGTCTCGAACGAATTCGGATCGACCTTCGTTTCGACGGCGCGGAGGATCGCTTGCCAAGGATTTTGATTATCTTTAGGTTCCATAGGAGCAGCTAATTTTTCCACAGAATTTTCCACATCTGTGGAAAATCCCCTCCCGGGGGTATATTGGCCGGGAGGGGCCCGCGAATCATAGCATCCCGGGGAGGCCTTTTCAAGCTTTTTTTTAGGGGAAAACGGGCTTGGAGCGTGTCGGCCGCCGGCCCGGCACGCGGGCCGCGGCCGGGCCGTCGGAGGATCGGAAGGACGGCGAAAAACCCGCGGAAATCTAGGCCCGGGGCGGCCCGGGTAGAGAGGCGAAAACCGTCTGTTATGTCGCGGTTAGAAGAAAGGCAGTCATCGCACGAGGAGGGTCCGGGTCTCGAGGGTCGATGAGCCGAGGAGGACGGGCAGGAGGCGGGCGCGAACGCGGGCCGAGAGCTCGGAGAAGGCGAATTCGGCCGGCTTCTCGAGATCGATATAATCGCGATCTTCCTCGAACCGGCGTTGATAGAGGGTCGCGACGTCGGCGGCCGACAGCACGGAGAGGTCGACCGTCATCGTCCAATGGCACACTTCGACCAAGCCGCGGCCCTGGGGCTTGAACGGGCCGTCCAAGAGAACGTTCTTCATGTCCAAGGCCTTGCGGACCTCGGTCGTCATGCGGATCGAACCTGCGAGGACGAGAACGCGCTCGCGGCCGCCCGCCAGGGCTTCCTCGGGCGCGTCGAGGCGGGTGACGGTCCCGCGGAAGGCCCGTTCGATCTCGGCGGCGAGATATTCGCGGAGCTCGCGGCCCGCCCTGAAATCCGGGAGGGGGAGGTCCTCGCGGAAATCGGTCACGACGACCTCGTCGAAGGACCCCGCCGCGAAGGGAGAGACGCCGGGGAGATCGATCCGGATGACGAAATCGGCCGTGGATCGGCAGGCGGGCCCGGCGCCGATGACGAACGCGAGGATGGCCGCGGCCGGCGCCTTCACGGCGTCCTCCTCCGGCCGGCCTCTAGGCGGGCCTTGAAGGCTTCGAGGTTCTCCTTGATCACGAGATTGCGGGGGTCGAGCCGGAGGGCCTCTTCGTATTCGCGCCGGGCCGCGTCCCAGTCGCCCCGCTTCTCGCAGGCGACGGCCAGGTTGTTATGGGCGGCGGCCGATCCGGGGCTGCGGCGAACGGCCTCGGCCCAATGCCGGACCGCCGCGTCCCAGTCGTCGGCTCGGGCCGCCGTCACCCCGGCCGAGAGGGCGTCCGTGGCCAGGGGGCGGGCGCAGGCCGCGAGCCCCACCAGGGCCAGGCCCGCCAGGGAGAAAAGGACGAAGCGTCTCATTCCGGCCTCGGGACCAGAGTACGTCTTCGCCGGCGTCCGGGTCAAGCCCTGCCGCCCGCGCGATTTGCCTCCCCCGGGCTTTTATGATATAAAATCGGCTCAATCCTCGGAATAGAGAGAACCGACCATGCCGAAAGTCTGCGAGATCTGCGAGAAAGGCCCGATCTTCGGGCATAGCGTCAGCCATTCCCATAAGGCCTCACCGAAGAAATGGAAACCCAACCTCCAGCGCGTCAAGGCGCAGACGCCCAAGGGCGTCCGTCAGATCTGGGTCTGCTCGAGATGTCTGCGCTCGGGCAAGGTCGCCAAAGCCGCCTGACCTGGCCTATTCATAAAAACGCCCTTTTTTTCTCCATTTCTTCTATTGGCCGTTTTTACCCTTCAAGCGAACCGATCCGGCCGCATCTGCTTCGTTCTCGGGGTTCGCAGTACCTAAAAGCACAGCTTCACCCCTCGGGCCTCGCATCTGGGGCCGCCTCGGCTCGTGAATAGGCCAGGTTTACCCGCTCACACCCTTTCGACCGACAAAACGTCCTTCAAGCCGGCGATCCGCTTCGAGATGGCTTCGAGGTGGCGGATGTCCTTGATCCGCACTTCCAGGCGGATCTTCGCCTTCCCGTCCGCGATCATCGAGGCCTCGGCCTTGGAGATATCGCCCTCAAGGCCGGCGACGGCGGTGGCGACCTTGGCCAGGACGCCGGGCACGTCGCGGGACTTGACCATGAGCCGGGCCTTGAAGGTCGCGTCCTGGGCCGGGTCCCAGACCACCTCGATCTGGCGCTGCGCGTCGAGGAGCTCCTTCGTCACGAGCGAGCAGCGCAGGGAATGGACCGTCAATCCCCGGCCGGCCGTGATGTAACCGACCACGGGCTCGCCCTTGATGGGCGAACAGCACTTGGCCAGCTTGATCGTCTGGCCGTCGATGTCCTTGATCCGGAGGCCCTGCCCGGGCGAGAACCTGGCCGCGGCCTTGCCGAGGAGGGAGGGCCGGCGCGGCACGACCGGGCCGAAGACGGCCTCCATGAGCTTCGGATCGACGACGATCCGTCCCAGCCCGACCTGGCGGGTGAACTCGTCCATGGTCGCGGCCCGAGGGCCGAAGACGGCGGCCAGGCGCCGGGCCACGGCCTCCTCGCCGCGGTATTCGGGCGGCAGGACGTACTTCCGGACCTCGCGGTCCCAGATCTTCCTGCCCAGCGCGGCGCTCGTCGTCCGGCTCCGGAGATTGAGCCAGCGCTTGAGGTGCTGGCGGGCCCCGGCCGTGGCGGCGGCGGCAAGCATGCCGCGCGTCGGCGCCCTATCGGGGGCGGTCAGGACCTCGACGATGTCGCCCGTCTTGAGCATGGTCTTGAGCGGGGCGGAGGTGCCGTTGATCCGGGCCCCGGACGCGTGGAGCCCGATCTCGGTGTGGATCTTGAAGGCGAAATCGAGGGCCGTGGCCCCGGGCGGCAGATTGACGACCTTGCCCTTGGGCGTGAAGACGTAGACCTCCTCGGGAATGAGGTTGGTCTTGAGGCTCCGCAGGAAGTCCTGCGGGTTCTTGTTCTCCTCGAAGAGGGCCGCCATCTCCCGGAGCCAGTGCAGGCGCCGGTCCTCCTTACTCGGCCCGGCCGCGGCGTCGTCCTTGTAGCGCCAGTGGGCGGCGATGCCGTTCTCGGCGAGGTCGTGCATCTCCCGCGTCCGGATCTGGATCTCGAACATCTTCCGGCCCTCGGTGATGACGGTCGTGTGCAGGGCCTGATAGAGGTTCGGCTTGGGCATGGCCACGAAATCCCGGAAGCGCTGGGGCAGGTGGGGCCAGCGCTGGTGGATGATGCCGAGGATCGCGTAGCAGTCCTTGACCGTATCCGTGATGACGCGCAGGGCCAGGAAATCGAAGACCTGGTCGAAGGCGATGTCGCGCCGCTTCATCTTGCTCCAGACGCTGTAGGGCCTCTTCATGCGGGCGAAGATCTCGGCCGGGGGGCCGTTCTCGGCGATGAGGTCCGCGAGGGCCTTCTTCATAGAGGCGAGGTCGGCTTCGGCGGCCTTGCGCTCCGGCTCGACGACGGCGGCGATCTTGGCGTACTCTTCGGGGGCGACGTAGCGGAACGACAGGTCCTCGAGCTCGGCCCGGATCCGGCCCATGCCGAGGCGGTTGGCGATGGGCGCGTAGATGTCGAGCGTCTCCCGGGCGATCTGGCGCCGCTTCTCCTCGTCGAGGTAACGGAGGGTCTTGAGGTTGTGGATGCGGTCGGCGAGCTTGATGAAAACGACCCGGATGTCGTCGGTCATGGCCAGGATGATCTTGCGGATGGTCTCGGCCCGGCGGACCTCGGGCGACACTTCCTGGACCCGGCTGATCTTGGTCACGCCCTCGACGAGGCCGGCGACCTCACGGCCGAAGCCCTCGCGGATCGCGGCGGCCGTCGTGTCCGTGTCCTCGAGGACGTCGTGGAGGAGCGCGGCGACGAGGGTCGTCCGGTCGAGCTTCATGTCGGCGAGGTCGTTCGTCACCTCGAGGACGTGGCTGAGGTAGGGCTCGCCGGAACGGCGGACCTGGCCCTTATGGGCCTGGCCGGCGAATACGTAGGCCTTCCGGAGGGCCGCGATCTCCTTCTCGCTGATGTAAGCGGAGACCTTCTCGAGGATGTCGTCAAACCGGACCATGACCGGCGGGCCTCCCGTGTTCGAGGATCCAGGCGGCGGCGGCGAGGACGCCCTCGGCCGTGTGGGCGGGGCGAACGCCGCGGGCCGCGAGGGCGGCCCGCGCGGCCCGGCCGTAGCCGGTGAGGACGAGGATCGGGGTGGCCCCGATGTTCAGTCCGAAGAGGACGTCGTCCGCCTTGTCCCCGATCATGTAGGACGCGCCGAGGTCGAGGCCCAGCTCGGCGGCGGCCCGCAGGCCCAGGCCGGGCCGGGGCTTGGCGCAGGCGCATCCTGCGCCGGGGCGCGCGTCCGGGGCGTGGGGGCAGGCGTACAAGGCGTCGATCGGAGCGCCCCGGAGGGCGAACTCCGCGAGGAAGCGGGCGTGGAGGGCCTCGAGGTCGTTCTCGTCGAAGTAGCCGCGGCCGATCCCGGACTGATGGGTGACCACGACCGTGGCGAATCCGGCCCGGCCGAGGCGCCGGACGGCTTCGAACGCGGCCGGATAGATGTGGACCTGGCGGAAATCGGCGGGGTATCCGGTATCCTCGTTGAGGGTCCCGTCGCGGTCGAGGAAAACCGCCCTGCGCGTCGTCATGGCTCGCGTTCGCCGCTGGCGAAGACCTCCGGAGCGTTGGCTATGCGTCGGACTTGTCGGCCTTTTCGGGCTTCTTTTTTTGGGCGGTCTCGCCGTCGCCGGATTTAGTCTCGGCCTTCGATTCCGCCTTGGCCCCCGCCTTGGCACCATCCGTGGCCCCTGCGGCCTCGGGGCCCTTCTTGGCGTAGTCGGTGATATACCAACCGGTCCCCTTGAACTGGATGGCCGGACTGGAGACGAGTTTGGCCACCGACCCGCCGCACTTGGGGCATTTTTCGGGCGGCTTGTCCTTCGCCTTCTGGAGCACCTCGGTCGTCTCCCGGCATTTCTTGCACTTGTATTCGTAAAGCGGCATCGCGTCTAACCCCAGCGAAATCCGTTCCTTGAGGCGCCTATTATAGCAGAAAACCGCCCCACGAGGCGGATTGTCCCCTCGCGGGGTGGCGAAACGCGGATAAGGGCGCGGGAAGAGGGCTGAGGGTATCATCGGAGTGAGCATAAAGCGGTGAATTAGCCGCCATCGGGCCGGAGACGTCCAAGTCGGCTCCGGACCGGGGCGGCGTGAAGATTCACCGCAGCGAACGGAGATGATGCCCGAAAGCCCTCCGCGCCCTTATGCGGGGATCGTCAGAGCCCCTGCGGGGACAGCCCCTACTCGTGGAAAACTATGGCTTCGAAGACCGAGAGCTTCGCCCCCCGCCTCCAGGCGTCCCTCGGCAGCCCGGCCTTGAGCGAGGCCTGCTCGAGGAAGGTCTCGCGGTCCCAGCCGTTCTCGACCGGGACCTGCGGCAGGAGGACCCCTTTCCGTCCGTCCCGCTCGACGATGAGGCCGTGCGTTCCGACCGTGACCCCGCGCGGATTGTCGATCTCCCGGGCCGGCGCCAGAACGGAGATCTCGATCCGCAAGTCCGCGATCTCGGACGCCGCGACCGGGGGGAAGCGCGGATCCTCGGTGGCGGCGAGGATCGCGGCCTGGATGACGGCCCGGCCGAGCGGGGCGACCGGCTCGATGAAGCCGATGCAGCCGCGGAGCTCTCCCCGCTTCCTCAAGGTCACGAAAGCGCCGCGGGGCTCCGCGAACTCGGCCCGGCCGGAGCGGTCCTCGATGACGGCCCGGCGCCCGACGAACTCGGCCACGGCCGAGCGGGCCAAGCGCAGAAGCTCCGATCTCGCGTCCGGAGCGAGGTTGAACGCGTCCGCCCCGGCTCCCGTTCCCGAGAGGACCGCGGCGGCGAGATAGCCGACGACGGGCCCCCCGGATCCCGACGAGTCGGTCCGGGCCAGGATCTCGACCTTGGGCCGGCCCGCTTTTTCGGCGAACAGAAGAAGGGCCGCAACGGGACCTCCGCCGCACATGACGTTCTCCCCCGCTTCGGCCTTGCGGATGAGGGTGTCCGTGCGCAGGCTCCGGATGAGGGCGGCCGTCTCCGCGTCCATCGTCTCCGCCTGGGCCTTGGGCAGGAAATGCGACAGGTCCGTCGACGCGACGACCAGGACCTTCTTCGTGAGGCACGTTTTGGCCAGGGCGGCCGCGAGCGTCCGGATGGTCGTCCGCGTCGGGAGCCCCATGACGATGGGGACGATGGTCGCGCCGGGCAGGGCCCGCTGGACGAAGGGGACCTGGACCTCGACCGCGTGCTCTTCGGCGAACACGTCGGCCCGGAAGTTCGAGCGCGCGGCGCGGGCGATCTCGCCGGCGAGGGCCGCGTCCACGCGGGCGAGGCCGAGCGGCGTCTCGAAGCCGCCGTCAGGCCAGACGGACACGCCTTCGAACCCGACCCGGTGGGATGGCGCGACGATGACGACGGTCTCGAACGGGAGGCCCCGGACGAGGCCATAGGCGGCGGCGGCGGTCCGCCCCGAATAGACGTAGCCGGCGTGGGGCGCGATGAGGCCGATGACGTGGCCGGGGGGAGCGGACGGGGGGGCCGCCGCGGTCATGGCGGCGTCGATCCAGGCGGCGAGCTCGGCCGCGCCGGCCGGGTAGAACTGGCCGGCGAACGCCGCCGGACGGACGTTTTGGGCCCCGGCGAGGGCCGGGATGAGGAGGGCCGCCGCGGCCAGCCGGCCGAGCGCTCTCACGGCCCTGATCTCGAACACGTGGTCCCTCGCGCCTCTCCGGGGTCATGATATCGGCGGCCAGGCGAAAATGCAAATCCGGCCCTTCCGTTCGGTTGACTTTTGCCGGGATTTCCATAGAATTGAGTGAGGGAAGGTACCGATGAAAGGCTTCTTCAAATTATTGCTGGCCATAGTGACGCTCGGCGCGGTGTTCTTCCTCGGTCTCCATCTCGGAAAAGAGAAAGAGAAATCCAAGATCCCGATCTTCCAGGAAGAGCCCGAAAGCCACGAGTGATCCGGCCTCCGCTCCGAGCGGTTCGGACGCGCGGCGCTCCGGGTAACAGAGTGAAGGGCGAACGATGAGCTGGGGCACGACGGCGATCCTCGCCGTCTTCGCGGCGTTCGTCCTCTTGCTCATCCTCAATCCGAAAATGTCGTGCTTCGGCCGGCGGATCAAGTCGCCCTTCTACCCGCTCTTCCGCAAGAAACGGATGGAGGCCGGGCCCGACGGGCCCGCCAAGAAGCCGCCGAAGACCGAAGATTATGGGTTCAAATAGACCGGCCGCTCACGGCCGGATCCGCCTCGCCGCTCCCCTCCTGATCGCCCTCTTGCTCACGGCGTGCGCGGCCCGGCCGCCGCGCCTCGTGCCTCCCTCGGGCGGCGTGGAGGCCGTCGAAGGGTTCGGCTCGGCCTCGATCGTCGGGGCCGAAGCGTCCGTCAAAGGGAAGTTCGGGTTCGTCTTCCGCGGAGCGGGTCTCGGGCGCGTCGAGGCCGTCGATCCGATCGGACGCACGGCCTTTCTCATCCTCTTCCGTGAGGGCCGGGCCTGGTTCGTGCTGCCGGGGCGCAAGGTCTATGCCGAGGACGCGGCCGGCGTCATGATGGAACGCTTCCTCGGGGTCGCGATCGAGCCTCGCGAGGCCGTTCTCCTCCTCTCCGGAGCGTGGGCGTCCGGGGCCCCGGTCCAGCCGGGTCCGGGAGAGGCGGCCTGGCTCCTGGGCCATGACGCCGAAGGGCGCGTCGTCCGCGGGACGCACGGGGATCTCTCCTTCGCCGTCAAGTCGTTCTTCCCGGGCGACGGCGTGCCGCGCGAGATCGCCCTCACCGGGCCCGATACGTCAGGACGGGTGAAGGTCCTCAAGGCCGCGTTCAATCCGCCGCGGCGGGACGAGGCCTTTGACGTGACGTTCCTCTCGCGCTTCACGGCGAAGACCTGGGACGAGATCCTGGAGCTCCTCGAAAGATGACCGTCAGGTCGTTCGCCAAGATCAACCTCGCGATCGAGATCGTCGGCAAGAGGCCCGACGGCTATCACGACATCCGGACCATTTTCCAGACGATCACGCTGGCCGACGAGATCCGGCTCGAGCCGGCCCCTCCCGGCGTTATCGAGCTCCGCGGCGACGATCCCGAAGTAGCCTGGGACGGGACGAACCTCATCTCCCGGGCCGCCCGGCTGCTCCAGGATAGGGCCGGAACCGCCGCCGGGGTCCGGATCTCCGTCCGGAAGAAGGTCCCCGCCGGCCGCGGTCTCGGCGGCGGGAGCTCGAACGCGGCGGCGACGCTCCTCGGCCTCGACACCTTGTGGGGCCTCGGCCTCGGCCCGGCCGAGCTGGCGCCCCTGGCGGGGCGCCTGGGAGCCGATGTCCCCTTTTTTCTCAAGGGGGGCCTCTGCCTGGGAGAGGGGGTCGGGGAGAGGCTGACGCCCCTTCCGGATCTCGCCCCTCTCGCCTGCCTCCTCGTCATCCCGCCTTACCCCATCTCCACGGCCTCGATCTATGCCGGTGTCGAAGTCTCCTTGACTTCCCGGGGCAAAGTCAGTAAAATTGAGCGCTTTCTGGAGTCCCGAGACTTCGGTCTGCTCGAAAACGACCTGGAGCGCGTCATTCTCCGGGCCCATCCCGAGCTCGAACGCTGGAAGAGCTTTTTCCGGGATGAGGGGGCTCTGCTGGTCCAGGTCAGCGGCTCGGGCTCGGCGGTATACGGGCTTTTCCCCGACCCGGCGAGCGCCGAGGCGGCGCGGAGGAGGCTCCCCGGCACGACGGACGCCCGGCTCGCGGCGACCCTGCCGCGGGAGGGCTATTGGGCCCAGCTCGGCGCTGGGGCGTAGCCAAGCGGAAAGGCAACGGACTTTGGCTCCGTCATCGGAGGTTCGAATCCTCCCGCCCCAGTTCGGACGATATAGGACGAGGAAAGAACGATGAAGATTTTCACGGGATCATCGAACACGGCCCTGGCCCAGGAGATCGTCGATTTCCTGAAGATCGACCTCGGGCGCTGCGTCCTCGACCGCTTCAGCGACGGCGAGATCCACTTCTACATCGACGAGAACGTCCGCGGCGAGGACATCTTCATCGTCCAGTCGGGATCGTCCGACGCGAACAGCCACCTCATGGAGCTGTTCATCATGATCGACGCCTTCAAGCGGTCCTCGGCGGGCCGCATCACGGCCGTCGTCCCCTACTTCCCCTACGCCCGGCAGGACTGGAAGGACCGGCCCCGGGTGCCGATCTCGGCCCGGCTCGTCGCGGACCTCATCGAAACGGCCGGCGCCAACCGCGTCCTGACCATGGACCTCCACTCGCCGCAGATCCAGGGCTTCTTCTCCATTCCCGTGGACAACCTGATGGCCGCGCCCGTCCTGGCCAGCCACATCAAGGCGCTCAAGCTCACCGACCTGACCATTGTCTCCCCGGACGCCGGCGGCGTCGGCCGGGCCCGGGTCTTCGCCCAGCGTCTCGACGCCAAGCTGGCCATCATCGACAAGAGGCGTCCGGCCCCCAACGTGGCCAAGGTCCTCCACGTCATCGGCGAGGTCGCCGGCCAGAACGTCGTCATCTATGACGACATGGTCGACACGGCCGGGACCCTGACGCTCAGCGTCGAGGCCCTGGCCAAAGAGGGCGCCAAGAGGATCTTCAGCGCCTGCACGCATCCCATCCTGTCGGGCCCGGCCCTCGAGCGGATCGAGCGCTCCAAGCTCGAGCGCGTCTTCGCGACCAACACGGTCCGGCTCTCGGAGAAGGCGGCCGCCACCGGACGGTTCTCGGTGCTGTCCGTGGCCGAGCTCTTCGGAGAGGCCATCCGGCGGATCAATGAAGGGAGCTCGGTCAGCTCCCTCTTCGCGTAAGGAGTCCAAGATGAACATCGTCGTCAAGAGCGAGAAACGCCAGGGGCTGGGGTCGAACGCGGCGCGCCGGCTGCGGGCCCAAGGCTTCGTCCCGGCCGTCCTTTACGGGGAATCCCTGGAGACGACGTCCCTCGTCCTGAGCAAGAAGGACATCGTCCAGATCCTCAGGCTCGAGTCGGGCGAGAACACGATCTTCAAGGTCGCGGTCGAGGGCGGCGCCTACGACGCCATGATCAAGGAGCTGCAGGTCGATCCGGCCAGCGACGAGCTCCTCCACGTCGACCTCATCCGCATCTCCATGGACAAGCCCATCCGGGTCACCATCCCCGTCGTCCACCGCGGCGAGCCGATCGGCGTCAAGACGGAGGGCGGCTTCATCGACTTCGTTACCCGGGAGGTCGAGGTCGAGTGCCTGCCCCGGGACATCCCGGAGAGCCTCGGGATCGATATCTCGGAGCTGCACGTCAACCAGTCGTTCAAGATCGAAGGCATGACCGTGCCGGCCGGGGTGCGCATCATCTCCGAGCCGGCGACCGTGCTCGTCCTGGTCTCCCTCCCGCACAAGGAAGAGGAGTTCCCCGGCGAGAAGCCGGAGGGCGAGGTCGTGGCCGAGGAGGCCAAGGAGCCCGAGGTCATCAAGAAAGAACGGGCCGAGAAGGGCGAGACGGAAGAGAAGAGCGGGAAGAAAGAAAAAGAGTCGGAGAAATAGCCTTTGTGGCTGGTCGTCGGTCTGGGCAACCCGGGTGACGAGTACGCCGGGACGCGTCATAACGCCGGCTTCATGCTGGTCGAGCGCCTGGCCGGGGACTGGGGGGTCGAGCTCCGGGGCCGGCTGTTCAAGGCCCGGACGGCTCTCGCCCGGCGCGGCGCGGAGGAGGTCTTGCTCGTCCAGCCCAAGACCTTCATGAACCGGAGCGGAACGGCGGTCCGCGCGGCCATGGCCGGCAAGGGCGTCCTCGCGGAGCGCCTGGTCATCGTCTATGACGATCTCGATATCCCCCTCGGGGAGATCCGGGTCCGGAAGAAGGGCCGGCCGGGCACCCACAAGGGCATGATCTCGATCGCCGGGGAGATCCGGACCGACGAGTTCGCGCGCATCCGGATCGGCATCGGCCCCTGCCCGGCGGGCCGGGACGCGGCGGAATACGTCCTCGAGCCGTTCCGGCGGGACGAGCGCCCGCTCCTCGAGCAGAGCCTCGAGGACGCCGCCGAGGCCCTGGAGATGGTCCTCGAAGGTCGGATCGATCGGGCCATGACGCGCTTCAACCGTCGGTCATTGGGGAGATAAAACCGGTTCAACTCCCCCTCCGGGACTCCCTCTCGAGGCGGCGAGGGATGTTGCCTCGACGATTCCCGTCCGTGGAGGGGGGACCGGCGGGGAGCGGAGTCCTCGGAGCGACCATCAGAAGCGCGACGGAGCGGCTCGGAGGAGCGATTCTGAGAGATATTTTGAGAAAGCACTCTTTCAGGATATTT
>Ga0209253_10003577_pt1 | contig 13653 bp, 12 predicted proteins | sample FrelakmetBRP12BR_FD_187145 | JGI IMG/M metagenome (GOLD analysis project Ga0209253, IMG submission 187145) | Freshwater lake sediment microbial communities from the University of Notre Dame, USA, for methane emissions studies - BRP12 BR (SPAdes)... | ecosystem: Environmental > Aquatic >...
TCGGCGGTGAAGTTGCGGGTCTTGAGCAGCGCCACGGCCAGCGCATCGCCGAGGGCGAGTGCCGCGGTGGTGCTGGAGGTCGGCGCGAGATTGAGCGGGCAGGCCTCCTTGGCGACGCCGCCATCGAGATGCGCATCGGCCTGCTGTGCGAGGCTCGATTTCGGGTTGCCGGTCAGGGCGATGAGCTTGGCGCCCATGCGCTTGATGATCGGCAGGATGGTGAGGATCTCGGCGGTTTCGCCGGAGTTGGAAATCGCGATCACCACGTCCTGCGGCTGGATCATGCCGAGGTCGCCATGCTGCGCCTCGCCCGGATGCACGAAGAATGCCGGCGTGCCGGTCGAGGCGAGGGTGGCGGCAATCTTGCCGCCGATGTGACCGGATTTGCCCATGCCGGTCACCACCACGCGCCCCTGGCTGTCGAGAATGAGGCGGCAGGCGCGCGCGAAGTCCTCGTTGAGGCGCGGCACGAGCGCGCTCAGCGCCTCGGCCTCGAGCTCAATCACGGCGCGGCCGAGTTGCTGCAGGGTGGCGTTGTCCGTCATGCGGTGTGATTTCGGGAGGAATCGGGTAATCTGTTGAAGAGTATAACGAAACCGCCTAAAAACACCTACATGTACGACACCACGTTCCTGCACATATTAATCCTGTTGGGCGTGGCGGTGGTGCTGGTCGCGGCGTTTCGCTATCTGCACCTGCCGCAGGTGCTGGCCTACCTGTGCGCTGGCGTGCTGGCCGGGCCGACCGGCTTCGGCTGGATTCCGGATCTGGCCGGCACCCGCTACCTGGCCGAGTTCGGCCTGGTGTTCCTGATGTTCACCATCGGCCTGGAATTTTCGCTGCCGCAGCTCATGGCCATGAAGCGCATCGTGCTTGGGGTGGGCGGCGCGCAGGTGTTACTCAGCTTCCTGGCGTTCGGCGGCATCGCACTCGCGCTTGGCGTGCACCCGGCCGGGGCGGTGGTCATCGGCGGCATGCTGGCGCTGTCGTCCACGGCCATTGTCATGAAGCTGCTGGTCGACCAGCTCGAACAGCACTCGCGTCACGGCCGCGCCGCCTTCGGCATTCTGCTGTTTCAGGATCTGGTGGTGGTGCCGTTCCTGATCGTCATCCCGGCGCTGGCCGGCGACGCCGAGCAGTCCGCGTTGGCGGCGCTCGGTTGGGCACTGGCCAAGAGCGCGTTCGTGCTCGCGGCGATCCTGTTCGTCGGGCGCATGTGGCTGCGGCCGATCTTTCACGAAGTGGCGCTGGCGCGCTCGCGTGAATTCTTCACGCTCACGGTGCTGCTGCTCACGCTGCTCGCTGCCTGGTTCACGCACCACGCCGGGCTGTCGCTGGCGCTCGGCGCGTTTCTGGCCGGCCTCATGATCGGTGAAACCGAATACCGGCATCAGGTGGAAAGCGACATCCTGCCGTTCCGCGACGTGCTGCTCGGCCTGTTCTTCATCACCGTCGGCATGATGCTCGACCTGCATGTGCTGCGCGATCAGTGGCCGGCGGTGCTGACGGTGCTGGCCGCACTGCTCGCCATCAAGATCGTGATTGTGCTGGCGCTCGGCAAGCTGCTGCGCCAGGAGCTGGGCGTGGCGCTGCGCGCCGGCCTGGTGCTCGCCACCAGCGGCGAGTTCGGCTTCGCGCTGCTGGTGCAGGCCGAGGAATACAAGGTGCTGGCGGCCGATTCCATCCAGATGGTGCTCGCCGCCATGGTGCTGAGCATGCTGCTCGCGCCGTTCCTCATCCGCTACAACGGCCGCATCGTCAAGCGCCTGGTGCCCGGCTACCGCGAGCGGCGCGAGAGCAACCTGGATTCGATTCGCAGCGCGTCGAGCCATGCGCACGGGCATGTGATCCTGTGCGGCTACGGCCGCAGTGGCCAGAACATCGCGTGGATGCTCAAGAAAGAGAATATTCCCATACTCGGCCTCGATCTCGATCCGGTGCGCGTGCGCGATGCGCGCGATGCCGGTGAGCAGGTGGTGTATGGCGACGCCGCGCGCCGCGACGTGCTGTTGGCCGCCGGGCTGATGCAGGCGCGCGCGCTCAGCATCAGTTTCATCGATCCGACGGTGGCCTTTCGTATCCTGAGCGCCACCCGCGACCTGCGTCCGGACATGCCGGTGATCGTGCGCACCATCGACGACCGCGACATGGAAGAACTCAAAAAGGCCGGCGCCACCGAGGTGGTGCCGGAAAGCCTCGAAGGCAGCCTGATGATGGGCTCGCACGTGCTGATGCTGCTCGGTGTGCCGGTGTCGCATGTGCTGCGCCAGGTGCAGGACGTGCGCCGCGGCCGCTACCGCATGCTGCGCGGCTTCTTCCACGGCGCAGTCGGCGTGGACGAGACCGAGGAGTCGTACCGCGAGCGCCTGCACTCGGTCACGCTGATGGCGCAGGCATTCGCGGTCGGCAGGAAACTCGCCGAGCTGCCGCTCGCCGAATCCAAGGTCACGGTCACCGCGGTGCGGCGCGGCGGCATCACCGGGCCGGAACCGGAGCCGAATACCAAGCTGATCGCCGGGGATGTGCTCGTATTGTTTGGCACGCCGGAGGCGTTGGAACACGCGGAGAAAGTTCTATTGGAAGGGTAGGGAGCGTTCCAAGCACCAACCTTACTATCCCCTCTCCCTTTCAGGGAGAGGGCCAGGGAGAGGGTGGTTGAATCGCCTGCAGCGATGCTTGAACAGCAATGATGCCGCGCGGCGAGCAACACCTTAGTTTCTCAGGTATCGCCTAACGGCGATTCCATTCAAAGCCTGGATTCCAGCGTTCGCTGGAATGACGGAAGGCGTGAATCGCCGCAGGCGATTCAATGAGTACGCTTGTAGACCTTGCGAGTCAGCTCACTCGCCAGTTCATCCGCCGTTGTTTCCATCACCGAATATATCGTGCCCGTCAGCTTGTCGCGTACCAGCGTGAACAGCTGGGGGATGCGCACCGAGTTGCTGAGCATTTTGGTTTCCAGCGCATAGAGATGGAGTATCTCGCGCAGCGCCGTCTCGAATTGCTCGCAGGTATAGGCTTTGGCGGCCGCGGCCCGGAAGCGCGGGGTGTTCTGCCAGGACGCCAGCAACCGAGTGCTCAGGTCGAGCAGGCGCTCGATGCGTTTTAATCGGGTTGGTTCGATGTCGCCGTAGTGAATGTTGATGGCGACCGGGAATATGGCGGCCTGGCGGAGAAACGCCTGGTCGATGTCGCGTGCCTCGTGCAGCAGGCGCTGGGCGTCGCTGGCGTCGGGTGTTCGGCCCGCCTTGAGGGCCGCGGCGGCGGCGGCGAGCACGCGCCGGTCTTTCTCGATTTCCTTGCGGACATTGATGTCGAGAAACGACTGGAAGGCCGGCAGCAACAGACCGAACAGGCTGTGGCGCGCGAGGCCGGTGGCGGTGCGCTGGCTAAACGCCTGCATCATCTGGCGGTCCATCGCGCACAGCACGCCAGCCCTGTCCACGGCGGTGGCCGGCGCTAGTTAGGGCGCCTTGGTGGCCTTGTGAAATCCCAGCATGCCCCCGAGCAGGGTCTTGCTGGCGACCTCCTGAAAACCTACCTGTCTGAGCATCTGCGACAGCTCATCGGCGGAATAGAACATGCGCAGGGTGCTGATGAAGTAATCCCTGCAGTTCAGCGCCGCGTTGCCGCTGCGAAAGATCACGGCGGTGAACGTGAGGCAGGCGCGCAGGTAGCCATAGTAGAGTTCTTCCACCAGCTTGTTGCCGGGTCGCAGCATGTCGCTGTGGTGGAAATGACCGCCCGGCTTGAGCACCCGCTGGATTTCTTTCGTGACATCCATGATGCGCAGGTGGCGCGAGGCGTACTGCAGGGTCACCACATCGAAATGGTTGTCCGGGAACGGCAGCTTGTGCACATCACCAATGGTGCTCTCGATATGCAGGCCGCGCTCTGTCGCGCGTTGCTGCCCGACTTCCTGCATGGCCCGGCTGCGGTCGATGGCGTGGACTTCCAGGTCCGGCTGTTTTTGCAGCAGGGCGATGCCGACGGCGTTGGTGCCGGCACAGACATCCAGTACCCGCTGGCCGCTCTTCACCTCGATGGTCGACAGGTAGCTGTCGCGAAACCAGCTCCACAGACCGAGGCTCGCGACGTAGTTCGCCCGGTCGTAATACTTGGCGACATCGGCAAACACGTCATCCAATTCCTGGGTCCAGACTTGTTTGAACTGGTGTTCCCGCACATCTTCTCGCGCTGAGAATTGTTGTACGACTCGCTCTCCGTTAGCCACCTGATTCACCTCTATCTATACATCGGTTTGTTTTCAGAGAAAAAGAAATCTCTGGTTTCTACGTTCACAATAAACCCGACCAGTCGTTCCCGCCCGGAATCACCTGGGCACTTGCGGCGGGAAATGCTGAGTGAGCAGGGTTCTCAGAATATGATCGGCCTCGAATGTGGTTAGTTTACTCAAAAGGTGCTCGATGCGCATGTGTTGAATGTGCCCGGGAAATGGACTCAGAAAAAGGAAATCCCGGCGCTATCGTCGGATATCCGCCTGCAGATATACCGCTGTCCCGCCCAATACCAAAAACAAAATCACGAAATCCCAGTTGAACGCCAGATAGCTCGGGAACGAGATCACCAGCAGCGCCAGCGCGGTGAGCGACGCGAACGGTTGAAACCGGAACAACCCTCCAAATAGTGTCGCAATCAACAGCATCGACTGGATCTTGGTGATGTTGATGAACCAGTCGCTGATGCCGGGTACGGCTTCCCAGATCATTTGATAATGCGGCAGGTATTTCTGCGACCAGCTGTCATCCGCGGGCGGCACTTGTTGCAGTGTCGGCACCTTGAGCCAGTCGAGCGGGTAGTTGAGGCCGCCGCCAATCATGAGTTTAAAGAGCAACAGGAACAGCAATAAATTGAGGACAACCAGCGGCCAGCGCCACGGTTGCGGGTAGAAGCGGAATACACCGCGGTGGTAGGCGAGCAGCAGGAATAGCGTCGCGAACAGCGGCTGATAATAATGTTGTGGCAGGCCGAGGCCGAGGTAGCCGAGGGCGAGGGCGACAAGACCCAAGGCCAGCGGCCAGGCTGGATGTAAGGAAAGCGCCGTTGGCGGGACGGGCGCCGCTTCCAGTGCCGCGAGGCGGGCTTCCAGGGATTTCAACCGATCGTCATCTGGCATGGTCGGCTCCGGCGGCTTTGTGTTACGTTATTTCGACGTTCATTCAATTGTAGTCGCCGAATCATGCCGAGCATGCAAGCCGTGGTCATGTCCCGTACCGGTGGGCCGGAGGTGCTCGAGGTTGAGAGCCTGTCAGTGCCGGAACTGCCGAGCCCCAAGCATTTGCGCGTGCGCCTGCACGCCGCCGGGATCAACCCGGTCGATACCAAGCTGCGTGCCAACGGTACCTATTATCCCGACAGACTGCCAACCATCCTCGGCTGCGACGGCGCCGGGGTGGTAGAGGCGGTGGGCGACAAGGTCACACGCTTCCAGCCCGGCGACAAGGTGTATTTCTGCAGCGGCGGCATTGGTGGTGAGCCGGGCAATTACGCTACCTATAATAGCGTGCACGAAGACTACGTCGCGCGCATGCCGGCGAATCTGGATTTCAGCGCGGCCGCGGCGGTGCCGCTGGTGCTGATAACCGCTTGGGAGGCGCTCTATGATCGGGCACAACTCAAGCCGGCCGAACGGGTGCTGATTCATGCGGCGGCCGGCGGGGTCGGGCATGTGGCCGTGCAACTGGCACGCCACTCGCTGGCACGGGTGGCCGCGACCGTGGGCGACGCCGACAAGGCGGCATTCGTGCGCGCACTCGGCGCCGAGCGCATTATCGAATACAAGAAGGAAGATTTCGTGCAGGCGGCGCTCGACTGGACCGGCGGCGCGGGCGTGGACCTGACCTTCGACACCGTCGGCGGCGAAACCTTCTGCAAGTCATTCGCGGCCACGCGCGTATACGGGCAGGTGGTGACGCTGCTGCAGACCGCGTGCGATGCCAATGCCATGAAGACCGCGCGCAACCGCAATCTGGGCATACATTACGAACTCATGCTCACGCCCATGTTCCTCGGGCTGCATGCCGCGCGCGTGCACCAGCGCGAGATTCTGGAAGAGGGCGCCAGCCTGATCGAGCAGGGCAAGCTCAAGGTGCAGGTTAGCGAGGTGTTGCCGCTGGCGCAGGCGGCCGAGGCGCACCGCCGCATCGGTGCCGGGCACACCACCGGCAAGATCGTGTTGCGGATAGAATAGCTGCTTTCGTAGGGTGCGCTTACGCACCGAACCAATGGTGCGTAAGCGCACCCCACCTCTTATGACTGGTCCTGTTATTCACGTCGAAGGTCTCACCAAGTGCTACGGCACGCTCTGCGCCGTGGACAAGGTGAGCTTCGACGTGCCGCAAGGTTCTACCTGCGGACTACTGGGCGGCAACGGCGCCGGCAAGACCACCACGCTGTCCATGTTGCTCGGCCTGCTGTTGCCAACTTCCGGCAGTATTCGCGTGCTCGGCGAGGACATGCTGAAGCACCGCTACCGCGTGCTGGCGCGCATGAACTTCTCTTCGCCGTATGTGGACTTGCCGCATCGGCTCACGGTGCAGGAGAATCTCAGCGTGTACGCGCGCCTGTATGGCTTGAAGGAGCGCAAGCAGCGCATCCGGCAGCTGGCCGAAGAGCTGGATATCGCGGCGTTCCTGAAACGTGCCTATGGCAATCTCTCGGCCGGGCAGAAGACGCGCGTCGGCCTCGCCAAGGCCCTGCTCAACGAGCCCGACCTGCTGCTGCTCGATGAGCCGACCGCTTCGCTCGACCCGGACACCGCCGACCGCATGCGTGGCTACCTCAATGCCTACAAGCTGCGCACCGGTGCCACCATCCTGCTGGCCTCGCACAACATGCTCGAAGTCGAGCGCCTGTGCAGCGACGTGATCATGATGCGCGCCGGCAAGATCGTGGATCGTGGCACGCCGGCAGAACTGCTGGCGCGTTATGGGCAGGAAAACCTGGAAGAGGTGTTCCTCGACATCGCGCGCGACCGGCGGCGTGAGGACATAGGAAGTGCCGCATGAGCGCGGCCCTGTATCCGTTTTCTCCGGCACGCATCTACGCCATGGTGCTGCGCTACATCTATCTGCTGCGCCGTTCCTGGCCGCGCGTACTGGAGCTCGCCTACTGGCCGACCATGCAGATGATCCTGTGGGGCTTCATTACCCAGTTCATGCTGTCCACCAGCTCGTGGCTGGCGCAGGCCTCGGGCGTGCTGCTTGCCGGCGTGCTGCTGTGGGACGTGATGTTCCGCAGCCAGCTCGGTGTGTCGACGGTGTTCTTCGAGGAAATGTATTCACGCAACCTCGGGCATTTGTTCGCTTCGCCGCTGCGCCCGTACGAGCTGGTGTGCGCGCTGCTGACCATAAGCCTGATCCGCACACTGATTGGCGTGGGCGGCGCGGCACTGCTCGCCATTCCGCTTTATCATTATTCAATCTTCAGCATGGGCCTGCCGTTGTTGGCGTTCTTCGTGAACCTGCTGGTGATGGGCTGGTCCATCGGCCTGCTGGTGAGCGGCCTGGTGCTGCGTTACGGGCTCGGCGCGGAAAACCTCGCGTGGGTGGCGATTTTCGCGGTCGCGCCAGTGAGCGGCATCTATTATCCGGTTTCGGTGCTGCCCGACTGGCTGCGCCTGATCGCGGATCTGCTGCCGGCCAGTTATGTGTTCGAAGGCATGCGCGCGGTGCTGTTCGAGCACACGTTCCACACCGATCTGTTCATGCGCGCCGTCGGGCTCAACGTGCTCTATCTCGGGTTCGGCATCGCCGTGTTCCTGGGCGTGTTCCGGGCCGCGCGCCGGCGCGGGCTGCTCATCAATGTCGGTGAATAGCCGACCGTTCCGCTGAGTTGAACCCGATCGGTTCCGGCCACGAATCCGATGCGATATAGTGCGCGCGCATCGGCGTCCGGCACGCGCACACGAGACAGGGAATGACGAAAAAGATTCTGATTGTCCTGGCCCATCCCCAGGCCAAAAGCTATTGCAGCGCTTTGGCCCAGGCCTATGCCGACGGCGCACGCACCGCCGGTGCCGAGGTGCGGCAGATGAACCTGGCCGAGATCACGTTTAATCCGGTCGGCTCGGGCAGCCACGAAAAGCCGCTTGCGCTTGAGCCCGTACTGCAACAGGCTCAGGCCGACATCCAGTGGGCCGAGCATCTGGTGTTCGTTTACCCGATCCTGTGGGGCACGATCCCGGCACTGCTCAAGGGGTTCATCGAGCGCGTGTTCACGCCCGGCTTCGCGGTGAACTTCCGCAATGACTCGCCGCTCTGGGACAAGTTGCTCAAGGGCCGCAGCGCGCGCCTGATTGTCACGCTCAACACGCCGCCGCTGCTCTATCGGCTGCTGTTCCGGCGCGCCGGCCACATCACCATGAAGCGTTCGATCCTGGAGTTCTGCGGCATCGCGCCGGTGAAAATCACCGACATCGGCCCGATGAAGAATTCCTCGGCCGACAAACGCGAGCAATGGATACAACAGGCGCGTGCGCTGGGTACGCGGCTGGCATAAGGTCAGTCGGGTGCCTATACCAGCTCGGTCTTTTCTTTCCCGCAACGCTGACAGCGGTAAAGCGTGACGAGCTTGCCCTGACGCACGTCGAACTTGCGTTCCGAAGCCACCACCCACTTGTGGAAATCATGAAGGCACAGGGTCTTGCCCTTGTTCCTGTCCTTCGGGCTCGGCTTCTTGAAGTTGAGAATCTTGGCCATGGCGCTGGCTGAAGGATCGCCGAAACGTGTTTACGCGTGGCGCAAGATGTCGCGCACCCGGTCATAGCGTGGCTTCCAGCCGAGCTCGGTGCGGGCGCGCTTGCTGGTCAGCACGAGCGAACGCGACAGCGCTTCGATGCAACCCGGTGCGGTGTCGAGACGATGCGCGAGCAGGCGCGCTGACATGGGCAACCGCAGCCAACGCGCCTGCTGGTGCAATGCGGTCAATGTCACACTCTCTTTGCAGGCAAGGTTGAAGGCGCCGCGCACCTTGCTGTGCAGCGCCTGCAGGATCGCCTCGACGACATCCTCTTCATGCACACACTGCAGGCGTGTCGCCGTCGATTGACGCAAGGTCAGGTGCTGACGCAACAGGCGCGCCAACACCGAGTCGGAGTGCGGGCCCACCAGCCAGTGCGGACGCAGGCGCACCACACGCAGCGCCGGACGCCCGGCCTCGAAATCATCGAGCCAGGCTTCTGCGGACTGCAGTGCCTCGGCGGCGACACAACCCGGCGTCGCGCCGTAGGCGCGCTGTTCGTCGATGGCGCTGCGGGTCTGTGTGTCGTACACGAGTGCGCTGGAAAGATGGATCATCTGTCGCACGCCGGCAGCCGGTGCGTGTGTATACAGGTTTTGTGTGGCCTCCAGGATTTCGCCGCGCGCCGCGGCATCGTCGCCGGCGGCGGGCGCCAGATGGATCACCGTCTGCATGCCCTGCAACACGCGCGCAAGCAGCGGGGAACGCAGATCGAGTAAGACCTGCGCATAGCGTTCATGTGTGAAGGCGCTTTCGCGCTGGTCCACACCCAGGATGAGTTCGATGCCCGGTTCGGCAGCCAGCCGCGCCAGCAACAGCTGCGCGAAGCCCGAGGCGCTGCCGGTGACGAGCACGTTCATAGGCGATGATCCATCCGCAAGAGTTTGGCTACGGAGCATAGCCCATCCTGAAAGCATCTGCCCACCCCGGCGACCGCCATGCGACCGCCATGGATGGCGGGAGGTAGGGCAACGCATGGAGCAGTTGCCGGGATGGCGGGAGGTACGCCCACAGGGATGTGGGCGGTACGAGCCCAGGGATGGGCGAGGTAAACCGCGTCTGGAACGAGCGGTCGAGACTGCGCCGGGAGCTGGCAGTCGAGGGCAACGCATGGTCGCTCCGGGCTCCTGCCCTCACGCGACATTCTTACGTCCTTGTACGTCAGAGCAGTTGCCGAGATGGCGGGAGTGCAGAGCGCGAAGCCGTCCCTACGGGGACAAACGCAGGAGCAGTTTTCCGGCCGACTGTTCACGTGACAGCCGGTGGCGCACACTATCGGTATGGCGTTTCAGGATCATTTCTCTACACAGGCGGACGCCTACGCGCGCTACCGGCCGACCTATCCGGATGCGCTCTATGCATGGCTGGCTTCCAGGGTGCCGGCGCGCGCTGGCCTGGGACTGTGGTACCGGCAGTGGTCAGGCCGCGGTCGCGCTCGCCGCACACTTCACGCAGGTGATCGCCAGTGACCCGAGCCGCGAGCAGATCGCGCACGCCGCCGCGCATGCGCGCGTGCGCTACTTTGTCGCAAGCGCCGAACAGCCGCCCGCCGAGGCAATGGGCGCGGATCTGGTGACGGTTGCACAGGCGCTGCACTGGTTCGATTTAGAGCGTTTCTATCCGGCCCTCGAACGCGTGCTCACACCGGGCGGCCTGTTCGCAGCCTGGGGCTACGGACTCATGCGCATCACGCCGCAGGTGGATGCCGTCGTAACGCGCTACTACACGGATGTCGTCGGGCCATACTGGCCGCCCGACCGGCGCTACATCGAGAGCGGCTACCGGAGCCTTCCCTTCCCGCTCATGGAATTGGCGGCCCCGGAATTCGAGATGACGGCGACATGGACGCTGGAGGATTTATACGGCTACCTCGATACTTGGTCCGCGACCCGCCGTTATCTGAAGGCGCGTGGCGAGCACCCGCTGTTGTCGTTGCGTCCGGCGCTGGCCGAGGCATGGGGCGACGTACCGGAGCGGCAGGTGGTCTGGCCGCTGTTCCTGCGTCTCGGCCGATGCGCATGAAGCTGTATTTAAGACAGTCTGGGCCTCACCAGATAAAGATGGTGGCGCCTGGGAACCCCCGATGTTTCACCATATGAAATCCAAAGGGTGTTTCTCCTGAAAAATCTGTGTCTTTATTGCTTGCACTAACCTCCCATGTTGTCTGTAATAGACGCGGTTCGCCTTATGCCCCAATAAATATGACAGGACGAATGAAGCAGGGCTTCATTAAAGAACTAGTAGCAGGAGATATAGCGACATTATAAGAAACACTCGGCGGCCCTCCTGCGTAGCGGAGGGTTCTGGCAGGAGAGGCCTTACCCAGGGAAGTTGAAACAAGCCGATCAGAGCGGCATCCCGTATCGTGACCAGAGCAAACGTGGACACATCCACCGACAACTCGGTTTCCCGCACCACAGCCGCCGGCGCGGTCATCGCTCCGGTGAATGAATTTCTTGTGCGCCATGCGCCGTTCGATCGCATGGCCACGGCACACCGCGAATTTCTCGCGCGACAGCTCAAGCTCGGTTTTTATGCCAAGGGTGAAGTGATCATCGCGCCGGGCCAGGGAGCGGCGCGGGCGTTCTACATTATCAAGCAGGGTCGGGTGCGCGGCGAGACCGACAACGAACAGGGCCCCTCGGAAGATGGCGCCTGGGAACTCGTCGCCGGTGAATGTTTTCCGATTGGCGCATTGCTTGCGCGCCGCCCGGTGCGCACCACCCAGCGTGCGGTCGAGGACACGTTCTGTTTCGAGCTGGAGCGCGAGGATTTCGACAAGCTCTTGATCTTGAGCCCGGTGTTCCACGATTTCTGCTCGCGCCGGCTCGCCAACCTGCTCGACCAGGCCTTGCGTTCCGTGCAGGCAAATCTCGCCACCGAGGTGTCGGGTGAGGCCTCGTTGAACGCGCCACTCGCGAATCTCACGCGCCGCGCGCCGGTGGCGTGTGAGGCGCAGACGCCGATCCGCGTTGCGCTCGAACGCATGAATGCCGAGCGTGTTGGTTCGATCATTGTCACGGATACCGGCCAGCGCCCGCTCGGTGTATTTACGCTGCACGATCTGCTGTCGCGCGTGGTGACCAGCGGCGTGAGTCTGGACGCGCCGATGCAGCGGGTGATGACAGCGCAGGTGTTTTCGCTGCCGCCGCAGGCCACGGCGCACGAGGCGGCATTGCTCATGGCGCGTCAGGGTATCGGCCATGTGTGCGTGGTCGAGGACGGTCGGCTTACCGGCGTGGTGTCGGAACGCGACCTGTTCTCGCTGCAACGCATCGGCCTTGTCAACCTGAGCCGCGTCATCACACACGCGCCGGATGTGGCGACGCTCGCGCGCCACGGCCAGGACATTCACCGGCTCATCGACCAGATGCTGGTGCAGGGCGTGTCGGTGGCGCAGTTGTCGCAGATCATCACGTTGCTGAACGACCACATCGCGCGCCGCACCATTGAACTGGTGCTCAACGAGACTGGGCAGCCGTCCGTGCCGTTCACCTGGATTGCCTTCGGCAGCGAAGGCCGCCTGGAACAGACCCTCAAGACCGACCAGGACAACGGCATGCTGTTCGTGTTGCCGCCAGGCAAGACGGCCGAGGCGGCGCGTACCGAACTTCTCCCGGTCGCGCAGCGCATCAACCAGGCGCTCGATGCCTGCGGGTATCCGCTTTGCACCGGCAACATCATGGCCAGCAATCCGGAATGCTGCCTGTCGCTCGCGGAGTGGCAGGCACGATTCACGCGCTGGATCGAACAGGGGACGCCGGAGCATCTGCTCAAGGCCAGTATTTTCTTTGATTTGCGCGCGCTCTGGGGCGATGCGACGCCGGCCATGGAATTGCGTCACTGGCTGACCGGCCAAGTGGCCGAGAACCCGCGCTTCCTGCGGCAGATGGCGGAAAATGCGTTGCGCAACCAGCCGCCACTTGGACTGGTGCGCGAATTCGTGCTGGAGAGCGAGGGCGAGCATGCCCACACACTCGATCTCAAGCTGCGCGGTACGACGCCATTTGTGGATGGTGCACGCCTGCTGGCGCTTGCGCACCGTGTCGAGGAAACCGGCACGTTCGCACGCCTGCGCGGCGCGGCGCGTGTCGGCGTGCTGCGCGAACCGGAAGCGGAGGCCTTGTGCGACGCCCTTGCCTTCATCCAGCTGTTGCGCATGCGTACCCATCAGGCGCAGGCACGTGCTGGCCAGCCGCTCGGCAATCACATCGACCCGGACAACCTGAACGAGCTCGACCGGCGCATCCTCAAGGAGGCGTTCCGCCAGGTGCGCAAACTGCAGGCCCGCATACGTCTGGACTATCAGTTATGAGCCTGCTCGACCGCATGTTCCCGACGCAGTCTACCTCGTCCATCCATGGACTCGTGACGCGCCTGTTTCGCCCCCAAGTCGAACTGCCCGAGGCACTGGCGCTGCGCGTGCGTGCGTGGCGCGCGCTGTCCGGGATGGATGAGCGCACACCGTTGTCGCAGGCGCGTTTCGTGGTCGTGGACGTCGAGACTTCCGGGCTGGATGCACGCCGTGACCGGCTGCTGGCGATCGGCGCGGTGGTGGTCGAGGCGCAACGCCTGTTGCCGGGCCACGGCTACGAGGCATTCCTGCGCGCCGCAACGCCGAGTTCGCGCGCGAACATCCTGGTGCATGGCATCACGCCGCAAGTCCAGCAGGGTGGCGACGTGCCGGAAGCGGCGCTCATGGGCTTTCTGGAATTCGCGCGCCGTGATCTGCTGCTCGCCTTTCATGCGAACTTCGATCAGGCAGTTCTGGATCGCGCCGTGCGCGCCCAGCTCGGCGTGCGTCTGTCCAATCCATGGATTGATATCGCGCAGCTGGCGCCGGCGCTGGTACCCGAGGCGCGCCTCGCGAACAGGGCGCTGGACGACTGGCTC
>Ga0209253_10003578_pt1 | contig 13651 bp, 14 predicted proteins | sample FrelakmetBRP12BR_FD_187145 | JGI IMG/M metagenome (GOLD analysis project Ga0209253, IMG submission 187145) | Freshwater lake sediment microbial communities from the University of Notre Dame, USA, for methane emissions studies - BRP12 BR (SPAdes)... | ecosystem: Environmental > Aquatic >...
TGAGAACCTCCACGATCCTGCTCAGGAGCTCTCGGGCGATCCCTTCTCCACGGTGTTCCGGATGGACCGCGATCTTCATGATCATCGCCTTGGAGTACTGGTGATAGCGCACGGCAATCAGGTACCCGAGAATCTCTCTTTCCTCATATACCAGCAGGAAATCTTTGAGGGCGGCCTTGAGGTAGTCGTAATCCCAGGGATGGGGAAAAGAGAGACGCTCAATCTCCCCGGTTCTCTCCAGGTCTTCGTCGGTAGCATACCGAATTGCGCCTCGACCGTTGTGTGAGTCTTTATGCATGGATCCCTCCCGATGTGACGGGGGCGAGTCTGGCAGATGCGCAAGCCCCGGCGCGGGTCAGCACGCTCGGCTACAGGAGTGAATTCGCTTCTGCGAGGGAACCTGGCTGGACCGCATGTTCCAGACACCTCTCCTCCAGAGTCCACGTTGGTCTTATAATTCCTCTTGCTTTATCCTTACCCAGACTTGTTCGGTCCCTGACCCATACGCGCTCTCACCTCGATCACTTTGGCATGAATCGAGCAAGAGAAATCGTCACAACCCCGGCGGCATCCGCGATCGCCACATGGTGGATGGATCGCTCGCCAGGGGTAAGGTGCGTTGCGGTGAGGCCGTGAGGCCGGCCATATTTCGCAACCGCCTGAAACCAAGAACATTTTGTAACGTTTGTGCCTCTCGCTCCCAGCGGGCCGACTGGGGAGGAACGGGATATTGCCGAGCGATCGGGAGTGAGGAAGATGAGACACCAACTGACCATTCTCGTCCTTATCATGCCCCTTCTCCTGACCTGTGGGAAAACAGAGAAGAAAGATGACCTCCTGGAGAAGCAGCGTTTCATCGCAACGCTCATTCAAGAGATGAAGTTCGAAGAGGCAAGGATCGCAGCAATCGAAACGCTCGAACCGAATATCAAGCGGCTTTACTTCAAGGCGGACGACAGCCTCGGACACGCCTCACACCTGGACGTGAACTGCAACGCGCGGATCGAGGAGCTTCTCACTACGCTCCTCCAGCACGTTCCCGACAGGGAGACGAAGGCCAGGAGGGACATCTACTACGAATTGAGCGGTCTTTTTCCGAAGAACGATGAATATCGAAAGCATTTCATCTACCTGGATAGAAAGCTCCGCGGTATCATACAGTAACCTCATGGGACCCTGAGAGGGGAGCGCCATGGCGATCCACCACACCGTATCCACGCGGCGACATTTCCCGTCATGGTAGCGTTCGCCTCGAAGGGTGCGGCCGGCTGCACTCTCCGGCGTTGACACTCCGCTGAAAGTTCGGGCTCTCTCGTAAGAGAAAGGACGTTGAGGAGCGACAAGAGATAGTCACCCCTCGCGTCAACCTCGATGTTAACCGTGGTGTTATAGGCACAACCTACGGGCGGATAGTCCTCGTCGAAGGAGATACTCGCCGAGAATGGGCCGAAAACCTGGTAGATTACAGCCATGAAGCGCCTGTACACTCTATAGGTTGATCTGGCGGTAAAGGCAATATCCTGAGCCTGCATGGCATTCAGACAATGATAATAGTCGGCTATCAGGTCGCATTCTTCGAGCGCCTTGCTGAGGAGTTCGATGCTGTTGTTCAGGAGGGGTTGGGGCAACTTGATGATGTAGCTATCCCGTGTGTGATACGCTCCCACTCTTTTGAGACCCTTCTTGCTGGCGCGCGCAGGTGACGGGAGAGGTCTCCGTCCAAGGGGTCATGGAACGAAGAGACGCGGTTGGTGCCCTCTTTGGCCCGACGAGAAAAGGCCATGGAGGGAGAGGCCGGCCGCTTTCAGGAATTGACTCGTCGAGGAGTCTCAGTTCGAACTGGTTCCGTCATCGTGATAGAGAGCCAAGGGCGGTATCTGTGCCCCTCATAACTGAACGGGCTTTCGGGTCGCCATGGCCTCTCCTTAGTGAGTAGACCACGATCGACCGGTTGACGTCAACGGGAAATCACCTGGACGGGTCACCGCGGGGTGGGGCGGAGGTTTCCACTGCCCCTAGGCATAAAGAAAGACCCGGATGGCACATCCAGTCCCTTCGGTAGACCGGGACGAGAACCCTCGGGGCGTCGCTATATCCTTGACAAGACCCTCTCGTTTTCAGTCTAATCATGACACTGGCGGGGTGAGCAAGGCGACTCCCGGTGGGGGTACAACGAGGCTGAAGCTCGGCATGAATGATCGTGTTCATCCGGACTGGGTACGGTGACGTGGGACGAATGTTGCGATTGTTCCTTATTCTTGTTCTGACCATATTTCACGTCACATCATGTTCGTGGCCTGGCAGCAGTCAGAGGAACATTGAAAAGCTGTGCACTGAGCTGTCAACGATAGCCCAGAAGCTCGGCTACAATATTGACCGATTTGATGACATAAACAGACAAATGACGACAATTGTGAGAATGAGTAATAACTATAATGATAATATTAGTATTGTCTTTGTTCTCGAAAAGGTCAATATGCTGCGAGTTATGGCTTCATATGAACAGAGGTCTCTGGAATTGCTCTGCCGTGTTCAGGACGATTACAGGGGGGATTTTTCTCAGGAACGCGTCGAGAGTCTGCAGCGGGTGATCGGACTTACCACCTTACATGTGGAGACGCTCCAGCATATCGCCCAGAAAATCACGAATGATGCAGCTCGATATCAAATCGACGAAATCACGAAAACCCTCCATTCCACACTGGAGTTGTACCAGCAGGGCATTGTTATCTTCCAGTCCCTGCGATTGTCGAAGTAATCGGTTGGACCGGGGCGTCCGTCCCCGGGAAGGAGGCTTCCATGGGGATCTCTTCCGTTCGCCTCACGTGAAATCCCGGAGGCGCCGGAGAGCTTGATCAAGGAGAACGAGATGAGTGGGAAACGGTGCGGTTTCTTAGTGGTCATCGGTTTAACGGCGGGCCTTCTTGGTGGCGCGGTTGCCAGTCGCGTATCTTTCAGCCAACCCGTCGCAGCTCAGACGGCGGCCAGGCCTTCCCGGATTCTCACCGGCGAGGAGTTTCAGCTCGTAGATGAGAAAGGAACGGTCCGGGCGGCCCTGAGCATGTCCATGGGAGGGCCGGGGCTCATTCTGTTTGACAAGACGGGGAAGTTTCGCGCCGTGCTCAGCCTCGCCACCGGTGAGGACAGTCCGGTGTTGAGCCTTGGCGACGGGCAGGGAAACCATCGGGCCACCCTGGCCCTCAGGGTGAACGGGGAGCCCTATCTGGCTCTCCTGGACAAGGAGGGCAAGGTCCGCATGTCCCTCACCGTTGACAAGGACAAGGGGCCGAGAGTCGCCTTGCTCGATGGGAATGAACAGACCCGCGCTGCCCTCGGCTCCGTGGACCTCACCAAGGTGATAGGGACAGGAGCCATTGAAACGCAGCAGCCCGTGTCGCTCGTGCTGTTCGACAAGGATGAAAAGCCCATCTGGAAGGCGCCCTGATGCCGGGAGTACCGGCTGTCAGTGCGCCTGGGGTGGATCGGGGTGGACGGGTTGGGCAGAACAACCATTCTCCCCGGGTACCCTCAACCGAAGGCAGATCACGAAGCCCAAGAGGATCAGGCCACCCACCAGGACGATTCCCCCGGCAAATGAACCGGCGTCGCCCATGACGCCGATGAGTGCCGGAGTCAAGCCGCCTCCCGCAAGAAAGGCTATGGGAATACTCAGGGAGACGGCCAAATTTCTCGCTTGGGGAGGGCCGATGGCGGAGAGAGCCGAGAGCCCTGCGGGGAAGAAACAGACGGCGAGGAGTTGCTGGAGAAAGAATACCCCCGCGATCCAGTATCCGGGAACGGCACCCAGGAGCAGGGTAAGGGTGCCGGTGAGAAGAAAGACCCACCGCATGATCTGCCGCGGACCAATACGGTCCGTAGCCCAGCCTGCCAGGAACACCGCAACGAGGCCCGAGACACGAGAGAGTCCCACCAGAGTGTTGGCCCAGGAACGGTCAATGCCTCGTTCCGCCACCAAGTAGAGGGGAAACATGGTGTAGACCCCCAGGCTGGCGCCGATTGCCAGGCTGAACAGGACTGTCATGGCCCAGAAGCTGCGTTCTCCGAGGAGGGACCGGAAGGCAGAGATCGTGGGTGCTTGCCCGGGGAATCTGCCTCCGGCGCCATAGCGCCAGAAGGCGATGCCGGCAATCACGGAAGACCCGCCGATGAGAGAGAGGATTGCCGACCAGGAGACCCAGGGAAGGAGCGCCTCGGAGATGAAAGGCGCCACCACGGCACACAGATTTGGCGCCACCTCGTGGATGGCTATCCCTTTGCCCCAGTGTCTTGGGGGAATCAAGGAGGTGAGGGTGGCGATACCTGACGGGAGATACAGTCCCGTTGCGAGACCCAAGGCCACGAGGGCCACTTGGATCTGCCAGAGATGGTTGCTGAAGGAAAGGGAAAGGAGGGGAATGCCGGCGGCGAGGGCGGAGAGGATAATGGTCTTCCGGTGGGTGAGGCGAGACGACACGAGTCCAGAACCAAGGAGGGAAGTGCCGTAGCCCAGAGAGATGAGAAGGAAGAGGGCCCCCGCCTCTCCATGATCCAGGTGGAGGTCCTGCTCGAGGGCGGGCAAGAGCGGAGCGAGGATGATTCTCGCGAGAAAGTTAAGGAAGAAGATCAAGGTGAGGAGAACGATAGGGCCCACTTGGCCGCGAAAGGAGGCGGCGCGAGCTCGCTCCTCCATTCCAGGCTTGCCGGGTATGCAGACAGGCGCCACGGGCCCTCCTCAAGGAGAGAGTCGGATGCAACAGCGCGCTCCATCCCTCGATGGATCGAGGTCGCCTTGATACGGTGGGGAATTCTAGCCGGTTGGCGAGAGGGAAGGGGCGGCGCTACCGACTCTATCCCGCCGGGCGGGTCCAGGGGCGGAGCGTCCTCCGCCGGGGGGGAAAGAGAGTCAGGCGGCCAGGTTCCTTTTTTCCCAAGCCTCTGAGCTCCGTAATGCGCGCGGATCCCCGGTTCAGCCACCGGTACCGGCCGGTGCACGGGATGCCACATCTCGTTGGGCTTGTCAACTGTTACCGAGGAGGTAACTGATCTTTCCCCTGAAATGCTTCTCGATTTCGTTTCGGAGGAACTGACGGCCGTCCAGGATGTCGAGGAAGCGCACGCCCAAACCGCGGAGCACAGTTTTGTCCTTCACCTTGTGACGATCGGACCAAACCACCTCGGCAGAGACGAGAAAGAGCCTCCCCTTGGAGGGTTCGATGGTCATGCGGAAAACATGCCCCGGTCTCGGTTGCTCGCTGCACTTGATGAAGGCGCCGCCAAGGCTGAGATTCTTGGTTTCGCCATCGATGAGGGTGTTGGACACTGAAATGACGACAGGACATTTGATCTTCGCCCTGGGATGTCGCCGGTTATCCCTTGAAGCAGCCATAGTCAGACCTTCTCACCTCGGTTGAGCACCGCCCTGATCTTCCGGTAGCTCCACACGGAACACCAACCGCCAGACGAGCGAAAATATTTTACCAGAAAACGCCCCAATCTGAAAACGCTGAACGATACACCATCCTGCCGGGCAAATCAACGGGTCCGTCTCCTTCACCGGGAAAGGGTAAGAAGAGCCAAGGAGGGAGCACGTCTTCGCCTATCTCGCCGGTGTAGATAACGGACGCGATGGGAAAGGGCAAAAAGAGGAGCCCCACCGACCCAGCCGCGTTAGTCGATGGGGCCAAGGAGAAGGGAGAGAACCTACGTGAGAAAGCACTATGCTTTCTTCGTCATCCAAGTTCAGCAAGATCGATGCCAATGTGGGGACGCTCGCGAACCCCCTCAGTGACCCCGGTAAACAATTAAGGGGAACGACCGCATGGGCCGTCCCCCTTCCATGTCCTGGTGGGCCGTGAAGGAATCGAACCTTCAACCTACTGATTAAGAGTCAGTTGCTCTGCCTAGTTGAGCTAACGGCCCGCTCCTGTTGCTGCAAATCACGCAACAGATGCGCGAAATCGTTATGGCGCGCCCGGCAGGATTCGAACCTGCGACCTGCGGATTCGAAGTCCGACGCTCTATCCGGACTGAGCTACGGGCGCATCGACAAGGCTCCCCTTATATGGAAACGCGGACCTGTTGTCAAGGATTTTTTCCGCAATCCCACCGGCTGGCAAAGCTCCCCTGTACCGGTAGATGAGCCAGGTTCCTGCCCTTGGATACCGATCCGGGGCTGAGCACTGTCGGTGGGCGCGGCTGCCCCCTCCTTGTCATCGACTTGACGGGTAGGTACCCTTCTGTTAGGTTTGCCGACGGAAACACCACGAAATGTTGCGGGTTTTCTCTCCCAGAGAGCGTTGGAGGGGGAGTTTCAGGGGAGGTCGGGGGAAGGGGAGGGTCGGCATGAAACTTCAGGGCAAAAAATTCCTTATTCTCGCCGAGGACCTCTACCAGGATCTGGAGTTGTGGTATCCCTTGCTCCGGATGCGGGAGGAGGGAGCCGAAGTGACGGTCGTCGGCACGGAGGCCCGGACAACCTACAAGAGCAAGACCGGCTACCCAGTCACCTCCCAGGTCGCCTCGCGGGAGGTCAAGGCCGCAGACTACGACGGGGTAATCATCCCGGGAGGCTACGCGCCTGATCTCATGCGGCGTCATGAGGCCACTTTGACCTTGGTACGGGACGCCTTCTCGCAAGGGAAGGTGGTGGCTGCTATCTGCCATGCCGGATGGGTGCTCGCCTCTGCCGGCATTCTCAAGGGACGGAGGGTCACCAGCGTCTCGGCCATCCGAGATGACTTGGTGAACGCGGGGGCCACGCACCAGGATGCGGAGGTGGTGGTTGACGGCCCTCTCATAACCTCCCGCAAACCTGATGATCTGCCGGCATTCTGTCGCGAGATCATCCGTGCCCTTTCCCGTTAGGTCGCCTCTCGGCCCCCCCGAGGCGTGAGACAGCCGCCGCACCCGCTGGGACAAGGGAAGACCGTGGCCATGGTCTCGTCTGTCTCGCAGCGCGCCCCGGTCGGCCGCTCTCGGCCGACCCCACGAGGGTATTCTCCCTCGGTGCTTCGATTCGTACCTATGGTGACATACCGGGCGGCGGCGACACAACGCATCTGGTCGCTCGGTACACGAGCAGGATGCTGAAAACCCCCCCCTTCGGCCAGCCCTCATCCTGCGCAGGGATGCCAGGGAGAGGCGAGCCGGGCTGGTCCGTGAGGCAGCGCTGCATAGTGTCACCATGCATAAGGTTGTAGTGCTCCGGCCCACCTGCCGGGCCTTGGTGCAAGGCTCGGCACGCCTTCCGAAAGGCCAAAGAGGTCAGAGGAGGCCCCAAATGCGCCTTGCCTTCCTGTCCCGAATCCCTTCGGAGGCAGACCAGCCCGGCTCACCTACCGGTGTCCTCCATGACAGTGAGAAGAGTCTTTCAGCAACCTGCTAAGGCCCGAGGGAATACCTTCGTCACCGAACCTATGAATCGAGAGACTTAGCCATGGGAGCGGGCTCTTCCTTCCAGATCGCGGCGGGTGTTTGCGGCCGGTGGCTTGTCCAGAAGTTTACCGATGTTCTCGATATGCTCGGGTTTTTCACCGATTGTCTCAGCACCATGATTCGCTACCGCAACCGGGGCCGATGGCTCACCACCCGTGCTGCCTTGCAGCAGATCTATTTCACCGGAGTGCAGTCGCTGGAGCTCATCTGCTCCATCGCCATTCTTGTAGGCGGGTTGGTGGTCATTCAGGGCACGGCCCAGCTGACCAGGGTGGGCAGTCGGGAGGGATTGGCCACCCTGCTCACGGCGGTCATCATCCGGGAAGTGGGACCGCTGCTCACAGCGGTCATCGTGGCCCTCAGATCGGGTTCGGCCATCGCCATCGAGATGGGATACATGACCGTGCTCCGAGAGATCGAGAGCATCGAGATGCAGGGTATCCATCCCCTGCATCTCTTGGCTGTGCCCCGCCTGGTGGGAGTCACAGTGGCGGTCATGTGCCTCTTGGTTTTTTTCAACGTGGTGAGCATAGGTGGCGGATTTTTTGCAGCGTGGGTGCTCCTTGACATCCCTCCTTGGTCTCTCTTGAACGACCTCATCCGAACACTCGGCGGGACGGATGTGATGGTAGGGTTAGTCAAGGCATTATTTTTTGGGGTGATCATCTCCGTCGTCTGTCTGCACCAGGGGTTTCGGGCCGGGGAGGCGATGACCGATGTTCCCCCCCGGGCGTCCCGGGCGCTCGTCCAATGCTTCATCTTTTCCATACTGGTGAACGTGCTCGTCTCCGCAGTCTTCTACCTGTGAGGTCGTCCACGGGAACAGCCAGGAGAGCCCATGGGCATCCCCGTTCTCGCCTGCGAGCAGATTGAATACACCGACCAGGGTCGACCCTTGTTTGCCGGAGTGACCTTCCACCTCGAGGCCGGGGAGCGCCTGGTGGTCTTGGCGGATCCTCACCACCACGGGGAGATTCTCATCAAAATCTGCGCCACCCTCATCTCGCCCACCGGTGGAGAGATCTCGTGGTGCGGCCAAAGTCACGATGCGATCCAGGACCCTGAGCGGTACGAGCTTCGCCGGCGGATCGGGTTGGTGTACCGCGGGTCCTCCCTGATCAGTAACACGACCCTCCTGGACAATGTCACCCTCGGTCTCCAATACCACGAAAACTTGAGCAGAGAGGCGGCGTACGAGCGGGCCCGCGTGTGGTTGGGGCGGTTCGGCCTTGCCGAGCACCGCTTTGTCCGGCCGGCGGACCTCTCCCCAGGGGGAAGGCGCCTGGCCGTATATGCTCGGGAGTTCGTCAAGAGGCCGGAGATACTGCTGCTCGAGAGCCCCTTCTTTGATCTGGATGAGGGATACCAGAATCTGCTCACGGACGCCGTGGAAGAGATTCGTCGCGGTTGGGGTTGCGCCCTGGTCGTCGCCAACTTGGAGCCCGGGAGAGCAAAGAGCTGGGGAGACAGGGTGCTCATTCTCCAGGATGGACGGGGTCTCACTCTTGGGGCCCGTGAGTTTGACCCCGACCCCTATGCCGCTTCAGCCCGGAAGCGGGCCGAGAATCTCTCTAGGGAGCGGAGCACGGCATGAGGCTGGAATACAGCACCACGGAAAAGATGGTGGGAGCCTTCATCCTCCTCACTCTATGCACCTTGCTTTTCACCGTAGCCATGGTCGGGCGGGGTAAGAACTGGTTTCGCAAACACGTAAGCTACTTCACCATCTTCAAGGAGGGCTATAACCTCGGCGCGGGCTCACGGGTGAAGCTCTTCGGCACCGATGTGGGACAGGTGACGGAGGTGACCCTCACGGAGGATAACCGGGTGCGGGTTGGAGTAAGGATTCTGGCCCACTATGTCTCTCGAATCCGCACCGACAGCCTGGCGATCGTGGAGAGCCCGACGTTCATCGGGAGCGAGTACATCGCCATCACCCCGGGGAGCAAAGCCTCGCCTACCCTGGCGCCGGGAGGGGAGATCCCCTCCAAGGAGAAGAAGTCCCTTGGCGAGTACCTCGAGGAGTACGAGTTTGAGAAGATGGTGAAGCGGGTCAGTGAAATTCTGGAGGACCTGTCCAGGATCACCGCACAGCTCAAAGACCGCGACGGACCGCTCATGGGAACCCTCCAGAACGTCCAGCGTCTGAGCGGTACCGTGGAGCAGGGTCGGGGCTCTCTTGGTCGCATCCTTCGAGATGACGAGCTCTACCTGAAGATCATGCAGGAGCTTGATGCGGTCTCCAAGATCCTGGCCTCACTGCAGGAGACGGCGGCGCACAGTGTGGTGATCGGGGAGAATGTTTCGGAGCTCTCCGAGCGTCTCGCCAGGACATCCGAGCATGCGCCCGAGATGGCGGTCCAGGTTCAGGAAATCGTAAGCCGGATGGTACGAGTCACCCTCCTCCTCGAGAGAACCATGAAGGATGTCCCGGCGATCAGCCAGCAGGCCCGGGAGGGAATGCGGGAGGTGAATCGCATCTTGGACTCTATTCAGAAGAACTTCCTCATCCGATCTAATCTGCCAGCCCAACCCAGGCCGGGAACTCACGGCCTGGAACTGCGGGGAGAGTGAATCCATGACGGGCCGCACCGTTTACATGGCCAAGGGCCGATGGATAGCGGCATGGATGGCTTGCCTCTGTCTCTTCATCCTGGCCGGGTGGGGCTGTGCCGCCCGACCGGAACGGCCCGCACCACCCCGGGTCACGGAGGCGAGGCGCCTGGCCACTCAGGGGAGCAGTTGGTACCGGCAGGGATGTGTGAAGCGTGCGGAGCAGTACTTCTACCAGGCCCTGGAGGCGAGCAGGTTGGTGGATGATATGGAGGGCATGGTTCGAGCCCATAACAACCTCGCGGTGGTGGCTATGGCCCAGGGTTACTACGACGAGGCCTCGGTGCACCTGAACAGGGCGTGGGAGCTCAATGAGCAGGTGAAGAGCGCGGAGGAAGGCCCCCTGATCCTCGGGAACCTCGGGAGCCTGGCCTACAAGGTGGGTCGCTACCAGGAAGCGGAGGGCTTCTGGCGTCAGGCCCTCGCTGCCGCTGAGGGAGGGGCGAGGCACCCCGGGCTCGTCCTTCACCTCAACAACCTCGGGATGCTCATGCGGCAGGAAGGAAGGCTCACCGAGGCGGAGGTCATGCTCCGGCGTGCCCTGAGTTTGAGCGGCGATACTGGAGAGGGATCGACGGCGAACACTTACTTCCAGCTGGCTCTCCTGGCGCAGACGAGGGGTGACCTGGCCACGGCGGAACGGCACCTGTCTATGGCCTTGACGCTGGACAAGGGGGCTGAGAATCCTCAGGGGATCGCCCAGGACCTGGAGCACCTGGGTATCCTCCACCAGGGGCAGCAGTCCTGGGAACGTGCTGCGGACGAACTGGACCGTGCCATCAGGCTCTACGCCGCTCTGGGCAGCACCGAGAAAGTGGGGGCAGTCTTCACGCTCCTTGAGGCGAACCGAGAGACGAGCGGGATGCCCGAGTCTCTTGACATATATCGAGGGCTGCTCGTGCCGCCTGGTGACGAGTGGGAATCGCCTCTCTGTCAGTAGGGGTCGAGAGACTCCAAGGATGCTGAAAAACTCTGCCTCAGCGCTGGCGATGGCGCGAGACCGGGTGATCTCGTCGGCAAGGCCGCATAGTCGCACCATGAATAAGATCGTGGTGTTCCGGCCCGCCTGCAAAGCCATGGTGCACAAGGTCCGGCAGGCCTTCCGACAGGCCAGAGAGGCAAGAGGAGGCTCCAGATGCGCCTTGCCTCAGAGATCACCCGGTCTCCGGCGTTCCCACCTCCGTGAGTATGACAGGGTTTTTCAGCAATCTGCTCCGTGCGGAAGGAAGGGAAGAGGGCTGAAAAAGAGTGGGGTGAGTGAAGGGACTCGAACCCTCAGCCTTCGGAGCCACAGTCCGATGCTCTAACCAGTTGAGCTACACTCACCGCCGGAAAGATCGCACTGCTAGGCGATCTTGGGGTTTTTACCACGTCCACCGAAGGTCTGGCAAGAGGGATTTTCGGGAGGGGCGAGAGCACCCAGGAAAGGATTGCAGTTGACTACTTATCTCGTTACCGGCGCCGCGGGTTTCATCGGTTTCCACGTGAGTCACGCCCTCCTCCGCCGTGGCCATCGGGTGATCGGCGTGGACAACGTCAACGACTACTACGATGTCTCCTTGAAAGAGGGCAGGCTCGCTCTCTTAGAAGAGCACGCCCAGTTCACCTTTCACCGGATCGATCTCGCCGACCAGAGCGCCCTCACCGAGGTCTTTACCAGGCACTCGATCGAGGTGGTATGCCACCTGGCAGCGCAGGCCGGAGTGCGCTACTCCCTGGTGAACCCATTCGCGTATCAGAAGTCCAACCTGGAAGGATTCCTCCACCTCATGCATCTGGCCAAGGAGCACAAGGTGAGGAACTTCGTCTATGCCTCGTCCTCCTCGGTCTACGGCAACAACAGAAAGGTGCCCTTCAGTGTGAAGGACAATGTGGATCACCCCATCTCCCTCTACGCCGCCACCAAGAAGGCCAACGAGCTCATGGCCCACACCTACAGCCATCTCTACGGCCTTCCCTGCACCGGTCTCCGCTTTTTCACCGTGTACGGGCCCTGGGGTCGGCCGGATATGGCACTTTTCATCTTCACCCGTGCCATCCTCCGGGGCGAGCCGATCAAGGTGTTCAACCACGGGAGGATGAAGCGAGATTTTACCTACATCGACGATATCGTGCAGGGCGTCCTCGCCAGCCTCGACCGTCCGGTACCCTATGCCATCTACAACCTCGGCAACTCCCGGGCCGAGGACCTCCTCGCCTTCATCGCCTGTATCGAGAAGACTCTGGGAAAGAGAGCGGAACGGCTCCTCCTGCCCATGCAACCCGGGGACGTGGCGGAGACCTGGGCGGACATCACCGAGAGCACCCGGGACCTGGGGTTCCAACCGACCACGACGATTGAAGAGGGTATCGAGCGGTTTGTCGCCTGGTATCGCTCCTACTACGGCGAGTGAGGCCCTATGCTGGACGGGAAGGGTCGTCTCCGGGGCCCGCCTCGTTAATTTCATAGGCATGGCGAAGGTGGAGGAGGAGCGAACGAACACTCTCTCTCGCGGCCCAGGGTTCGCGAACGGGTGTGGCGTCATCGGGACTAGTCGCTTCTCGCAGGCGTGATGCGGGACAACTCCGCTGCAAGTCTGGTGAAGCAGTGTCGCGCCAGATCCTCGTACTGGAGGCCGCGGTTGAAGTTATGGTACAAGAAGGACCTGCCGATCACCGCCGGTCGGGCGATGATCTCGGCTGACCAGAGCCTGCGGTCATCCAGGAGATCGAGAAGCGACGCCATGATCCCCACTTCCCTGTACGTCGTCGTCGGCCCGCGATACTCGGCCTCTTCGATGGACCCCGGTTTGTAGAAGGATGTGTCCGGGCCGGTCTGAAGAGTCCCCACCGACGGACCGGCGCTGGTGGAGAGGATCTCGATCTTGGAGCCCCAGGAGGTCACGGCGATCTCCAGGAGGGCCAGATAGCCCCGCCGCTTCAAGAGATCCGTGGGGTTCCCCGGCGCCGGACCCCCGGCAGCCTCGGCCAGGCTCACGCTGCGGACTCCGCGACCGGCCAGGGTCCTGACCGCATCCTGCTCGAGGTCTGCCACCTGGGCTTCGGTGAGACCGACGCGGTCGCTGACAGCGACTACCAGCACGTCGGCGGAAAAATCGGCCGGCACCCGGCCGTGTTGCGCCTCCATCTGGGTATGGACATAGCACCCGGGAAGGAGGGCAAGGCACAGGAGCAGCAAGATCAGCGTTCCCTTCATAAACCTTTGGTCTCCTCGAGTGGAAACGTACCACGAAGCCCCGCCGCTGACAAGGGTGCGACCGAGCGGCCCTGTTCGCCGCAGCGAGGAGCGACCTTCTAGCCCGCATTATGCACGAACCACCTGCTGCGACCGCGGACATGGCCGTCCTTCCGGGCGTCCTCGGGTCTCGAACCTTGCGACGTACTGACAAGTACGCCTCAGGCCCGAGTCCCTGTGGTTGCCCGGTGGCACGACCATCTCCACGATCTCGCTACGGCGTCTCGTGCATAATGCGGGCTACTGGAATCTCGGCCCCTGGGAGCACAAGCGCGGGGTCGGCAATACCGATTGCACCGCGGACGGTGTCTGGTGTAGCATGTCTAACACCTCATGGTTGGTTGTGGGGTCTGCTTGGCTCCTGGCCGG
>Ga0209253_10003580_pt1 | contig 13644 bp, 16 predicted proteins | sample FrelakmetBRP12BR_FD_187145 | JGI IMG/M metagenome (GOLD analysis project Ga0209253, IMG submission 187145) | Freshwater lake sediment microbial communities from the University of Notre Dame, USA, for methane emissions studies - BRP12 BR (SPAdes)... | ecosystem: Environmental > Aquatic >...
TTGGATCGGTAGCAGGCCCCCGCTACCATCGAATCGAAGCGAACGGCCCCTCTGGGGCCGTTTTGCTTTGTGAGCCCGAGTACTCCCGCGCATTGGACACCGCCGGTTCTTGACACCGCCGACCTGCCGGTTTCACATGGCCACATGAAATCGCAACTAGCCGAGGCTGCCCGCCGTCGCCTGACAGAGGACGTCAGGCGCATGACGGCCGAGCAGCGGTTGGCTGCGTTCCTGGCCCATTGCCAACTGATGGCGCAGCTCAGGAGTGCCGGTGGGGCCATTCAGCACCGACCTGGAGACGCGGTGCCACGGAATGCGGACTAGTGCACCGGGCCAGTCGGCGCTGTTGATGGCCGACGTTGCGGAGTTGCTTTCTAAGCAAGGCGTTCGATACGCAGTCATCGGCGCCATGGCGGCGGCGGTGCACGGGATCGTGCGCGCCAGCCTCGATGCCGACGCTGTCGTGGCACTGCAGGTCCGCGAGGCGCCGGCCCTGCGACAGTTCCTCATCGAGGAGGGCTACGATACGGCGCTCAGGACCGGCGATGTCGACGACCCCATTCCCGGGTTACTCGAGATCAAGGATCGCCACGGCAATCGCGTCGACCTCCGGATCGGTCTCCGCGGCATGGACCCCGAGCTTCTGGATCGTACGCGGCAGGTTAGGTTAGCGGAAGCGATCCTGGAGGTCGTCGGTCGGGAGGACTTCATCGCCATGAAGGCGTTTGCCGGCGGTCCGGTCGACCTGGCGGATGCGCGTGCAGTCATCGACCTGGATCGCGGGTCCCTCGACCTGAAGTTGTTGCGTCGGTTGGCGCAGCGATTCGGTCGCGATGCGGCGAGGATCGTTGAAGACCTCATCGGCGTCTCGGACTGAGTTGCAGGCAGTACTGGTGGGTCAGTCGGATTGCTCGGACCGGTAGCAGGCCCCCGCTACCATGATGTCGGCCTCAACTTTGAAGTTGCCGAGTCGTTGCCGCACTTCCTGCCGGCCCGCGCAGCGGGCGGCAATTCAACGAGCCATTTATCGACGGCTTCAGCCCGGACGTGGAGCATGGGCCAACACGATCTGGTGACAGAGCCTTTCCAATGGCCTCCCATCCCTGTGGTAGCGCCACCCAGCGGGCGATCGCAGGAGAGAATCTGACGTTATGTCGTCAAAACCTTGTGATGCTTGAGTCAGTTGTGGTCTATAGATCCCGAACAGGCCACCTGCGTGGGCCAGAACGCTGAGAAATGCAAAGCTCCGACATTCACGAAGCGATCCGCGTCGAAAAGCAGCGACACTTTGTCCGGGCGATGTCGAAGTCGATCGACGGACGGCCCGTGACGCAGTCCGATTGCGCTTTGCTCGAAACGATCTTCGAGGCACTGCTGCGCGGCAAGGACGTCTCCGACCTGATCGGTGTCAAGCCGCCCCATACCCGCCGTTCCGCCGACCCGATCTATATCGCACTCCACTACCTGTGCCTCACGAAACTGATGCACGAGAAGGCCGTGGCGGCGTGGCGCACCGTCGGCGATGCCTGGGGACTGAAGCAACGCGTCGTGCGGTGGGTTATCGCCGACAACTGGGCGCCCGCGCTGGAAATGATGCGACAGTCTGCCGCTTCCCCGGATACGTTGCTCCGTCTGTGTGAGCAGCGCGCTCGCGGTGGCCGGCCTGAGCGTCGCCAGATCGGGTTTCGGCCGCCGGCGCATCGCCTGGGGGACACGCTCAATGCGACATGAAGCCGGCCCCCGCTACCATCGAATCGAAGCAAACGGCCCCTCCGGGGCCGTTCTGCTTTTCACGGGACGAAGCCGATCTCGCGCTGGTGACGGATGGCGAGGACTCGGACTTCGTCCTGAGATACCAGGAAGCGGTACAGCGCGATGTAACCCGTCGCGCCGTACGAAATCACCAGTTCGCGGATGTCGCTGTGAACGCGTCGCCCCAACAACGGGTGTGCTCCGAGGTTCTGGACCGCAGAGCAGATCGCATCCGCAGCGGCGACTGCAGCCTCCGGGTTCTCTTTGCGCAGAAACTCGAACGCGCGCTCCAGGTGATCCAGCGAGCGTGATGAGTAGACTATCGTCGCCACGGCTTCGGCCGGTCGTTGACCGTGCCGCGCGCCAGTCTCGCCACCCACGCGTGCACATCGTCGGCTCGATACACTTCACCTGTACGATCGATTTCCGCGTCTGCTTCGATCGCCTCCGTGATCAGGCTGCGCATCTGTTCTTCATAGTCTGCGTGCCGCTCGACTGCCTCGAGGATGACGCTGTGCGCCGAGCGGCCGCTCTGCTTGGCCAGGGCGTGAATCCGGGCACGGAGTTTGGGTGGCAGGCGGATGGTGGTTGTCTCAGCCATGACTAGTCTCTGCCCTGCGGAGGAGGAGTGATACGTTTGTAGCACTACGTGGCCGATCGGTAAAGCGGTCGCTCCGACGGTGGCTGCAAGGAAGCCTTTTTCGTCTCAGGATCTGGCGACGAACTGAATCCCGGTCGACATACTTTGCGGTAGCCTCCACCACGAATACTGGTTCCGAGCTGCGCGGTCGGCGTGTGGGGCGGGCTCACGGCCTGGGCGGCGCTTGCGCAGTACGTGCTGCCGGGACGCGGGCATGCGCTCGGCAAGCCAGGGTCGTTTCACTGGGTGTTGCTGATCAACGTGTTTCCGGCGCTGCTGTGCGCGCTAGGGTTTGCTCTCGGACTGGCGGTTTACCGCCGTCGCGTGCTCGACGGTATTGCAAGCTGGCGGGTGGCGCTGGCACTGGGGTGCGTGTTTCCATCTGCTCGGCCCGGCCCCGATCCCGGCGCTCGCGTGGTGCGTGCTGGGTAGCGTAGCCGCCCCGTGGTTGCAGGAGAATCGTGGCGCCTGATTGACGTGTCTGCCATGGATCGTCTGCAGCGACGAGCGTTGCTCGAGGTCGTGCGGGAGCAGTTCAGGCTCGAGTGGCGGGGCATTCACCGTGTGCCGCATTGGGTGCGGCTCGCGGAGCAGGGAGAGCGATGCGCTGCGAGCGAAGCTTGCGCGGACGGAGGTTGCAATGATCTGGGGACTGCTGGCTCTGGTGATTGCCGCGACGTTCGCGGGCGCGGCGATCTACATCAACGTTGCCGAGCACCCAGCGCGGCTCAAATTGCCGGTCGGCGCTTTGCTGACACAGTGGAAGCCGAGCTACACGCGCGGGTTCGCGATGCAGGCGAGCCTTGCGGTGCTGGGTGGCGTCGCGGGTGCGTTGGCATGGTGGAAGACCGGGGACAGGCTCTGGCTTGCGGGCGCCGTCGTGCTCGTGGCGAACTGGCCGTACACCCTGCTGGTCATCATGCCGACCAATCTGCGCCTGATGGCGACCGCGCCCGAGTCCGCGGATGCGGTCACGCGCTCTCTGCTGGAGCGGTGGGGTCGGTTGCATGCGGTGCGCAGTTTGCTGGGTCTGATTGCGACGCTGCTGTTCCTCGTGGCGTCGCTGTGATCTGCGGCGGTGCGGTTGAGTGACCGGGTGCGAGGATTGCGGGACGCGGGCCGGCTTTTGTCCGGCCGGCGCGAGGCTTCGCACACTGCGTGCGTGTGCCTGATGTTTCTGGCGTTGCCGCTGCACAATGGCTGCGGGAGAGTGGTGGACGATTTCCGGGGCGACACCGTCGCCGGGCGCATTCAGTTGGACGTGGAGACGGTCGAGAATGCGGCGATCGACGACGTGTCGGATCTTCGATTGCTCACACCGCAGCGGGCGTATGAGCGCGTCTTGGCCCCGACCTGGCCTGTCGGCGCCGAGGTCACGGTGAGTGCCTCCGTTGCGGAGTTCGGCACGTACCGGCGCGGTGGTGGCTGGATTTCCAGGGGGGATCTCCTGGTCGGCCGGGACGCGGTGTGGGCGACGACGGTCGCGGTCAATTCGAGCAGCCCGGAGATCCTGTCGGCGCAGATCGCTGTGCATGGCGAGGGTCCGGCGAGGAACCGGGTGAGGCTGCGGGCACGAGCGCCCGGCACGGCACGAATCTCTCTCAGCGTGCAGGCGCTGGACGCGGCCGGACGCGTGATCGCTGACACGCCCGTCGAAGACTCGGTGACGATCACGGTCCGATAGTTTCGGCCTCGCGTGCTCGCCCTCCGCGCTGCACGTGCTGGAGGTGCTGATTGCGTTCAAGTACATCCAGCGCTACCCGGGGCCGCTGATCGACAGCGTGGCGCTGACGCTGCTGTTCGGGTTCCTGCACTGGCTGCCGCTCAAGAAGGGGGCGTAGCGCGGCCTTCGGGCCTGGTCTGGAGGTGAAGTGAGACGGCCGGTTCAGGTACGCGCCTGCTTTCGATGGCGTGGGTGAACGACCACTTCTGGCGCCGTCTTTCTCTGCAGCCTCTCGAGCGACACGGACTCCGGTTCAGTCATCGTCCACGATGATGACGGTGATCCGCGTGATCTCGCCCAGCGTTGCGCCAGCCGTCGGGTCCTCGATGACGACGTCGAACAGCTCGGTCGATTCGGCGATCGAGTCCGAAACGATCGGAACGAGGAGTGTCTTGCTCGTCTCACCGGGCCCGATCGATTCCCAGACCGTGCCCAGCGCGGCGTAGTCCCGGTCCGCGACCGTGCTGTCGTCGATGGTTCTCCAGCGAAAGGAGACGGTGCCCTCGGCGCCGCCGCGACGCACCACGCGCAATGGCGCCACCCGTGCAGATTCGCCGACCGTGATGGTGTCTGCTGCGAACCCCAATCGTCCTGGGCCGGCGGCCGCGATGACCGGTGTCGGCGCCGGTGTCCGCGCAATGACCGCGGCCACGTCTGGCAGAACGAGATCCTCGCTGGTCGCGAGGGAGTCGGCCAGCACCGGTACGGCTGGAGCGGGATCCGCTGGTACGGGATCGACGGGTGTGGAATCCCTTGCGGTGGAAGCGGCGGCCGGCGGCGGTTCCTCGCGCTGCGCTGGACGCACACTGTAACTACGCACAATTCCAGCGAAGCTGTCGCGAACGCTGTCGGGTGCCTGTCGGACCCAGGCGATATAGAGTCCGACCGCGAGGATGGCCAGGCCAGCAGTGATCAACCACCAGCGCGAATTGCCGGGTCCCGCTGGTGGGGCCTCGAACTTCTGCCGGCGTTGGGCAGGCTGCGTCGTTGCCGTGAGCCCGAGCCCTTCGAGCAGATCGTCGAGACTGCGCTGCCGATCTTCCCGGGTCCAGGCGAGGCCTTGGCGGAGTGTCCGCCACTCGCGCCGAGACAGCCCGCGAATGCGACGCGGGCGGCGGCCTTGCTCGCGCGCCTCCCGGGCCGAACGTCGACCGAACGGATGCTCACCACTCAAGAGCTCGTATGCCACGCAGGCGAAACTGAACACATCGTCGCGGACGTCCGCGGCGGCACCGTCCAGCTGCTCGCAGCTCGCATACGTCGGGGTGACCGCATGGAACGGGGGCGGGTGATCCGATATCCATGGCTCCGTCCTGTGCGGATGCGCAAGGCCGAGATCGAGCACTCGCACTTCGCCCTGTGTCGTGATCATCACGTTGCCGGGCTTGAGATCCATGTGAAGTACACCGCGCGAATGTGCGTATGCCACTGCATAGCCGAGGTCGCGAAGGATGCCGGTCGCCGCCTCGCGAGACAGCTTGCCGGGCCTGATGCGCTGGATCAGATCGCTCAGCAACTCGCCTTCGAGCAACTCCATCGTGATGAAATACACATCGCCGTCGCGATCGAAATCGAAGACGTTGACGATGCCGGGATGGGACAGCGACTGCGCCTGATGTGCCTCGCGGCGCAGTGCCTGGAGTGCATCGGGAAGACGTGCCAACTGCTCGCGCAGCACCTTGACGGCCACGTGACGATCCTGTGGCGGCAAGCCTTGCTTGTTGCGGTCCAGCGCGCGGTACACAGTGCCCATGCCGCCGCGGCCGAGTTCTCTCTCGAGCACGTAGCGGTGACGCAGCACGGTCCCCGGGCCCACGGCGGGCCCGGTGGAAACACGGGCGCTTTCGTCCGAGTGTGGCAAAGCCGTGCCGGGGGGCAATACAGCGGTGCTCGGGGCATGGTCGGCCAACTCTGCCGGCAGCGGAGTCGTCAAATCGCGGTGCGGCTCAGCCATTGCGCTGGTGTCGATCCCCAGGAAGTGAAAATTCACGTTGCGGGTGCAACGTGTGCCGCATCTCGTGGCAATCGGTGCGCTGATTTTCCGTTAGCCGATTGCACGCATCCTTTGCCGTGCAAGTGCCATTTCAAGTCTGTTGACCGTCGCGGCCCGTGGCGGACCCTGCGAGCCGGGTCGAGGAGCGACTGTCGGGAGCACCGGGGAGTCGACGCACTACTGTCTCGAGATGCCGCGCTTCTCCCGCGCGGCAATAAAGACGTCAAGGACTGGGGCCTCCGGGTCCGACGCGGGCTCCAGCCTCGGCGGATCGAAAGCGGCGACACGGAGCAGTGACATTGCCAGCACCCCAGCCAGAAAGCCGAGGAATGCGCCTAGCATCAGACTTGTAAGCGTCATAGCGGTCTCCCCGTGAAGGACGTTCAGTCCTATGCAAGGCGGCCAGCGTACTGGACGTGTCGTCAGTGTCTGTGCGTTAGCGTACGTCCGCCGGCCAACACGGGGGCTATGCTGCCCGGCATGTACAACGTGCTACGGATCCAGCGACTCACGCGCGAACTTGCGGCCGCCTTGGTCGCCGAGTTCGGCCCGGTTGAAGCGGCCCGACGGCTGGAACACGCCGCCGGTGAGATTCTGGCGACCGCAAGAATGTCTCTCGACCAGTAGTCCTGCTGATCCGCCTAAAAGCCGCGGGCTCCGGGCGCGAGTGCGGTGGGTTCTCGCCTGAGACAACGCGAGAGAGCCAGCCCGAGAAGAGCGATGAGCAAGGCTCGATCCGCGGCTCCGCCGCCGCCGCCGCGGCTTCCGCCACTCTGGCCGCCGGAGCCGGTGCTGGCGACCGCTGCCACGCTGACGCTGGCCGACGCACGGTCGTTGCGCGCGTCGCCGTCATTGAGGGCCGTCAGGCTAGCCTCGACGGTCGTCGCACCCGCGCGCGTGGCGCGCAGATCAATGTCCGCCCGACGCGTGGCGCCGGGCGGAATGTTGCCCAGCGCACAGGTCACGCCGCCGGCGGTCTCTACGCAGGTGCCCTGGTCCGCGGTCGCAGCCACGATGGTCAGCACGTCGGCGGGCACGGTGATGAGTACCGTGACGCCGGCCAGGGCCTGCGTGCCGCTGGTGGTCAGCAGCACCGAAGCGCGCTGCAGCCCGCCCTCTTCGCCGCTCAGGACCGCGGGCGAAATCGTCAGCGCGCCGTCCGCTGCAGAATTCAAGGTCAACGAGACGACCGAGGTGTCGTTGGCCGGGTTCGAATCGAGCGGCGTCGCGATGGAGGCCGACATGCTGTACTGGCCGGGCGCGTTGCCTTGCAGATTCAATTCGACACGACGCCGTTCGCCGCTCGCCAACGGTCCGAGGTCGCAAGTCGCGGTGCCCGGGCCCGTGGAGCAAGTCCCGTTCGCCACCGCAGCGCCCAGGATCTGCAGCGCCAAATCTGCGTTGAGCGTGACAACGGCTGAGGCAGCATTCCGATTGCCGACGGAGACGACCTCGATCGTGACCGCCGTGGGCTGGCCGACGAGTCCTGTGATCGCACTCGCCGGCGCTGCGAACCCGAGGTCGACGAACCCGGTGGAACGCAGGCAACTGGCGCCGTCGGCGGCCGGCGTAATCATCGCGAGGCTGCACTGCGAGAACGCGCCGCTCCCATTGATCGATGGCGCCATCAGGAAGGTGCGCGGCGTCGACGCGCAAGGAGATTCGGGCTCGCCATCATGCAGCGCGCCGAAATTGTGGCCGATCTCGTGCGCTGCGACCAACGCGCCGATCCACGGGTCGAATCCCTGTTCGCTCAGCGAAGCCGCGAAGCCGTTGCTGCACAGCGCATCGACGTACGCGATTCCTGCCGTGGTGCCGTCGAGGTCGCGGCCCGTCATCAGGTGCGTCAGTCCGCGGCTGCGCAGTTCCGGAGTCGAAGACCGCAGGGTCGCGAGTTGCTTCAGTAGCGTGTTGGCGTCGCTCGCCTTCAGCCCGCCGTTGTCATCGAGCACACGCAGCTCCGTCGCCTGGAGGCTCACGCCGACCTGCGCGCCGAAGATGCCGTCCACCGTGTTCAGGCGCGAGAGCATGACGCCCTGCGGGTCGATGAAGCGCTGCCCGAACTGCACGTCGGCGACGAGGCCCATGGCCAGTTCGCGACTGGCAACGAGCGCAGCTGCAGTCGCCGGGGCTGCCAATTCCTGCGCCAGGGCGGTGTACTGCCCGGCGCCGGTGAGCGGTTCCTCCGGGACGGTGGCGGTGCAGAATCCCAGACCGAGCCCGGACTCGATGTCCGCCGCGCGGTAAATCAATGTCGCGTCCGGTCCGCCGGGGACCCGCTCCCGGAGCATTCCCGAGATGGCCCGCGCGGGCGCGATGGCGTAGACCTCCGTTCCGTCGAAAATCGCGCCATAGACGCTGCCGGCGACGCTCGTGAGTCTCAGCCACGAGTCCGGGATGTCGGCCAGTTGGCCCTTGTAGAGTACGTGAGGCGGCAGCTCGCTGCGCTGCGCGGCCGGCAACTCGCGCAGGATGTCGCCATTCGATTCGACGTCCAGTTCGAACGGCCGACCGAATGCCTCGAAGCGTACCCGGACCGGACGCCCGGCGCTCCGCAGGAAGGCCTCGGTCGGCAGCGCCGCAGCGGTCAGGTTGATCGGTTCGGCGTGACGGATCCGCGTCGACGTCCGCTCATGGGCCTGCACCGGGACGGTCCCGGCCAGCAGGATTACGAGCAAGCATCGTCTGAAACGGGTCATGGTGATCGGATCGGCAGCGGTATCAGGGCATTGGGCGCAGACCCTGTGGACTATGGGCAATGCGCGCGCCATGGGTCAACGCAGGCCCAAAATGGCTCCCAGGTTCTTGACGCACAGCACATATCGGGCGCGGCCGGTGCGCGCCTGGACGATCCAACCGACCGGTGCTCACCCGCCCCGATTGACCACCAGCGACGTCGCGATCAACTCCTCGAGCAGCGCCATCGTTGCCTGGCCGGAGCAGTCGAACGGGCTCAATGCGGGTCGCTCGCCGTACTTGAGCAGCAGGGCGGGATTGACCTTGGCGAGGTTGACCTGGCCCATGGTCCAGCTGCCGAACCGCCGCTCGCGAATCTCCTCGAAGCTGAGGATGCGCACGTGCTGGTGGCGGTCGTCGCGCACGATCGTGTTGTAGAGATCGCAGACTTCGTCGCGTCCGCCCTCGAGGACCTGGATGAACAGGTCGTCGCTGTAGCAGAGGATGCCGGTGATGCCGAGCTTCGGGTTTCGCGCCCGCGACTGCTCGAGGATCGAATCCTGCACGGACGCGATGAGCGGGGCGGTTGCACGGCTGGCGTAGAGAAGGCGGACGAGCATGGTAGCCTCAGTCGGTCAGGCTGATGAGGGACAGGAATTCGCGGCGCAGCGTGTGGTCCTTCAGGAACGAACCGCGCATCACGCTGTTCACCATCTTGGTCTTGTCGTCCTTGACGCCGCGCCAGTGCATGCAGAAGTGATCGGCCTCCATGACCACGGCCAGCCCGTCCGGGCTCACCTTGTTCATCAGCAGGTCGGCCATCTGGGCGATCGCTTCCTCCTGGATCTGCGGTCTCCCCATGATCCATTCGGCGAGCCGCGAGTACTTCGACAGGCCGATCAGGTTCGAGTGCTCGTTCGGCATGATACCGATCCAGAGGCGGCCGAGGATCGGGCAGAAGTGATGGCTGCAGGCGCTGCGCACCGTGATCGGGCCGACGATCATCAGTTCGTTGAGGTGCTCCGCGTTCGGGAACTCCGTGACCGGCGGTGCGGGCACGTAACGCCCGCGGAATACTTCGTTCACGTACATCTTGGCGACGCGGCGTGCCGTGTCCTGCGTGTTGTGATCGCTCACGGTGTCGATCACCAGGCTCTCGAGCACGCCGCGCATCCTGGCCTCGACCTCGTCGAGCAGCGCTTCGAGCTCGCCCGGGCGCAGGAAGCTCGAGATGTTGTCGTTGGCGTGGAATCGATGCCGCGCCCGCTGAATCCGCGCGCGGATTCGGGCCGAAACCGGTTCGCTCGGGTCGTCAGTGGGTGGCTGGGATGGATCGCTCATAGGTCAAACCCGTGCGCTCGGACGCTCGGCCACCCGGTCGCGCCATGCCGCGAGATGGGTCAGGCCGGCGTCGCTCGGCTTGAACTTGACCAGTCGGGCGAATTCGATACCGCAGAACGCCGTGATGTCGGCGATCGTGAAACGGTCGCCCGCCATCCATGGACGCGAAGCCAGCCTGGTGTCGAACAGTGCGGCATATTCGAGCATTTTTTTACCCTGGGCCGCGCCGAAGTCGGGGAACTGCGGGTTCTCGAGCGCGAGGAGCCCGGGGTGGGTGTGTCGAACGAAGTTGGCGATCGTCGCCAGCAGGTGGAACTCGACCTGTCGATCGGCCATTTCGATGAACGCACGCTCCTCGGCGGTCGTTCCCATCAGGTTCGGCTCCGGATGGAGGCCTTCGAGATACGTGCAGATCGCGCGCGATTCGGAAAGAAAACGTCCGTCGTCGAGTTCGAGCACCGGCACCCGCGCCATCGGGTTGCGCGCAGTGAAAGCGGTACCGCGGTGCTCGCCGGCATTCAGGTCCACGAGTTCGCGGGTGATATCCGAGATACCCTTCTCGGCGATGAACATGTCGACCCGCCGGGGGTTCGGCGCGCGCGTGGACGTGTGCAGTTTCAAAGTCTGGGCCTCGCCTGGGTACGGGTCGTCACGTGACATCCGAACCGAGTCTAACTCGGCGCAACGCGACAAGGTATAAGCGCGAATTCCGTCCGGACGCCGACGGTAGCACGCTTTCCCTGGGCATGGTCCCAAAGGAGCGAGGATCATGATGGCAAGGCGTACAGCGCTGCTGGTGATCGCGTTTGCGTTTCTGGCGGCCGGCTGCGGCTCGAGTCGCTATACCGTGATCGACCCGCCAAAGGAGTCCGTCCGGGATTTCACGACGCTCGAGATTCGCGATTTCACCAGTAACCTCCAGGATGCCGATTCAATCCGGCTGGCGGAGCAGTTCGCGGATCGCTTGTACAGCGCGGTCCAGGAAGACCGCACGGCGCACCCGGACGAAAGCATCTTCGAGCAGGTGGTGCGTGGAACCGATGCCACGGGCCAGGTCCTCGTACTGGACGGCACGATCCTGAGTTTCGAAAAGGGCAGCCGTGCGAAGCGCTATTTCATCGGCTTCGGGGCCGGCAAGGCGTTCTGCACGATCCAGTCGACGTTCACCAACAAGACGACCGGCAAGGAAGTCCTGAAGACCAACTTCGACGGCGAGCTCAGCATGAGCTTCTTCGGCGGATCGGCGGACGAAGCGGTCGATGCAGTCGTGGCAGCGTACATCGACTACTTGCGCGACTATTTCGCGAAGTCGACGGCAAAATAGCTCGTGTTGATCCCATGCTGAATCGACTCTTCCGGCTCAGCGAGAACGGCACGACGGCACGCACCGAGGTGGTGGCCGGTGTCACCACCTTCCTGACGATGTCCTACATCATCTTCGTCCAGCCCGCGGTGCTGTCGGGAGTGATGTTCGGCCAGCCGACGGGTATGGACTTCGGGGCGGTCATGACCGCCACGTGCCTGGCCGCCGCCCTGGCCTCGGCCATCATGGGGCTCTATGCGCGTTACCCGATCGCGCAGGCACCGGGCATGGGCGAGAACTTCTTCTTCGTGCTGACCGCCGTGCCGGCCGCAGCCGCCGCGGGCGCCGCCGTGCCCTGGGCCACGGCCCTCGGCGCGGTCTTCATCTCCGGGGTGGTTTTCCTGGTCCTCTCGCTGGTCGGCGTCCGCGAGGCGGTGATGAACGCCATCAGTCCGAGCATGAAGCACGCGATCGCGGCGGGCATCGGGCTCTTCATTGCGTTCATCGGCCTGCAGAACGCAGGGTTGATCGTCAAGGATCCGGGGACTGCGGTCCGCCTCAATCCGCATTTCGCCTCGCCGGATCTCGTCGTGTTCTTCGTCGGCCTGCTGGTCGCGGCCGGCCTGCACGCACGGCGGGTGCGCGGCTCGATCCTGTGGGGCATCCTCACGGCCGGGGCCCTCGCGATCTCACTGAAGCTGCTGCTGCCGCATCTGGATGCGCAACTGGTCGGCTCACCGTTGGTTGCCGACTCCGCGCTGGTGAATCGCTTCGAGATCGCGGACCGGGTGGTCGCTACGCCACCGTCGCTGGCACCGACGTTGCTGCAGATGGACGTGCGTGGTGCGATGACGCTGGCGATGGCCCCGATCGTCGCAATCTTCCTGTTCATGGTGTTCTTCGATACGGTCGGGACGCTGGTCGGCGTCGCCCAGCAGGCCGGGTTCATGCGGGATAACCGCCTGCCGCGCGCCCGGCAGGCGTTCGTCTCGGACGCGGTGGGCACCGTAGCCGGTGCCGCGCTGGGCACGAGCACGGTAACGAGCTACATCGAGAGCGCAACCGGGGTCGAGCAGGGTGGCCGGACCGGTCTGACGGCGGTCACGGTCGCGGTGTTGTTCCTGCTCGCTTTGTTCTTCAGTCCGATCGTCGCGATGTTCGGCGGATACGCCCCCGTGACGGCGCCTGCGCTCGTGATCGTAGGCGGCATGATGCTGCGTAACGTGCAGCACCTGGACTGGGAGGACTACACGGAGGTCCTGCCGGCGTTCCTGGTGCTGATCGGCATTCCGCTCAGTTACTCGATTGCCGACGGGCTGGCGCTCGGGTTCGTCGCCTACCCGCTGGTCAAGGTGCTGGGCGGTCGTGCGCGCGACGTCCGCTGGATTTCGTGGCTCGTCGCAATCCTTCTGCTCGGTTATTTCGTCCTGGTTCGCTCGCAAATCTAGAAGCGCGTGATCAGCCGGAACGACTCGCCGTCCCGCGCGAGGTCACGCTCGCGCCGCTCGCGGATCCGCTCGTGCAGCGCGGCGCGCTGCGCGTCGAGCCAATCGGCGCGCGTGACGGGCCGGTGCTGGCCGGGCTTGTCGCGATGCGCGGCTTCCTGGCGGCGGTAGACGTCAAAATCCTCGTAGCCGTCCAGTTCGTGTTTCAGCTCGTTCAGCACCAGCTCGAGCATGATCGCGTCGTCGACGAGCCCAAGGACCGGCACGTTGTCGGGCACCAGGTCGTCGGCCTCGGCGACGTAGGCGAGACCGTCGAGTACCCGCTGGCGCTCGGGCTCCGCCAGCGCCCATTCGGGATCCTCGAGCATGGCGACCAGGCGCCCGACCCGCTCGATGCGTCGCGCGACGAACGGAGACCGCGCGACGGTCTGCAACCGGGCGATTTCTGCGCTTGCGGCCGCGGCGACCTCGCGCGGAGTGCGCTGGTCGCTGCGGTCCCGTGCGCGGCGCATCAGCGCGCGGAAATGCTCGAGCTCGAGGTCGGAGATTTCCAGTGTCACCGTGAGCGGCATGCAATAGACCTCACTGTCCGCGGCTATCGGCCCCCTTGATCGGATCGGTCGCGATGCCCACTTTCACCATGCCGGCGTTCTGGGCATCGGCCATCACGGTCGCGAGGGCCTGGAACTGCAGCGTGCGGTCGACGTGCAGGTGCAGTTCAGGCTGCGGCTTGCGCTGCGCCTCGACCGCGAGCCGCTCGATTATGGCCGT
>Ga0209253_10003581_pt1 | contig 13644 bp, 13 predicted proteins | sample FrelakmetBRP12BR_FD_187145 | JGI IMG/M metagenome (GOLD analysis project Ga0209253, IMG submission 187145) | Freshwater lake sediment microbial communities from the University of Notre Dame, USA, for methane emissions studies - BRP12 BR (SPAdes)... | ecosystem: Environmental > Aquatic >...
GAGCTGGAAGGCCAAAATACGACAGAAACGGCGAAGCCATACTGATCGCCAAGACGGCAGATGAGGCGGATTACCTGATGCAGAGCTACATCATGGCTCGGCCTGAACGCATTTGGTCAAGACTTGCGGTCGAAAGGATACTCCGCTCGCACGTTCTGGCGACTATCGCGGCCGACTTTGCGCACACTGAACGCGGTCTCTTCGAGTTTTTCGGTAGAACCTTCTACGCCTACCAGTATGACGTTGACGCGATCAAGAGCGTGATTGCCAAGATTCTGAAGTACTTGTATGATGAGGAAATGATCGAGGTCTACGGCGAGGACATCAACGCGACGCGGTTCGGCAAACGCGTCAGCGACCTTTACGTAGACCCAGTTTCAGGCGTAATGATCCGAGACGCGACCAGACCCAAGCATGGAAGCCTCACGGAGCAGACGGTGACGGAGTTGAGCCTTTTGCATTTGATTTCGCATACGCCTGACATGGGACCTGCGCTCAGACCGTATGCGAGCGAAATTGACCAGATCGCCGTGTTTATGGAGGAACATCGCACCGAGTTTCTGGTGGCTCTGCCTGACGAATGGGAGGACAGGATCAACTACGAGGAGTTTCTGGGCGAGGTCAAGACTGCCATGGTCATGACGGCGTGGATTGACGAGAGAAGCGAAGACGAGATCATCGAGCGGCTGAGGGTGCAGCCTGGTGACCTGTATAGAACGATTGAGAACGCCAAATGGTTACTGCACGCCACGCATGAGCTGGCCACGCTATTCGGAAACAAGCAGATTCCGCTGCAGGCCTCGCTACTGATGGAAAGAGTGGAGAAAGGCGTGAAGATGGAGCTTCTGCCCATCGTGAAGCTGGAAGGCGTGGGCCGAGTACGAGGACGCATAATGTACAACGCAGGCTACAAGACGATCGAAGACATCAAACACGCAGCACTAGACAATCTGACGAATCTGCCTTTGATAGGACCTAGATTGGCAAGGAAGATCAAGGAACAAGTGGGTGGATACGTCAAGAAAGACGCATGGGAAAGACTCGAAAAGACAGACGAATACAAACAAAAAGCACTAACAGAATACTAAACCAGCACACTTTTGCAGGTCCCAAAGCTTCAACAGAACCGAAATGGCTACTGTTTTTCTTCAGCCATTGTCTTTCTCGAGCGTATGCGCTATCAATGTACCCGCCTCTTTGTTATTCAGTTTCAGTTTTCAGGGCAGGCTCGCGTCCAGCGTTGTTTTTGTCCGTTACTCTGTCGCTCTCTGGTTTTTCTAGTCATTAGTTCGACTTGTTTTGTTGCGGTTCCGAGGTATTTTCTCGGGTTCAGCGCTTCGTCTATTTCTCTTCTGCTCAGTTTCCCGCTTGTGGTTTTGTCTTCTAGTAGGGTTTGTTTGAATGGTTGCTTTTGGGCTTCGCTTTTGATGGCTAGTTTTCTTAGCAGTTCGTGTGCTTCTTGTCTGTTCATGCCTTTTCTGGCCAGCGCAATCATCACTCCTTCGGACATGTTCCGACCTTCAGTGGTCTCCATGTTTCTGAGCATCTGCTGCTCTTCCGCGCGCAGATTCGCCAATATGCCGTTCATCAGGAAAAGCAGGTAGTCCGTAAGTATGCAAGCTTCCGGCAGGATGAAACGTTCAGCAGATGACTGCGTCAAATCCCTTTCGTGCCAAGTTACCACGTTCTCGAAGGCTGGATTGACGAGGCTTCTGATGATTCGGGAGAGGCCGCAGATTCTTTCGCACAGTTCAGGGTTTCTTTTGTGTGACATGGTTGAGCTGCCCACCTGTTTCTCAGCCTCGAAAGCCTCGAAAAGTTCCCCGATCTCAGGCCTCTGAAGCTCGCGTATCTCAGTAGCAAAATTCTCAAGTGATGCCGCAACCCCAGCCATCACACACACAAGCTCCGCATGACGATCTCGCTGTACAATCTGAGTTGAGATATCAGCGGTCTTCAGGCCTAGTCGTTGCATGACTAGCTCCTGAATCCTCATCGCGTTGGGTCCGAGTCCTGCCTGCGTGCCTACTGCACCACTCATCTTGCCCACAAGCATCCGCTCCCTGCACTGGTCCAACCTCTCAACGTGTCTCGAAATCTCGCGCATCCAAACCGCAAACTTGAAACCCAGCGTAATCGGCAGCGCATGCTGCCCGTGCGTTCTGCCCATCATGATGGTTTCCTTGTACCGCGTGGCCTTATCCACTAGTATTCTCTCAAGCTCGTCAAGCCTCTTCCCAATTATCTCCAAGGCCTCCTTCAACTGCAAGGCATTGGCCGTATCCACAATATCATAGCTCGTGGCTCCAAGGTGAACGCATCCTCCACTGGGGCCACATGCCTCCGACAGCGCCCTAACCAACGCCGCAATATCATGTTTGATCTCCCGTTCGATCTCCTTTATTCGGCTTGGCTTGACGTGCTTCAGCAAGGCCGCCGCCATGATGCGTTCCGCATCCTGTCTGGAAATGTCGCCTACTTCAGCGTGTGCCCACGCCAAAGCTGCCTCCACATCCAGCATCTTCTGAACCCGAGTCTCCTCTTCAAAAACACGCCGCATCTCAGGCGTCCCATAGCGCCCTGTATCAATAGGCAAAATCGGCAACCTCCATCAGCCCTCGCCATGAAGATAGAGCAAGATGAAGATTAATGCTTTACCCAAAAAGGCACTACACAGCCGCCAAGAGAAGCGCGCGCGAACGCGTCAGCCTCAGCTTGGTCTCTTCTCGTACCCTTTGATGGTACAATGCCTCTCAAGAAACTCCCCCAAATCACCGCCAAGCGTCTCCTTCAACAAACCCATGCGAATCGTCAGGTATTCTTCACGTAGTATGTCGAACTGGTAGTCGTCCCATTTCCGGCCATTCACGAGCATTGCTTGCCGTGAAGCCCCGACCTTCTTGAACCCGCACGACTCTAACACCATGTGAGCACGCTGATTATACTCGACACTCCAAGCCTCGCAACGTTCCACGTTGAGGTGATTGAACGCCATTTCCAGCAGTGCCAGAGTGATATGCTTGCCTATGCCCTTGCTCCAGAACTCTTTCTTGCCAATGTACGTGCCCATGCCTGCTGTTCTGACAGTGTGCCAGCGTTCCTGTTCTATTCGAGCAATTCCTATGGCCTCCTTCGAATCCGCAAGCTCAACAATAAAATGCAGTGTGTTCTCGTCCTTCGCCCACTCGTCGTAGCGTGCTTCAAGTTGTGCCATGTTCACCATATTCAACGGTCTGCTCCGCGAGTACATCATGACCTCGAAGTCGTTCTCCCACTCGTGCCAGGCTTTCAGGTCCTCCCGCTCCATAGGCCTGAGCCGCGCACGTCCAAGCTCAAACACCAACGTTCACCACTCAAACAACAATGACTACCATGAAGCCACTATTAACCTTAATTATCCATCTGCAGCACATAGGACCAAGCTCCGAAGGCCAACCACACATGGGGACACTAGTAGCCGTCATAAACAGAAAAGGTGAAAACGCAACCCAAACTGCAGTTGCCATGCTCATGATCATGAACCATGGAAACGCAGAAGCCTTCGGAATAGCATCGCCCCAAGCCATGAGAACGGAAAAGAGTCCAGACGCATTGCAAGATTTAGACATTGACTCACAGATCATCGTAGGCTACCTCTTCTCGCGAACACTAAACCGAGACAGACCACAACCAATCCAGGTGGACAATGCAGCTTTGGTCTTCGAAGGAAGACTCTTTCCACCCGTGGCTGAAATGTCCGACGCAGAAGTCGTGGAAACGAGACTGCCGCAGCCTCGCGAGAAAACCGTCAAAGCCCTCATCAAAGACGCAGAAGGCGATTTCGCCCTAGCCATAGCAGAACCTGAAAGACTGATCACAGGCCGAGACCGCTTTGGTTCACGACCGCTTTATTACGGCGAAAACGCGCAATTCGCGGCCTTGGCTTCTGAACGCAAGGCATTGTGGAGAATCGGAATAGAGAACCCAGTCTCGTTTCCGCCAGGCCACATCGCCGCAGTCAACGCAAACGGCTTCATGTTCAAGCCCGCAGGGGAACCGAGCCGTGTGAGACCTCCACCGTTGGACATGCAAGCCGCATCTGACAGGCTTCTGGCACTTCTGCAAGCCTCTGTCACAGCAAGAGTCACAGGCGTGGAGGAGATCGCGGTCGCGTTCTCAGGAGGATTGGACAGCACCGTAATCGCCCTTCTTGCAAAGCAGGCAGGAATCCAAGTCCATCTGATCCACGTAAGCCTACGGAACCGTCCTGAAACAAACCACGCCAAACAAACCGCCCAACAGCTAAAACTCCTCATCGACATCGATGAATACACCGCAGAAGACATAGAACAGACACTTCCACATGTACTCTGGGCCATCGAAGAAGCCAACCCCATCAAAACAAGCATAGGCATACCAATCTACTGGGCAGCAGAGAAGGCAGCAGAAATGAAGCTGAAAGTAATGCTAGCCGGACAAGGCGCAGACGAGCTCTTCGGCGGATACAAACGATACGTGGACACCTACCTGAGGTTCGGAATCAAACGCGCAACACAAATGATGCAAGCCGACATCGGTCAGCTACACGAGACCAACTTGGAAAGGGATGTCAAAATCTGTGCCTCATGCGGTATCGAGCTACGCTTACCTTTTCTCACTCACGCAATCGCAGAACTCGCCGCATCCATGCCTATCGAGCTGAAAATACAACAGAAGCCCAACACACTAAGGAAGCTTGTCCTAAGACTAGTAGCTGAAAAGATAGGACTCCCGAAGCAGGTGACGAGCAGGCCGAAAAAGGCAATACAGTACACAACAGGAACAGAAAAAGCCCTCAGAAAACTGGCAAAAACAAAGCAGTTGACAGTCAGAGAATACCTTCAAAAGGTATTCGAGTCAACCTGTAGAAGATGATTAGAGATGACTAGAACTGCTGTCGTGTTTTCGCCCATCTACTATCGACACAATCCAGGCAAGAACCATCCTGAATCCGCACAACGCCTTCACGCAATTATTCACGAACTCGACCACGGACAACTAGCCAATAGCAGAAACTGGCAATTCATCACCCCAGAAAAGGCCAGCATAGATGAAGTCGAGCTTGCCCATGGCATCGAATACATCCGGCTTGTTGAGGCAGTCTGCAAATCCGGAGGAGGAATGCTCGACCTCGAGGACACACGGGTCTCACGCGAAAGCTATGAAGTCGCCCTCCAAGCTGTAGGAGGAACATTGAAAGCTGTCAAACTGGTAATGGCAGGAGAATTCCAGAACACCTTTGCACTTGTCCGTCCTCCAGGCCACCATGCAGGAAAGTACCACGCCTGCGGTTTCTGTCTTTTCAACAACATCGTCGTCGCGGCGAAGTACCTAATCACACGATCTGGCTTCAAGAGAATCCTCATACTGGACGTTGACGCTCATCACGGAAACGGCACACAAGAAGCCTTCTACGACACAGACAAAGTCCTTTTCATAAGCCTGCATGAAGACCCCAGCAGCTTCCCAGGAACAGGCTTCATAGATGAAATAGGCGAAGGTCGAGGCTTAGGCTACAATGTCAACATACCGCTGCCCTATGGCACAGGCAACCACACGTATCTAGAAGCCATGAACGAAATTGTCAAACCCATAATGCGTCAGTATGAACCACAATTCATACTAATCTCAGCAGGCTTCGATGGCCTCTGCAAAGATCCCATCGCCAACCTGAAGCTAACCCAAATATGCTACCGGAGAATATTCGAAATAGCGGCAGACGTTGCTTCCGAGAAGTGCAAAGGTCGTCTTGTATCAGTCCTTGAAGGAGGCTACAACGTGAACTCTATCGGGAGAGCAGCAGCAACCGCCATCGCCACGTTGAGTGGAGCCACCTACGCCTTTGGTGATGAGGCCAGAACCACGAAGGAAGACGCTTCCAAACAAGGCGAGAGAATTCTGAGAGAAGTGAGAAGGGTTCAGAGCACTTTTTGGAGTATTGACTGAGCACACTTGGGTCAGCATGCGACCTAGTTTACTCGATTACTTGTATGGCGCCTTCTGGGCACTGGACTTCGCATGCTCTGCAGACAAGGCACTCTTCAACCTTCACAGGTACCGACTTCTTGTCTTTGACCTCGTAGACGCCCACGGGGCAAGTGTCCACGCAAGAACCGCAGCCAGTACATTTCTTGCTATCAACCACAATCTTAACCATATTTCCCATGCCTCTTTGAGAGAATTTCATTGAAGGCAAAAAAGTAGAATAAAAGGATTTAGGTTAGTCAGCGGGTTTCCTCACGGAACCTCAAGAGGATCCCATTTATCTTGGACTCCGCATCAGCCTTCCTGGATTGATAATCGTCTTGGCGTTTATTGAAAGCCTCCAATGAAAGCTCCCCTTGATTATGGCGAAGCTCATCATTCCTCCATGCATTGCCAACTTCTCCGAGCTCGCTTTCCGCGACCTCGAGCTGCAGCATCAGCTCTGAATAGTGGCCACCAGCCCCGCGCAGCCTCTGCTTGTAATCACCTAACGTTCTATCCAACGTGTTGAGCCTTGTCCTCAGAGTTTCGCGCTGCACCTTGTACCGGCGTCTGGGAATCCTGCCCTTTTCCACTCTCGCCTCAAGCGAATCCAATTCAGCCATTATCTTCAGCTTCTCTTCATATGAGTCCGAAAAAGACTTGAGATATTCAGGCTGCAGCTTCACCGTTAAAGTCGGCGCGGCAACACTCGCTGCTGCTTTTGGTCTTCTCCAGATGAATACACCCACGCATCCTACAAGTGTTACCGCCCACACCCATATTGCAGGGCGGAAAGCCAGCCATATAGGACTGTAAGCATAGGTGACCTTGACGTTGAAGTGATCCAGCGAGATGACACTTTGCTTAGTCACCGTCAGAGTTGCTTGGTAGACACTCTCCGTCATACCGTAAGCATTGCCACCTGAAGCTTTCTCGAAGCTCTGCAATCTCGCCCCCTCAGGCAATGTGAAAGTTGCAGAAGCCTGCTCGACGTAGTAACTCAACTCCTCAAACAATGGAACCGTCAGGACATAAGAGTCAGACCCCTCCTGACGCCCAAGATGAGTTGTCAGCATGTTGTACTTTACCTTGAATATTGTAGACCTGCCGCTTTCAACAGGCAACGCAAAAGTGACGTTGTAGCGACTGATCGTACCACTGAGCAATGCCGGCTTTGTCATCTCCCGCCCGAACTGGTCTTCCGTCATGACATTTGATGCGTTTGCAGGCAAGTCCAACTTCACGTATGTTAGGCTTGTCTGCATCTTGTTCGTTATGTTGTATGCGTCAGAAGCCGATATCTCGCCAAACTCATTTATGGAAACCAACCGCCTAAGCTCTTTCACGTCCACGATTGAAATCACGTTTGGGTCAGTTGCGAAAGTCACTGTTGCAGGCGAATAGGAAAAGGAAGACAAGTTGCCTGCGCTGTACGTGAGGCCCTTTACTGTTCCGCTAATGTACAGTGCCTCTCCAGGCGTGACGATGGACGCGTTGCAGAGAGACACAATCTTCGTCAAGCTCGGATATTGCGGGAAGTCCAGAATGTATGTGGTGACGTTCTCAATCCCCCCCTGCTTCTGGAGAAGACTGTTTGAGAGTATGAACCCAACTGTAAAAACGTGAGAAGACCCGTTCTTGACGCTTAATGGCTGTGGAAAGGTCACTTCAACGGCATAGAAACCCATGCGGTCTTCCAGCGGCACGTTGGAAGCCACTTGGAAGCTGGTCGACGAGTTGTAGGCCATACAACGCACGACTTGGTCACCATACTTGTATGGGAAGCCAATGATGAAATCGCTGATAACCGCAGCAGAGTCCGAGTCGTTGCCGACCAGATGTATGGTGTCAGTCATGAAAACATGCCCGTCGTAGAGAACTTGGACTCGGTGGTTCACGAGTTCAATACTATAGTTCTGTGAACTCGTCGCTTTGACCGCTCTAGAAGCAAACGAGGACAAGACGATGATTGCCATACAGAGGGTTGAAATCATGAATGCCAAGGCTGCCTTTCTCAACTGGCTTTCCTCCACGCTATCTCCGGATCATTAGGCTTCCTATCTATTGATAAGCCCATTTATTTACTTTTAGAGATACACCTCGCAAGTCACGTATATACTTACCTTCTCCCAAAAAAGACAGAGCCACAATTGAATAATGGTGCATATGCAAGACTAAGAAGAATGCTATGCTAGAACACAAATTGATCGCTGAGTGGAAAACCAATGAGCAAGACTCGGAGAAAAGGCGCAGTTGCTAGCACTGATTCTGTGGCGGTGAGATACATCACTGCCCACTTCACGACTGCGGTACTCAAACAAAAAACAAAGAGACGTTATTCAATTGCTGAACCCCTTCCGGCTATGCCCCCAGAGACCTTGCCACTTCCAGTCTGGCTAAAGCTAAGTTGGCTTCCGAAAACCACGAACGTCGCTACGCTGTCTTCCATTCAGTCATCGTTCACCATGTTTGAGATAATAGCCTTCTTCCTTCTTGGGCCCGAAGCCTCGAACGCCCTTCTTCCGGAGTTGCTGCATGAGCCTCTGGCCATACTCACGTCCTATCTCACCCTGCTTCTCCATGTAAGAGATTATCTCCTCTGCCTGTGTCTCAGTGTCGCAACGTCGAATAAAGTCAATCACGTCGGGAACGTAGTAAGCGAACCTCGTTGAAGCTGCTCTTTCTCCAGAGTGATCGTCTGTCCGCACGGAGGTTATGTCAACTCTACTTTCGTCAGATTCAATAACGTTGGCCAAGTTTGGGAACATTCTCTTGAACGACTTCTTGTTGAGCTCCATGTTGGCACCTCAAGAGATGCTAGTTCATCATAATCCTATCTGATGAAAAACCCATATATTTGAATATCTTTGACTGGATTTAGTGAACGCTAGGCACGAATCGTTGCGTCGGGTTCTCTTTCAGTAGTTTCTCAATTTCACAGATATCGAGGCCTTTGATCCTATCGCCATATGTCTACTTCTTCATTTTTCCGATCGATCTCTTCCCAGCTTCGCGTGCGCTCAAACTGCGGGAACCAACCTCCAAGGATTCATTCTCTCAGAGATGCAGGAAATGTGCTGAAGCTCAACGTTTGATTATTTGTTCATATAGCCCAAGAGTTTTTTCCGCTATCTTCTCCCACGTGAACTCGCTTAAGACGCGACGTCTGCCATTTTGCCCGAGCCATTTCTTCCTTTCTGGGTTTTCGAGCGTGCTGACTATGCCCCAAGCTATGTCTGGAGGGTTAGTGGGGTTAATGTGGTATCCGCATTGTTCCTCGCCGCATGAAATGACGATTTCGCGCATGCCGCTTATGCCTGCTGCGCCGACCACGACGGGTTTTGCCATGCTCATGGCTTCGAGGACAACGATGCCGAAGGGCTCGTACAGGCTTGGAAATACGGCTACATCGCATGCAGCGTAGTGCAGGATGCGCTCTTCTTCCGGAACGAATTCGAAGCGGAACTTGACGTAGTTGTCGAGTCTCATCGTTTTTACTAGGTTGACAAGGTATTCTTGGAGGTCACCCAGGCCTACGATGACTAGCTTGGCTTTGGGGATTTTCTGTAGGATATTAGGCATAGCCATTATGAGTCGGTCAACGCCTTTGACTCCAACGAGCCTACCTATGAATAGAATAAAAGGTTCATCATCTCTGATGCCGTAGATAGCCCTGAGTTTCTGTATTTGCTCGCCTGTTACGGCTTCAGGATTGTATTTCTGCGGGTCAACACCGTTATAGGACACTTGAATCTTCTCTTTCGGAAAGCCAAGCTGTGTAAGCTCTTCCTTCATAGCATACGAGACGGTGACAATGAGATCGGCTACGTTTGCAGCGTGAAGCTCCATGTTGGTTACGGTTTCGGAGCCGTTGCCGAGGGTTCTTCCCTTTTCCGTAGAGTGTACGTGAAACGCGAAGGGAAGGCCTACTTCTCTCTTGACGGTCATTCCGCCGATTGCCGAGAGCCAGTCGTGGGCGACTACGATGTCGTACTTGATGCCTTCCTTGCGGATGAGCTCGTTGATGAGCTTCGAGGCGCTCAAGTAATTGTAAACCATAATCTTGGAGAACATGTGGATGCCTCTGCCCCATTTTCTGATGTCCTCAGCCACCACGTCAGGCAGAGAGTCGCTGATGTCGATGTGCTGTGGACGGTGGATTTCTATACCGCGCCAGATCTCCCTTGTGGGAAGGCTCCCTGCATCATCATTCATCGTAAAAACAGTAACGTCATTGTCCGAGAGGACAAACTTCCGTGTGATTTCCGCGGCATACGTGCCCAAGCCGCCTACGATCTTAGGTGGATACTCATAGACGAGAACAGCTAGCTTCATCATCTCACCGTCTTGACCTGGTCGAGTGTTGCTTTACTGCTTACTAAAGCATTACTTATTTAGGTTCCTAATCCTGAATATCGATCGGCCGACGGCTTAGCGCGTGCGACTCTGGGAAGGAAAAGTTTGAAAAGTCTATTAGGCACATAGATGTTAGGTTTAGGAGAAGAGTGTAACAAGATGAGCATATCACCTATTAAACGGTTGATTCTTGAAACGATGTGGATGCTTGACAAGCCCACCAGAGCCCAAGAGATCGCAAAGGACACTGGTGTGCAGTTTCCTGCTGTCATGATGCACATAATCGGCCTGACGAAGCTGGATTATGCCAAGTGTCCTGAGAAGGGTTTCTACGTAATAACAGAGAAGGGCAGGAAATCACTTGGAATCATGGAGGTTGACAAGGAAAAGGCAACCGAGATCTTGGCCTATCAGCCAGCAGACAAAGCCTTCCATTTCTACGCCGATGTCGGCAAACCTCTGAACAGTTTTGCCGCAAGCTTAGACGATTTCTGCGAAAAACTGCGGAGCATAGACGTGAGCGCAGTAGAGTTCCACGTTCATCGCGGCGATTTTGAGGCTTGGTTCACCAGTTTGGGCGATACTGAATTGGCTAGGAAAACGTTGCTCGTTAGGGAACAGAAGATGTTCGGTGAGGCGCTTAGAAAGAAACTGTGCGAGGTTGTAGGGAAGCGAGTTGAGGAGCTGGCTAAGATAAGAGGCCAGCCACCTCAAGCGTGAATCTGAGCCCTGCGCTAGGCTGATTTGAAACGTTCCTTCAGTCTTTCCAGAGTCTGACGGACGGTAGTGTACTCCATTTCCTCAGGACCCAGTCGTGATCGATCGATCAGAACGACGTAGTGACCAGCAAGCGAGCCAACATCGCACTTAATGAGAGAGATTTTGGTCTTTATAGCCATGCACAAACACCTTGAAACCTTCTCTCAGATTTTACTTGACTGAGAGCTTTCAAAAACCTGCTAGAGAAAAGTCGTAAAAGAACCGTGTCACAATAATGGTTACGCAGTTGACGGGTGTGAGGATTTGCCGTGAGCGAGATGCGTACGATTTCCGTAAAGATTCCCGACGAAGTTTACAGCGAGCTGTCCCTCCGAGTGCCCGAGGGCGAGAGAAGCGGCTTTGTACGCGATGCCATAATGGAGAAGTTGCAGAAAACGCCGAAGGCTGACAAGGTTTTGGAGTTGGAGAACCGATTTGAGAAAATGTGGCAGGAGTTCTCGCAGGTCAAGAAATACCTTGCCGACCTTGAGATGCTCACATACGATCGCGGAAAAGTGAATCCACACTCGTTCGGCCTAGATGATCTGGACCACAAGATCATCGACTACCTGATGCACTACAAGGGTGGGACGACTCCAGAGCTTGCAGAGTATCTAAAGACGAACCGTTGGCTGGTGCTGAACAGACTGAGGCGCATCCAGAGCGCATCCAAAAAACAGCTCGGCAAATCTATCATCGAGTTTTGCGCTGGCGAAAGATCAGGCAAGAAGAAGGCATGGTGGATAAGTGAAGAACTAGCAGAAGCATAGGTGCAGAACTTCGCGCTCGCCTACCGAGACATGAGAAATGACAGCAACAATTAATTCCGCCAACTCCTCATACCGTAACATACAGTGGGCCCGTTGCCCAGCACGGATCAAGGCGCCGAACCGCATGCAAACGGTGCGTAAGCCTCCGGGCGCTTCAAAGCGGAAGAAAGCCGGAGAACCGGGGTTCAAATCCCCGCGGGCCCGCCAACGATCCCAAGCAAAGTCCCCACTTCAGCAAAGACTACTCACGATTGCAGTTTCCTCGCATCGGCTTGAGAGATGCAGTCAGGTTCGTGCGCGCTATTGATCGTTAATATCCTAGAGTAAAACCATAGTGCGCAATTAGCGTAGCCTGTCCAGCACGTTACTATCCGCGTCGTCTTCGCTTATCTTGAACGTCTCAGGTTCATCCTTCTTCAGGATTGCTTTGAGCGCCTCGCCGTCAAGTTGCTTCACTAAGCGCGCTATTTCTTTTTTTGCTGCAGCCAGATGCTTCCGGAGCAATTCCTCATCCTTAGCCACGACGTGTGCGAGGTTGCATATCTTGTTCATCTTCAGAAACCATTCAATCTTGCCCGTGCACACATTGATGTCGAACGTCACTGGGCCAGACACGCAGGTTTCAGGCTTCACCGCGTGGATAATGCATTTGCCCGTCTTGTCATTTCGAAAAACGCAATAGCCGCTCGCCTGTTCCCTCGGAAAAATGTACTCCTCCTCAGCGAACGGCCTGTCGATTCTTATGCTCCGCTCTTCTAGGTATGTTTCGATGATTCTTCGGCGTTCGCTAGTTATGGGCGGCCTTGTGCCTAGGCAGCAGCCCCAGTTGGTTTTGCAGCGGCTACACGTGTCGATGAAGTTGGCCTGCCTTGCTTCTTCGCTTCTGCGTGGCACTAGAATCACCGTCAACCTTTCAGAAGTATGGTTCATTGTCAATAAGGCTTTTGACAAGCTGCGAGTACACACTGATGACGGCTTCTGTGAAATCTGTCTTCTGAGCCTTCGCCTGAACTCTCTCACGCAGGAGTGCAGACAGGCTGCCCCGCTCAATTCTCTTAGCCACTAAAGGCAGGTACTTTGCTTCCTCCTGTGTCGCATTCTCCAAAGCCTTCTTCAATAGCCAGAGGCACACTTCACGCGCAGTGGATCCACGTGGATGCCTAACATTCGCCTTCAGGCCGTACTTCACGACGGAACGATAGTCTCGGGCTAGCGATCCGTGTGACATAGATTCCGTACCCTGCATCATAAGTCCTCTCAATGCCGCACGGACGAAGCAGCTCAAAGCCACGTCTGACCTGACGCATTCCTGTTCGTCCATAACCCGAATCTCAAGCGCTCTCCTGTCAAACCTGAAGATCACGCCGCGCGAATTGACCCACTCTTGGCCTAGAAGCAACTCGCCTGCGCCTCTGTCTGTCAAGTCATCCGAATATCCGTCTATGACTTTTTCCTCATATTCTCTAAACGATTTCACGTACTCTGGAACCACGTCGCCCGTCACAGAGGGTACTTCGCGCTGGTTCTCCTTGTAGAACCGCAGTCTGTTGTCCGCATCTTCTCCAAACTTGCCCTCGTAGATCGGGGACGAGGCCGCAACTGCGGGCAGATACGCGCAGAGGCTAGCAAGGAGGTTGTGCAACTGTATTCCTTCTTTCTCGTTAGCGTAGGGCAGGTTGAGCTGGAAGCTCTGGATATTGAGCCAGCCGTGGCGGTAGAGGTTAAACACCTTGCCGTAGGCGTCGTAGATTCGCCTGTGTCGGTGAGGCCAGAC
>Ga0209253_10003582_pt1 | contig 13641 bp, 10 predicted proteins | sample FrelakmetBRP12BR_FD_187145 | JGI IMG/M metagenome (GOLD analysis project Ga0209253, IMG submission 187145) | Freshwater lake sediment microbial communities from the University of Notre Dame, USA, for methane emissions studies - BRP12 BR (SPAdes)... | ecosystem: Environmental > Aquatic >...
ACCACCACCACCCTGGCGGTGGCGTTCATTTTCGTTGCGCTGTTCATGGTCGTGAGCCTGGTCAAGATCCTCGCCAAGGCCGCTGCCGGCAGTTTCCCCGCCAAATTCATCTTTACCATGCTTGGCCTGCAAACCGTCGAGATTCTGAGCCTCATGCTGCCGCTCGCGTTTTATATCGGGCTGCTCATTACCCTCGGGCGTTGGTATCAGGACAACGAAATGACGGTGCTCGCCGCCTGCGGTGTGGGTCTGACGCAGCTGTTGCGGCCGGTGCTGCTGATTGCGGCCGGATTCGCCGTGGTCGTAACGCTGCTCGCGTTTTACCTTGCGCCCATCGCCACGCGGCTGGTGGCGCAGATCAAACAGGACGACAGCAGCCGCTACGAGGCGGCAGCGATCACTCCCGGTGTGTTCAACGAAATCCAGAGTGGTGACAAGGTGCGCGAGGGCGGGGTGTATTACGTCGAGAACATCGGCCCGGGCGGGGAAATGCAGAAGGTTTTCGTTGCGACGCGACGCCTCGGTCGCCAGGGTGTGGTGGTGGCAAAGACCGGCCGGGAGATGACGGACGCGGCGAGCGGCGACCGGTTTCTGGTTCTCGACAACGGTGTGCGTTATGACGGTGCACCTGGTCAAGGTGATTACCGGATGATCGTTTTCGAGCGCTACACCATTCGTGTCGAACTGCCGGCGCCGGTGTTGCGGCATACGTCATACCACGCCATGTCTACCTGGCAGTTGTTCGCCGAGCGGAATCGCGCCGCCAGCGCCGAGCAGCATCGCGCCGCCAGCGCCGAACTGCACTGGCGGCTGTCCAAGCCGGTGGCACTGTTGTTGCTCACGTTGTTCGCGCTGGTGTTTGCCTATACCCAGCCGCGCCGCGGCCGCTACTCCAGTCTGTTCGTGGCGATCGTCGCCTATTTCGTGTACAGCAATCTGCTCGGTGTGGCGGACGCCATGCTTAAGCGCGGACGCGTGCCCGAAGATCTGGGGTTGTGGTGGGTGCATGCCGCGTTTCTGGCGATTGGTATCTATCTCTTCTGGCGGCGCGCCAACAACCTGCCTTTGCTACCAGTGCCGGCGCTGTTCTGGAGGCGTGCGGCATGAAGATTCTCGACCGATATCTGGCCGTGAGCATCCTGACGAGCACCCTGTTGGTACTGGGTGTGCTGCTTGCGCTGTTCTCATTCTTGCAGTTTGTGGAAGCGCTGGGGGACGTCGGCAAGCAGAACTATCAGCTGGCTGATGCCATACGCTACGTGCTGTTGTCAGTGCCGCGCCAGGCGTTTGAAGTTTTCCCGATGGCGGCGCTGCTCGGCACCACTCTCGGCCTGTCGGCGCTGGCCGCGGATGCCGAGCTGGTGGCGATACGCGCTGCAGGCGTGTCGGTATTGCGTATCGTGGGCGCGGCCATGAAGGTCGGATTGGTGCTGGCCGTGATTTCCGTGCTGATTGGTGAGTTTCTGGTGCCGGAAACTGAACGCATCGCTGAGCAAGGTCGCACGACGGCGCTCAAGATTCGCATCAAGCAGCAGAATGATTTCGGATTGTGGCTGCGCGATGGTCCCGCGTACGTGCACGTCGGTGAGGTTCTTCCGGACTTGACCCTGTTGAAAGTGGATATCTACCAGTTCGACGAAAACGATCGTTTGCGTCTGCAGACCAGCGCCAAAAGTGGCCGTTTCGAAGACAAGCGCTGGCGGCTGAACGAGGTGAACGAGAGCTGGCTGGCTGAGAACCGGGTGCAGAGTCGCCGCCTGCGGGAGCTGGAATGGGGCTCTGCGCTCACACCCGACCTGCTGTCTGTATTCACGGTGCGGCCTGAGGCGCTGCCCGTGTTGCACCTGTACCGCTACATTAGCCACCTTGAACAGAACAAGCAGAACACCGGCCCCTATGCGCTGGCCTTTTGGCAGAAGTTGACATCACCCTTTGCCACCGTGGTGATGATGGTGCTCGCTATCCCGTTCGTCTTTGGTTCGCAACGCAGCGGCGGTATTGGTGCGCGTCTGTTTACCGGCATTCTGCTGGGATTGGCGTTCTTTGTGGTGAGCCGCGGCTTTGGTTACTTTGGCCTGTTGTATGGTATCCCGGCAGTTATTGGTGCGCTGTTGCCGACACTACTGTTCTTCGGTTTGGCGCTCGTAATGCTGCGGCGTGTGCACTGAGAATTTTCCCAAGGCATTATAATATTTGGGCACAGATGAACGCAGATTAATACAAATCGGGCAACATCCATGGAGATGGATGTTTTCTTGATCTGTGTTCATCTGTGGCTCAAAGAAAAATACTCAGGGGTTTTTCGCCAGCAGAACGAGGCGCGTGCCGGAAAGGCGGTCGTGTATGGCATAACGCTCCCGGTCAAGCAGCAGCCAGAAGAGGCCGAGACCGAATGCGCCGACCGACGGGATTGCCGCAGCAAAGCGCCACAGTGCTTGTTTCCAATCCACCGAGTCGCCGCTGGCGCTGATGAGTTTGAGGCGCCAGGCGCGCATGCCGAGTGTCTGGCCGCCATGTGTCCAGAACCCTGCGAAGAACATGAGCGCGACCAGCAGGAGGCTGACACGGAGGATATACAGCAGCCACAACGGCCGATCCGGATCGGCCAGGTGTCCTCCACTCACGGTCAGTAGCAGTGCCGTGGCCACAAACCACAGGGCCACCAGCAGCAGCCCGTCATACAGCATGGCGGCAAGGCGGCGGTTTAAGCCTGGAACAGCTGGAATGGGCATATGGTTGGCCATACGAGGTGGATGAGGATTATCCAAGCGCACTGATATAGGGTCAATCGAGCGATTCGTTCTGGTCAAATGCATGATTTCAGGGAAATATCGCTGCTTTCGGATAAGTGGCTTGTGCACAGCCAGAAAAATCACGGTCTTGCGTACAATTATGCAGATTTGCTTTTATGGCAGAATCAGCAGAATAAGCGTAGCTCACTGTTTTTAAATGGTAATATGATCTGTATAAAATATATTCAAAATGACGGGCTGCTTTCGTCGAGGCAGTTTGAAAATTGCGATTGATAGTTGCGCACAACTTTATCCACAGAAAATGTGTACAACTTTCATTGGATAACTGGCTGATCCGAGCGGTGGAAACGGGTGGTGTGTAATGCGCCATTGAGATAGGATTCTGCGGCTTTGATTCTATGCGCGCAAGGCAGAGTTCTGCGCGGAATCCCCGCCGTGTTCGACCAACGGGCATGCCCGGCAGACACGTTTATTCTTCGGCGGCTTCAAGGAGAGACATGTTTTTAAGCGGCTTTGAATTTAACCTAGTTGAGCTCGGCCATTTTGCCGCCTACCTGGCGTTCGCTGTGGCAGTGGTGATGGCACTTGCCCCGGCGGCGGCGCAGTTTTTTCATCGGCCAGAGCTGGCGCGCGTCGGCGTCAACGCTTCGATTGCGGTGTTTGTGCTCACCACACTCGGCGGGCTGGCGATGATCCATGCCTTTGTCACCGACAACTTCTCAGTCCAGTACGTCGCCGCTAACTCCAACAGCAAGCTGCCGCTGTTCTACAAAGTGTCGGCGCTGTGGGGTGGGCATGAGGGCTCTTTGTACCTGTGGGTGTGGGTGCTCACGCTTTACACCATGCTAGTGTCGTTTCACGGACGCCGCCATTACCCGGATCGCCTGCCAACGATCCTCGCGGTACAGGGCGCGCTCATGGTCGGATTTTTCGGGCTGATCCTGTTCCTGTCCAACCCGTTCCTGCGTCTCTTTCCCATGCCGCCCGATGGACGTGATCTCAACCCACTCTTGCAGGATCCGGGCATGGTGTTCCACCCGCCCATGTTGTATCTCGGCTATGTCGGTTTCTCGGTGCCCTTTGCGTTTGCCATGGCGGCGCTCATTACGCGCTGGAAGAGTGAATACTGGATCGCACATATCCGGCGCTGGGCGCTGATCGCCTGGGGGTTTCTCACCACCGGCATCATTCTCGGCGGCTGGTGGGCCTATTACGAGCTCGGTTGGGGCGGTTACTGGGCATGGGACCCGGTGGAGAATGCCTCGTTCATGCCGTGGCTGGTGGGCACAGCGTTGGTACATTCGATTACCGTGCAGGAGCGGCGTCGCATGCTGCATGCCTGGAACATTTTTCTCGTGATTACCGCGTTCTCATTGTCGCTGCTCGGTACCTTCCTGGTGCGCTCCGGCGTACTGTCGTCGGTGCATGCCTTCGCCGTGGATCCCGGACGCGGCGCTTACATTCTTGCGTTCATGACAGTCGTGTTGACAGTGTCGTTCAGCATTTTTCTGGCGCGCGGCCGCTATCAGGAGGCCGAAGAGGGTATGACATCGATGTTGTCGCGCGAATCGATGTTCGTCTGGAACAATGTGGTTTTCACCGTGGCGGCTGCCTGCGTCCTTCTCGGGACGCTCTATCCGCTGGCGCTGGAGGCACTGCGTGGCGACAAAATTACGGTGGGAGCGCCGTACTTCAATGCCGTGATGGTGCCGATTTTCCTCGCCGCTCTGTTGCTGATGGCCGTGGCGCCGCTTGTGCCATGGCGTAAGGCCAATCCTGAGCGTCTGAGGAGCCGCCTGCTGGTACCCGTGGCGCTTGGCCTGACCGCCGGTGTCGTGATGCTGGTCGCCGCCTGGCCGCTGCACTGGACCGGGCCGGTGGCCGCGGCACTCATTGCCTTCGTGACCGGTACGATTATTACCGACTACGCGCGCGCCGTGCGCCAGCGTCGCGTGCAACATCCGGGCGAGTCGCTGCTGCGCGCCCTCGCACGCACTGTGCTTGGCAATCGTCGTCACTATGGCGGCATGATTGTGCATCTCGGCATTATCACTATTGCAATCGGCTTGACCGGTTCCGGCTTGTTCCGCCTTGAAAAGTCGGTGGTCATGGCGCCTGGCGAGGTGGTGGAAGTCGGCAGCGAGCGCCTGCGCTTCGATGGTGTGCGTTCATTCCAGCGCGATAATTATTTCACCCTCCAGGGGCAGTTCACGCTGCTCGATCGGGGTGTGGTGGTTCTGCCGGAACGGCGCCGTTATCCGGTGCAGGAAATGCCCACGACCGAATCCGGCATCCACTCCACCTTGTGGCGCGATGTCTATGTCGTGATTGCCGAGCCGGTTGGCCAGGGTAACCAGACTAAGTGGGGCGTGCATGTGTACGTGAACCCGCTGATACAGTGGATATGGGGAGGCGGCCTGATTGCGCTGTTCGGGCTTGGTGTTACGCTCACCAGCCGGCGGCGTACAGCGCGTGACGCGGTAGCGGCGACCGCAGCAGCAAGCTGAGGCGGTCAGGCATTGGCCACACATGAACACAGATCAACACCTATGAGAACCATGAACAAAACCTGGCTGCGTTTATCTGTGTGCATCTGCGGCTTGCTTTTATGTTACACGCTGCCGGTGTGGGCCGAGCCGGTTCAGGAAGATCCGCTTGACCGGGCGGTGCTTGAGATCGCCAAAGATCTGCGTTGTGCGGTCTGCCAGAACCAGCCGGTAGCGGAGTCGAATTCCGATCTTGCCAAAGACATGCGCCAGCTCATTCGTGAGCAGCTTGTCGCCGGCAAGTCGCGCGATGAGATTGTGGATTATTTCGTAGCGCGCTACGGCGACTACGTACTCATGAAACCGCCGACCGAACGCGCCGGGTTGCTGCTCTGGATTGTCCCGCCAGTGCTGCTCGTTACGCTCGCGCTGCTGAGCTGGGTTTTCCTGCGCCAGCGTAGCCAGGCACCACCACCACCCGCACCGGTACTGAGCGCGCAAGACCAGGCGCGTGTGCGCGCCGCGCGCGGGCAGCAGGATATGAAAATGGGTACTAAGAAGAAGGGTGCTAATACTAAGAAGAAGAAGGATAACCGCCCATGACCGCCTTGTTCATTCTCTCTGCCCTGTTGCTTGTTGCCACCCTCTGGTGGCTGTCCCGGCCGCTGCGTGGCACGGCTGCGGATTCCACGGTCAGCGAGCGCGCCGATCTCGAACAGTTGCGTGACCGTCTGGTCGCCCAGCTCAACGAACTGGATGCCGAGCGTGCCGATCGCGGCATCGACAGTGCGGTGGCACAGGACGAGGAGTTGCGCCTGTCTGCGGAACTTGCCTCTGCCCTGAAGCGCTTGGAGGGCGTGGCGCCGTCCGTGGCCGGCGCCACGCTGGCACTGCCTCGACGCACCGCACTGTTGATGACGGCGGCGCTGACGGCGATGCTTCTGGTGATCGGCGCTGGCCTGTACGCCTGGCAGAATGCCGGCCAGCTGCAAGGGTTCATGCTGGCAGCACGCAGCGGCGCGGACAGCACACGCGTTCCGCCCTTGGTGTTCGAGATGGTCGCAAAGCTCGAAAAGCGTCTCGCGGCGCAGCCAAACGATCCGGAAGGCTGGGCGCGGCTCGGGCGGTCGTATGTGGTGATGGAACGCAAAGACAAGGCGCTCGCCGCCTACGCCAAGGCATACGAACTAGCACCGGACAACGTCGCGGTTCTGTCCGATTACGCCTGGCTGGTGTTCAATGAGAATCCGGGCGCCACCACAGGCCTGGTGGAGACTCTATACAGTCGCCTCTACAAGCTCGAGCCGACGCATCCCGACGCACTTTGGTTCATGGGCTTCACGGCCTATCAGCAGGGCGACTACCGCAAGGCGCTGGTTCTGTGGGAGCGGTTACTCAAGTTGTTGCCTGCGGAGGATCCGGGGCACGAACACCTCAAGCAGGCCATCGCCAGCGCGCGCGAGAAGCAGCGTCATTGACGTCGCGCGGCTTGCCAGTGTCCCACAGTTCCCTTTCCAGATGAGAATCACCATGCGCCACTGGTTTCTCTTGCTCGGCGTGGTTGCGCTTGCAGGCTGCGCTGCTCTGGAGTCGAATTCCCGCATGGAACAGCTCGATAAACTTACGCGTGGCTATGCGAAAGCGCTGGAGTGGTCAAAATTCGATGTGGCGTACTCGGCCACCAAGGCCGCACAGGAAACACCGCTGCCCGATGCCGCCGCCCTCAAGGATATCAAGATCACATCCTACGAGCCGGCCGCTCCGCTGGTGGAACAGAACGACAAGAGCATCAAGCGTGTGGCGCGCATCCGTTACGTGCACACTTCGCGCATGGTCGAACGCAGCCTGACGGTGGAAGAGGAATGGAAGTACTCTGACGAAGCCGGGCGCTGGTTTTTGGAGAGCGGCTTCCCGCAATTCAAGTAGCGCAACGCTCTCCTGAGCGGCCAAGGTACATCGGGGTCAGAAATCCCAACGATACCCGAGCATGTAGAAGTTGCGGGTAAAGTCTTCCGTCTGGGTGCTGCTGGTGGTCTGGCCCTTCTCCATCCCCGCCTCGAGTTCGAAGGTAACTGAGTCCCGCCAGCGGTAACCGACGCGCACAATCGGCGTGAGGCGGGTCAGGTCGGTCCCCGTGCTACCTTCCTGCATGTAGTAGACCAGCGACAGGTCGAATGTCCATTTTTCCTGAAAGAGCGTGCGGTTGTTGAGGGCGATGGATTCGCCTTTATAGGCCTCGCTGGTGAGGTAGCTCAGGCTCAGCACCGAGACATCGCGTTTGGTCAGCAGACCGGTGCCGATGCCTTGCACGGTGTAGACAAAGACGTTGCCGGTGTCCGGGGTGGCCGGGAGGGCGCCGCTCGCCGGTGTGCCGGAGATGTTGTAGCGCTTGATGTCACCGCCGAGCTGCCAAGTGGGATTGAAATTGTGCGTGGCGCCGATCATGATCAGATCAGCGGTCGGTGTGCGTGCCTCGGCTTGTGCACGCAGCTGGTCCTCGCTCAGGGTCAGGAGTTGCGAGTGGATGGAGGTGTCGGTCTCGCCGATCACCGCGTTCGAGGTCTGCATCACCGGGGCTTTGCGGTGGTCGATGAGCAGGTTCAGGCTGGTCTTGCTTCCGACCTGTAATGTTCCCTGCAGCAGGGCGATGTTGAGCACGCCGTAGGACACATCGTAATCCACCAGAGACAGGAGTGAACTGCGCGGGTCGAAGTAACGCAGCTCCGTGCCCACCGCCTGACGGTCGATGATTCCGTCCACGGTCTGGCCGATGTAATAGGCACTGCCGTTCCAGTGCTCCGCGAAGGTGCCGACATCCAGGCTGGTTCCCCAGAACTGCTTGTCGGAGTTGATCGGATTGAAATCCGCCGGTTCGCCGGCGACAACGTTGATGCGCCATTTGGGCAGAAAACTGTAGCCCATTGAAATTCCGTCGAAGCGCCCGAGTACGCCACCACTGTTGCCGGGCTGCCGGCCGAGGCGACCGGAGTAGTCATGCAGCTTGTTGCGCACCTCCGCATAGGCAGCGTACAGGCGGTTGACGTTCTCGGCGTTCTCGAGGAAGTTCATGGTGTAGTTGTCGCGTATTACCACGCGGTTGTCATAATCGCCGCTGCGAAAGCGCCCGGTGAGATCGATGTTGGTAATGAGCGCCGACTGGTCGAGCGCGGTGAACGCCGGCTGGGTGAGTGGCGGACCAACCATCGGTGTTTCGGTAGTCTCCACGCGCGAGTTGCCTCGATAGTAATACTGCGAAAGGCTGCCGTAGGCGGTACTGATGCTCACCTCTTGCTTCTTGGCGGTCTTGAGCGTCTTGGTCGTCGGCGCCGCCTCAAGATCGGCCAGCCGTTGGCGAACGCGCTCGGCGCCTGGCCAGTCAGGATACAACTTGAGGCACAGTGCGTACTCGCGTTTTGCCTCGGCAATCTCGCCATTACGTTCATGCGCCAGGCCAATCAGCTCCTGTGCATCCTGTGAATACCGATTGGGCGGCAGTTGCAGAAGTTGGTCAAGAAGCTGGATGGCGGCGGCATTGTCGCCGCGCGTCAGCGCCGCGCGACTACGTTCCAGAAGATCGCTCGCCTGAGTTTCAACCGGGCCGCTCACGGTCGTTACCGGCAGGGCGGCTTTGTCTGGTTTGGGTGTGGCGGCAACGGCGACGCCAGGCATGGCCACGATGGTCCGGGCGGATTCGTCTCGTTCCTGTCTGGATGCCCGATGCACCCGTGCCTCCGGGTAGCCGGAGATCAGCAGGCGCACGGCCGCCTCCGCCTCGGCCGCCGTGGTGAAGAAACCAAGTTGCAGGTTATGCAGCGTAGCGCCGTTCTCCACCGCGTCACGCAGGTATATCCGCTTGCCCTTGAGATCTGCCGGCAGGGTTGCGGCTGGTGCCGGCGCGCGCGTTGGGGATGACGCGAGGGTGACAACATAAATGTCTTCACGTGTTGGTGCCGGTTTGGTCGTCGGTCGGGCGGCCGGCGTTTCCGCCTTGGGTTGGCGGGGCGAAGCGGTTCTGAACTCATCCGCGGTGACCTCTGTCATGAAGGCGCCCGGGTAGCGTGCCACCAGCCCATCGCGCATGGCCGTGGCCTCGGCCGGCGTGGTGAAGAATCCGAGTCGCACGAAATAGATTGTTTTTCCGAAGATTTCCGACTGGGTGCGGTAAACGCTGTGGCCCTTGAGGTCGGTGGGCAACAGGGCATCGGAAATCGGCTCGAACGAGCTGAGCAGGGTAACCGCATAATGCCGCGCACTGGCCGGCGCCGACGTGTTTGCGGGAACGTCCGTCTGTGCCAATGCCACTGATGCCGGGACAAGCGCGCTCAGGAGAAAAAGAATCGGAAACAACATCAGGATGCGTATCTGTTATGTAATGTTTAAGTAGGCAGAATCAGCGTTTGGCGGGTTTGGTCGCAGTTGGTTGGCTCGAGTCCGAATCCGGTAGCACATACAGTAGAATGCTGCGCCCATCCACACCTTGGCGAACATTGAACTTCACCGGTTGATTGAACTGGATGTCGAGGCAAAGCGCACCGCGCACCGCAGGAAGCTGGTACTCAGGTGCAAGACAGTTGCGCACCGTCGAGTACACCACCTTGAACGGCGGCACGAGCGGTACCGAGGGGGTGCGTTTGTATTCCTGCAGGTCCACTTCATCCACGATCTCCAGGCTTAGTACCTGGAGGTAGAGCTTGATGAGCTCGCCGTGATCGGCCGGAAAGTGCTTGATATACCGCACCGGCGCCGTGAACTGCATGCGAATCACGGCGACGCCCTGGTCGCTGCGCACTTCGATGTCGTCCAGCAGCTGCGCCTGACTAACCGCCGCCAGCAATGCACCAGCCAGCATGAATGCGGCGCGCAGCGGCGCGTGCAGGGATCCACCTAGCATCTAGAAGCCTCCATCCGTGGAGCGGTGCTTGCTGCTGCGCGTGGTCTTGATGGTGGTGAAGGTGTTGTTGGTGTACTCATGGCAACTTCCTGCACAGTTCTTGAGTTCGGCCACGGTATAGAGAATCGTGGTCGGGCTTGTGGTTTTCTTGTGCGAGTCCGGTTTGAAGACGCCGGCATGGCAACCCGCGCAGAATCCGGAGTAGGCGCCGAATCTCCAGGCGATAACTTCGTTATTGCCCGCGTGGCAGCCACGGCAGGTAACGCCGCTGTTATGCGTGCTGTAGCTCGGGCTGGTGTGCGTGTAGCGCACCGGTGTCCAGGCTGTGGTGGTATGACAGGCATCGCAGGAACGCGTGGTGATGAAGTGCGTGCCGGACTTGCCGGTCGCGGTGCTGCCGTTGTGGCAGGTGGCGCACGAACCGGGTGCGACGCTGGTGTGGCTGAACGTGGCCGGAATCCAGGCAGTAGTGCGATGGCACGCGTCGCACGAGGCTGTGGTCTGCACGTGGGTAGCCGGTTTGCCGGTTGCCGTGCTGCCGTTGTGGCAGGTGGCGCACGAACCGGGTGTAACGCTGGTGTGGCTGAACGAGGCCGGTATCCAGGCCGTGGTGCGGTGGCAGGTGTCGCAGGCGGCGGTGGTCTGCATGTGACGTGCCGGCTTGCCGGTCGCGGTGCTGCCGTTGTGGCAGGTGGCGCAGCTGCCAGGCGTAACGCTGGCGTGGTTGAACGAGGCCGGAATCCAGGCCGTGGTGCGGTGGCAGGTGTCGCAGGCGGCGGTGGTCTGCATGTGGTTCGCCGGCTTGCCGGTCGCCGTGCCGCCGTTGTGGCAGGTCATGCAGCTGCCTGGAACGATGGCGGTATGGCGGAAGCGTGCGCCGGACCACATGACAGTCGAAGTGTGGCACGTGTCGCACAACTGGGTGGTCTGCACGTGGTTTGAGGGTTTGGAGGTGCTGGCGATGCGGGTGCCCTGGCTGTGGCAGAGATCGCACTGCCTGGGCGTGCCCTTGAATACGCCGCGTGCATGGCAGGTCTGGCAGTCGGTTTGGGCATGCGCCCCGGTCAGCGGAAAGCCGGTGGTCAGATGGTTGAAACTCGTGCTGCTCCGCTCTGCGGCCGGGGCCGGCGCGGCAAACATGAACAGGGTCAACATCAGGCCGGCGAGCACAGCCAAGTGGCTGGTGAAGTCAGACACGCGATGATTTCGTTTAGCAGAATGTCTCATGGCGCAGCTTCCTTATCAGTGATAAGCAGTTGTTTTTTATTAAGCAGCAGAGGTGGCCTTAACAATCAGCGCGACATGCCGCTGAGGCCGGGCCGAATCTTCTTGAATGAACTAGTGATGTGACAGCGTTGGCAGTCGCGACCGAAGCCGCCGTTGTGCACATCATCGTCGTCATGACAGTTCGCGCAGGTTCCAGACAGGCTCACCTTGCGTTCCATCGGCTTGCGATGACAGGCGAGACAGTCGATACCCTTGTGCCCGCCATCCAGAATGAAGTGTGTGCGTTTGTCGTGATCGAAATTCCAGGCCTTCCAGTCACGCGCGTTGTGGCACTGGCCGCAGTCCGGGCCGAGCGCAAGCTTGTGCTTGTCGTCCTTCTTGTGGCAGGCGATGCACTCGCTCTTCGCATCCTTGAAAGCCGGGGTCAGGTGGCATTTCTTGCACTCGACCTTGGCGTGTTTGCCGAGCAGCGGGAAACGCGAGAGCCCGTGGTCGAAACGTGTGGTCTTCCAGTCGCGCTCGTTGTGGCAGGACTCACACTTCTTGCCGAGCTGACCTTTATGCTTGTCGTCCTTCAGGTGACAGCTGAGGCAGTCGGTCTTGGTCTTTTCCTTGAACAGGAAGCCGGTGTGGCAGGCCGTGCACTTGGTCTGGGCATGTTTGCCGATGAGCGGGTACTTGGTCTGCTTGTCGTGATCGAAGGTCGAGATGCCCCAGTCCTTCTCCACGTGGCAGCTCTCGCACTTGTCGCCGAATTTTCCCTTGTGACCCTTGCGCTCGTCGTCCTTCCTATGACAGGCCACGCACGCCGTCAGGGTCTTTTCCTTGTACAGAATGCCGGTGTGGCAGGCCGTGCACTTAGCAGAGCGATGCTTGCCCTTGAGCGCGTATTTGGTGTCGCGGTCGTGGTCGAAACGAATCGACTTCCAATCGCGGTCGGTGTGGCAGGTCTCGCACTTGTCGCCGAAGCGGCCCTTGTGACCCTTGCGGTCATCATCTTTCTTGTGGCAGGCGACGCATTTTACCGATGCGCCCTTGAACGCCGGGTCGCTGTGGCAGTCCTTGCACGGTACATCCATGTGCTTGCCAGTGAGCGGGAAATGCGTCTTGCTGTGGTCGAAGCGCGTGTCCTTCCAGTTCTTGTCGGTGTGGCAGTCGGCGCAGGCATCGCCCAGTTTACCTTTGTGTTTGTCGTCCTTGCGGTGGCAGGCGACGCAATTGGAAGGCGCCTCACGGAACTTCTTGCCCTTGGTGTGGCAGTCGCGGCATTGCACTTTGGCCGCGGCATGGCCGCCCTTGAGCGGGAAATCGGTGAGTTTATGGTCGAAGGCCTTCTCATCGAGTGGCGCGATGTTCATGTCACGCCCCTTGTGCTCGGTGTGGCAGATTCGGCATTCCTGCTCTTTGATGCGTCCATGGTAACCCTGCTTCTGGATAGCGTCCTTGGCCACATCTTTGTGGCAATCGAGGCACTGGCCACTCTGCGCCGACTTTCTGAAACGCACATGACATTTCTGGCAATTGCTTTCAATATCCGCATGGCCTTCAATCACCTTGCCCGGCATGATCACGTTCTCGACCGTGTCGGCAAATGCCCCCGAATGCCACACAGCGGCCAAAACCGCCAGCCAAACGAATACGCAGCGTGTCGACCGCACCGGCTGGCCACTCAATACATGTGCACGGCGATGACATGCACCACCCCGCTAATGACCAGCATGAACACGAACGGCACATGCAGGATGTGCCAGAGCGAAAACAGACGCTCATACGCGCTGAACTGCGCGGTATGCCGCGCTGCTTCGAGATAGGTGGAGATCATTGTGCTCGCCACCGCGAGGCGACGGCGCAGCTTGTGGCGTTCCCAGCCGCGTTGCGTGGCGTGGTTGCCGAGAATTTTCTTCAGGTCGCGCATGCACTGACTGTGTACAAGGCGGGCATGCAGGCTGATGGTCAGAAACTGCCAGGTGGAGCGCAGGAAGCCGTCCGGGTGTGCATGGGTCTGATCGCCGAAGGCCTTGAGGCGCGCTTCTACCTGTGGGGCAAAATGAAACTTCGAGCGCACTTCACCTTCCTGGGTGCCGAGTTGGGCGTGCATTTCTTGCAGGGTGGCGCGCCGTCCGTACAGACCGTGGTGGATGCGTCGGTACATGAAGCGTCCGACGACACCGCTCCCGGCCACCAGCACCATGCAGCCCATGGCCACCCCGGCGTTGAGTGAGCCGATGGTGAATTTCGAGTGGAGCAGGATAAGCGTCGGACCGCCAATACCAAGTAGCATGTG
>Ga0209253_10003583_pt1 | contig 13641 bp, 9 predicted proteins | sample FrelakmetBRP12BR_FD_187145 | JGI IMG/M metagenome (GOLD analysis project Ga0209253, IMG submission 187145) | Freshwater lake sediment microbial communities from the University of Notre Dame, USA, for methane emissions studies - BRP12 BR (SPAdes)... | ecosystem: Environmental > Aquatic >...
GGTGTGCCGGCCTGGGCCCAGAGTTCGTGGCAGCTGTACCTGCGGTATGGCTACCTGCCGTTCGATCTCGAGGACGGCGAGGCAGTCTCGAAGACAATGGAGCACGGTTACGGTGACGATGCGGTGGCACGTGTCGCCCGTGCAGTCGGCGATACAGCGACCGCTGAGTCGTTCTCGCGGCGTGCCGACGGCTGGAAGCAGCTCTTCGACCCGTCCACACGCGTCGTGCGTGGCAAGGACTCGCAGGGCCGCTGGCGTGAGCCGTTTGACCCGCTGCGCCCGACATCGCCTCTGAACAATCCGGGTGATTACACGGAAGCCAATGCCTGGCAGTACACGGCGACACCCGCGTTGCACGATCCCCTCGGATTTCGTGACGTGCTCGGGGGTCCGCAGGGCCTGGAAGACTGGCTCGACACGTTCTTCTCGTTGCCGATGCCGAACCCCGACAAGCACCTCGGCCAGGAAGCGATGATCGGTCAGTACGCGCACGGTAACGAGCCGAGCCACCACATCGCCTGGCTGTACTCGTACACCGCTGCACCCGAGAAGGGCGAACGGTTGATCGAGCGCATCGCGCGAGAGTTCTACACCGATCGTCCGGACGGCATCATCGGTAACGACGATTGCGGCCAGATGAGCGCGTGGCTCGTGTTCGCGACGCTGGGTTTCTATCCGGTGCAGCCGGCCAGTGGCACGTACGTGGCGGGGGTGCCGCTCGTGCCGAGCGCCAGGATCCACTTCGCCGCAGCGCGCACGCTGTTCATCGAGCGCGCGAGCGCTGGCGGCGCAACGCTGAATGGAAAACCGGTTCCACGCACTGCGATTCCGCACGCGGCGCTCGTGGCCGGTGGGACGCTGCGTCTCGGCCCAGACTGAATCCTTACCTGATGGGCGTGCCGCATCGGCGCGGCACGACTTCAGCGGCCCAGCAGGAACACCAGCGGCTGGTCGACGCGCAGCCGCCACGCCTTCTCGGAGTGCTCGGCGCCCTCGAACTTCTTCGTGATCCAGTTCCGGCCTTCGACGTAGCCGGCCTTGCGCAGGATCTCGTCGGCCTTTTTCTGGTAGGGCTCGTACAGAGCGTCGAGCGTGGCGGTGCCGTAGTCGAACCAGTACTTGTGCGTGGCCGGATCGGGCAGGTGGGCTGCAAAGTCGTCAAGCGCAATGCCGTTCCCGGCCGGCCAATGCGTCGAGACGCAGCCAGCGCCGCCAAACACGTCCGGGTACTGGCTCATCGCGTACTGCGAGATGAGACCGCCCATGCTCGAGCCCATCACGAACGTGTCGGCGCGGCCGGGCAGGGTGCGGTAGGCGGCATCCATGAACGGTTTGAGTTCCTTGACCAGGAAGGCGAGGTAGCGGTCGGAGACGATGTCTGCGGCGTCCAGATCCTCAGCGCCCGGCACGTTGAACTTGATCTTGCCGTGCACCGGGCGCTGCGGCATGTATTCGTCGCGTCGCTTCGGCGTGTTCCAGACGCCGACGACGATGGCCTCGCGCACGGCGCCCTTCTCGATCAGGTCCGTCATGACCTCGTCGACGGCCCAGTCGACGTTGCCGTACGACGTGGCGGGGTCGAACAGGTTCTGCCCGTCGTGCATGTACAGCACCGGGTAGCGCTTGTCGGGGTCCTTGCCGTAGCCGGGCGGCAGCCACACGTCGACGTTGCGCGATGCGACGTTCGCCGAGGGCATGTCCGCGTAACGCACGACCGTGCCGGTGACGCCAGCGCCGGTCACCGGCGATGGGGCGGCGATGCCGTCAGCAAGCATGATCGGGCTGCCCATCACGAGCAGGGCGGCCAGTGCGGTCCGGCTGACGATGGACATCGCTTCACCTCACTGCAGTTCGAGGATCGTGGCGCTGCGTGCAGGCACCGCGACACCCTTGGCGAGTTCGTGCTGCTGGCCTGAAAGCACGTCCTTGCCCTTCGTCGCGCTGCCGATCGATTCCTGGAAGCGACTGGTAGCGATGGTGCGGGCATCGTCGCCGTTGTTCAGGATCACCATGATGTTCTGCGCTGCGGCGTGACGGAAGTACACGTACAGGTTGTCGGTCGGCACATAATGCGTCAGTCGGCCGTCGCGAATGGCCGGCGCCGTGCGCCGCCACTGCAGCAGCTTGCGCGTGTATTCCTGCATCGCGCGCTCATCGTCGCTGAGACCCTGGCCGGTGAACGCGTTCTTCGCGTCGCCCGGCCAGCCGCCCGGGAAGTCGCTGCGAATGACGCCGTGGTCTTCGGTGCCCTTGTTGCTCATCAGCACTTCGGTGCCATAGAAGATCTGCGGGATGCCGCGCGTGGTCAGCAGGAACACGAGTGCCATGCGGTTCAGGTCCTGCCGCTCGCCCAGCGCCGTGAGCATGCGGCTCATGTCGTGGTTGTCGTGAAAAGTGACCAGGTTGTACGGATCAGGAAACACGCTGTCCTGCGCCAGTACCTTGTAGATGCGGCGCAGGCCGGTGCCCCAGCCTTCCGGTTCCTTCAGGCCCATCGCCACCGCTTCCTGCAACGGGAAGTCGAACAGGCTCGGCAGGTACGACACGTAGCCGTCCGGCGGATTGCGGCCCCGCTGCCAGTACGCCACCGTCGTGGGGTTCGAACTCCATTCCTCGCCGACGATGTTCAGGTGCGGGTACTCCTGCGTCACGCGTCGCGACCATTCGGTCAGGAATTCACGGTCCGAGTACGAGTAGGTGTCGACGCGGATGCCGGAAAGGCCGGCGTACTCGACCCACCAGAGACTGTTCTGGATCAGGTACGTCGCCAGGTACGGATTGCGCTGGTTCATGTCCGGCATCGTCGCGACGAACCAGCCGTCGGAGAAGGTCTGCCGGTCCACGTTCGTGGCGTGGCGATCCTGCAGCGTCTCGCGCACGTGGCTGGTGGGCGCGAAAGTGCTGTCGTTGTTGAACCAGTCGCGGCTCGGCAGGTCCTTCATCCACCAGTGAGTCGAGCCGCAGTGGTTCAGCACCATGTCCATGATCATGCCGACGCCGCGCTGGCGAGCGTCGGCGGCAAGCTGGCGAAAGCCTTCATTGGTGCCGAAACGCGGGTCCACCTTGTAGAAATCGGTGATGGCGTAACCGTGATAGGAGACCTCGGGCTGGTTGTTCTCCAGCACCGGGTTGAGCCAGAGCTGCGTGTAACCCATGCCCGCCAGGTAATCGAGGTTGTTCGACACGCCCTTGAGGTCGCCGCCGTGACGGCCGAGCGGCTTCGACCGGTCGAGTCCATCGGGCAGCCCTTTCACCGTATCGTTCGACAGGTCGCCGTTGGCAAAGCGGTCGGGCGTTATCAGGTAGATGGTGTCCTGCGGCCCGAAGCTCTTGCGCTCAGCCGAGCCCTGCTCGCGGGCATTGAGCACGTATGAGCGACTGCCAGCCTTGGCGCGACCCTTGAGGAAGTCGATGCGGAAGGAGCCCGGCTTCGTCTCTGGCGCAATGCGCAGGTTCACGAACAGGTAGTTGGGGTTCTCGACCCGCTCCACGCCGGTGATCGAAACACCAGGGTAAGTCAGCCGGGGCGCCAGGTCGGCCACGCGGTCGCCGTGCACCAGCAGCTGCAGGCGATCGTCCTTCATGCCGACCCACCAGGACGCAGGCTCGACGCGTTCGATGCGGTCGGCCGCCGCGGCCGAGGTCGAGGCAATCGCGAGCCACAGCACTGCCAGCCATTTCCTGAGCATCGGCGTGAGCATCGGGGAGTCTCCTGAACGTGACGCGCAGTGAATCATCCCGGCCGCGTGGGCCACAAGGTCCTGAATACGTTTGCATTGAACGTTGGCCGGGAGACGGCCGCCGGTTCATTGCTAGACTGCCTGCCGCCTCGGGGGAAGCAGCGATCGACGGCCGCACCGGCGGACGCGGTCCTTGCGTGCCCCTCGAGTGGCAGGGGGACCCGTCGATGAAATCCATGGCACGCCGCGCCTCGTTCCTGGTCGCAACGCTGCTCGTCGCCGCGACGGCAGCGGCTCAGCCGGCGTCGGTCCGCTCGCCCGACGGACAGACGACGGTCACCATCGACGTCGACAAGAACGGCTCGCCTCGCTACGCGGTTGCGCGTAACGGCGTCGAAATCATGCCGGCCGGCTTCCTCGGCATGCGCTTCCAGTCGCAGCCCGCCTTCGACGAAGGCTTCCGCATTGTGAACACGTCGACCGCGAGCCACGACGAAACCTGGGAGCAGCCGTGGGGCGAGCGTCGCCATGTGCGCGACCGTCACAACGAGCTGCTGGTGAAGTTCGAGTCCTCCAAGGGGGCCGCCCGTCAATTCAGCGTGCGGGTACGTGTATTCGACGACGGCTTCGGCTTCCGCTACGAGGTGCCGCAGCAGCCGGGCTACGACGCAGTCAACATCACCGACGAACTGACCGAGTTCCGACTCGACCCGGACGCGACGCAGGAGATCACGGCGTGGTGGATTCCGGGCCGTCGCTGGAACCGCTACGAATACCTCTACAACACGACACCGCTCGACGCCGTGCACATGGCGCACACGCCGATGACGGTGCGCCTGCCGGGCGGCCTGCACCTGAGCTTCCACGAAGCGGCGCTCGTCGATTACGCGGCCTATGTGCTCGATCACCGGCGGCCCGGCATCTTCCGCACCAGCCTCACGCCGTGGTCCGACGGCATCCGCGTCAAGACGCGCACGCCGTTCAAGACGCCGTGGCGCACCGTGCAGATCGCGCCGAATGCCGCGGCGCTGCTGAACTCCAGCCTGATCCTGAACCTGAACGAGCCGAACGTGCTCGGCGACGTGTCCTGGGTCGAGCCCGGCAAGTACGTCGGCATCTGGTGGGCGATGCACATCAAGAAGGCCACCTGGGAATCCGGGCCGAAGCACGGGGCCACGACGGCCGAGACCAGGCGCTACATCGACTTCGCCGCGGCCAACGGGTTCCGGGGCGTGCTGGTCGAAGGCTGGAACGTCGGCTGGGACGGCGACTGGTTCCACAACGGCAAGCTGTTCAAGTTCACGCAGTCGCACCCGGACTTCGACCTGCAGGCAGTGACCGACTACGCGCGCAGCAAAGGCGTGCGTCTCGTCGGCCATCATGAGACCTCGGGCGACGTGGGCAACTACGAGCCGCAGATGCCCGCGGCGTTCGCGCTCTACGAGTCGATGGGCGTGCGGCAGGTGAAGACCGGCTACGTGGCGGACGCGGGCGACGTGCGTCGCCTCGACGAGAATGGCGTCGAGCTGCACGAATGGCACGACGGCCAGTTCCAGGTCGATCATCACCTGCGTGTGCTGCGCGAAGCGGCCAGGCACAAGATCAGCATCAACACGCACGAGCCCGTGAAGGACACCGGCCTGCGCCGCACGTACCCGAACTGGATCTCGCGCGAAGGCGCGCGCGGCCAGGAATACAACGGCTGGGGCGACCCGGTGAACCCGCCCGAGCACGTGGCGATCCTGCCATTCACGCGCCTGCTGTCCGGCCCGATGGACTACACGCCCGGGATCGTCGACCTCGATGGCTACGACCCGCAGCACCGCGTGCAGCACACGCTCGCCAAGGAGCTGTCTTTGTACGTCGTGCTCTACAGCCCGGTGCAGATGGCGGCCGACCTGCCCGAGAACTACGCGCAGCACCCGGATGCGTTCCAGTTCATCAAGGACGTGCCGACCGACTGGGACGAAAGCGTGGGCCTCGCCGGCGAGGTCGGTGACTACGTCGCCATCGCGCGCAAGCAGCGCGGCAGCCCGGACTGGTTCCTCGGCGCGCTTACCGACGAGAATCCGCGGCAGCTGTCATTGAAGCTCGACTTCCTCGATCCGCGCGCACGCTACGTGGCGGAGATCTATCGCGACGGCCCGCAGGCCGACTGGAAAACGCGTCCCTACGAGCTGGTGATCGAGAAGCGCACGGTGACCGCGGCGGATGTGCTCGACCTCGCGCTGGCGAGCAGCGGCGGGGCGGCCATTCGGTTCAGGCAGATCCGATGAGCGGAACGTCCCTGCAGTTGCCTGCCTTGGGCTGGCGTGCTTTCCTGCGTTGATGTCCATTTCCCCCGGCCAGGAGTGAAGCCTTGAAGATCCGCATCCTGCTGGTGATCGTGTCGCTGGTGGCCAGCGTGCTGATCGGGCTCGCGCTTGCCTCGCGCGGAGGGAAACCAACAGGAGCAGCGCAGGACGACAGGATCGTCATCGGACTGTCGCTCGACACGCTCAAGGAGGCGCGCTGGCAGGCCGACCGCGAGCAGTTCGTGAAGCGCGCGGGCGAACTCGGTGCCGAGGTGCGCGTGCTCGCGGCCAACAGCGACGACACGGTGCAGATCAGCGACGTCGAGAAGCTGATCACCACCAAGGTCGACGTGCTGGTGATCGTGCCGCACGACGGCACGGCGATGGCCAAGGGCGTCAAGATGGCTCACGACGCCGGTATCCCGGTGATCGCCTACGACCGCATGATCCGCGACAGCGATCCCGACCTGTACGTGAGCTTCGACAACGAGCACGTGGGCGAGCTGCAGGCGAAGTTCCTGGTCGAGCACCTGCCGACACCCGGCAAGGGTCGCATCGTGCGCATCTACGGAGCCAAGACGGACAACAACGCCGCGCTGTTCAAGCGCGGCCAGGATCGGGTCCTCGAGCCGTTGATCAAGAGCGGCGACATCGAGGTCGTGCACGAAGACTGGGCCGAAGACTGGAAGCCCGAAAACGCCAAGCGCATCGTGAACGCCGCGATCACGGCCAACGGCCCGCGTATCGATGCGGTGCTCGCGAGCAACGATGGCACCGCGGGCGGCGCCATCCAGGCATTGAGCGAAGAGGGGCTCGCGGGCAAGGTGCTGGTCACCGGCCAGGACGCGGAAACGGTGGCGCTGCAGCGCATCGCCGTGGGCACCCAGGCCATGACCATCTACAAGCCGCTGCGCACGCTCGCGAGCGGCGCCGCGGAACTCGCCGTGCAGATGGCGGGACGCCGGGTCGTCGTCGCCGGCAAGTCGATCGACAACGGCCACGGCCCGGTGCCGTCCGTGCTCTTCGACGTGGTCACCGTCACGCGCGACAACATCCTGGAGACCGTGGTGCGCGACGGCCAGGCGACCTACGACGACGTATACCGCGGCATCCCGGCTGCCCGCCGCCCGCCGCGCCCATGAGCGATCGCGAGGTCCTTGCAGCCCGTTCGATCGTCAAGCGCTTCGGCGCGGTGACGGCGCTCGACGGCGTGAGCTTCGAGCTGCGGGCGGGTGAAGTTCACGCGCTTTGCGGGGAGAACGGTGCGGGTAAATCGACCCTGATCAAGCTGCTGTCGGGTGTGCATCCTCACGGCAGTTACGAGGGCGACATCCTCGTCGACGGACGCCGCGTCGAATTCCGTTCGACGCGCGACGCGGAGCGGGCCGGAATCGCGATCATCCATCAGGAACTGGCGCTGTTCCCGGACATGACGGTCGGCGAGAACCTGTTCCTGGGCGCGTTCCCGCAGCGGTTCGGGCGCATCGACTGGGACCGCGTCTATGCGCAATCGTCGGCAACGCTCGCCGACTGTGGCATCCAGCTCGACCCCGCGACGCGCGTCGGCGACCTCGGGATAGGCCAGCAGCAGCTCGTCGAGATTGCACGGGCCATCGCGCGCAAGCCGAAAGTGCTGGTGCTGGACGAGCCGACGGCGGCGCTCTCCCGCAACGAAATCGACGCCCTGCTGGCGCAGCTGCGCACGTTGCGCGAACGCGGCGTCGCCTGCGTCTTCATCTCGCACAAGCTCGACGAGGTGTTCGCCATCGCCGATCGCATCACCGTCCTGCGCGATGGTTCCGCCCAGGGCACGCTCGATGCCGCTGGCACGGACGCCGACGAAATCATCCGGCGCATGGTGGGGCGACGCATCGAAGACCACTATCCTCGCCGCCAGTCCACGCCCGGGCGCACCTTGCTTGCCCTGCGCGGCGTGGACGTCGATCCACCCAATGCCGGGGGCCTGGCCTTGCACGGCATCGATCTCGATGCCCGGGCCGGTGAAGTGCTGGGAATCGGCGGCCTCATGGGCGCGGGGCGCACCGAGCTGCTGCTGCACCTGATGGGACTCTGGGGCAGGCGCCGCGCCGGGACGGTCGAACTCGATGGCCAACCGTTCACCGCGGCTGATCCGCGGGCAGCCCTCGCTCGCGGCCTCGCCATCGTCACGGAGGATCGCAAGCGCTACGGACTGGTGCTGCCGCAGGGAGTCACGTTCAACGTGTCCCTGTCGTCGCTGAAAAGCCTGCGGCGCGGTGTGTTCGTCGATCGCGACGGCGAAGTGGCTCGCACGAAGTCGATCGTCGAAGAATTGCGGATCAAGGCGCAGAGCCTCGAGCAGCCGGTCGGCACGCTTTCCGGCGGCAACCAGCAGAAGGTGGTGCTCGGCAAGATGCTGCTGACGCAACCCAAGGTCCTGCTGCTGGACGAGCCGACGCGCGGCATCGACGTCGGCGCCAAGCTCGAAGTCTATGAACTCATCAACCGGCTGACGGCGGCCGGCCAGGCGATCGTGCTCGTCTCGAGCGAGCTCGGCGAACTGATGGGCATGAGCGACCGCATCGTGATGCTGTGCGAAGGCCGCATCGGCGGCACGTTCGAGCGTTCGGCAGCGACCCAGGAGCGACTGCTGGCCGCCGCGATGGGCCGCCTCGGGCGCGCCGCATGAATCGCTTCGCCAGTCGCGAACTGTCGATGCTCGTCGCACTGGTTGCGATCTGGGCGTTCTTTGCGTGGCAGGAACCCGTATTCCTCTCCGCGCGCAACCTGTCGCTGCTCTCGGTCGAACTCGCCGTCACCGCGGTGCTGGCCCTCGGCATGCTCGTCGTCCTGCTGCCCGGGCAGATCGACCTCTCCGCAGGCAGCGGCGTGGGGCTTGCGGGCGCCGTCGCTGCGGTCCTCGTGTTCTGGCACGACGTGCCGGCCCCCGTCGCGCTGCTGGTGGCAACGCTGGGCGCGGTGCTGGTCTGGTCGGCGATGGGGGCGCTGATCGCGATCGAGCGCATCCCGGCCTTCATCATGACGCTGGGCGGCCTGCTGGTCTTCCGTGGCCTGCACTGGCTCGTGATCGAGAACCAGACCGTGCCCGTCGTCGAGGGCGGCAGCCAGAACGTGTACTCGCAGCTCACCACGTATTACCTGCCGGATGCCGGCGGTTACGTGCTGGCCGGGCTGGCAGTGGCGGCGATCGTCGCATCGACGCTCGCCGCGCGGAAGCGCCGGCAGTCCCACGGGTTCCCGGTCGACGATGGCGAACTCACGTTCCTGAAGCTGTTCGTCCTTGCGCAGCTCGTCTTCCTCGTCGTCATCGTCACCAGCGGCTACCGCGGCGTACCCATCGCGCTGGTCATCCTCGGTCTCGTCGCGGTGCTGGTCCACCAGCTGGTGACGAACACGCCGTTCGGTCGCTATCTCTACGCGATTGGCGGCAACGAAGAAGCCGCGGTGGTATCCGGCGTGCCAGTGCGCAACACCATCATCGGTGCCTACGCCCTCATGGGCGGCATCGTGGCGCTGACCGGCTTCATGCAGACCGCGTACTCAGGCGCGTCGACGTCGACCGTCGGCTCGCTGATGGAACTTGATGCGGTCGCGGCCTGCGTGATCGGCGGCACGAGCCTGCGGGGCGGGCGCGGCACCGTGCTCGGCGTGCTGTTCGGCGCGCTCATCATGGCGAGCCTGCTGAACGGCATGACCTTGATGGCGGTCTCACCGGAGGCCAAGTACATCGCGCGCGGCATCGTGCTCGCGCTCGCCGTGTGGCTCGATCTTCGACTTGGAAAGGGCAGATAGTGCGCAGGCAAAAACCGACGCTGAGTTTCTGGCAGATCTGGAACATGTGTTTCGGATTCCTCGGCATCCAGTTCGGTTTCGCGTTGCAGAACGCGAACGTGAGCCGCATCTTCCAGTCCCTCGGCGCATCGATCGACGACTTGCCGATTCTCTGGCTGGCAGCACCGGTCACCGGCCTGATCGTGCAGCCGATCATCGGTTACCTGAGCGACCGCACCTGGGGCAGGCTCGGCCGCCGCCGCCCGTACTTCCTGATCGGCGCGCTGCTCGCCACGGCGGCGCTCGTGGTCATGCCGAACAGCCCCTACCTGTGGATCGCTGCGGGCATGCTGTGGATCCTGGACGCGTCGATCAACATCTCGATGGAGCCGTTCCGCGCGCTGGTGGGCGACATGCTGCCCGACCGGCAGCGTTGCCGCGGCTACTCGATGCAGAGCTGGTTCATCGGCATCGGTGCGGTGGTCGCCTCCGCGCTGCCGTGGATCCTCACGAATTTCTTCGACGTCGCCAACGTAGCCGAGCCGGGCCAGCTGCCGCAGTCCGTTAAGCTCGCGTTCTACCTCGGCGCCGCTGCGTTCCTCGGTGCCGTGCTCTGGACCATCTTCAACACGCGCGAATACTCACCGGCGGAACTCGCAGAGTTCGACGAGCGAGTCGATGATCCGGCGGGCGGTGTCGAACGGCACGCGCAGACGCCAGAGTGGTATCGCAAATCCGCTGCGGCCTGGATCGTCGTGGGCACGGTGTTCGCGGCAGCCGTTGCGTTGTTCGGGTGGGACAAGCAGCTATACGTGCTGGGCTGCGGGCTCGTCGCGTTCGGCCTGCTGCAGATCGTCGTCGCGTCACGGCAGCAGCGCGGTGCCACCGAGGGCATGCTGCACAACGTGATCAACGACCTGTACCTGATGCCGAAGGTGATGCGGCAGCTGGCAGTCGTGCAGTTCCTGTCCTGGTTTGCGCTGTTCGCGATGTGGATCTACACGACCGCGGCGGTCACCGAGCACCATTACGGCACGACCGATGCGGCCTCTGCGGCTTACAACGAGGGAGCGAACTGGGTCGGCATCCTTTTCGCCGCGTACAACGGTTTTGCCGCGCTCGCCGCGCTGTTCATCCCGAAGCTCGCCGAAATGCTCGGTCGTCGCAAGGCGCACCTGGTCTGCCTTTGGTTCGGTGCGCTCGGGCTGGTTTCGGTCCGCTTCATCGAGGACCCGCGGCTGCTGCTGGTGTCGATGATCGGCGTCGGCATCGCCTGGGCTTCGATCCTGTCGCTGCCGTACGCGATGCTGTCGCAGGCCGTGCCGATGAAGAAGATGGGAATCTACATGGGTATCTTCAATTTCTTCATCGTGATCCCGCAGATTCTCGCGGCCAGCGTGCTCGGCATCCTGGTGCGTGCGCTGTTCGGCGGTCACAGCATCAATGCGCTGGCGCTCGGCGGGTTGCTGCTGATCCTCGCAGGGCTGGCTACCCTGCGCGTCGACGATCACGAAGACCGGGACTGATGACCGGCGGCAGCGAGTGCTTCGCCGCTCGGGAATGTTTGCGGCGCCGGCGCCGAAACTACGCGCTGGCTGAACCGCCGCAGGACCCGCGGATCACGAGCTTCGGTTCGATCAGCGCGGATTCGACCGGTTCGCCCGAGGTCATCTTCAGCAGGTTGTCCACGAGCATGTCGGCCGCGCGATGCGTGTCCTGCTGCACGGTCGTCAGCGGTGGAATGAAGTGTGCCGCCGCCGCGATGTCGTCGAACCCAACGACCGCCACGTCATCCGGCACCGACCGGCCGCGGTCGCGCAATGCGCCGATCGCACCCATCGCAATGAGATCACTCGCGGCGAAGATCGCATCGAACGGCACGCCCGAGTCGAGCAGGCCCGTGGCTGCCTCGTGGCCCGCCTGTTCACCCGACTGCGCTTCGACCGACAGGCGCGGATCGGGCTCGATGCCCGCCTCGCGCAAGGCCCGCTCATAGCCGCTGAAGCGCGCCTGGAATTCCGGCCAGTGATCGGACGAGCTGCCGACGTAGGCGATGCGCCTGCGTCCGAGGCGCAGCAGGTGGCGGGTTGCCTGCAACCCGCCCGCGGTGTTGTCGGTGCGAACGTAGCGACCCGGCGTGCCGTCCACGTCCGGCCCCCAGATGACGAAATTGGCGCCAGCGTCGGCTAGCCTCTGCAGTCGCGGCATCGACGAGATGTAATCGCCGTAGCCGAGGAGGATCAGCCCGTCGGCGCGGTTGCTGAGCTGGTATTCCGTGTGCCAGTCGTCGCTCAGCTGCTGGAAGGACACCAGCAGGTCGAGACCGCGTCGGGCCGTCGCGCGCGTGATGTGACCCAGCATCGACAGGAAAAACGGGTTGATCTGGCCGTCCTCGGAGGATTCCTCGAACAGCAGCAGGGCCAGCGTGTTCGAGCGGCGCGTGCGCAGGCCGGCCGCACGACGATCCGTGCGATAGCTGAGCTGACGCGCAATCGACTCGATGCGCTCGCGGGTCTCGGGACGGACCAGGGGGCTGTTGCGCAAGGCGCGCGACACCGTGGCCTGCGAAACCTCCGCGAGGCGGGCGATGTCGCGTGATGTCGGCCGGGCGCCCTTCATTGATCCCCCAGGAAGCGGGCGCACGCTAGCATGCGCCCGGTGGAGCATCAACGACCCGGCATCGGCGCCTCAGCGTCGGGTCAGGCGATCGTCCTCGGGTTGCCAGACGCCGCTGCCGTCCGTGCAGGCGACCGCGCGGCCCTCGCTCAGGCCAAAGGAACCGTGTGCGATGAGCCGGAACCGGCGGCACCCGTCGATGCCGTGCTCAGGGTCGAGCGGCGTCAGCTGGTACGTCACGCGGGTGTTCGGATTGGTCCACCGGACGCTCTGGCCGTAATCGGCGAGTTCGAGCGCGTGGCCGACGCAGGAGCGATCCGCCTTGTCCAGGCGCCGCCCGACTTCGGAGCCGATGGCCGCGCCGATGACGCTACCGATCACGATGGCCACGTTGCGCTCGGCGCTGCCCTTGGCGATCTCCCCGCCGATCGCGCCGCCCGCGACGCCACCGACGGCGCCCCCAAGCACCTGGCCGATCCGGTTGCGATCGCACGAGCCCGACCGCACGCCAAAGTCGTAGTCCCAGGCGCGGCCGCTGTAGCCGGCATAGGTCGGGTCATTCTGCTTACGCCAGCCGTGCGCAGGCGCCCAACCCGGGGGTGTCGCGAGCGCAGCGCAAGGCAGGGCCATGAGCAGCGCCAACCCTGCGCGTTGCGCCAATGCTGTGAACGATTGCATCAAAACCTCCCCGGCTCGTCCGCGATCGAGTCCCGATTGGACACGAGGGCACGCTAGTCCTCCCTGCGGGTCTCGACACGACGGTCGGGCCAATGAGTGACTCCCGTCACGCACGCGAACTGCGTTAAGTCAAAGACAAGGGACTGGTACCACGCCGCGGAGCGTCTGCCCGTCCGGTGGTCCTGCGATTGATTCCGGACCGCAGCGGCGTCTAACCCCTGACCCACACGCCACGGGGCGGTCGGCTGCCCGCATTTCTTCAAGGATTTCAGCTAGATGCCTCCGCTCCACAGGTCCCTCACCCGCTTTTCGCCCTGGCTGACCATCGTGGCCGTCTACCTGGTGCTGGGCTTGGCCGGCCGGACCTTTCTGTGGTTCAAGTTCGGCATCGAGGCCGATGTTGCCGCCTCCCGGCTGCCGTACGTCCTGACGGCGGGATTCAGCAACGACCTGGTCGAGAGCCTGTACCTGTTCGCGCCCTTCGCGCTCTACATCCTGCTGCTGCCTGATCGCTGGTTCCGGTCGACTGCCAACCGCGTGATCCTGTACGGCGCCACTGCCGCGACGATCACGGGATTGATCTACCTGACCGCGGCGGAATA
>Ga0209253_10003584_pt1 | contig 13639 bp, 10 predicted proteins | sample FrelakmetBRP12BR_FD_187145 | JGI IMG/M metagenome (GOLD analysis project Ga0209253, IMG submission 187145) | Freshwater lake sediment microbial communities from the University of Notre Dame, USA, for methane emissions studies - BRP12 BR (SPAdes)... | ecosystem: Environmental > Aquatic >...
CAGCGTCGTCTTCCCATGATCAATATGCCCAATCGTCCCCACATTCACATGCGGCTTCGTCCTCTCAAACTTCTTCTTCGCCATCGCTCTTACCTCCTTTGGGTCACGAAATCGATGAGGTGATTCTCTAAAGAAAACGCTCTACCAACGATAGTGGGCAAAAGCCTTGTTGGCCTCGGCCATCCGATGGGTGTCTTCCCGCTTCTTAACTGCGGCGCCTCTTCCGCCCGCGGCATCCAAGAGTTCCCCGGCCAGCTTGGCAGGCATACTCTTCTCGCCTCTCGCTTTGGCATAAGAGATGATCCAGCGAATCGCCAGGGCTTGCCCCCGGCTCGACCGCACCTCCGTGGGCACCTGGTACGTGGAGCCGCCCACCCGCCTCGATCGCACTTCCACCACCGGTTTCACGTTGCCCAAGGCCTTCTGGAAAAGAGACAAGGGTTCTTCTTTGATCTTCTGTTGCATGATGTCAAACGCTCCGTAGAGGATCGACTGAGCCAGACTCCTCTTGCCCTTTTTCAGAAGGGAACTCACGAACTTGGCAACCAGGAGGTTGTGGTATCTCGGATCTGTAGCAATCTCCCTTCGGACAATCACTCTCTTCCTCGGCATAGTCGACTCCTCTAAATTCCCTTGGGCCTCTTGGCCCCGTACTTGGACCGGCTCCGCCGACGGTCGTCCACGCCCGCGGTATCCATGGTTCCCCGGATGATGTGGTAGCGCACCCCGGGCAGGTCCTTCACGCGCCCTCCGCGAATGAGCACGACCGAGTGTTCCTGAAGGTTGTGGCCCACGCCGGGAATGTAAGAGGTGACCTCGATCCCGTTCGTCAACCTCACGCGCGCCACCTTTCTCAAAGCGGAATTGGGCTTCTTGGGCGTGGTGGTGTAAACCCTCACGCACACCCCTCGTTTCTGCGGAGAACTCTGAAGCGCCGGGGTCTTGTTTTTCTTCTTGGCTTTCTCTCTTTCCTTTCGGATGAGCTGATTAATCGTTGGCATACCGTTTCCCTCTAACCTCTAAGCCATGCGTTGGACCCTTCATTCACTCTGATAAAGCAAAAAATTCGCAAAAGATTTTTATAAGATTGACCCGTTTGAATGTCAAGCAATTTTCTCAAGAAAATGGAGACCGACTATTCCGCCCTGTTGATACCAACATTCCGATAAGTCGGAAGGCCCGTGCCTGCGGGGATCAAGCGGCCCATGATCACATTTTCCTTCAGCCCCTTGAGAAAATCGATTTTCCCAGCCACCGCCGCGTCGGACAGCACTTTGGTCGTCTCCTGGAAGGAGGCGGCTGAGATGAAACTCTCCGTGCTCAGCGAGGCCTTTGTGATCCCCAGCAGCAGAGGCTCTGCGATCGCCGCTTTTCCGCCCTTTTCGATGGTCTTTCGGTTCTCCTCTTCAAAGCGCAACTTTTCCACGTGTTCGCCCAGCAGGAAATTGGAATCGCCCACCTGGGTCACGCTGACCTGCCTCAGCATCTGCCGCACGATGACTTCGATGTGCTTGTCGTTGATGCTGACGCCCTGGAGCCGGTACACTTCCTGCACCTCGTCCACCAGGTACTTGGCCAGTTCCTTGATCCCCCGGATTCTGAGGATGTCGTGAGGATTGGCCGACCCGTCCATCAGAGGTTCCCCTGCACGAACGTAGTCCCCTTCGAGAACACTGACATGTTTTCCCTTCGGAATCAGGTAGTCGATGGGCTCTCCGATTTCCGGGGTGATGATCACCCGCCGTCTCCCCTTGGTGTACTGCCCGAAAGAGACGCTTCCGTCAATTTCCGTGAGGATGGCATTCTCTTTAGGTTTGCGGACTTCAAAGAGTTCCGCCACTCTGGGCAACCCGCCGGTGATATCCTTGGTCTTGGTGGTCTCTCTCGGAATCTTCGCCAGGACGCTTCCCGAACCCACTCCTTCTCCCTCATTGACCATAATGATCGCACCGATGGGCAGATGGTATCGAGCCAAGCCCTTGGCCGTGCCAGAGATCGTCGCCGTGCCGCCTTCCGAGTTCTTGATGGAGATCCGCGGCCGGGCATCGACCTCTCGGGATTCCACGATGACACGGCTGATCTTGCCCGTCACCTTGTCCCTCTTCTCCTGCATCGTGACTCCGTCAAGGATGTCCCCGAACTTCACCTCACCCGGCACTTCGGTCAGGATGGGAATGTTGAAAGGGTCCCATTCGGCCAGCACCTGGTTGGCCTGGATCTCCTGCCCGTCCCGGACTTTGAGCACCGCGCCGTAGATGATGGGGTAGCGCTCCACCTCCCGTCCGCCCTTGCCGAGGATGGCGATCTCCCCGTTGCGGTTCATCACCACCGAATGGCCTTCGGCGTTCTGAACCGTCTTCAGTTCCTCGAAGGAGACCGTGCCTGCATTTCTCGCTGCAATCGTCGTCTGTTCCACCCGCTTGCTTGCGGTTCCACCGATGTGGAAGGTCCTCATCGTGAGCTGCGTTCCAGGTTCGCCGATGGATTGAGCGGCGATAATCCCGATGGCCTCACCGATGTTGACCTCATGGCCATGGGCGAGATCCCGGCCGTAGCATTTCTTACAAACCCCCCGCCGGGTCTGGCAGGTCAGGACCGACCGGATTCTCACCTTTTCAAGACCGGCGCCCTGGATTTTTTCTACCTTTTCCTCGTTGATCTCCTCATTGGCCGCGACAAGCAGTTCTCCCGTGACCGGGTCGTAGATATCTTCAAGCGCCACTCTTCCAAGCACTCGATCCCCGACCCTCTGGATGATCTCACCCCCTTCAATGAGAGAAGAAGCGGAGATCCCGTCCACGGTCCCGCAATCCTCTTCGGTGATCACCGTGTCCTGAGCCACGTCCACAAGCCTTCGAGTCAGATATCCGGAGTTTGCCGTTTTCAGGGCCGTGTCGGCCAGTCCCTTTCGGGCTCCGTGGGTGGAGATAAAGTACTCCAAAACAGTCAACCCTTCTCTGAAGTTGGAGGTGATGGGCGTTTCAATGATTTCCCCCGAGGGCTTCGCCATCAACCCCCTCATTCCGGCCAGCTGCCGCATCTGGTCTTTGCTTCCCCTGGCGCCGGAGTCGGCCATCATGAAGATCGGATTGAAGCTGTTCGCCCTCACTTTCTGGCCCTTGCGCCCCGAAACCTCCTCCACCGCCATTTCCGCCATCATTTCGGAGGCAATCGTTTCCGTCGATTGGGCCCAGATATCCACGACCTTGTTGTATTTCTCACCATCGGTGATCAGGCCGCTTTTGTACTGGTCATCGATTCTCTTCACTTCCCGCTCCGCCTTCTCGATGATTTCCGCCTTGCGGGAAGGAATGGTCATGTCTTTCATAGAGATGGAGATGCCGGACAGAGTCGCATACCGGTAACCGATGTCCTTCAGCCGGTCCGAGAGGATCACGGTCGTTTTGATTCCTTCCCTCCGGTAGGACTCGTTGATGAGGGAGCGCAGTTCCTTCTTGTTCATCACTTTGTTAATCATGGAGAAGGGCAGTTTTTCCGGAAAAATCTCGTACAAAAGCACACGGCCCGTGGTCGTGTTCTCCAGAACTCCGTTGATCCTCACCTTGATCGCCGCATGAAGGTCCAGTTCTCGGGCATCGTAGGCGATCCGCACTTCCTCGGGGCTGGCGAAGGCTTTCCCTTCCCCTTTGCACAGGGGCCGCTCCCGGGTCATGTAGTAGATGCCCAGCACGATGTCCTGGCTGGGAACGATGATCGGGTCTCCGTTGGCCGGGGAGAGGATGTTGTTGGTGGACATCATCAGAACCCGGGCTTCAATCTGGGCCTCGATGGAGAGAGGCACGTGGACCGCCATCTGATCCCCGTCAAAGTCCGCGTTGAATGCGGTGCAGACCAGAGGATGAAGCTGAATCGCTTTTCCCTCGATCAGGATCGGCTCAAAGGCCTGAATGCCCAACCGATGGAGGGTGGGAGCGCGGTTGAGCAGAATGCAGTACTCTCTCACCACCTCGTCCAAGGCATCCCACACTTCGGGAGTTTCCCGCTCCACCATCTTCTTGGCGGACTTGATGGTGGTGGCAATGCCTTTTTCATCGAGCTTGTTGTAAATGAAAGGCTTGAAGAGCTCCACGGCCATCTTCTTGGGAAGACCGCACTGGTGGAGTCGAAGGTCCGGCCCCACCACGATCACGGACCGGCCCGAGTAGTCGACGCGCTTGCCCAGGAGGTTCTGCCTGAACCGGCCCTGCTTGCCCTTCAGCATGTCACTGAGGGACTTGAAGGGCCTCTTGTTGGCGCCGGTCACGACTTTGCCCCGTCTCCCGTTATCGAAGAGCACGTCCACCGCTTCCTGAAGCATGCGTTTCTCATTGCGGATGATGATCTCGGGGGCGTTGAGTTCGAGAAGCCTTTTCAGCCGGTTGTTGCGGTTGATGACCCGTCGGTACAAATCATTCAAATCCGAGGTGGCAAACCGGCCGCCGTCCAGCGGAACGAGGGGTCTCAGGTCCGGAGGCAGCACCGGGACCACATCCAGGATCGTCCACTCCGGACGGTTCTTGGAGTCCCGGAACGCATCGATGACTTTCAGCCGCTTGGCGAGTTTTTTCCGCTTCGCATCCGACTTGGTGTTCAGCATCTCCGCTCTCAAGGAGGCCGAGAGCTGCTCCAGGTCCAGTTCCTTGAGCATGGCCTGGATCGCTTCCGCGCCGATCCCTGCGGCGAACTTGTGACCATACTCTTCCCGGGCGCGGCGGAGTTGGTCATCGGAGAGCAGGGTCCCTTTGGCCAGGGGCGTGTCCTTCGGATCAATGACGATGTAGTTTTCGAAATAGAGGACCCGCTCCAGGTCCTTCAACGTCAAATCCAGAAGGTTTCCGATCTTGGAGGGGAGGCACTTGAGGAACCAGATATGGGCGACCGGCGAGGCCAGTTCGATGTGACCCATTCGCTCCCGGCGCACTTTGGACTGGATGACTTCAACGCCGCACTTCTCACAAACGATGCCGCGATGTTTCATCCTCTTGTACTTGCCGCAGTTGCACTCGTAGTCCTTAATGGGACCGAAAATCTTGGAACAAAAAAGTCCATCCCGCTCCGGCTTGAAGGTTCGGTAGTTGATGGTCTCAGGTTTCTTGACCTCCCCGTGAGACCGCTCCCGAATCTTCTCGGGCGACGCCAGCGAAATTTTCACCGCATTGTAGCTGGACGGATCCTTCGGCTTTGCAAAGAAGTTGTACAATTCTTCCAAGGGTGACTCCTCTCGGAAAAGGGTAGAATCTTAGAATCTTAGCTTGTGACTTCTCCGCAAGCTGCGTAGAAGCTCAAAAGCGAACCGCAGAATACCCGCCTGCCCTGCGAAGTGCTGTGCCCGAGAAGGCAACCGTGACATTCGTAAGCACGGCGCATCGATCTCAAGTCTGCGTATGGGCAGAGCGGGCAGGTCGAATAACGAATGACGAACGCTGAAGGAAACAACAGAAGAGGTTTAACTTCATCATTCGAAATTCCTTGTTCGACATTCGATATTAGAGTTTCCGTACTTCAATTTGGTTGCGGCCAGAGGCCTGCATTGGCTGAGGTCCTCTCAGATGGAGGTATCCTCAAACAATTGAACATCGAGACCAAGGGCCAGCAACTCCTTGAGAAGGACTTTGAAGGACTCCGGGAGCCCGGGCTCTAGGACATTATTCCCTTTGACAATGCGTTCATACATGCGGGTTCTCCCCGCCACATCATCCGATTTGACGGTCAAGAACTCCTGGAGCGAGTAGGCGGCTCCGTAGGCCTCCATGGCCCAGACTTCCATTTCACCCAGCCTCTGCCCTCCAAACTGGGCTTTCCCTCCCAAGGGCTGCTGGGTGACCAGCGAGTAGGGTCCGATGGACCTGGCGTGGAGCTTGTCGTCCACCAGGTGGTGGAGTTTGATCACATAGAGGGTCCCCACCGTGACCTGTTGATCAAAGGGCTCGCCGGTTCGGCCGTCGTAGAGCGTGGCCTGTCCGCTCACGGGCAGTCCCGCCTTCACCAGGCATTTCTTGATCTCCTCCTCGGTGGCTCCGTCAAAGACCGGAGAGGCCATGTGAATTCCGTTCCTCATCATCATGGCCCTTGAGACGATTTCTTCGTCATCCAGGTCTTTGAAGATTTCCTTGTACTCCTCCGCCGAGAAGGTCTCCATCAGTTTCTTCCTGAGGGAGGATACGTCTTTCATCTTCTCCACAAGCTCTCCCACCTGCCTGCCCAGTTGGCGGGAGGCCCATCCCAGGTGGGCTTCCAGGACCTGGCCCACGTTCATCCTCGAAGGAACCCCCAGCGGGTTCAGAATGACATCGACGGGCGTCCCATCCTCGAAGTAAGGCATGTCCTCCACGGGGAGCACCCTCGAGAGCACCCCTTTATTGCCGTGTCGGCCCGCCATCTTGTCCCCCACCGACAGCTTGCGTTTGACCGCCACGTAGACCTTGACCATCTTGATCACGCCCGGCGCCAGCTCATCCCCCTGACTGAGCCGCTCGATCCTTTCATCGAAATGGGCGTTGATCTGGGAGACCCTTTGGCGGTATTTCTCGACGATCGATTCCATCCTTTCGATCTCATCCATGGACGCTTTGATGTCTGCTCCGGACCAGGCTTCCACCGGGACTTTGAGAATCTCCTCCTCGCCGATCTCCTTCCGGTTGCTGCAGAGAAGCTTGCCGCTCTTCTTGTCCCGCAGATTGGTCTTCAGTTTCTTGTCCAAGACAACGTCCCGCAGCTTGACCCTGGCGCTTCTCTCCATGATATGGATTTGATCCTGCCGGTCCTTTTCGAGCTTGGCCCGCTCCTCTTTTTCAATGGAGAGGCTTCTCTGGTCTTTTTCCATGCCTCGACGGGAGAAGATCTTGGTGTCGATCACGATCCCTTCGACGCCCGGAGGGACTTTCAGCGAGGTGTCCTTCACGTCCCCGGCTTTGTCGCCGAAAATCGCTCTCAGGAGCTTTTCTTCCGGGGAAAGCTGGGTTTCTCCTTTCGGCGTAATCTTCCCCGCCAGGATGTCGCCGGGGCTGACATTGGCTCCGATCTTGATGATCCCGCTCTCATCCAGGTTCTTCAAAGCCTCTTCGCCCACGTTGGGAATGTCCCGGGTGATTTCTTCCTTGCCCAATTTGGTGTCTCTGGAGACCCCCTCGAACTCCTCGATGTGAATCGAGGTGTAAAAGTCTTCTTTGACGATCCGTTCACTGATGATGATGGAATCCTCGAAGTTGTATCCCCCCCAGGACATGAACGCCACGGTGACGTTCTGCCCCAGAGCGAGTTCGCCCAGCTCCGTGGCCGGCCCATCGGCAATGATCTGCCCTTTCCGGACCGCGTCGCCTTTGCGCACAATCGGTTTCTGGTTGTAGCACGTGTTCTGATTGGACTTCTGGTACTTGATGAGCTTGTAGATCTCGACCTCGCCCTCGTCCTCCGCGACCCCCGTGGATGGGATGACAATCCGCGAGGCATCCACATCTTCGACCACCCCGTCCCTTCGGGCGATGACCGAGACGCCCGCATCCCGGGCCACCACGCTCTCCACTCCGGTGCCGATCAAGGGAGCCTTTGGCGCCAGCAGGGGAACGGCTTGGCGCTGCATGTTCGATCCCATGAGGGCCCGGTTCGCGTCGTCATGTTCCAGAAAGGGAATCAGCGAGGCCGAGATGCTCACCAGCTGGTCCGGGGAAACGTCCATGTATTTCACGTTGGCAATCCCCACCTGGCTGGCCTCCCCTGCAATCCGGACCGCCACTTCCTCTGTGGTGAAGTTGCCCTTCTTGTCGATGGGGGAGTTGGCCTGTGCAATGGGATACTCTTTCTCATCCAGGGCGGAAAGGAAATGAATCGTCTTGCTCACCTTGCCGCTCTCCACGTCGCGGTAAGGCGTTTCGATGAATCCGAATTCGTTCACCCTGGCGTAGGTGCTCAGGGACACGATGAGCCCGATGTTAGGGCCTTCCGGGGTCTCGATGGGGCAAATGCGACCGTAGTGCGTGGGATGGACGTCTCGCACTTCGAACCCCGCTCTCTCCCTGGTGAGGCCGCCCGGTCCGAGAGCGCTCAACCGTCGCTTGTGGGTCACTTCGGACAGAGGGTTCGTCTGGTCCATGAACTGGGAAAGCTGGCTCGTCCCGAAGAATTCCTTCACCACCGCGGAAACGGGTTTGGAGTTGATCAGGTCATGAGGCATCAGGGTTTCCACCTCTTGCAGGCTCATTCGTTCCTTGATGGCCCGCTCCATCCTCACGAGGCCGATGCGGTAGTGGTTTTCCAGGAGCTCGCCCACAGCCCGCACTCTCCGGTTGCCCAGGTTGTCAATGTCATCCACCATGGCATCCGCATTTTTCAGGCGGATCAACTCCTTCACGGTGGCGGTGATGTCCTCCCTCCCAAGGGTCCGCACATCCAGCGACACGTCCCGGTTGAGCCGGTAATTCAGTTTGAGCCTTCCCACCGGAGAAAGATCATAGGTCGAGATATTCAAGAAAAGGCCGTTGAAAAAATTGTCGGCCACCTGTTGAGTCGGAGGGCTGCTGGGCCTCATTTTTCTGTAAAGTTCCAGCACGGCTTCCGCGCTTTCATCAATCTTGTCCAGGAGCATGGTGTCCCGAATCGTTGAGCTCACTCCCGGCGCATCCAGAACCAGACACTCGACCTCGGTCATGCCCTTCTGCTTTATCTTCACCAGAAGCTCTTCGGTCAAAGGCTGGTTGCCGTTGCCCAAGACCTCGCCCGTGGCCGGATCCACCAGGTCATTGGCCAGAATCCGGCCGAGAAGATTCTCCAAACGGATGGGGATATGGGTCATCCCGGCCGACTCCAGAGCCGCATGGAGTCTCTTGGTGTATTTCTCCCCTTCTTTGGCCAGAACCTTCTTGGTCTTCGGATGGACAATGTCCTTGGTGATCGCCTGCCGGAAGAGGTTCTCGAGTTTGGCGGCTCGCAGGCACTCCCCCTCTTTAATGATGAATGTTTCCGTGTCATAAAACATGGACAGGATGTCCTTAGGGGAATAACCCAGGGCCTTCAGAAAGGTCGTGACAGGAAATTTTCGCCTTCGGTCGATGCGGACGTAGAGCAGGTCCTTCGGGTCAAACTCGAAATCGAGCCAGGACCCCCGCAGGGGAATGATCCTGGCCGAGTAGAGCAGCTTGCCGCTCGAATGGGTCTTGCCCTTGTCATGGTCAAAGAACACGCCGGGAGACCGGTGAAGCTGGCTCACAATCACCCGCTCGGTCCCGTTGACGATGAACGTCCCCCGGTCGGTCATCATAGGGATGGTTCCGAAATAGATTTCCTGCTCCTTGATGTCCCGAATGCTCTTGGTCCCGTCGTTGACATCCGTGTCGAAGACCAGCAGGCGAACCGTCAGCTTCAAAGGGGCCTCGTAGGTGAGCCCCTTGCTCAGGCATTCCTCTTCGGCATACTTGGACGGTTCAAAGGTGTACCTCACGAACTCCAGAGAGGAAGTGCCGCCGAAGTCGCTGATCGGGAACACGCTCCGAAAGGCCCCCTGAAGGCCGGTGTCCTTTCGCGCCTCCGCCGGAACACCCTTCTGAAGAAAACGCTCATAGGACTGCTTCTGAATCTCGATCAGATTGGGGATATCGATAATTTTCTCGATTTTCCCGAAATTCCTTCTGATCCGCTGGCTCACGCCGCCATTCCCTTTCATCGGATCTCCTCACGCTGTGACAGATGATGAACCTCGAAAACAGGCTTTGCTACTTGATTTCAACAGTGCCGCCGGCCTCTTCGAGCTGCTTCTTGATTTTTTCCGCCTCTTCCCGGGAAATCCCCTCCTTGACTTTGCCGGGCGTGCCGTCCACCAGCGCCTTGGCCTCTTTGAGACCCAGACTCGTGATGACGCGGACCTCTTTGATCACCTGGATCTTCTTGTCGCCGGAAGAGGTCAGAACGACGTCGAACTCCGTCTTCTCAGCCGCTTCCTCCTTGGCCTGAGCGGCCGCCGGGGCCGCCATCATGGCCACAGGGGCCGCCGCGGTGACGCCGAACTTCTGCTCCAGGGCTTTCACAAACTCTGAGAGCTCCAGCACCGTCATGTTGGAGATAAACTCAATCACATCGTCTTTGCTGATATTCGCTGCCATCTCTTCTCTATCCTCCTTAAGTCTTGTTTGCGGTGAAAAGTGAATCCTGATCACTGTCCCTGTTCTTGTTTCTTGCTCTCAATCGCCTTGAGAGCAAACATCAGCTTCGTCAAAATCCCGTTGAGGACCCTGACCAAAGAGGACGGAACAGCCTGCATCGCCGAAAGGGTCTGCGACAGCAAAACCTCTCGGCTCGGCAGTTCCGCCAGTCTCTTGATGCCTTCCAGCTCAACCACCTTCCCTGCGATCTGGCCGATCCTGATCTTCAGGTGTTCGGACTTTTTCTCCTGTGCAATCAGAAGCTTGGCAGGAGTCACCACATCCTCGTAGGTGATTGCAAGAGCGCAAGGCCCGATGAAGTGCTCTTTGATCACCGACGTGCCGGTGTCCTGGCTCGCCCGTTTCAGAAGGCGGTTTTTGACGACCTGGAATTCGATCTGATGCTTTCTCAGCTCTTTCCTGAGAGCCGTCATGGTCTCCACATCGAGGCCCTGATAGCTCACCACAAAAGCCCCTTTGGCTCTCTTGAGCTTTTCGGCCATCTGCCTGATCACTTCTTCTTTTTCCTGTTTGTTCAAAGACCCATCACCCCCTCTTCCGCTCACGATCCCGACATTCAGGATGGGCACCAAAAACAGGGAACCCTCATGATCAACCGCTTTTCCCCGGTCTCGGCAGGCTGGAACCTTCGCTCCATTAAGCCTTTCACCGCCCTGAGGGCGGCCACGCACCCACTGTCTTCGACCGCAAGACCTTTTTTTGTTACGCTATGTTTCTTCAGCCGCACTCGATCGGAATAGGATCAGAGTGCACCAGAAAAACCGAATATCGAACACCGAATTTCGAATGACGAAGTTTAATGACTTCTTTTGTCTCCTTCGAACTTCTTGATTCGTCATTCGAGATTCTGCGGTTCGCTTTTGAGCTTCCTCCCCGCAGACCGTGGATTTCTTTAATCGAACAGATCCTTCAAAAGGCCGGGATCCACCTTGATCCCCGGACCCATGGTGGTGGAAATCGCAATGCTCTTCACATAGGCCCCTTTGCTCGAAGGCGGCTTCAGTCGCATGATCGTCTCCATGAAGGCCGCAATGTTGGCCAGCAGTTTTTGCTCGCCGAACGAAACCTTCCCCATGGACGCATGCACGATCCCCGCCTTCTCGGCTTTGAAGTCAATTTTGCCCGCCTTTATTTCTTTGACGGCCTTGGCCACATCAAACGTCACGGTCCCGAGTTTTGCATTGGGCATCATCCCCCGCGGACCCAGAATGCGTCCCAGCTTGCTAACCGCCGTCATCATATCGGGTGTCGCAATCGCCTTATCAAACTCCAGCCAGCCCTTCTGAATCTTGTCAATGTATTCATCCGCGCCTGCGCAGTCCGCACCGGAGTCCAGGGCTTCCCTTTCTTTTTCACCTTTCGCGAAAACAAGGACCCTCACCGACTTTCCGACTCCATAAGGCAAAACCACTGTCCCCCGGACCATCTGATCGGCATGTCTTGGATCCACTCCGAGCTTCACGGCGATATCCAAGCCCTGATCATACTTGGTAAAATGGGTCGCAAGAGCCAGTTGCACGGCCTCCTGAAAAGAATACCTCTTGGCTCGGTCCACTTTTTCAAAGGCTGCCCGGTATTTCTTACCCTGTGTTGCCATAGTCCTCCGTCCTCACCATTCCTTAAGGAGTTACCTGAATTCCCATGCTTCGGGCTGTCCCTTCAATGATACGGACTGCGGCCTCTAGGTCATTGGCGTTCAGGTCTTCAAGCTTGAGTTTGGCAATCTCGACGACCTGTCTCTGGGTGACCTCACCCACCTTTTCCCGGTTGGGCACGCTCGATCCTTTGGCGATCTTGGCCGCCTGCTTCAAGAGAACGGACGCGGGCGGCGTCTTGGTGATAAAGGAAAAGGACCTGTCCGCATAAATGGTAATGATCACAGGGATCACCACCCCCATCTGATCTTGGGTCTTCGCATTGAAGGACTTGCAGAATTCAGCGATGTTGACGCCGTGCTGTCCCAGAGCCGGCCCAATGGGGGGGGAGGGGTTTGCCTGACCCCCCTTCACCTGAAGTTTAACCGTTGCAATCATTTTCTTAGCCATGCTGTACCTCGTCGACGTCCTTGAGCATCCTCTAGATCTTGTTGACCTGGATGAAATCCAGCTCCACAGGAGTGGGCCGCCCGAAAATCGTGATCAGGACCCTCAGCTTCTCCTTGTCCGGCTTGATCTCTCCGACGATGCCTTGAAAATTGTTGAAAGGACCATCTACCACCCTCACCTGATCGCCTTCTTCAAACTGATACTTCGGCTTGGGTTTGCTGATTCCTTCCTCCATCTGGCGAATGATCCGCTCCGCCTCGTCATCCGGAACGGGTGACGGCATGGTGCCGCCCCCAACGAATCCGGTGACTTTGGCCGTGCTCCTCACCGTGTGCCAGGTCTCCTCGTTCAGATCCATCTGAACCATGATGTATCCAGGGTAAAATTTCCTGGAAGAAGTCTTCTTCAGGCCCTTTTTGAGCTCCACAACTTTTTCTGTGGGGACGAGGATCTTTCCGAAGGAGTTCTCCTGACCCAGGGTTTTGACCCTTTCTTCCAGGCTGGCTTTCACCTTATTCTCGAAACCTGAATAGGTATGCACGATGTACCATTTTAGTTCCACATCATTCCCCAAAAAAGCTCACATGGTTTGGCTGGATAAAGGACCTTCTTTCCAAAACGCTATCCCACGATGTTCTTGATGATCTTGATCAGTCCGAAATCAATCAGGCCGAGAAAGAAAGAGACCACCAAGGTGAGACCGACGACTACAGCCGTGCTGGCCAGAAGTTCCTTTCGGGTAGGCCACTTCACTTTCTTGAGTTCCGTACGGGATTCCCGTAAGAACTGGAGAGAGGATCGCACATATCCGGAAACCGACATCCCACCATCCGCCTTTTTTTCGACCTCCCTCCTGGAGGGCACGGGAGAAGCTTTCTTCTTCGTCTCCCTCTCGGGCCGGGCGTCTTGCTCCGAAGGGGATGCCGATTGAGGCACCGCGGAATCGGGCACTGCTCTTCCCATCCCTTTTTTCTTCTCTTGTCTTTTCATCGTCCCCGCACTTTTACTGTCCTCGATTCACGCCACCGGATCTGGCAGGCCAGGAGGGATTCGAACCCCCATCACCCGGATTTGGAGTCCGGTGCTCTAGCCGTTAGAGCTACTGGCCTGCACGCCAGAAGCCTACTTTGTCTCCTTGTGGAGCGTGTGCGTTTTGCAGAAAGGACAGTATTTCTTGAAAGACAGCTTGTCGGGTGTCTTTCTTTTGTTCTTTGTCGTCGAATAGTTCCTATTCTTGCACTGCTCACAGGCTAAAGTGATAATGTCTCGCATCTTCGCCACCGGCCCAATTAAATGGTTTGATTCCTCTCTTCCCCTGACGTCTCGTCTGGGAAAGGTGAGCTCTACTCGATGATGTCGCTGATGACCCCGGCTCCCACCGTGCGGCCCCCCTCCCGAATCGCAAACCGCAACTCCTTCTCCATCGCAATCGGCATGATCAAA
>Ga0209253_10003586_pt1 | contig 13636 bp, 9 predicted proteins | sample FrelakmetBRP12BR_FD_187145 | JGI IMG/M metagenome (GOLD analysis project Ga0209253, IMG submission 187145) | Freshwater lake sediment microbial communities from the University of Notre Dame, USA, for methane emissions studies - BRP12 BR (SPAdes)... | ecosystem: Environmental > Aquatic >...
GAGAGACGATTCGCGAAGTCCTTTCTAGGATGGGCGCTCGCATTGTGAATTACGGTATCGTCCCTGACGAGAAGGAACTTATAGTAGAGAAGCTGGTCAAGTGGGCAGACGAGGACAATCTAGACGTCGTCATCACCACAGGCGGGACAGGACTTACTCCCAGAGACGTCACTCCGGAGGCGACTCTGGCCGTGGTGGATAGGATTGTCCCCGGTTTTGCCGAGGCGATGAGAGCTGAGAGCCTCAAGAAGACTCCACATGCTATGCTCAGTCGCGCAGTCGTGGGCACCCGCGGCAAATGCTTAATTATCAACCTGCCTGGAAGCCCCAAAGCAGTACGCGAATGCCTTGCAGTGATACTGCCGGCGCTGCCCCATGCTGTGGAAACGCTCAAAGGCCAGGCCGGCGAGTGCGGCACATCCGAGACTTAGAAGCTTTCGAGCAATCTTCCTACCGCTGTCCTCTGCGTCTAGCTATTTCTTGAAGGCCACTCGGTACACTGTATATATAACGAGTAGGTAAGCAATCGTCCTAATGGTAATTAAGAAAGCCTCCAAGGTGTCTTTGAGACCCAGAAGCGTTAACAAGTGGGACACCCCGAACAGCCCGAAGGCTATGGCAATGTGCAGCGGCCACTTGTCTTTGGCCTTCCCATAACCCACGCAGCCCAAGACCACTATTATGACGCAGAGTATTAGATTTACCAGGGTTATTGCGTCCATGCTTTGTTCCTCCTTTCCATGTATTCTTCTCAAGCCGGCAAACCGCAGATTTCCAGCCAGCTCGAGGCATACTAGGATACATGCCCGTTGACTGTCAAGCCGTCTGAACTAGGCACCAGAGGATACGGGCGAGTGCTTGAAGCAAACAAGAAACACATTGGAGGATAAGCCCGCAGGCGCCACTAATCGGTCACTGCTCGAGGGATACAGCCGGCCTTTACCAAGGCATCATGAGTTGCCTTGGCACTGCTTATCATGGACTCGACTTTCTTGCGCAATTCCTGGCGGCTGATTTTTATCGAGGCAATTCCTTCTTTCTGAGCTTCCATTCCTACATCTACTGCTTCCTGAACAAAAGCTGCCGTCTCCCCCATTGTTGGTACGATGTTATCTTCGTTCATGCCGCGCTCTTCGGCATATCTGGCTAACGACCGGGCAGCGACAATGCACATATCGTCAGTGATGGTCTTTGCCCCGACATCGAGAACGCCACGAAATATAGCGGGAAAGCCTACGGAATTATTCACCTGGTTGGGGAAATCAGACCTGCCGGTGCCTACAATTCTAGCTCCTGCCTCCTTAGCTTCCCAGGGCCAGATCTCAGGTATGGGATTGGCACAAATGAAACATATGGCATCCTTTGCCATTAGCTTGACTTGCTCAGGCGTGACTACTCCAGGTCCCGACTTGGCGTAGGAGATAAGTACATCAGCACCCTTCAATGCCTCAGTTAAGCCGCCAGTCCTTTTCTCACCGTTGGTAGTCTGGCAAAACCGCCACTTATCGGCATATTCTTCTTTCTTTTCCGCTATGTCTTCCCGTCCGGGATGGAGGATGCCTTTGCTATCAACCACAATGGTAGCTTCAGGCCTGGCACCGCAGGCGAAGAGAAGTCTAGCAGAAGCCACGTTGGCTGCTCCTGAGCCGTTGAGCACAACCTTCACTTCGCTCATCTTCTTACCCACAATCTTCAAAGCATTTATCAACCCGGCCAGCATTACTGTAGCTGTCCCTTGCTGGTCATCATGCCAAACAGGGATCTCAGCTTCGGCCCTCAGGCGGTCCAGAATATAGAAGCACTTGGGATTGGCAATGTCTTCCAGGTTGATGCCGGCGAAAGACGGTTGCAGCCATTTAACTGCCTGAATGATTTCATCAGGGTCCTTGGTATTTAGACAAATGGGGACAGCATCCACGCCACCAAGGTATTTGAACAACAAGCACTTTCCTTCCATCACGGGATAGCCCGCCTTTGGACCGATGTCTCCGAGCCCCAGCACCCTCGTGCAATCCGAAACAACAGCTATAGTGTTCCATCTGTTAGTTAATTCTGCAAACTTCGACACGTCTGCCTTTATCGCCCGGCAGGGCTCGGCAACTCCGGGGGTATAATAGATGGCAAAATCATTGAAATCACGGACCTCGCATTTGGGCACTGTCTGCATCTTGCCCCGATAGAATGCATGCAATTTCATAGCATCTTCCGCTGGCTTCTTTGCCTTGGCTAGCAGTTCTTCCTTAGTTACTTTCTGTGACACGAATTCCTCCTTTTGATCGATTCTTGTATATATATTAGCTACACAAGCCGGGCTTCTCCCCTTCGCCTCTTCAGCACAAGTGGCAAGTCACACTTCTGCCACTAATCATCAATGATTGCCTGGAACAGTGCCCAAGATGAAGAGCAAACGCTACGTATGCCATGAATTTCACTCCTTCTCAACTCCTTCAATAGCATCCCATCAGCAAAGGTGATCTTTCTCCACTCACTCCCAGACTTCGTCTTCGGCAAGGTCTTCCTCCAGCCCTAATTCTTCGTCCTCGTCCTCCAAATAGTTAAGGGGGCCCTCATGGGTAAGGGACTCTTTTCTGCTCAGGAATGGGCGAGAAAAGACCCTCTTTATCTCAGAGCCGCATTCGGGGCATCTTGTCAGCGGTTCGTCATCGAACCCCTGCCTCACCTCGAACTTACTCTTACACACCTTGCAGTGAGCACCATCTTTTGATTTATACTCATAAATTGGCATTGCACCCTCCTCCTTTTACAGATTGCAGACAAGCCCAATGAATTGGGCAACTACATTTTCTATCATGTAGTGCGACCCTTCAGGGTCGTGCGGCACGAGGCTAAAGCCTCGCACTACATTCTTGGACACCTCCATAATAGCAAGCGGTCATTTCGCCCGCAATCATAAGTCCCGATTCGCCAGCACAGAGCCTGACTTATCAAGCACAGTCTCCTCATGACTCCCCTAGCCCCTCTTATCTTAAGAGGGGGACTTCTGGGCACTAATCACTTACCGCAGCAATGCTTGTATTTCTTGCCCGAGCCGCACGGGCAGAGGTCATTCCGCCCAACCCTTCTGCCCACCGGCACCGCCTCCTTCTTTTTTTGCGGAGCTTCCCTGGCAAGACCGACACGGTAGATAGTACGCGCAACATCGTGCCGAATGTTGGCTAAGAGGGCTTCAAAATAGGCATGACCTTCTCTCTTATAGACTACCAGCGGCTGCTCCTGGCCAACAGCCCGCAGACCTATCCCCTGACGCAATCGGTCCATTTCGGTAAGGTGATTCATCCATGAGCGGTCAATAGCCCAAAGCATTACCTCTCGCTCACGTCGTCGCATGTCATCAACGCCGACCTCCTGCTCTAGACGTTCATATAGATCCTCGGCGTGATGGGTCAACTCATCGACAGTCTGTTCAAAGGGCTGTCTCGACAACGTAGCGAGCTTGAACTGTGGCGGCAACTCAGGGAATATGCCCGGGATAATGATCTTACGACCCGGAACATCTAAGATCTGGTCAGTCAAGTGATTTTGAATTAGTGCTGGCATTACCAGATGTTCCACCAGTCTTGTGCTTTCATCATTTGCCTCTGGATCCCACTGCTTGAACAGCCTTCTAGCGTGTCCAACTAATCTCTGAACGATTTCCTCAGCGCTGAGGCCGGACGACATGTCAGCACTTAGTCCATCCGGTATGGGGAAAGAAGCGGACATGCTTTCGACCAAGGCTTGTAGATTTCCGTTGTTCCGGTTACGGGCAAAATGGTCATATACGCGGCCCTTGATTTCGTGTTCAATCAATAATTGGACATTCTCTTCACCAAAGAGCCCGCGGATTTCGTCTTTGACCATAGACAGTATATTCGCCTTGAGGTCGCCGCCAGTGAGGATTTTTTTTCTCTCGGCGTAAATCACCTCGCGGTGCGTGTTGACAACATCGTCATATTCCACAAGGTGCTTACGAATATTGAAATGGTAGCCTTCGGTCTGGACCTGCGAGTTGGTCATAGCCTTGGTGGCGAAGGAATGCTCAATAGGCGTATTTTCATCCATACCCGCCCACTGCATAAGTCCCTTAACACGGTCGCCGCCAAAGCGGTGGACAATCTCATCTTCCATAGAAGCATAGAAACGAGAGCTGCCGGGGTCTCCCTGCCTCCCTGCCCTTCCTCGAAGCTGATTATCTATGCGCCTGGCTTCGTGGTGCTCGGTGCCCACAATGTGAAGCCCGCCCAGCTCAACTACCTTGCTATGTTCTTCCTGCCATTCTGCTTGGTCACGTTTCTCAGCCTCAGGGTTGCCACCCAGTATAATATCCACTCCTCGCCCGGCCATATTCGTGGCTACAGTTATGGCTCCCAGACGCCCGGCTTGAGCGATTATAGCTGCCTCTTTCTCATGGTGCTTGGCATTTAACACCTCATGGGGAATGCCATTTTTCTTCAGGAGGTCCGATAAATACTCTGATTTCTCAATAGAAGTTGTGCCAATAAGGACTGGCCTTTTCTGGTCATTTAATTGCTTGATTTCCCTGGCTACAGCAGCAAACTTGGTCTTCTCGTCTTTGTAAATCTGGTCAGGGTATTCGGTGCGAATCAATGGCTTGTTTGTGCGGACTACTACCACTTCTAAGTTATAGATCTTGTGGAACTCCTCGGCTTCCGTGACTGCGGTACCGGTCATCCCCGCCAGTTTCTGATACATGCGGAAGTAGTTCTGGAAGGTGATGGTAGCCATGGTAACTGATTCTCGTTGAATCTTTACCCTCTCTTTGGCCTCGATGGCTTGATGTAGGCCCTCGGAATATCTCCTGCCGAACATCAATCTGCCCGTGAACTCATCCACGATGATGACCTGCCCATCCTTGACCACATAGTCCTTGTCTCTCTTGAACAAGGCATAAGCCTTAAGTGCGCTCTCCATATATTGAGTGAGAAAGTAGTTAGAAGGGTCATAAAGGTCAGGTGCCTTGAGCAAGCCTTCGTGCTTCAGCATCTTCTCCATCTTGTTCATGCCCATCTCGGTAAGGTGGATTGAGCGTGTTCGCTCATCAATGGTATAGTCTGTGTCTTTGCTAAGGCGGGAGACCAACTGGGCAAAGGCATAATATTTCTGGGCGGCCTCTTCGGCAGCTCCGCTGATGATCAATGGTGTACGGGCTTCGTCGATAAGAATGTTATCAACCTCATCGACGATGGCATAGGTCAAGGGACGCTGGACACATTGGGAGAAATCCGCGACCATGTTATCTCGGAGGTAATCGAAACCAAACTCGTTATTAGTGCCATAGGTTACATCTGCCTCATAAGCCTGGCGGCGGGTGATAGGGCGGAGAAATCTCCACTTCTGGTCTTCCGACTCATAGCCGGGGTCGTATATATAGGAAGGGGCAGGTTGGCCAGTCGCCTGCTGAGCATTGATGCAGGCCACGCTTGCACCCAGAGCGTGATAAATAGGACCCATCCAGTGGCAGTCCCGCTTGGCCAGATAATCGTTAACGGTAACCAGATGGCAGCCTTGCCCGGTGAGGGCATTGAGGTAGAGGGGCAGGGTAGCTACCAAAGTTTTCCCCTCACCAGTCTTCATCTCGGCTATCTTCCCTTGATGAAGGACAATTCCCCCTATTAACTGGACATCAAAATGCCTTTGCTTTATGGTTCGCTTCGCTGCTTCTCTAACAGCAGCGTAAGCCTTGGGCAGAATCTCGTCCAGACTCTCGCCATCCTTCAGCTGAGTCTTAAACTCATCAGTTCTCGCCCGAAGCTCAGCATCGCTCAACCTTTCAAAATCGGGCTCCAGCGTGTTTATGTGGTCAACCAGAGGCTGAAAGCGCCTCAATTCTTTCTCGTTGGAATCAAACAGACTGCTAAGCCACTTAACCATCGCTCGATCAAATACTGAATCCTAATCTCTAAGCCCTGAACAAATTCAAAATCTTAATGCTCCAAGCCCGAAACCTTCTCCGTTTTGGTGCTTTGAGTTTTGATGAAAGGAATTAAGTTCTTCCTTTCTCTTGTTTAGTATTTCGCGCTTAGTATTCTGGATTTCCTAACCCCTCTGCTATCCCTGGAACATCGCGCCCACCGATAGACCGGTGTGAATGCGATGAATGGCTTCGCCGATAAGCGAGGCTATAGGTAAAACGGTAATCTTGTTCAGCTTCTTATCGTCATTGACGGGTATAGTATCGGCAACCACTACCTCTTTCACCGGACTGGCGGCTATCCTCTGGATAGCGGGACCGGAGAAAACGGGGTGAGTGCAGCAGGCATAGACTTTGGTAACGCCACGTTTTAGAAGAGCATTCACCACCCCGACCAGAGAACCAGCGGTATCAATCTCATCGTCAACCGTGAGGGCATGCATCCCTTCAACGTCTCCAATTACGTTCAGGGTTTCACTGGCATCGGCATTCCCCACGCGCCTCTTTTCCATGATAGCCAAGGGCGCTCCAAGCTTGGCAGCAACATCACGGGCCACCTTGGAAATACCAATATCAGTAGCAACCACTACCAGGTTAGCCAGAGCTTTTTCCCTAAAATACTGAGCCAGCATGGGTCGAGCAGTGAGTTCATCCACAGGTATGGTGAAGAATCCTTGAATTTGAGGGGCATGGAGGTCCACGGTCAGCAGTCTATTAGCTCCAGCAGTAGTGATCAGGTCGGCAATGAGGCGAGCAGTGATGGGAACTCTGGGCTGGTCTTTCTTATCAGTGCGGCTATAGCCATAATAGGGAACGACAGCGGTAATTCGCCCCGCTGAAGCTCTCCTGAAGGCATCGAGCATGATGAGCAACTCGACCAGGCTTTTGTTAACCGGAGAGCAAATAGGCTGAACGATAAAAACGTCTCGTTCCCGGACATTTTCCAGGATGCGCACAAAGATATTTTCATTGCTAAACTCGAAGACCTCAGCCTCCCCCAACGGTATGTCTAAGTAATCACACACAGCTTTTGCCAAGGCAGGGTGAGCAGTGCCGCTGAACACTTTTAATTCATCCATCATTACCTCTCGGCCATCCAATATTTCATCGAAAATCCTGTTTTTCAGAGATAGTTATGGAGATACTGAATTATAGCATGAAATCATCCTCGTTTCTTAGGAAGGGCCAGCAGAAGCAAGTAAAAAAACTAGGCGAACAAGAGACGTTTTATGCCCGCCCAGGAATGGGGAATCGTTGGCACATCTCTTGTACTTCCCGGCGGATCTGCTTTTGGGCACGCTTATCCTCTGTGGAAGAAAGCACTTTGGCAATGAAGGAAGCAACGCGCTTCATTTCCTCTGTACCAAAACCTCTCGTGGTCACTGCCGGCGTACCCATCCTGATACCACTTGTAATCACCGGAGGCTTGGGATCAAAAGGAATAGTATTTCTATTTACGGAGATACCCGCGCTCCACAAAGCCTGTTCAGCATCCTTCCCGCTCATCTCTTGCAGAGAGAGGTCAACAAGGACAATGTGGTTATCTGTACCCCCGGAAACAACACGCATCCCATATCTCTGGAGTTCGGAGGCTAAAACCCGAGCATTGTTCAGCACTGACCTCTGGTAATCGACGAACTCCGGCTGCATAGCTTCAAAGAAGCACACGGCTTTGGCAGCGATGATGTGCATGAAGGGACCGCCCTGCATCCCGGGAAAAACTGCAGCATCAATAGCTGAAGCCCGCTCCTTATCACACAAAATGAAGCCACCCCGCGGACCGCGCAGCGTCTTCTGCGTGGTAGAAGTGGTAACGTGAGCACAGGACACAGGGGAGGGATGAAGTCCAGCGGCTATGATCCCTGCTATGTGGGCCACATCAACCATCAGCTTGGCTCCCGTCTTGTCAGCTATGTAGCGAAACCTCTGAAAGTCGATAATGCGAGGGTAACTACTGGCCCCAGCTATGATTAGCTTTGGTCTATGCTCCAGAGCTAACCTCTCGATCTCATCGTAGTTGAGCATCTCGGTTTTAGGGTCGACTCCGTAAGGCACAACGTTATACCATCTTCCTGAGAAATTGACATCAGAGCCGTGGGTGAGATGCCCGCCATGGCTGAGACGCATCCCCATGACGGTATCGCCGTGTTCCAATAGCACTGAATAGGCTGCCATGTTGGCTTGAGCCCCGCTATGAGCTTGGACATTGGCATGTTCGGCCTTAAATAGCTTCTTGGCCCTTTCAACAGCTAAATCCTCAATTTCGTCTATATAGACGCAACCGCCATAATAGCGATGTCCCGGGTATCCTTCGGCATATTTATCGGTTAGCACCGAACTTTGGGCTTCAAGGACTGCCCGGCTGACGTGGTTCTCAGAGGCAATAAGATTTATGCTGCTTGCCTGCCTCTCGGCCTCCAATCTTAGGATTCGAGCTACTTCGCTATCACGCTGCGCCGAGGGAAATGACTTGGTGGTTTTCACATTCCTGGCACAATAGTACTTAATATTCCACTCTCGGTCAATAAGAAGCACCGACTTCAATGGGTTTCCACAGTATCGTTGACAGAACGCGCTCGTAGTGATAAATTAATCTATTTAGCAATCGAAGGTGGAGAGTGCTAAATGGCTTTGAGAGAAAGAAGAGAAACTGTTCTCAGGGTGATAATTGAAGACTATATCACCAGGGCAACACCGGTAGCTTCAAGCACGATTGTGGAGAAGCATGGCTTGAAGGTAAGTCCGGCTACCATCCGCAATGATACAGCATACCTGGAACGGGAAGGATACGTCATCCATCCGCATCGTTCGGCTGGAAGCATACCTACTGATAAGGCTTACCGCTACTATGTGGAATTGATAGGGGCGGAGATTGAACTACCCCGTGTTGAGCAGTATCTACTTCATCAGATATCCCAGGAAGCAAAGGAAGAGCTAGAGCAATGGCTAAAGACAGTGGCGGCGCTTTTGGCGCGTCTTGTTCACAACCTGGTAGTAATAACCACTCCCAAGGCGGTTCGTTGCCGCTTCATGCACCTCGATTTGGTGGCTTTACAGGACTTCATGGCTTTGCTGATCGTGGTTTTGTATGAAGCAAAAGTCAGGCGCCAGGTCCTATCTTTTGATAGAAGGGTTAGCCAGGATGAACTAACAAAGCTAGCTAACAAACTCACTTCCGTGTACGGCGGGATGACCAGCAGCCAGATACTGGCTAAGCGAGAGGGACTATCTTCCAAAGAAAGACAGATATCTGAATCCTTAGCAGAAATTATGGCTGCCGAAGATAGGCTAGATTATGGTGAGCCTTATCTTGAAGGACTGCGTCTGCTGCTGAGTCAACCGGAGTTTACCAACAGTCCTAGAATACTGGGAATTCTAGAAGTTCTGGAAGGAGAGGACTGGCTCAGAAATATATTTAGCCAAGAATCCAGCAGAGGAGGGGTACAAGTAGTCATTGGCGAAGAAAACCCGGAGCCAGCACTGCAGGACTTGAGCTTACTAGCCAGCCAGTATGGAACACCTGATAAGGTCAGTGGAATTCTGGGAGTGATTGGCCCCAAGCGAATGGACTACGCTAAAGCTATCTCTTCGCTCAATTGCCTCTCGGCATTGTTAAGCAACTCAGTGGCTGAATACATCTAAAGGAGGTACAACGTTGGCTGAGGGCGACGAAGTAGTTGAAGCAGGAATTGAGCAATCCGAAGATATGGAGGCATTACAGAAAGCTCTAGCTGAAGAAAAGGAAAAGGCAGAGAAATACCTAGCCAATTGGCAGAGAAGCCAGGCCGACCAGGAGAACTACATAAAACGCGCTGAGCAGGAGAAATCAGAGACGGTTGAGTTTGCCAACAGGATGCTTATCTTGGACATGCTACCTATCCTGGACGATTTTGAAAGAGCATTTGCTTCTCTGCCTGTTGAGCTTGATGAACAGAATTGGACTGAAGGCATGAGGCTCATCTATAATAAAGTCAAAGCCGCTTTAGAAACGCAGGGGCTGGCTGAAATTAGGGCCAAGGGAGAATACTTTGACCCTTATTGGCATGAAGCAGCGGGCCAGCTAGAGGGGAAAGAGGGCGCAGTCGTAGAGGAAATTCGCAAAGGCTATAAATTCAAGGACAAACTGCTTCGTCCTAGCATGGTCATGGTCGGCAAAGGTAATAGGAGTAAGATTCAAGAGGAAAGTCCAGAGGAGAGATAATATGGCTAAGGCAGTAGGTATTGACCTGGGAACAACATTGAGCGAGGTCGCTGTTGTAGAGGGAGGAAAGCCGAAGCTTATCCCCAGCTCGGAAGGCTCTAACTTGTATCCTTCGGTAGTGGCAATAAGCAAGAATGGAGAGCGATTGGTAGGGCAAGTGGCTAAGCGTCAGAGTGTTGTTAACCCCGAGAACACCGTTTACAGCATCAAGCGCTTCATGGGACGAAAATGGGGGGAACCACCAGGAAGGGAACTACCTGTCGAGGAGGATGCGCGCCGTGTGTCCTACAAGACAACTCGCGGTCCTAACAACGAACTCAAGGTAGTCATGGGCGGAAAAGAATACACGCCGGCTGAGATATCGGCAATGATATTACAAAAACTAAAGACCGATGCCGAAGCCTACCTCGGTGATAAAGTCACAGAGGCGGTCATCACAGTGCCAGCCTATTTCAATGATAGCCAGCGCCAGGCAACCAAGGATGCCGGCGCAATCGCCGGCTTGAACGTCCTTCGTATAATTAATGAGCCTACTGCTGCCGCCTTGGCTTACGGGGCAGACAAGAAGAAAGAGGGAACAATTGCAGTGTACGACCTTGGTGGAGGCACCTTCGATATCTCTATCTTGGACATAGGGGAAGGAACCTTCCAGGTCAAATCTACGAGCGGTAATACCCACCTTGGTGGGGACGACTTCGACCAGCGTGTTATCGAATGGCTATGCAGCGAGTTCAAACGAGACCAAGGAATCGATCTCAGAAATGACCCCATGGCAATGCAGCGCCTCAAAGAGGCGGCGGAACGAGCGAAGATTGAACTCTCTACGGTGCAACAGACTGATATAAGCCTTCCCTTTATTACCGCTGACGCCTCAGGGCCCAAGCACCTTAATGTCAAATTGACCCGCTCAAAACTGGAGCAACTCGTCATGGATTTGGTGGAACAGACCCTTGAGCCCTGCCGCCAAGCATTGAAGGATTCCGGACTTGCTACAGCCCAAATAGATGAAGTCCTCCTTGTCGGTGGTCAAACTAGAATGCCTCTAGTCCAAGAGAAAGTGAGACAGTTCTTCGGCAAAGAGCCGTCAAAGGGAATCAATCCCGACGAGGTTGTCGCCATGGGAGCAGCCATCCAGGCTGGGGTGCTTAAGGGTGAAGTCGGAGAGGTCCTCCTTCTCGATGTCACTCCTCTTACTCTGGGTATAGAGACGCTGGGAGGAGTAGCTACGCCTCTTATTTCTCGCAACACTACCATACCCACTTCAAAGAGCCAGATTTTCAGCACCGCAAGTGATAGTCAGTCAAGCGTGGAAATACATGTCATTCAGGGGGAACGCCCCATGGCGGCCGATAACCGAACACTGGGGCGCTTCATACTCGACGGCATTCTACCGGCGCCGCGAGGCATACCTCAGATTGAGGTGACGTTCGACATAGATGCCAATGGCATCCTCAATGTTAGCGCTCGTGATAAGGGCACAGGGAAGGAACAAAAGATCACTATTACCGCCTCGAGCGGCTTGAGCAAAGACGAAGTTGAGAAGATGAGGCGAGAGGCTGAGCAACATGCTGCTGATGATGTCAAACGCAAAGAAGAAGTGGAGATACGGAACTCTGCTGATAGCCTGGCTTACACGGCAGAAAAGACTCTCCGTGACTATGGAGATAAGATACCCACCGATGTAAGAAAGGAAGTAGACACTAAGATTGCCGGTGTAAAGTCAGCTCTTCAGGGGAAGGACGTAAACGCCATTCGTAATGCGATGCAAGAGCTATCGCAGGCCATACAGAAGGTTGGGGCATCGGCCTACCAGCAACCAGGACAACCGCCGCCGGGCGGAGAGAAACCTGGTGGAGAGGGACCCGGTGGGAAAGAAGAAGGCACGGTGGAAGGGGAATTCCGCGAGGTCTAAGCAATAAATATTAGCCTCTGATTCCCGTGAATTCGGGAACACGGAATTACATCTTTCTCAAGGAGCGCTATATTAATGTTTGAGCTGGAGCAATTTGTCATAACTGCCGACAGAATCTGGCAAAAGGCGCGAGAGGAGAAGCGGTTGACCCATAACCCCTCTGATGGGGAATTGAGAAAGCTTGTGGGAAAACAGCCGGGGATCAAGAAGACGTTGTATAGGAACTTTGTCGCCCAAAGTGAGCCCACTTCCAGGTCCGCAATGTTCACCAAGAACAGCGTTGACCACCGCTTCGGCGAGGATGAACTGAGGCTATTAGCTCAGTGTGAAACGACTCTGGGCAAACAAAGGTTGATTTCCATAGACAGAATTGTGGGCAATGAGACTAGTAATACCGCGGTCAGGTTAATTGTTCCTGAGCGGTTTGCCCATGTTGCCTATGGAGGCAAGAACCTGTTTATTGCCCCAAAGGGGGAGGTCACAAAGCCAACCTATTACATCTTATTCTCCGCTGACGGGGCTTTTGAAACCAATCAGTCAAAACCGCTCCCCGAGAAAGATATCACTATCAGACTGGCTATGCTGGATGATGGAAGGTTTGTCAAGATAATCAGGAATGGTAACTACATAGGTGAATATAAGAAGGGAGTTTTCGCCGCCGAAGATTGGGTAGCTAAGACGAGAAGGGGGGGCATCTTCCTACATGCCGGCTGTAGAGAAGATTACCTTCAATCAGCACACGGGGACTATCGGGTGGCCAGGACGCTACTTGTAGCATTAAGTGCCAACGGGAAGACAAGTACAAGCTGTAGAATCCTGGCCAGAAAAGGCAAGGAAAAATCCTGGCTCATTCAGGACGATGGTGGAACTCTCATGCCCGATGGTTCTTTTCATGGATTTGAAGCCGGGGGAATATTCGTAAAAACGGAGGGCGTGAACCCCGGGGAGCAAATCGAAATATATTACGGACTGTTAAAACCAGAGACCGTCTGCGAGAATGTCTACGTGACCGAAGAGGGAGATTTTGATTTCTATAACTTAGATAGAACATCCAACGGCAGGGCAGTGATATTAAGAAGAGATTTCATGCATGCCAGTCGCTATATCGATGTAGATAGGATTGACAATCTGATTCTTATCACCAGGGGGCCTTTAATTCCGGCAATATCAAAGCTAACCCGGGAGCAAGCAGCAGCCCTGATGGTGCTGGGACAGGCAATGGAGTCCTCGGCTGGTGACCCAACCCAGGCCGGGAAAATCAGAAGCGAGTTCTTTTACGACCCCTTTGTCGCCGGCGACCTGGCTAAACATGCTAATATATTTTATGAGATAATAAAAGGCATCCGCCACTTGAATTACTATCTGATAAATACTGGAGGAATAGGGGAAGCAGAATATTACAAAGATATAAGACTCGAATCTACGATGGCAGTACTCGATTCTCTACTAAGGGGAGGTTTAGAAGATTGGGTGGATTCCCCCACAGGCTTTAAGGTGCCTGTGGCGATAAGATATGTGGACGATATTTACTTGCATCCTGAGAAACTTTACTCCCAAACTGAGTTCGCAGAAAAGCAGCGGGAACTTAACA
>Ga0209253_10003587_pt1 | contig 13633 bp, 10 predicted proteins | sample FrelakmetBRP12BR_FD_187145 | JGI IMG/M metagenome (GOLD analysis project Ga0209253, IMG submission 187145) | Freshwater lake sediment microbial communities from the University of Notre Dame, USA, for methane emissions studies - BRP12 BR (SPAdes)... | ecosystem: Environmental > Aquatic >...
AGCGTCTCCGCCGTCCTGCTCGGCACGGGCCAAGCCTGGATCTCCGGATACAGGAAGAGGGACGGGTCGATCCGGAACATCAGCACGCCGACCGGTTCCGTGGAATCCCCGCCTGGCGCTGTGGGAAGGAGCGGGGCGTAGAGGTCCATATGGATGAAGTCCCAATCGTTCAGCCGGTGAATGTCGGAAAGCGCGGGGGTCCCCGATCGGAGTGCCTCTCCCACGTTCGGCGACGCGTACGTCCCGAGGAACGGCCTGGAAGGGCCGACCGACAACCGCACCCTGCGGTTGCGGTCCAGCAGGACGACGTCGTGATACCCGTACGTCTTCCGCAACGATTCCATCCAGCTCCGGAGGTCGTCTCCCCGGTCGGCTTCGGGGGGGGATTCGAGGAACGGGCGGATCCGGAGGGAGTTCAGCGGATTGCGGGAAATCGACTCGGCGTTGGCGAGACGCTCCCTTCGCCAGGTGGCGATCCGGGCGGCTTTCAGGTCGGCAATGGAGGAGAGGTGTTCCTCCGTCGATTTCCTCACCCGCGCCGCCTCCTGGCGGAAAAACGTTCCCCCGGCGGCGACGATGCCGAGGGCAAGGAGGAGGAAGACGAGAAACGGCGCTCGCGGGAAGGAACGCGGTTCGGGATCTATGGGGCGCCTCCCGGGGAAGGGATCCGGAGAAAGGATACCAGATTCCCCGGCGTCACGGCATCTTCCCTCCGTCGCTTCCCGGTTCCGTATCCGCGCCGATGAAGAGGATCTCTGCCCGCAGCGTCGCTCCCCACACCGGCTCCCGGCTCCCGTCTTCCTGCCTCGGCCAGCGGAGGTAGGGCTCTCCTTCGAGGAAGAGCCAATCCCGGAAGATGTTCCGGCGGTAGCGGGCGAAGACCCGGTAATTCTGTGCGATCCACGCGGGCTGGGTCGAGCCGGAGACGCCCCCGCCGAACGTGATCACGCTTTTCGGGGAAAGCTTGTGGAGGAGCGAGAGTTCCGTGCCCCACATCCACCCGTTGCTATTCTCCGCGATGCTCAGGAGGTTGGACCATCGAAGCAACGTGGGGGGAGCGAGCAGACGCTCGAGGTCCACCTGGTTCGATTCCCCGAATCCTTCCTTGGGGTCCCAATAGCCGGTCACCGTCAACCGGCCAAGGGTGTCGAACGCGATGGCCCGGGCGTACTGGAACCGCGTGCGGACGAACGCATTGGGGGGGATCTTCACATGCACTCCGGCCCCCACGTCGAGGGTGGAGCGCGTGGTCCGCAGGAGGTCGTAGATCAGTTCCGTGGAGCCGGTACGGATCCTGCTGCTCGTCTCCACTCCGGGGTTTCTGGGATCCTCGGGGTTGACGACGTTCGCGTCGCTCCGGCTCTCCCCCGAGATCGTCAGCCGCCACCGTTTCTTGAGCCGCGGAAGACGCAGATGGGCGCGGAGGGTGCTGCGGAAGGTGAACCCCTCCACCTCGTCCCACCGGGCATCGTTCATCCACCGAAGGAACGACTCCGGCCGTTCGGTGACCACCATCCATTCGTTGCCGAAGAACCGGTCGAACCAGACGACGGAATCGTACAGGTTCCTCTCGATCCCGGAATGGTATCGGTCCACCCAGGTGTTGTCGACGGGGGGAGAGACGGCTCCCGCGGCATTGTCCGTCGCCGCGGGAGCGGAACCGTACGCGGCATTGTCCGTCGCCGCGGGGGCGGAACCGGCCGCCGGTTCCGCGGCGAAGGAAACACCGTTCCCCGGGAACAGGACCAAGGCCGCCACGAGGATCGGAAACATGCAGCGACGGGAACGAATGCTCCGGGATGCCGGTTTCATCTTCCTCCGATCGGGCCGGAGGCGACGGAGCAAGCGGGCGTTACGGCTGGAGGCTCGCCTCTTCGACGATCACCTGGTACTTGTACCCCGCCCCGAAATCCTTGTCCTTGTAGAGCGTTCCCTTGGCGGTCACCACGTCCCCGACCTTCGGGACATCCTGGGTAGTGACCACCAGGTTGTTCGTCCCCTTTCCCGCGTCGCCGCTGCCGTCCCGCAGGTGGGCCCAGTTCTTCCCCATGATCCCCTTGGAGACTTTGACGACCTTCCCGCGCACGACGACGGTCTTCTTGTCCAGCTTGCCGGCCTTGTCGTACGTTTCGGCCACGGTATAGGCGTCCGCCCCTTTTGCCTTGTCGACCTTGATCGGTTCGGAGGTGGCCGGGGCCTTCGCTCCTTCGCTTCCCCCTCCCGCCGCGTTCCCGAATGCGAGCGCGTCCCCCCCCGCGGTCAACGCGCCGATCGAAACGCAGAGAGCAACCCATTTTCCGAACCGGTTCATTCGAATCCCCTTTCCGGGTATAAGTCTGGACAGTTTACCACCTCGGCCCGGGCTTGTCTGCCGGAGGAGGCGCACGAAGTCCGGGCTCGTCCCGTGAACGCCGGAACCCGGCGGTCCGTTCATCGGTTCCCGGTTTGTCGCCTACCGGGGTCCCGTCCGGAGGTTCGGGGAAGGAGGGGGCAGCGGGTGTTTCGGGTAGACGATGGTCACGCCGGGGTTGTTGAAGTACGTCTCCCCGGGGACGAATTCGAGGCGCCCGGCGTGGCGGGAGAGCAGTTCCCGCACCGCGGCGCGCACCTCGCCCCCTCGGCCCGAGGAGCCGTATCCGTGGACCACGCGGATCGGGCCGGCGTCCCCGGCCCGGAGCCGCGCGTTGTAATGGGCGGTGAAACGGGCGAGGGCGTCCGCCACGATCAGCCCGTGCAGGTCGATCTCGCCGCCCGCCATCGACCGGTCAGAACTTGTACGTCAACCGGAACGTGGTGCGGTTCCCCTCGGGACGGTTCTCCGCGGAGGACTCCCACTGGGTCTTCAGGCCCAGGAAGAAGTTCGGGGAGGCGGCCCAGGAGACCGCCGGCCCGATGGCGAAGACCTGCTCCTTCGTGTCCGACTGCGAATTGCCGTTGACCTCGTCGTCGGAGAGCTGTTTCAGGTAGTAGCCTGCCACCGCCCCCCGGAAATTCTTGAAGAACTCGTATTCGAAGGAGTAGTTGAAATGGAATGCCTGCCCCGGCTGGAGGTCGCTCGCCCCCAGCGCGACGAAGGGGTCGTCGTTCTTCGAGTTATAGGTGTAGTGGATCCTCCAGGAGGTGGAGAACTCCGGGGTAAGGAACCAGGTGAAGGCGTAATACGGTTCGATCGTCCAGAGGTTGGAGCCCGGGTTGATCAGGTACTTCTTGTCGTACTGGCCTGTCGGCAGGATGAAGTCCAACTCCACCCGCTGGAAAAAGGGGCGGCCGAGGAGCTTCGTGTCGAACCACTGGAGGAAGGGGCCGACGACCAGATCGCCGAGAACCGCGGGGTTGGTCGACACAGGTGGCCCGGGGGAGCCGACGGTTCCCGAGCCACCGATTGCCACCACCGGCAGGAGGACGTCCGCACCGAGGTGTCCCCCCAGGATCTTGTGCTTGTAGACATGGACGAACTGGTTCATCGAAAGAACGTTCGCGACCTTCGGGTCCCCGGCGAAGGAGTTCCCGTCGTGGTCCTTGAAATCGCTCGCCTGGTACGCCTGGATGTACTCGGTGAAGTAGGTTCCGGGGCCGGGAAGGGCGCCGTCGAGGATGTCCGTCAGGCCGAGGTTCAGCGGCGGCTGGTTGAACGCAAAGGACGGGGTGCCGGTGATTCCGAAGACCCAGGCGGCCAGGAGCAGGACAGCGAACGCTTTGCGCATGGTTTCCCTCCGAAGGATCGAGTGGCGCCGGATTCCTGAATCAGACCCAACATAGATACCCGCAATGCGTCCGGGACGTCAACCGCTTCCTCGCTGCGGCTTCGCACCGTTCCCTCCGAATCCTCCGGGAGGTGTTCTCCCGGACGCCTTCCCGGATCAGGAGATCCCCTTCCCCTCCCGTTCCGCGAAGACCTCCTTTGCCAGGTAGAGGGCGTTGAGGGCCGCGGGGATTCCCGCATAGACCGCGACCTGCATGAAGATTTCCACGATCTGAGCCCGTGGTACCCCCACGTTCAACGCGGCGTTGATGTGCACCCTCAGCTGCGGCTGGGCGGTCCCCATCGCGGCCAGCGCCGAGAGCGTGACGATCTCCCGCGTGGAGACCGGAAGCCCCGGCCGGGAGAGGATGTCCCCGAAGGCGAACTCGATGATGTACCGGTACAGGTCGGGGGCGATCTCCTTGAGCGCCTCCTCGAGCCGCCCCGCGTTCTCCGCGTCGAGCTTCCGCACCGTCTCCAGACCCCGTCGATACCGGGTTTCCTCCAAGGCTGTCCCTCCCCTCCCGGGCTGTACGACCGAAAAGGGAAGTGTAGCACCTTCACCCGAGCCCGAGCAGCGTCCGGAGGCGTTCCGAGGAGGCCCCGAGGAGGGCGATGTGCAGCCTGTCTCCCCTGCAGAACACCGTGCCGTCGCTCGGGAGGAAGGTTCTTCCCTCCCGCGTGATCGCGATGACGCGGATTTCCCCGGGGACGCGCAGTTCCGGGACGCTCCTACCGACGAGGAGCGGCGGGATCTCCGTCTCCACGATGTCCACCTCCCCGCTCCCGAGGGAGATCACCGCGTCGAGGTGGGAATGGCAGAGCAGGTCGGCAAGGCGGTGGACCGCCCACGTGACCGGGGTGACCGCCTGCACCCCCATGTGCCGGTACACGTCGGCCTTGAGGGGGTCGTAGAGCCGCGCCACCACCTTCGGCACCCGGAACGTCTGAAGGGCCAGCCGCGCACATGCCTCGTTCGCCTCGTCGGTCGCGGTCACCGCAGCCACCCCGTCGGCGCGTTCCGCGCCGGCCGCGAGCAGGGTCTCCCGGTGGATCGCGTTCCCCGTCACCGTCCGCCCGGGGAAGTTCCCCCCGAGTCGCTCGAAGGCGGCGGGGTCGGAATCCACGACGGTCACGACGTGGCGGCGCAGGCTCAACGCTTTGGCCAGCCCGGAGCCGACTCGTCCGCATCCGAGCACGATGATGTTCATGGGTCACCTCCGGTCATCGGTTCGTTTCCGGCGGCGCGACAGCGCCTTCCGGGCCTCGTCCGAAAAGAAGAGCACGGGTGCCAGCGGGAGAAGGACCAGCCATCCGGAAATGGGAATCTCCGCGGTTCCGAAGACCCCCTGGAGGGCCGGGACGTAGACGATCAGGAGCAGGAGGGTGATCTCCGTGGCGATTCCCGCCCACAGGAGCCGGTTTCCGCACCACCCCAGGCGGAGCGCGGATTCCCTCTCGGTTCGCTGGGCGAAGAGGTTCCCCACCTGGGTCACCACGACGGCGGCGAGGGTCATCGAGGTGGCGGCGCGGTAGAGGGCGCCGTCGGTGGGGAGCCCCGTCCATCTTCCCCCGTACCCGTTCGTCCAGAACAGGAAGTAGAACGCCGCCATGGCCGCCGCGCTCTGAATCAGCCCGAGAAACAGGTAGGATCGCAGGAGCAGCCCCGGGGTGATCGCGTGCTCGGTGAGCTTCCGCGGCGGCAGGTTCATGATCCCCGGCTCCGGTGGTTCGGCGCCCAGCGCCAGCGCCGGCACGAGATCGGTGCCCAGGTCGATCGAGAGGATCTGCAGGATGTTCAGGGCCAGGGGGATCCGCCCGCCGCTGAAGGCGAAGAGGATGAAGGGGACCGCCTCCGGAGCGTTGCTGGTGAAGATGTATCCGATGAATTTCTTGATGTTGTCATACACCGCACGCCCTTCCTCGACGGCGCTCACGATGGATGCGAAGTTGTCGTCCGCGAGCACGATATCCGCCGCCTCTTTCGCGACATCCGTCCCCGCGATCCCCATCGCCACGCCGATGTCGGCCTTCTTCAGCGCGGGGGCGTCGTTCACCCCGTCCCCGGTGACGGCGACGACGTGCCCCATCCGTTGGAGCGCCGACACCGCGCGCAGTTTGTGCTCCGGCGCGACGCGGGCAAGGATCACCTCGCCCCGCAGGGCCTCCTCGAGCGCCTCCTCGCTCATCCCGTCCATCTCCGCGCCGTTCAGGATGCGCGGGGTGTCCCCGATCAGGATGCCGATGCGACGGGCGACGCTCTCCGCCGTCAACCCGTAGTCCCCCGTCACCATGACGATCCGGATCCCCGCCCGGTGGCATTTCGCGACCGCTTCGGCCACCTCGGGGCGCGGAGGATCCATCATCCCCACGAGTCCAAGGAACGTCATGTCCCGCTCGACGTCCTCCGCCGATCCCGTCGGAGCGGTATCCGCCCTGTACCCGGCGAGGGCCAGAACGCGCAGCCCGGCGTTGGCCATCTCGTCGTTCTCCGCGATGATCCGCCGCCGTTCCTCCTCCAGGAACGGAAGATCCGACCCGCCGTCCCGCATCCGGGTGCAGCGTTGAAGCACTTCCCCCGGGGCACCCTTCACGAAGACGGCCCACCGGTTCCCCTCCCGGTGAATCGTGGCCATCCGTTTTCGCCGGGAATCGAACGGGACCTCGCGCCACCGGGGGAGGCGTCCGGAGACCGATTCCGCATCGATGCCGCCCTTCGCCGCCGCGACGCGCAACGCCGCTTCGGTGGGGTCGCCGAGAACCTCGTATTCCGCGGAGCGGTCGAGGGGTATCAGGCGCGAATTGTTGCACAGCGCCGCCACGGTCAGCAGCTCCGTCAGGTCGGGGTCTGCCCGGGAGTCGACCGGCTCCCCGTCGACCAGAAGCTCTCCCACCGACCCGTATCCCGTCCCCGTCACCTCGATCCGCCGCCGGCCGAGCCGGATCTCCCGGACCGTCATGGCGTTCTGCGTGAGCGTTCCGGTCTTGTCCGTGCAGATGACCGAGGTGCACCCCAGCGTCTCGACGGCAGAGAGGCGCTTGACGATCGCCTTCCGGCGGGCCATCCGCTGGACCCCCATCGCGAGGGAGAGGGTGACGGTAGGGAGCATCCCTTCCGGTACGAAGGCGACGATCATCCCGAGGGCGAAGATGAACCCTTCACCGGGGTTCATCCCGGCCGCCAGGACCGAGAGGCCGAAGATGATCACCCCGACGCCGACGGCGATGGCGGACACCACCCGGGTCGCCCGTTCCATCTCCCGCTGGAGGGGGCTCTTCTCCCCCTGCAGCTCCTCGGTGAGCCCCGCGATCTTTCCGAACTCCGTGGCCATCCCCGTGGCGAAGACGACGGCGACGCCGTTTCCCGCGGCGACGGTGGCACCGGCGAAGACCAGGTTCGGGTACTCGCATCGGGAGAGCCCCGATCCCGTGACCGCCTCGCGCGTCTTCCGGACCGGGTGGGACTCCCCGGTGAGGGTGGACTGGTCGATCCGCAACTCCGTCTCCTCGATCACCCGGGCGTCCGCGGAGACGTGGTCTCCCTCCGAGAGCACGAGAACGTCCCCGGGGACAAGTTCCTCCGCGGGAATCTGCGCCTCCCCGCCGTCCCTCCGGACCCGTGCGCGTCGCGGCAGGATCCGCCGGAGCGCCTCGGCCGCCTTCTCCGCCTTGTGCTCCTGCCAGAACCCGAAGGCGCCGTTGATGATGTTCACCGCCAGGACGGCGATGCCGATCTGGGGCATCCCGGCGAGGAAGGCAATGAGGCCCCCAACCCACAGCAGAATCGCCATGAGGTGGGTGAACTGGGAGAGGAGTTTCCGGTAGAGGGGGGAACCCGGGGACTTCCGGAGAACGTTGGGCCCCGATCGACGCAGGCGCTCCGAAGCTTCTTCCCTCGTCAGCCCTTCCGGCCGGGAGGAGAGCAGGGTGCACGCCGCCCCCGGAGGGATGGAGTGGATTTCAGGAGCGACGTCCGCGGTGAGCGGCATCGGCGATGGCGGCGAGGCCGCCCGTACGCAAGGTTGGCTGCCGGCGACGACTTCATTCTACGCCCGGAGGAAGAATGGGGGAGGAAATTCGGAAAAGGGGGCCTGCCGCGCCCGAACGGGTCGCGGAAGGCCCGTCAGGGGTCAGCCGGGTTTCCGGTAGATCTCCACGTCGATCGTGATCTCCACCTCGTCGCCCACCACCACGCCGCCGGTCTCCAGGGCCGCGTTCCACGTCAGCCCGAACTCCTTCCGGTTGATCTTCGTGGTCGCCGTTCCTCCCACCCGCATGTTTCCCCAAGGATCCTTGATGACCGGGGTCGGCCCCTCGACCGTGAGGACCGCCTCCCTGGTGATCCCCCTGATCGTCAGGTCGCCGGTCATCTTCAGCGTCCCGTCGCCGTCTTTTTCGACCCGTTTCGACCTGAAGGTGATGGCGGGATGCTTCGCCGCGTCGAGGAAGTCGGGGCTGCGCAGATGCTCGTCGCGCTTCGCCACGCGCGTGTTGATCGAGGCCGCGTCGATGGTGATGTCGGCCGTGGACTTCGTGACGTCCGCCTCGTCGTACACGATCTTCCCGGAGACTTTCTCGAATTCACCCCGTACCGAGGAGACCATCAGGTGCCGAACCTTGAAGTGCACACCGGTGTGATCCGGGTCGAATTCCCAAGGTGCCGCAAGGACAATCGCCGGCGCCGCCAGACAGAGAACTCCCGCCGCAAGAATCGCCGCTCTCTTCATGATCTTCTCCTTCAACCAACGTTGGGGATTATGGAATATTCCTGCTTTTCGATTCATGAAACCGGCCACGGGTTGCGGCCTTCCAACCAATATCGTATATCTCCGGAAGCCGTTCACGCCGCGGCCGCCGGTGTGGCGGGTGCGTGAATTTACGGGGGAGGGTCGAGGAGATGATGGAATCGCTGCCGACGAAACTTGCCGAACTGTGGAGAGATATGGAGGAAGTCCGGGAGCGGACCCTCGACATCCTCTCCGGCCTCACCGGGGAGGAGTTCGCTTCCCGCGAGGGGGAAGAGTGGTCCGCCGCGCAGATCCTCGCCCATCTCCTGATGGCCGAGACGGGGACGAGCAAGGTGATCCGGAAGGCGATCAAGACGGCGGGAACCGTGCCGCCGTACCCCGCCGCCGACTCCGACCTTTCCGCCCGGATTCTCCGAACATTGCCTGCCGGGATGAAGGCGCCGGAGGCGGCCGAACCGGGGACGCCGCCGGGGAAGGAAGAGCTTCTGAGGCAGGCGAGGGAAACCCGGGAGCGGACGGCGGCCTCGTTCGCGATGCTGGCCTCGGTCGACCCGCGCGCGGCGACCTTTCCCCACCCGCTCTTCGGGGAGTTGAACGTCTACGAGTGGCCGGCGATGACGATCCTGGCGCACGAGCGGGACCACCAGGCGCAGCTCCTGGCCCTCCGGTCCCGCCTGCGGCAGGGGACGGGGAAGGTCAGCGGGTCTTGAGGTAGCGGTCCGCCCCTTCCGCGGCCAGGCGGCCGAGGTGGATCGCCCGAACGACGAGAGACGCCCCCATCACGGCGTCTCCGGCGCCGAACACACCGGGGACATTCGTCATGCAGTTCCCGTCCGCGGCAAGGTTCCCCCGCGCGTCCGTCGCGACGCCGAGGTCCCGGACCAGCGGGCCGTGCTCCACGTGGACGAACCCCATCGCCAGCAGCACGAGATCCGCCCGAAGCTCGAACGCGGAGCCGGGGATCTCCTTGAACGAACGCCTCCCCGCGGGGTCGGGTTCGGACCGATCGAGCTTCACGCACGAAAGCTTCCGTACCACGCCCTTTTCCCCCAGGAACTCCTTCGTCTGCACGCTCCACAACCGCTCGCACCCTTCCTCCTGGGAAGAGGAGGTCCGCAGGACGATCGGCCACATGGGCCAGGGGTTCCCCGGGAGGCGGTCCTCCGGGGGCTTCGGGAGAAGCTCGATCTGGGTGATCGAGGCGGCCCCTTGCCGGCGGCTCGTCCCGATGCAGTCCGACCCCGTGTCCCCCCCGCCGATGACGACCACGTGTTTCCCCGTCGCGGAGATCTCTTCCCCCTCGGGGATCGCGTCGCCGGCGTTCCGCCGGTTCTGCTGCGTCAGGAATTCCATCGCGAAGTGGACTCCCTGGAGGTCTCTTCCGGGGACGGGCAGGTCGCGCGGCGCGGTGGCGCCGGCCGCCAGGACGATCGCGTTGAAGGAACGCCGCAGGTACGCCGCGGAGACGTCCACACCCGCGTTGACCCCGGTCTCGAAGACGACCCCTTCGGCCCGCATCTGTTCCAGCCGACGGTCGATGACCCACTTCTCGAGCTTGAAGTCGGGGATGCCGTACCGGAGAAGCCCGCCGACCCGGTCCGCTTTCTCGAAGACCACCACCTCGTGCCCGAGTCTCGCAAGCTGCTGGGCGGCCGGCAGCCCCGAAGGGCCGGACCCGACGACGGCGACCCGCATGCCGGTCGAAAACCCTGCCGGCTCGGGCCGGATCCACTCCTCGCGCCACCCGTGTTCCACGATCTGAAGCTCGAGGTGGCGGATGGTGACCGCCGGCTGGTTGATCGCGAGGGTACAGGCGGCCTCGCACGGGGCGGGGCAGACCCGCCCCGTGATCTCCGGAAGATTGCAGGTGGCGTGGAGCAGGTCGAGGGCCTTCCGCCAGTTCTTCCGGTAGACCATGTCGTTCCAGTCGGGGATCCGGTTCTTCACGGGGCAGCCGTAGGCGTGGCAGAAGGGGATCCCGCAGTCCATGCAGCGGGCCGCCTGGCGATAGATCCCCTCCTCGGGAAGGAGTTCCTCGATCTCGCGGTAGTCGCGGACCCGCTCGGGGACCGGCCGGTGCGCCGGCTCCTCCCGGTCGTATTCCATGAAACCGGTCGGCTTAGCCACGGTAGACCTCCTCGGTGGCGGAGACGCTCTCGGTGTTGATCTCCTCCTCCAGCCGCATCCGCTCCAGCGACTTCCGGTACTCGATCGGCATGACCTTGACGAAGAGGGGAAGGCGGGACTCCCAGTTTTCGAGGATCTGGGCCGCGCGCTGGCTCCCGGTATATCGGAAGTGGCTCTCGATCATGGAGCGGAGCCGCCTCACGTCCTCTTCCTGCCAGACGCTCTCCACGTCCACCATGTCGAGGTTGCAGCGGGTGTCGAACAGTTCCGTTTCGTCGTAGACGTACGCGAGCCCCCCGCTCATCCCGGCGGCGAAGTTCGTCCCCGTCGGCCCGAGCACCACGACGACCCCGCCGGTCATGTACTCGCACCCGTGGTCGCCCACGCCTTCCACCACCGCCCTGCCGCCGCTGTTGCGGACCGCGAACCGCTCCCCGGCGATCCCGTGGAAATACGCCTCCCCGCCCGTGGCGCCGTAGAGCACGACGTTTCCGACGATGACGTTCTTGTGCGGGAGGAAGGCCGCTCCCTCCGGCGGGGTCACGATGACCCGTCCTCCCGACATCCCCTTGCCGAGGTAGTCGTTCGCGTCGCCGTAGACGTGCATCGTGACGCCGGGGGCGAGAAACGCCCCGAAGCTCTGCCCGGCGGAGCCGAGGAAGGTGAGGTGGATCGTGTCGTCCGGCAGCCCTTTCGCCCCGTGGCGTCGGGTGATCTCGCCGGAGAGCGCCCCCCCCACCGTCCGGTGGACGTTCCGGATGGGCAGTTCGATCCGGACCGGCTCCTTCCGGTCCAGGGCGCTGCGGGCCAGCGTCATGATCTCGTAGTCGAGGGCTTTCGCGACCTCGTGCTCCTGCGGACGGACTCGGTGCAGGGGGCTGTTCCGCCCGTTGTCCGGCGGCAGGAGAACGGCGGAGAAGTCGAGCCCCTTCGCCTTCCAGTGTTCTACCGCCGGCTGGACCTCGAGCAGGTCGACGCGGCCCACCATCTCGTCCATCGTGCGGAACCCGAGCTCGGCCATCTGCTCGCGCAGATCCTGGGCGATGAACCGGAAGAAGCGCACGACGTAGTCGACGGCCCCTCCGAAGCGGGCGCGCAGGACCGGGTCCTGGGTGGCCACCCCGACCGGGCAGGTGTTCAGGTGGCACTTCCGCATCATGATGCAGCCCAGCGTCACGAGGACCGTCGTGCCGCAGCCGAACTCCTCGGCCCCCATCAGCGCGGCGATGGCGAGGTCGCGGCCGGTCTTCAGCTGTCCGTCCACCTGTACCCGGATACGGTCCCGCAGGCCGTTGAAGATGAGCGCCTGCTGCGTTTCCGCCAGCCCCAGTTCCCACGGCAGGCCGGTGTGCTTGATGGAGGTGAGCGGGGAGGCTCCCGTGCCGCCGTCGTGGCCCGAGATCAGCACCAGGTCGGCCTTCGCCTTCGCCACCCCCGCGGCGATGGTGCCCACGCCGACCTCGGAGACGAGCTTCACGGACACGTCGGCCCGGGGGTTGACCGATTTCAGGTCGTAGATCAGCTGCGCCAGGTCCTCGATGGAGTAGATGTCGTGGTGGGGAGGCGGCGAGATCAGCGTCACGTACGGCATGGTGTGCCGGATCCGCGCGATGTCGGGGCTCACCTTGTGGCCGGGGAGCTGCCCGCCCTCGCCGGGCTTCGCGCCTTGCGCCATCTTGATCTGCAGCTCGTCGGCGTTCACCAGGTACTCGGTGGTCACGCCGAACCGGCCGGAGGCCACCTGCTTGATCCGGGACCGCTTGCTGTCCCCGTTGGGGAGCGGGAGGTACCGTTCGGGATCCTCGCCCCCTTCCCCCGAGTTGCTCCGGCCGCCGATCCGGTTCATCGCGATGGCGATCGTCTCGTGGGTCTCCTTGCTGATCGAACCGAACGACATCGCCGCGGTGACGAAGCGCGGCAGGATCTTCTCCACCGGTTCGACCTCGGCGATGGGGACCGGGGTCCCCTTCCGGAAGCGGAAGAGGGAGCGCAGCGTCGCGTGCTCCAGCGACTGGTCGTTGATGATGGACGCGTACTCCTTGAAGATCCCGTAGTCGTCCAGGCGCGTTGCGGACTGCAGCTTGTAGATCGATTCCGGCGTCCAGAGATGCCGCTCTCCGCCGACCCGCACCTGGTAGACCCCGCCTACGTCCAGCATGTTGCGGCGCCGGTCCCAGCGGCCGTCGATCGGGAACCCGCGCCGGTGACGGGTCACGGTCTCCGCGGCGATCTCGGAAAGTTCGATCCCGCCGATGCGGGAGGCGGTGTTGGTGAAATATTTGTCGACGACGGCCTTCCCCAGCCCCACCGCCTCGAAGATCTGCGAGCCGAGGAAGCTGCGCAAGGTGGAGATTCCCATCCGGCTGAAGGTCTTGAGGAGCCCCTTCTTCACCGAGGTGACGTATTTATCCACCGCCTCCCCCTGCAGCAGCGGGGCCTCCAGCGTCTCGCTCTCGGCGAGCTCGCGGATCGTGGAGAGGACCGTGTTCGGGCAGACGGCGTTCGCGCCGTATCCAAGGAGGAGGGCGAAATGCATGACCTCGCGCGGTTCGCCGCTATCGACGACGATCGCGGCCTGCGTCCGGAGACCCCGGCGGATCAGGTGGTGGTGGAGCCCGGAGGTGGCCAGCAGCGAAGGGATCGGAGCGCGACTCGCGTTCATGTTCCGGTCGGTCAGAACGAGCAGGGTCGCCCCCCCGCGGATCGCCTTTTCGGCCTGGACGAAGAGCCTGGCCAGCGCCGTCTCGAGGGCCTGGCCGTCCCCGTCCGAGGGGAAGAGCATGTCGAGCTCGGCGGCGGAGAGATCCGGGTGGGTCGCGTTGCGAAGACGGAGCATATCCTCCGGGGTGAGGATCGGCTGGATCAGGCGGAGCATCCGGCAATGTTCCGGCGTTTCGTCCAGGAGGTTCCTCTCCCGCCCGATGAAGCCGTTCAGCGACATCACCAGCTCCTCGCGGAGCGGGTCGATCGGGGGGTTCGTCACCTGGGCGAACAGCTGCTTGAAGTAGGCGAAGAG
>Ga0209253_10003588_pt1 | contig 13631 bp, 11 predicted proteins | sample FrelakmetBRP12BR_FD_187145 | JGI IMG/M metagenome (GOLD analysis project Ga0209253, IMG submission 187145) | Freshwater lake sediment microbial communities from the University of Notre Dame, USA, for methane emissions studies - BRP12 BR (SPAdes)... | ecosystem: Environmental > Aquatic >...
GACGTGACGGGGGTGACCTCCCCCGCGGGGCAGAAGGGCGCGTGAGCGAGCCCGCCGAGCTGAGACGACAGCCGCGCGTCCTGGCGCGCGCGGAGCACTCGGTCTCCCGGGCGTCGATCTCGCCGAACGCCATCAAGGTGCTGTACCGGCTGCACCGCGCCGGCTTTCTGGCTTGCCTCGTCGGAGGGGCGGTGCGCGACCTGCTTCTGGGCCGCAAGCCCAAGGACTTCGACATCGGAACAAACGCTCGCCCGCAGCAGGTGCGCCAGCTCTTCCGCAACGCCAGGGTGATCGGACGTCGCTTCCGCCTCGTGATGGTGCGCTTCTCGGACGAGGTGGTCGAGGTCGCGACGTTTCGGCGCTCCCCCGAACCGCCCGAGATCGAGGACGGAGAGACCACCGACGTGTTGGCGCCGACGCCGGAGGCGGATGAGTTCGGTACCCCCGAGGAGGACGCCTGGCGGCGCGACTTCACGGTCAACGGGCTGTTCTACAACATCGCCGACTTCTCGGTGATCGACCACGTCGGCGGCCTCGAGGACCTGCGGGCCGGCGTCATACGTACGATCGGGGCACCGCGCCTGCGGTTCGCCGAGGACCCGGTGCGCATGATGCGAGCCGTCGAGTACGGCGCTCGCCTCGGCTTCCGCCTCGAGGACGAGCTCTCGGACGCCATCGGGGTCATGCACCCGGAGATCCGCCGTGCAGCCCCGGCCCGCATCGCCTACGAGCTCGTGGAGAGCCTGAAGGGCGGGCAGGCGCTGCCGATCTTCCGAGGCCTGGAGGGCTTCGGCCTGTTGGAGCACAGCGTGCCGGAGGCCCACCGCGCCGCGTCGGGCGGTGGCGACACCCTGCTGTGGAAGCTCCTCGGGACCGCCGACGAGCGCGTCAGGGGCGGCGAGAAGCTCTCCGAGGAAACCCTGCTTGGCTTACTCTTCCTGCCCTCCGTCCTCGACGCTCTCATGCGGGAGGGGGAGAAAGCCCCGGCCCCGGGCGAGGTGGAGCGCGATGTGCGTGACCGGGTGGACGCGGCCGCCCTGCGGCTCGCGTTGTCGAACTACCGTTCGCACCTGCTGCGCTCATCCTTCTTGCTGCTCTCACGCCTCCTTTCGCCGCCGCGCTCGGCCAAGTTCGTCCTGCGCACAGTCAAACACGAGGCGTTTCCGGTCGCCTGGCAGATCGCCCACCTCCTCGGTGCGGCGGCCCCGCGCTACCGCCCCCAGCTCGGCCCGTGGGAGCAGGCGGTTGCGCGCGTCCGGGCGGGGCTGGCGCCGGAGGTCGCGCCCGCCCGGCCCGAGGGGGAGAAACGAGGGAAGCGCCGCAGGCGCCGCCGCGGCGGGGCGCGCCGGCGCGCGGGTGCGGCGGGTGCGGCGGGGAGCGCCTCATGAAGAAGGACGTCAAGGGGCGGGCCGAGTGGCTGCGGCGGGAGATCCGCCGCCACGAGCACCTCTACTACGTGCAGACGCGCCCGGAGATCAGCGACTTCGCCTTCGACACGCTGATGGCCGAGCTGCGCGCCCTCGAGGAGGCCCACCCGGAGCTCGCCACCCCGGACTCCCCGACCCAGCGCGTGGGCGGCGCCCCGGCGGACGAGCTGCCCCAGGTGCGCCACGCGACGCCGATGCTGTCCCTCGACAACTCCTACAACGAGGGGGAGCTGGAGGAGTGGTACTCGCGCGCGACCCGGGGACTGGGCCGAAAGCCGGACGGCCTCGTGGCCGAGCTGAAGATCGACGGCGTCTCGCTCGCCCTCACCTACGAGCGGGGCGTGCTCGCCCGCGCGGTGACGCGCGGCAACGGCGAGGTGGGGGACGAGGTGACCGGGAACGCACGCACCATCCGTGCCCTGCCGCTCGCGCTTCCGGAGAAGCCGGCGCTCGTCGAGGTGCGCGGCGAGGTGTACCTGCCGCACGAGGTGTTCGCGACCCTCAACCGTGCCAGGCGCGAGGAGGGTGAGGAGCCGTTCGCCAACCCGCGCAACGCCGCGGCAGGCTCGATCCGCCTCCTCGACCCACGCGAGTGCGCACGGCGGCGCCTTGCCTTCTACGCGTACCAGATGCCGAGGCTCGTCGGGGCCGGCATCGAGCGGCACTCCGAGGCGCTGGAGCGGCTGGCCGAGTGGGGGTTCGCGGTCAACCCCGGCTGGCGCCGATGCGCCGCCCTCGAGGAGGTGCACGCCTTCATCGCCGAGTGGGGAGGAAAGCGCGCGCGCCTGGGCTTCGACATCGACGGCGCGGTGGTCAAGGTGGACTCCTTGGAGGAGCAGCGACTCCTGGGCAGCACGGCGAAGTTTCCGCGCTGGGCGGTGGCCTACAAGTACCCGCCCGAGGGTGAGCGCACGCGGGTGCGGGGGATCGTGGTGCAGGTGGGCCGCACCGGGGCGCTCACCCCTGTGGCCGAGCTGGAGCCTGTGCTGCTGGCGGGGAGCACCGTCTCGCGCGCCACGTTGCACAACGCCGACGAGGTTGCGCGCCTCGATGTGCGGGTGGGGGACACGGTGTGGGTCGCAAAGGGCGGCGACGTGATCCCGAAGGTGGTGGCCGTGGACCCGGCTGCGCGGCCTGACCGGACGAGGCGGTTCCGGATGCCCGATCGCTGCCCGGAGTGCGAGACACCAGTGGTCCGCGAGCCAGGCGAGGTCGCCGTGCGCTGCCCGAACCGGGCGTGCCCGGCGGTGCGGCGTCAACGCCTGTTCCACTTCGTCTCCCGCTCGGGCATGGACATCGAGGGGCTCGGGAGGCGCCTCATCGAGCAACTCCTCGGCGCCGGCCTGATCTCCGACGCCGCCTCCCTGTGGAACCTCGATTCGACGCGCCTGGCCGAGCTGCCGCAGTGGGGCGAAAAGTCCGCCTCCAACCTGATCGCGGAGCTCGAGGCCGCGCGCGAGAGGCCGCTCTGGCGCCTCCTCGTTGCCCTGGGGATCCGGCACGTGGGCGAGAGGGCCGCCAAGGTCTTGGCGGCGCGTTTCGGCTCGCTCGAGGCGCTCGCCCGCGCAGGCGAAAAGGCTCTCGAGCAGGTGGAGGGTATCGGGCCGACGATCGCCGCGAGCGTTGTGGCGTTCTTCGCCGATGCGGACAACGCCGGGCTGGTGCGCAGGCTGCGCCAGCGCCGCGTGGACCCGCGAGAGAAGGTTGCGGCTGAGACGCCCGGTGCCGATGCTCTTGCCGGGCAGACCTTCGTCCTCACCGGCACCCTCTCGCGCCCGCGCGAGGAGGTGGCTGCGCTCCTCGAGGGGGCCGGGGCGAAGGTGACGGACAGTGTCTCGCGGAAGACGTCGTTCGTGGTGGCCGGAGCCGAGTCCGGCTCGAAGCTCGGCAAGGCCCGCGAGCTGGGCGTGAAAGTCCTCGACGAGGCCGGTCTGAAGCGGTTGTTGAAGGAGAAAGGGGTCGCGTGGTGAGCAAGGCATGGGTTGTGCTGGTGGACGACGACGACGGCTCGCGCGGGGCCATGGCGACCGGCCTGCGGCGCGTGGGTTACGAAGTCGCCGACTTCGACGCGGGTGAGCCTGCGCTTGCGGCGCTTGAGCGGGGCGAACAGGCGGACGTGGTGATCACCGACGTGCGGATGCCCGGAATGGACGGCTACGAGGTGGTGCGCCGGGTGCGGGCTCTGCGCCCGGAGATCGCCATCCTCATGGTGACCGCTTTCGGAGACGTGGACGGCGCTGTTCAGGCGCTGCAGGGGGGCGCGGACGACTTCCTCACGAAACCGGTGGAGCTGCCGGTGCTGCGCAAGCGCGTCGAGCAGCAACTCGAGCGGAGGAACCTGACGCGGGACAAGCACGAGCTTCAGGAGAGGCTTGAGAGTTTTGTCGGTTTCGAGAACATCATCGGACGGTCGCCGGCCATGCAACAGCTGCTCGAGCGGGTGCGGGTGGTTGCGCCGGCCCCCACCACGGTGCTGGTTGTCGGTGAGTCCGGGAGCGGCAAGGAGCTCATCGCGAACGCCATTCACGAGCACTCGCCGCGCGCCGCCGGACGCTTCGTCGCTCTCAACTGTGGCGCGATCCCCGGGGAGATCCTCGAAGCCGAGCTGTTCGGGCACGAGAGGGGAGCCTTCACGGGCGCGCACCAGCGCCGCGTCGGTAAGCTCGAGGCGGCCGACGGGGGGACGTTCTTCCTCGACGAGATCTCCGAGCTCTCCGCTGACCTGCAGGTGAAGCTCCTGCGGGTGCTCGAGGAGCGCCGCATCGTCAGGGTCGGCGGGAACGACGAGATCCCGGTGGACTTCCGCCTGGTGGCGGCGACCAACCGCGACCTCGACGGCGAGGTGGCGAGCGGGCGGTTCCGTCAGGACCTGTACTACCGGCTCAAGGTGGTGACGCTTTCGCTGCCCCCGCTGCGAGCGCGCGGTGAGGACGTCCCGCTGCTGGTCGCGCACTTCATCGCGCGCTTCAACGCGCAACTCGACAGAAACGTGGTGCGGGTCGCACCCGAGCTGCTGGCTTCCCTGCGCAGCTACCCCTGGCCGGGCAACGTGCGCGAGCTGCGCAACGTCGTGGAGAACATGGTGCTGTTCTGCCGCGGCGAAGAGCTGACCCTGGCCGACTTGCCACCCGAGCACCGGGAGGGCCGTCCTGTCGAGGTCCGAGAGGCGCCCGGAGAGTGGGCGCCGCGGCCGATGGCGGAGATCGAGAGGGAAGCGATCCTGCGCACCCTCGATCTCACCGGGGGTCACCGGGCCAAGGCCGCGCAGCTCCTGGGGATCGGCCTACGAACGCTGCAGCGCAAGCTCAAGGAGTACGGGGCGGCGGCTGTGGGAGAAGAGGTCGAAGAGTAAGTACAATTGCATATAAGGGAGCGACCATGGAATTGCCGAGCAAGGTCTTGGTCTACAGCCAGATCCTGGGACTCTCCGGGACCGCAGGGACGCTGGTGGACATCCGCCCCGAGGGGTGCTTCGAGCTGCGGCTGACGAGCCAGGGCAAGCTCCATGTGGTCCTGCTGCCGATCAGCCAGACCGGAATCGTCCTCGCCGAGGCGGAGCCTGAGGTCATGCTGGAGGAGAACATCGAACGGTGAGGGGCAGGCAATAGCCACGAGGCAATAGGCACAAGGCACAGACTCGTGCCTCACCGCTCACGCCTCACGCCCGTAAGGGCATGCGGGCGGAAAAAGGCGTCGGCGAGCACGGCATCGTGGTCGAAGGCCAGCTCGACACCGGCGAGGTCGGAGAACCACCTGGCCTCGCTGGCGTCGTCCCCTCCGCGCGCCACGCCGCTCACCACCCTGCAGAGGTACACCGGTGAGACCGTGTGCCCGCGAGGGTCGCGGTCGGGGGTGGAGTAGACGCCCACCAGCTCGACCGGCTCTACCTCCAGACCGGTCTCTTCGCGGGCCTCGCGCACGCAGGCCGCTTCGCACGTCTCGCCGACCTCCACGAAGCCCCCGGGAAGCGCCCAGCGCCCCTGAAAGGGGGGGTTGGCCCTGCGGATGAGAAGCACGCCGCGGGCCGGGTCCACGATCAGCGCGTCCACCGCGATCACAGGCGTCTTCGGCATCGCCACGGTCACCCCTCCTGATCCCACATCGGCAACAACCGGCTGTGTCTGCACGCCGAGGCGAGCTTCCCGAGCAGCGACGACGTCGGCACGGTGGGAGCGCCGGCGTCCTGCCAGGTCCAGCCCTCCCTCGCCTCGGCCACCCGATGGCCGGAGAGCCTCGCCACGAAAGGAAGAACGCGGATGTCCCGGTGCGTGATGCCATGGCGGACCGTCGTGGCGGCGGAAAGCGCCCCTTCGAAGCCCGCCGCGCGGCCGAGCGCCGCGGCGACCGTCCCGGGGTCGTCGCCGTCGGAGAGCACCGCGAACGGCGGCAGCCAGAGGCCGAGAAGCACCGGGCCCTCCTCCACGCGCCGCAGCAGCACGCGCCCGTCCTCGCGCTCCAGCCAGGCCGCGACCCAGCGTTGCTGTTCCCGGGAACGCTGGGCCCGCGGGTGCGGGTAGGACTGGGTGCTGCCGGTCGCCAGGGCGGCACAGGCGGTCGCCAGGGGGCAGCTGCCGCAGCGGGGCGAGGCCGGCGTGCACACCGTGGCCCCAAGCTCCATGAGCGCCTCCCAGGCCTCCGGGGTGGGGCTCTCGGCGTGCAGGTTCCCGGCGAGCTCCCGGCCGGCGGCAAGCAGGGCGGGGCTGCCCATCGGCAGTTCGAGTGCGCCCAGTCGCGCGGCGACGCGGGCGACGTTGCCGTCCACGGGAGGCTCGCCGCCGGCAAACGCGAACGCTGCGACCGCGGCGCTCGTGTACGGACCGAAGCCCGGGAGCCTGGCCAGTTCCCGGGCGCTTTGCGGCCAGCCGCCGCGCTCGACGACGGCCCGGGCGGAGGCGTGAAGGAGCCTGGCCCGGCGGTAGTAGCCGAGACCCGAGAACGCGTGCACCGCATCGTCCTCGGCGGCAGCCGCGAGGACCTCCAGGGACGGGAAGCGCTCCATGAAGCGCCGGTACGCCTCGACCACCCGGTCCACCTGGGTCTGCTGCAGCATGACCTCGGAGACCAGGACCGCATAAGGGTCTCGGGGAAACGGTGTTCGCCAGGGCAATTCCCTGCGCGCTGCCCGAAACCACCCCAGGAGGCGCCCCGCGAGCCGCTCCGGCACTCCTGGAGTGTACCGCGCTAGAATTACCCCGTGCTTGCGAACGCGAAAGATTGCCCGATCTGCAGCGGAACCGGTTTCACCATCGAGACGCGCGAGGGGGTCGAGGTCGCGGTGCGCTGCTCCTGCCGCCACGACGGCCGCTCCGAAGCGCTTCTCGTCGCGGCCCGCATCCCGCCCAGGTACGCTCACTGCACGGTCGAGGGCTTCGAGGTCTGGAGCTCCGACGTGGGGAGCAGGAACCTCCAGTCCATGGCCAAGCGGAGGACGCGCGAGTTCGTCGACTGCTACCCGCGCCTGGAGAAGGGCCTCCTCTACATGGGCAGCGTGGGAACCGGCAAGACCCACCTGGCGGTGGCGGCGCTCAAGGAGCTGATCGCGACCAAGGGCGCGCAGGGGCTGTACGTCAACTTTCTCGAGCTGGTTCAGCAGCTCCAGATGTCGTTCGACGGCGGGGGCGCCAGCCGCGAGGAGATCCTGGGCCCCGTCACCGAGGCCGACCTCCTGGTGCTCGACGAGCTCGGTGCAGGCAGGCTCACCGAGTGGGTGCGGGACCTCCTCTACTACGTCATCAACGCGCGGTACATGGCGCGCAAGGTCACGATCTTCACGACGAACTACCTCGACTCGCCGCAACCGCCCCGCGGCGAGCCGCGTGGGGGCGAGGCCCCGGGGGGCTACCGGCCCGCCTCGCACGACGCGGCGGGCCCGGACCGGTGGCAGGAGACGCTGGCCGACCGGATCTCGGAAAGGTTGCGCTCGCGCCTGTTCGAGATGTGCGAGGTGATCGAGCTGCGCGGTGAGGACTACCGGGCTCGGGGCAGCTCGCGCGGAGAAAGGCGGTCTTGATCCTCGTCCGGGGAGCGTTCGGGCGCGGGGTCCTGGCGGCGGGTCCGGCGCTTGCGCTGGCTGCCTGTGCCGTCTCGCCGAGGGTCGCTCCGCTGCCGGCCCCGCTACCACCCGTAACCCTGACGCCCCGGCCCGCCCCGGCGGCCACGCCGGTGCCCACGCCGGCGCCCACGGAGGCCGTACCCCAGCGCGACGACACGCGTCCCCCGCTGGTGAGGGTCCTCCTGCAGGCGGCTGCCGAGCCGGTGCTGCCGGAGCCCGGGCGGCGCTACACCTGCGTTGCGGGGGAGACGGTCACGATGCTGCGCGGCCCGCTGCTGGTCAAGCTCGCGCCCGGGCGCGCCGGGATCCAGGTCGGGGCTTTCGGGAAGGAGGACAACGCCCAGGCGATGCTGGCGCGCCTGACCGCGGCCGGCATCCAGGGGCGGATCGAAGGGCGGGGAGAGGAGCTTCGGCGCGTGGTGGCGCTCTCCGCGGAGGGCGAGAGCGACGAGGCGCTCGCCGCGCGTCTCGCTCAGGTCGGTTTTTCGGATCAGAAGCGGATCGCGACCGCGTTCGGTGGCAGCCTCGTGGTGGAGGGGGAGGAGGGTGCCACGATTCGGGCAGCGACGCTGCGGCTGATTCCGCTGGATCCGGAGCCCGTCCGCGTCGGCGGCAAGGCCGTGCGCGGTGAGTTGGAGCTGCGACCCGGCAGCGCCGCGGTCGTGGTAGTCAACGTCGTCAACCTCGAGGAGTACCTGCGCGGGGTTGTGCCGGCCGAGATGGGGCCGCGCTCCTTTCCCAACCTCGATGCGCTGAAGGCGCAGGCGGTCGCGGCGCGGACGTACGCCGTCGCGCACCTCGGCGAACACGCCGCGGAGGGGTACGACCTGTGCGACTCGCAGGCCTGCCAGGTGTACGAGGGCGCCGGCGCCGAGCACCCCCTCACGGACCGCGCGGTGCGTGAGACCGCGGGTGAGATCGTGACGTTTCAGGGGCGTCCCATCGACGCCATGTACCACTCCACCTGTGCCGGGCACACCGAGGACGGGGTGGCACTCTTTCCCCAGCGGGCTCAGCCGTACCTCGCGGGGGTCCCGTGCCGTGGGGAACGCGTGCTTTCGGCAGGCACCCAAGCCGCGGCGGGGCCGTGGCTCGGCTCTCTTGAACGCCTGACTGCGGTGGGTGAGTCGTTGGCCGCGGCCTCGAGCCTGCCGCGCGACCCGCGGGCGCTGGCGATGCACCTCACCGGCACGCGCCCGGGGCCGGGGACCGCGGGCCTGGTGCGGGCGTTCGGCCTGGAAGAGACCGCGGCGACGCTTCACGTGGAGCAGGGCAGTGGAGACGAAGCCGCCCTCGAGCTGCTCCGCACCTTCAGGCTGCCGTTGCCGCCTGGCAGCCCCGGCGGTGGACGAACGTCGTGGGAGCTCGCCCTGGTGGTGCGCCTGGCCCAGCTCGCGGGCAGCGTGCAGGCGGTGCAAGGCCGCCTGGTGCCGGGTCCCCAGGGGCTGCGCCTCGTCAACGATGGCGCGGAGGCGCCACGCGACCTCACCGGCCGCGAGGGCGTGTTGGAGCGCCGTGGCGAACGGTGGCGGCGCGGCGGTGCCGTGTCGTTCGCGTCTGGCTCGCCAGCGACCCTGTGGTGCGCGGGGACGCTCTGCCCGCTGCTCGAAGTGGAGCCGCTCGAGGCCGCCGATGCCGCTTCGACGTGGACCTGGTGGGTGCGTGAGCTCACGCTGGAGGAGATCTCCCGACGTCTTGGGGTCCCGGGCGTGCGCGACGTGACCGTGCTCCGTCGGGGGGTCTCGGGACGGGCCCTGGCGGTCGCGGTAATGGCCACCAGCGGGACGAAGGAGCTCCCCGGCATGGCGTTCCGTCGCGCCCTCGACCTGCCCGACACGCTTTTCGTTGCAGTCCGTTCGAGCACGGCCTCGGGCCCCTCGGTGCGCTTCCTGGGCCGCGGCTGGGGCCACGGCGTGGGGATGTGCCAGAACGGGGCGTACGGCCTTGCCCGCGGCGGCGCGACGTACCTCGAGATCCTCAAGACCTACTACACTGACGTGGAGATTGGTCGCTGGGAAGGGGGCACACCATGAGCGGCGCCACGGGCGAGGTTCGGCAGCTCGTGCGGGAGTTCGCGCGCACCGAGCTCGCGCCCCACGCGAGGGAATGGGACGAGCGCTCCCACTTCCCGCGCGAGGTGTTCCGCAAGCTCGGGGAGTTGGGGTTCCTCGGCGTGCTGGTGCCGGAGGAGTACGGCGGCGCCGGTCTGACTTACAAGGACTACGTCGTGATCGTCGAGGAGCTCGGGGCGGTGGAGGGCGGCGTGGCGCTCTCGGTCGCCGCCCACAACTCTCTCTGTACGAACCACATCTTTGTCTACGGGAGCGAGGCGCAGAAGAAGCGATGGCTGCCGCCCCTGGCCGCCGGAGAGATCCTGGGCGCATGGGCGCTCACCGAGCCCGAAGCGGGCTCGGACGCGGGCGGCACCAAGACCTTCGCGGCGCGCGAACGGGACGGCTGGGTGCTGCGGGGAAGCAAGAACTTCACCACCCACGCTTTGGTGGGCGGAGTCGCTGTCGTGATGGCCCGCACAACCCCCGGCGCCGACCACCAGGGGATCTCGGCGTTCATCGTCCCCCTCGACGCCCCGGGAGTGGTCGTGGGCAAGAAGGAGGACAAGCTGGGCATGCGCATCTCCGACACCGCCTCGCTCATCCTCGAGGATTGCCGTCTGCCCGGGGACGCGTTGCTGGGCAGGGAGGGCGAGGGGTTCGCCCAGGCGATGGAGGTGCTGGATGGAGGCCGGATCTCGATCGCCGCCCTGGGCGTCGGGATCGCACAGGGCGCCCTCGACGCCGCGATCGCCTACGCCAAGGAGCGCCGGCAGTTCAACCGGCCCATCGCGGCGTTCCAGGCGATCAAGCTCAAGCTTGCCGACATGGCCACCGGGGTGGCCGCGGCCCGCCTGCTCACCGAGCGCGCCGCCGAGGCCAAGGACGCGGGCGAGAAGGTGACGCTGATCGCTTCCCAGGCGAAGCTCTTCGCGTCGGAAACCGCGGTGCGGGTGTGCGAGGAGGCGGTCCAGATCCACGGCGGCTACGGCTACATCAAGGACTACCCGGTGGAGAAGTTCTGGAGGGACTCCAAGCTCTGCACGATCGGCGAGGGCACCAGCGAGATCCAGCGCCTCGTCATTGCCCGTGAGCTGCTCGGAGGATAAGCTCCAAGTCATGGTCGAGGCCGCCGCACTCCTCGCCGGCGATATCCTGGGCGTCGCGAAGGCGCTGAGCGTCGTGGAGCGCGGGGGCCCGGAAGCGGAGGAGCTGCTGACGGGCCTGCGCGGGCGGGTCGGCCGCGCCCGCACCGTCGGGATCACCGGCGCGCCTGGCGTGGGGAAGAGCACGCTGGTGCAGTCGCTCGGCACGGCGCTGCTCCGGCGCGGGGAGCGCGTGGCCGTGCTCGCGGTGGACCCTTCGAGCCCTTTCTCGGGCGGCGCGCTGCTCGGCGACCGCGTACGCATGCCCGACTTCCTTGCGGCTGGAGGGTTCGTTCGCTCGATGGCGACGCGGGGCGCGCTCGGCGGCCTCGCGGTGGCGGCCTCGGACGCCCTCGATGTGCTGGACGCGGCGGGGTTCGAGTGGGTCCTGCTCGAGACCGTCGGTGTCGGCCAGGACGAGGTGGACGTCGCCGGCGAGGTCGAGACCGTCGTGGTGGTCACGGTCGCCGGCCTGGGTGACGACGTGCAGGCGGCGAAGGCCGGCGTGATGGAGATCGCCGACGTGTTCGTGGTCAACAAAACCGACAGGCCCGGCGTGGAGGCCCAGGTGGCCGCCATCGAGGGGATGCTGGCGCTGGCGCCACCTGCCGCGTGGAGGCCGCCGGTCGTCCGCACGACCGCCACCACCGGCGAGGGTGTGGAGGATCTCCTCGCTGCGGTGCTGGAGCACCAGCGCTTCCTGGACGGCGGTCAGCGGAGGCAGGAGGCGCGCCGCCGAAGGGCACGGCGGCGGGTGGAGCGCCTGCTCTCGGCGCTGATCCAGGAGCGCATGCGCACCGGGCACCGGGCGGCGCTCGCCGCTGCGCTGGCCGAGGTGGGCGAGGGCGCCGTGGACCCCTACACGGCCGCCCGCCGTCTGCTCGACGGGTTCTGCAAGGAGCGCCCTTGATCAAGGGTGTGAACCACATCGGCATCGCGGTGCGCTCGCTCCAGGAGAGTGTGCCTCTCTACCGAGCCCTGGGGCTCGAGGTCTCCGGGGGCGAGGAGGTCCCCTCGGAGATGGTGCGGGTCGCGTTCTTTTCTGCGGGAGGGACGCGAATCGAGCTGCTCGAAGCCGCGGCGCCGGAGTCGCCGATCGCGAAGTTCATCGCGACCAGGGGCGAGGGGCTGCACCACATCTGTTTGGAAGTGGACGACATCCGCGCCACGATGGCCGAGCTGGCGGGCCAGGGTTTCCAGCTGCTGTCCGAGGAGCCGAAACCGGGCGCCCACGGCACCAAGGTGTGCTTCATCCATCCCAGGTCAGCGGGGGGCGTGCTCATCGAGCTCTGCCAGGTGGGAGAATAGAGGGGCATGGAGATCGGATCGCTGGTGCTGGTGAGCTGCGCGGCGCCCCGTGAGAAGTTGTGGGGCGTCCTGCTGGGCCTGACGCCGGTCGGCGCCACGATCCGCGGCGTCCCCCTCGACGCGTTCGAGGACTGGCTGCGCCAGTACGTCACGGGGGGCCCGACGATGATCGGCGCCGTCACGATCTTCCTGCCTGCCCACCGCCTGGAGCGCATCGAGTTGGACGAGAGCTCCGGGCCGGTCGAGGGGCTTGCCGACCGTTTCCGCCGCATCGCGCGGCGGGACGCGCGCAAGGAACTGCTCGCGGAGCGCGCGCTGAGCGGCCCCGAGCCCGAGATGTGACCGCTGAAGACAGTCGAGAGTCGAGCGTTAAGACCTACAGAGCTTGTGAGGAACTTCACAAGCGGAGGCCAAAGCTCAACTCAGCAGTTTGGTTTTGAGCGGTTGAGCAGGTAGGTCACATGGGCGGCCAACGCGTGCAGGAGCGCGAGCTCCCGGCGCGTCGGTACGGTCCTGCCGAACCAGCGGCGAAACTGGTCGGTGACGCGCGCCGGGTTGTGCGGGTCGAGATACCCCGAGGACAGCAGCACTTCCTCCAGGTGCGTGATCGCCGCGCTGAACTCCTCGTGGGTGGCCGGTTGGTCCATCGGATCGGGCGGGGGAGGCAAACCGGCACCGTCCTCTGAGAACGCTGCAAGCACGATGCCCACGGCCTGGGCGAGGTTGAGCACAGGAAACGCCGGGTTGGTGGGAACCCCTAGGATGAGGTGGCACCCGCGAAGCTCCTCGCGCGAGAGTCCGCCGCGCTCCGGCCCGAACACGAGCGCCACCGCTTCCGCCCCGGCCTCACGCATCTTCGCTCTCGCCTCGGCCGGGGTGTGGATCGCGCGGGGATCGCGGTGGCGGGTGGAGGTCGTGGCGATAACGAGCTGGCAGTCCGCGACCGCCTCTGCCAGCGTCGGCGTGGACGAAATCGTCACGAGCTTTTCCGCGCCCATCGCCATGCGCACGAACTCAGGGTCGTCGTCGAGCGGGCAGGCAGGCTCGACCATGGCAAGCTCGGTGACTGAGAAGTTCGCCGCCACGCGCACCGCCGCGCCGACGTTGCCCGGGTACCGCGGCCTCACCAGCACCACCCGCATCTTCACAGCGCAATCATACGGCGAAGATGTTGCCCCGCGTGCGGGCGGCTGGTTTTGGTCTGGTCACTGCGTGACGGCTTTTGTTTTGCCAAGCGGGTGCGCGGCCTCTCGTCGCTTGCTCGCCCCCGCTCGCTGCGCTCCGAGACTCCCTCGACCGCGACCCAGCAGCGCGTCCCGTTCCGGGGGCCCTCGGTGTCCGCAAGAGGCCGCGTCACCGACACCCCGTCCCGATCCGCGCGCCGGGTCCCCGCGGCCGAGGGAGACATGGCCGCTGGCACCCGCCTGGCGGATTGAATACCCCCCACCCGCAAGGCGGTGGGATGGACCCTTACGGCCACCTTGTCGCCCTGGCGAGACGGCTCAGGCAGGTCCACGGCACACGGGGCGGTGGCGGTGAGATCCGCCCCGCGGGCGACAGGAGCCATGGCGCCGGAGCGTGCGGGCACCGAGCGGCCAGACCGGCGGGTGGAGACGCTGGCCTCGACCGAGCGCGTCATGCGAGGGAG
>Ga0209253_10003589_pt1 | contig 13629 bp, 11 predicted proteins | sample FrelakmetBRP12BR_FD_187145 | JGI IMG/M metagenome (GOLD analysis project Ga0209253, IMG submission 187145) | Freshwater lake sediment microbial communities from the University of Notre Dame, USA, for methane emissions studies - BRP12 BR (SPAdes)... | ecosystem: Environmental > Aquatic >...
ATGAAGATCGTCTTCAAGATCAAGGAGGACGACGCCCGCAACCCCGGCGTGATCGCCGACTGCACCGGCGACAACGCCGGCGACTCGGTGGGCCCCTCGGCCGACGGCTTCGAGACCTACGGCGTCACCGGCGTGGCCCTCATCGCCTTCATCGTGCTGGCCGTGCCGGCCGTGCCGGACACCGGGAACCAGGTCCGGCTGCTGGTCTGGATCTTCGCGATGCGCATCATGATGGTGATCGCCTCGGTGCTCTCCTACTTCCTGAACGGGCTGGTGGCGCGGACCCGCTACAGCTCGGTCCAGCACATGAACTTCGAGACGCCGCTCACCACGCTGGTGTGGCTCACCTCGCTCGTCTCGGTGGTCCTGACCTTCGTCGTCAGCTACCTGCTCATCCCCGGCCTCGGCAACAGCCCCGGCCACGACCTCGGCCTGTGGTGGAAGCTCTCGGTCATCATCAGCATGGGGACGCTCGCCGGCGCCATCATCCCCGAGGTGATCAAGATCTTCACCTCCATGAATTCCGGCCACGTCCTCGAGGTGGTGACCGCCTCCAAGGAGGGCGGCGCGTCCCTGAACGTCCTGGCCGGCCTCACCGCCGGCAACTTCAGCGCCTTCTGGATGGGCCTGGTGATCATCATCCTGATGGGCGTCGGCTACGGCGTCTCCACCATGGGCGTCGGCGGCATCATGGTGGCCCCCGAGGTGTTCGCCTTCGGCCTCATCGCCTTCGGCTTCCTGGGCATGGGCCCGGTGACCATCGCCGTGGACTCGTACGGCCCGGTCACGGACAACGCCCAGTCGGTGTACGAGCTCTCGCTCATCGAGAACGTCCCCAACGTGAAGGCCGAGATCAAGAAGGACTTCGGCTTCGAGCCCAACTTCGAGAAGGGGAAGGAGTACCTGGAGGAGAACGACGGCGCCGGCAACACCTTCAAGGCGACCGCCAAGCCGGTGCTCATCGGCACCGCGGTGGTGGGCGCCACCACGCTCATCTTCTCCATCGTGATGCTGCTCACCAACGGCCTCACCGACGCAGCCCAGGTCGCCAAGCTGGCGGTGCTGCACCCGCCCTTCCTCCTCGGCCTGATGATGGGCGGCGCGGTCATCTACTGGTTCAGCGGCGCCTCCACCCAGGCGGTGTCCACCGGTGCCTACCGGGCCGTCGAGTTCATCAAGCGGAACATCAAGCTGGAGGGGGTCGAGAAGGCCTCGGTGGAGGACTCGAAGAAGGTGGTGGCCATCTGCACCCAGTACGCGCAGAAGGGCATGATCAACATCTTCATCGCCGTCTTCTTCGGGACCCTGGCCTTCTCCTTCCTGAACGAGTTCTTCTTCATCGGCTACCTCATCGGCATCGCCATCTTCGGCCTCTACCAGGCCCTCTTCATGGCCAACGCCGGCGGAGCCTGGGACAACGCCAAGAAGGTGGTGGAGACGGTGCTCAAGTCCAAGGGCACGCCCCTGCACGACGCCTGCGTGGTCGGCGACACCGTCGGCGACCCGTTCAAGGACACCTCCTCGGTGGCCATGAATCCCATCATCAAGTTCACCACGCTCTTCGGGCTGCTCGCCGTGGAGCTGGCCCTGCAGCTCTCCGGTGGCGTCCGCTGGACGCTCTTCGCGGCCTTCTTCGCGGTGATGCTGGTCTTCGTGTGGCGGTCCTTCTACGCGATGCGCATCGAGGCCGTGAAGGAGGGCGCCTAGCCCTCGGGCCGGGCGCCGCCCGGAAGGATGTCCGGGCGGTCCGAGAGCCTCGCCGCGGAGAGCCTCCGGGAGCTCCTCGGCGGGGCCGCCGGCGCGCTGAAGGTCTTCCCGCTTCCCGGCGCGGTGGTCTTTCCGGGGACGCCCGCGCCGTTTCACGTCTTCGAGCCGAGGTACCGGGCCATGACCGCCGACGCCCTGTCCGGCGACGGGCTGATGGCCATCGCCACCCTGCGCTCGCCCGACCAGGCCGCGCTGGAGCGGGCGCCGGTCCATCCGGTGGCCTGCGCCGGCTTCCTCGAGGCCGACGAGCGGCTCGACGACGGGCGGTTCAACATCCTGCTGCGCGGCATCGCCCGGGTTCGGCTGCTCGAGGAGCTCCTGGGCACCGGGCGTCCCTACCGGGAGTTCCGGGTGGAGATCCTCGAGGACGTCTACCCGGCCGGGGGACCCCCGGCGCTGGCCTCCGAGGTCGAGACCCTGGAGCAGTGCGTGCTGGAGCTGGCACGCCGGCTGCCGGTCGAGAGCGGCGCCTCCGACCTCGCGGACGGGGTGGCGCGGATGAGGGTGCCGGCGCGGATGGCCGACCTCGTGGCCGCGGCGGTCGTCGGCGACGGCGGGACGCGCCTGCGGATCCTCGAGGAGCTCGACGTGCGGAGGCGGATGGAGCTGGTGGTCGGAGAGGTGGCGAGCGCGCTCCTCAAGGCCCCCCCCAGGGAGGGCGCGCCGAGCGCCTGACGCGCCCTACCGCCGCGCCGGCCGGCCGATGCCGTAGTAGGTGAAGCCGAGCGCCTGCAGCTTGTCGCGGTCCCAGATGTTGCGGCCGTCGAGGATCACCGGCTGGCGCATGATGCGCTTGAGCCGCTCGAAGTCCGGCTGGCGGAACTCGCTCCACTCGGTGACCAGCACCACCGCGTCGGCGCCCTCGGCGGCGGCGTAGGGGTCGGGGGCCAGCTCGACGCGCCCCTGGAAGAGGCGCGCCGCCACCTCCGAGGCCACCGGGTCGTGGGCCTTCACCCGCGCGCCGTTGCCGAGGAGCCCCTCGACGACGGTGATCGACGGCGCCTCGCGCATGTCGTCGGTCTTGGGCTTGAAGGCCAGTCCCCACACGGCGATGGTCGTCCCCTGCAGCGAGCCGAAGTGCTTGAGCGCCTTCTCCACCAGGGCCCGCTTCTGCCGCTCGTTCACCCGCTCCACCGAGCGCAGCAGGTCGAAGTCGAGGCCGGCGGCGCGCGCCATGGTCATGAGCGCGCGCACGTCCTTCGGGAAGCACGAGCCGCCGAAGCCCGCTCCCGGGAAGAGGAAGGGGAAGCCGATGCGCCGGTCCGACCCCAGCCCGCGGCGCACCTGGTCCACCTCGGCGCCGAGGCGCTCGCACAGCCCGGCGATGTCGTTCATGAAGGAGATGCGCGTGGCCAGCATGGCGTTGGCCGCGTACTTGGTCAGCTCGGAGGAACGCGGGTCCATGAAGAGGATGGGCTGCTCGGTGCGGACGAAAGGGGCGTAGAGCTCGGCCATCACCGCGCGGGCCCGCTCGGAGGAGACGCCGATGACGATGCGGTCCGGCCGCATGAAGTCGTCGATGGCCGCCCCTTCCTTCAGGAACTCGGGATTGGAGACCACGTCGAACGCGGCCTGGGCGACCCCGGCCACCACCTCGGCCACCCTGTCGGCGCTGCCCACCGGCACCGTGCTCTTGTTCACCACCACGGTGTAGCGCCGCAGGTGACGGCCGATCTCGGCGGCGGCCGCGAGCACGTAGGAGAGGTCGGCCTCGCCCGACTCCCCCGGGGGCGTCCCCACCGCGATGAAGGCCACCTCGGTGTCCCGCATGGCCTCGGCGGTGGAGGTGGTGAAGGAAAGCCGCCGCTCCTTCACGTTGCGCCGGACCAGCTCCTCGAGCCCGGGCTCGTAGATGGGGACGCCGCCGCCCCGGAGCAGCGCGATCTTTCCCTCGTCCAGGTCCACGCAGGTGACGTCGTGCCCCGTCTCGGCGAGGCAGGTCCCGGTCACCAGGCCCACGTATCCCGTTCCGACCACCGCGATCTTCACCTGGCCTCCTCCCTCGGGCGCAGGGCCCGGAGCGCCCGGTAGACTGCCAGGATCTGCGCCGTCCGCAACCGCTTCCGCCACCCCAGCCACCGCCCCGCCGGCGCGTGGCGCAGGAAGACCCGGTGGTCCTCCTGGAACTGGCGCTCGAAGGAGGAGCCGCTCTTGGAGGCCGCGTGCCAGCGGAAGGCGGCGAGCGTCTCCGGCAGGTAGAGGGGCGGCGCCACCCGGGCGAAGCGGAGCCAAAGGTCGTAGTCGAAGGTGTAGCGGAGCTCCGGGTCGAGAAGGCCCACCCGCTCCTGGAGCGAGCGGCGCCAGAAGACCGTCATCTGGCTCACGTAGTTCTCGACGAGCAGCCGCTCCAGGCTGTGGCGGCGGGCCCGCCGGTCCTTGTAGGCGGCGACGAGCCGGCGGATGGGGCGGTCCTCCTCGTCGACGATGTCGCAGCGGCCGTGGAGCCAGAGCGCCCCGGGCCGGTCCCGGAAGGCCTCCACGGCCCGCTGCACGGCGCCGGGGCGCAGCAGGTCGTCGCTGTTCACCCAGCCGAGGATGTCGCCGCGGGCGCGCCGCAGCGCCCGGTTCACGGCGTCGGCCTGGCCGCGGTCCGGCTCGACGACGAGCTCGAGCCGGTCCCGGTAGCGCTCCAGGACGGCCAGCGTCCCGTCGGTGCTGCCGCCGTCCTGCACCAGGTACTGGAGGTCGAAGTCGCCCCGTTGCGAGAGCACGCTCTCCACGGTGCGCTCGACGAAGGCCGCCTGGTCGAGGGACGGCGTGACGATGGAGACGAGCGGGCGCGTCACGGCGGGGGCCCGTCGCCCCGCTTGGCCTTCAGCGCCTCCATCTCCGCCCGCAAGAGCGCGCACTCCTGGGTCACGCGCCGCAACCGGGCCGCGCTCTGCGAGCCGGTCACGGTGTTGACGAGAACGTTCACCGCCAGGTACAGCACCGCCGCCCCGAAGAGCGCGTTCGACGGCACCTGGAACCCGAGCGCTCGCGACAGCCAGACGAGCAGGCCCGGGAAGAGCGCCAGAACCGCGGCCAGGGCGGTGCTCACCACCCAGACCAGGCTGTCGCGAAGCGACAGCCGCTGGGTCCGCACCAGCTGCAGCACCCAGAGGAGGAACAGGGCCAGGACGGCGACGGAGACGACCTGGAGCTCGATGGGGATCAGGCCATGGCCGATCATGCGCCGCCTCCGGGGCGTGCGGTGGCGCCGGCCGCAGGGGCCGTCGAGGCCGCTCCACCGGCCTGCCGGGCCGCCCGCCGCGTCGGCAGGAGCAGCAGCGCCAGCGAAACCTTGACGAGGTAGTAGAACGTCCGCCAGGCGTTGATGCTGCTCGCCCCGTGGAGCCGCTCGGTCATCATGACCGGCACCTCGGCGACGACGACGCCACCGCGGGCCGCGACGGCGATGGACTCGGGCTCCGGGTAGTCGGGCGGGTAGCTCCCGGCGAAGAGCAGGATGGCGGCCCGCCCGGCCGCGCGGAAGCCCGAGGTCGGGTCGGTGACCCGCGCCCCGCAGCGCAGCCGCAGCAGCCAGGACAGGTAGCGGATGCCGGCACGCCGCAGTCGCGTGGAGCGAAAGCCCTCCGCGGTCGGCACCCCGGCAAAGCGGGAGCCCACCACCAGGCCGGCGCGCCCGGCGGCGATGGGCTCGACCAGCGCCGGCAGGAACGACGCGTCGTGCTGCCCGTCGCCGTCCACCTGGACCGCCACGTCGTGGCCGTGGTCGCGCGCCCAGAGGTATCCGGCCTGGACGGCGCCGCCGATGCCCAGGTTCACCGGGTTCCGCAGCAGCGTCACGCCCAGACCGCGCGCCACCTCTGCGGTGCGGTCGGTGGAGCCGTCGTCCACCACGCAAAGGTCGAGCGCGGGCGCCGCGCGGCGCAGGCCGGCCACCACCGCCGGCAGGCTCCGCTCCTCGTTGAACGCCGGGATGATGGCCAGGATGCGCACCGAGTTCCCATTACAGCACGCCACCGCGCGTCCGCCTACGGGGTCGCTACCGGGGCGCCACGACCCGCCGCGCCGCGGCCTCCGCCCCGCGCAGGTGGACGAGCCGGGCCGGGTCGCGGGCCGACTCGACGACCGCGTCCACCGCCAGCCGCTCCGGCGCCGAGAGCTCGGGCGAGAGCGCCGCCGCGGCGGCCGCCACCGCCGGGAAGAAGCCGGCCACGAGCGCCATGGCGCCGTAGAGCCCGCGGGACAGCCCCAGCGCCGCCGCCCGGGCCTTCACCCGGCTGGCATCCGGCGCCTCGCCGGCGGGGAGGCGCAGGAGCTCGCGGAGGTCCACGAAGCCGATGAGGGGGGCGTAGAGGCCGAGCAGGGCCTGCTCGGCGACGGCGGAGAGCAGCATGTCGTCCGCGGAGGGGCGCGACACGCCCGGGCCGAAGGCGGGAAACGGCACCGCCGCGGCGAAGAGCTCCGGGTCCTCCGCCGCGCCGGGCCAGAGCCCCTCCTGGAGCGTGAAGGTGATGCGCCCGTCGCCGAAGGTGGCGACCCGGCCGCCCTCGGAGACGCCCAGGGGCTTGAAGCCCACCTTCTCGGCCGCCGCGGCGAGCCGGCCTCCGTCCACGCCCCGCACCGCCAGCCGCAGGTCCCCGAGCGGCCGGAAGGCGAGGTGCGGGTAGAGCCAGTCCACGGTCGCCAGCCCTCCCAGGAGCACCGCCGGGGCCTCGACGTCCTTGAGGAAGCCGCGGAGCGCCATGGCCTTGTAGACGTTGTCGTTCACGACGCCCTGGTAGAGCGAGAGGAGCTTCTCGCGGAACTGGGCCGGAAGCCCGGCGCCGATGGGAAGCGTCTCCAGGTGGTAGGAGGCGATGGGTGCCAGCCCGTGGGACTCGAGCACGTCGGCGAGCAGGGCGAGGTCGGCCGGCGGCAGGTCGCGCGGAGGCGTGAAGTCGGAGAGCGCGCGAAGGGCGTCGAGGAGCGGCACGGAGGGAGTCTAGGGTGCGGGGCGTTCCGGCGCCGCCATCCCGCGCTCCACCGTCATGTCCACCGTGGCCGGCCCCTCGGGCGCGCGGGTGCGCTTCTCCATCACCGCGATGAGCGACATGGGCGGAAACGGCAGCCAGGAGTCGACGAGCCGCATGATGGGCGTCAGCAGGTTCACCATCTTCATCTGGAAGAGGCTGAAGGTCCGCCTCCGCATGACCCTTCCGCTGAACCACCAGGGGAGCGACGACATCCGGTTGAAGCGGATCATCCGCCGCACCTCCAGCCCGGCCTCGGCGGCGACGCGACGCAGCTCCGCCTCGGTGTAGCGACGCTTGTGGCCGAGCACCTCGTCCAGCGAGCCGAAGTTCCAGGGCCCGCAGGGCACGAGCACCACCGCACGGCCGCCGTCGGCGAGCACGCCGCGGATGTTGCGGAGCGCGGTCACGTCGTCGTCCACGTGCTCCACGACGTTCAGGCACACGACCGTGTCGAAGCCGCCCTCCAGGCTCGGGTAGGAGGCGAGGTCGGTCACGTCGGTGTAGCGTGCGGTGAGGTAGGGCCGGTCCGCGGTGAGGTTGTCGAGGGTCTTCAGGTAGAGCGGGTTCACGTCGCTCGCCACGTAGACGTCGCGCGGCACGAGCTGGCGGGTCAGGTTGCCGGTGCCCGAGCCGATCTCCAGGAGCCTCATCCCCAGGAACGGCCGGATGACGTCCGCCATCCAGGCGTTGAAGCGCGGCGCGCGCGAGAGGCGCCCCAGCATCTCCGAGCCGTGCTCGTCGCGCCGGTACACCTGGTCGGTGAGGCTGAAGCGGACGATGGCCCAGAGCGCCTGGAAGCCGTCCCTCCAGCCGATCTTCTTCCCCTCCTGGTAGGTGCGCCCCGAGTAGCCGATGGGCACCTCGAAGATCCGGGCCTCGCGCTTGGCGAGCTTGATGGTGAGCTCGGGCTCGAGGCGGAAGTCGTTCGAGACGATGGGGATCGACTTCAGGAGCTCGGTGCGGACGGCCTTGTAGCAGGTCTCCATGTCCGTGAGGTTCAGGTTCGTCATCAGGTTGGTGAGGAAGGTCAGCAGCTTGTTCCCGAGCTGGTGGCGGAAGAGGAGCACGCGCCGCGAGTCGCCGCCGGCGAAGCGCGACCCGTAGACCGCGTCGGCCTTCTCGTCGACGAAGACCCGCACCATCCGCAGCAGATCCCTGGGGTGGTACTCGAGGTCGGCGTCGTGGATGACGGTGAGATCCGCGTCGGCCCGGGAGAGCGCCGTCTGGATGGCGGCGCCCTTGCCGCCGTTGCGGAGGTGGCGGAGGAAGACCCAGTCGGTCTTGCCGTGGCGGCCGCGCCCCAGCTCCACCGCCGGCACCGGGCCCTTCCCGCCGCGGGCCATGTGCGGCGGCGCCTCGGCGAGCTCGATGCCGCGCGACCGGGCGAAGGCGGCCAGAGCCGCCGGGGAGCCGTCGCGCGACGAGTCGTCGACCACCACCACCTGGATGCGGTCGAGGTGCGGGCTCTTCTCGAGCACCTCCAGGCGGCCCAGCGAGGTGGCCACCAGGTGCTGCTCGTTGTAGACGGGGACGAGGACCGAGAGGGAGGTCATGCCTGGCTACTCGGCCCGCGCTGCGACCCCGCCGGCCCGCTGCTCCCGCCTGGCCTGCTCCAGGTCCGACTCCATCATGATCCGCACCAGCTCCTCGAAGCTGGTGCGCGGCTTCCAGCCCAGCTGGGCGGCGGCCTTGGACGGGTCGCCGAGGAGGTAGTCCACCTCGGTGGGGCGGTAGTAGCGCGGGTCGATGTCCACGTGCTTGCGGTAGTCGAGGCCGACGTGGCCGAAGGCCCGCTCGCAGAGCTCGCGGACGCTGTGGGCCTGGCCGGTGGCGACCACGAAGTCGTCGCTGCGGGGCTGCTGGAGCATGAGCCACATGGCCTCGACGTAGTCCTTCGCGTACCCCCAGTCGCGGCGCGCGTCGAGGTTGCCGAGGTAGAGCTTCTCCTGCACGCCGAGCTGGATGCGGGCGGCGGCCCGGGTCACCTTGCGGGTGACGAAGGTCTCGCCGCGGCGCGGCGACTCGTGGTTGAAGAGGATGCCGTTGGAGACGTGGAGCCCGTAGGCCTCGCGGTAGTTCACGCCGATCCAGTAGGCGTAGACCTTGGCGACGCCGTAGGGGCTGCGGGGGTAGAAGGGGGTCTTCTCGTTCTGCGGCGGCGGCGAGGCGCCGAACATCTCCGACGACGAGGCCTGGTAGATGCGGGTGTCGGTCATGCCGAGCTCGCGCACCGCCTCGAGCAGGCGCACCGCCCCGAGGCCGGTGACCTCGCCGGTGTACTCCGGCACGTCGAAGGAGACGCGCACGTGGCTCTGGGCGCCGAGGTTGTAGATCTCGTCGGGCCGGACCTTCTTGAGGATGATGTTGAGCGACGAGGCGTCGTTGAGGTCGCCGTAGTGCAGGAAGAGGCGCGTGCCCGGCAGGTGGGGGTCCCGGTAGACGTGGTCGATGCGCTGGGTGTTGAAGGTCGAGGCGCGGCGCACGATGCCGTGAACCTGGTAGCCCTTGTCGAGGAGCAGCTCCGCCAGGTAGCTGCCGTCCTGCCCGGTGATGCCGGTGATCAGAGCCTTCTTCATGGCGTGCGGTGCTCCTCGTACCAGGCGACGGTCTCGGCGAGCCCGGCCTGGAAGGGGATGCGGGCCTTCCAGCCGAACTCCCGCTCGGCCCGCGAGGTGTCGAGCATCCGCCGCGGCTGGCCGTTGGGCTTGGTGGTGTCCCAGACGATCTCGCCCTGGAAGCGGCAGAGGCGCGCCACCAGCGGCACCAGGTCGCGGATGCGGATCTCGAAGCCCGCGCCCAGGTTCACCGGGTCCGACTTCCCGTAGCGCTCGGCGGCGGCGACGATGCCCTCGGCGGCGTCGCGGGCGTGGAGGAACTCGCGGGAGGCCGAGCCGTCCCCCCAGACGACGATGCGGTGGTCGCCCCGCTCACGGCTCTCGATGCACTTGCGGATCAAGGCCGGCACGACGTGCGAGGTCTCGAGGTCGAAGTTGTCCCCGGGGCCGTAGAGGTTCACCGGGAAGAGCACCGAGGAGTCGAAGCCGTACTGCTCCCGGTAGGCCTGCGACTGCACGAGCAGCATCTTCTTGGCGAGGCCGTAGGGGGCGTTCGTCTCCTCCGGGTAGCCGTTCCAGAGGTCCTCCTCGCGGAACGGCACCGGGCAGAACTTGGGGTAGGCGCAGATGGTGCCGAGCGCCACCAGCCTGCGCAGCCCCAGCTGGCGCCCCACCTCGATGAGCTGCACGCCCATCATCAGGTTGTCGTAGAAGAACTTGCCCGGGTTGTCGCGGTTGGCGCCGATGCCGCCGACGCGTGCGGCGAGGTGGAGCACCAGCGTGGGCCGGGCGTCGCGGTAGAGCCGGCGCACCGCCTCCATGTCCACGAGGTCGTAGTCCTTCGAGCGGGGGACGAAGATCTCGGCGGCGCCCCGGCGGCGCAGCTCGTCCACCACGTAGCCGCCCAGGAACCCCGCGCCGCCGGTGACCACGACGCGCTCCGACGGCCAGTTCACGGTGGGCATGGCTGGCCGAACCCTAGTGTCCAATCGCCCGGAGTGTCAACGCTTCCGGCCACGGCCACGGGGCGGCCGCGCCGTGGCCGTGCCGCCCTGGTCGTCGCTCCAGCCCGAGGGCGCCGCGCCTTGCGGGGATCGGACGCCGTGCCCTATCCTCGGGCGCCCATGCCGGAGCAAAGGCCGCTGGTGACGGTCGTCACCCCCTCGTACAACTACGGGCGCTACATCGGCGACTGCCTGGCGTCGGTGAGGCGACAGACCTACCCGGCCGTCGAGCACATCGTCCTCGACGCCTGCTCCACGGACGACACCGCCGAGGTCATCGGGTCGTTCCGTGGCAGCTACGACCTCCAGGCCTTCTTCGAGAAGGACCAGGGCCAGGCCGACGCCATCAACAAGGGCTTCGCTCGCGGCCGGGGCGAGATCCTCTGCTGGCTGAACGCCGACGACTTCTGGCTGCACGATCGGGTGCTGGAGGAGGCGGTGGCCGCGCTGCGGCCCGACGTGGACGTCGTCGTCGGCCGCGGGTTCTTCGTGGCCGAGGGCGGCGAGCGGCTGAAGCGGCCGCGCCGCATCCGCAGCCTGGCGACGCAGCTCCGGTACGAGGACCCGGTGCTGCAGCCGGCCACCTTCTGGCGCCGCACGGTCCATCGCCCGCTGCGAACCGACCTCCACTACGTCTTCGACTGGGTCCTGTTCCTGGAGATGTCGAGCGCCGGGGCGCGATTCGATCTCGTGCCGCACGACTGGGCGGCCTACCGGCTCCACGGGGTCAACAAGTCGGTGGCCGACCCGTCGGAACGCAAGCGGGAGATCGCCGAGGTCCTGGCCTCGACCTGCGGCGCCAGGAGCTTCCAGGCCCGCTGGGCCCGGGCCACCCACCGTGGCTACCAGCTCGCCGAGCGCGCCCGGGTGCCGCTGCTCAAGCGGGCCATCTGGTGGGCGAACGCCGGCATGTACCTGGCGACCGGCGGGCGAGTGGTCTCGTGCTAGAGGGCTCCGAGCTCCGGGTGGCCATCGACGCCCGCTTCCTCGACGGCCACCAGGGCGGGGTGCAGCAGACCGTCATCGGCCTGGCGTCGGGCCTGGCGAGGCTCGAGGGGCCGGAACGCTACCTGTTCCTGGTGTACCCGGGCGGCGCCGAGTGGTTGCGCCCGCACCTCGGCCCGGGGGCGGAGCTGCTGCCGCTCCGGAGCGGCCAGGGGCGACGGCTGGCGCTCATGGCCCATGCCCGCGCGCCGCGGCTCCTCCGGAGCGCGATGCGTGCCGCGTTCGAGCGAATGCCCATCGGCGTCCCCGATTCCGACGGGACCATCGAGGCCGCCGGAGCCCAGGTGATGCACTTCACGCAGCAGGCCGGGTTCCGCACCCCGGTCCCGAGCATCTACGTGCCGCAGGACCTGCAGCACGTGCACCTTCCGGAGATGTTCACCGCGCACGAGCGCCGGTGGCGGGAGGTCACCTACCCGGCGCTGGCGCAGCAGGCGGCCCTGGTGGTGGCGCAGTCGCAGGCGGGTCGCGACGACGTGGTGCGCCACCTCGGCGTCGCGCCGGAGCGCGTCCGGGTCATCCCCTATGCGTCGGTCCTCGAGGCCTACCCGGATCCGACCCCGCAGGAGATCGAGGGGCTGCGATCGCGGCTCGGCCTCCCAGGCCCCTTCGCGCTCTACCCGGCGCAGACCTGGAAGCACAAGAACCACCTGGGGCTGCTGGAGGCCCTGGCGCTGCTCCGGGACCGGCGCGGAACGACGGTGCCGGTGGTCTTCACCGGGCGGCGCAACGACTTCTTCCCGGTGGTGGCGCGCCGCGTCGAGGAGCTCGGGCTCGGCGCCCAGGTGCGCTTCCTCGGGTACGTGAGCCCCAAGGAGCTGAAGGCGCTCTACCGGATGGCGCGGGCGCTGGTGGTGCCGAGCCGCTTCGAGGGCTTCGGGATGCCGGTGGTCGAGGCCTTCGGCGCCGGGCTCCCGGTCGCCTGCTCCAGCGCGCCGGCCCTGCCCGAGACCGCCGGGGGGGCGGCGCTGCTCTTCGACCCGGGCGACGTGACGGCCATGGCGGCCGCCATCCAGCGCATCTGGACCGACGAGGACCTCCGGCGGGACCTCACCGCCAGGGGCAGGGAGCGGGGGCGGCAGCTCAGCTGGCTGGAGGTGGCCCGGCAGTACCGCGACCTGTACCGGACGGTCGCCGGCCGGCGATGACCTCGTCGAAGGCCGCCAGGTAGGCCCGCGCCGTCTTCCTCCAGTCGTAGACCTGCGGGAGCCGCTCGGCGGCCAGGCGGACCTGGGCCGCCGCCTCGTCACGGTGCGCCAGGATCCACTCGATCTGGTCCGCCAGGGCCAGCGGATCCGCCGGATCGAAGGTGCGCATGACCCCGCCCAGGAGCCGGTTCTGCTCCTCGAGCGGAGGGATCGAGGAGACGATGGTCGGGCAGCCGGCCCGAAGCGCCTCCAGGCTCGGAAGGCCGAACCCCTCGTAGAGCGACGGCAGGACGTAGACGGTGGCGAGGCGGAGGAGCTTCTGGAGATCGATGTCGGAGACGTATCCCAGCGCGAAGAAGTCGCGGCCGTGGACGAGGCCTCCCGCGTGCAGCGCGTCGCGCACCTGGTCGGCGTACGGGACCCGGACGCCTTCCGCGCCGGGATCGACGAGGTGGGCGGTGTTCGGGCCCACGAAGACCACGGGCAGCGACCTCCCGCGCCGCCGCAGCGCCGCCACCGCCTCGACCACGCCGAGCTGGTTCTTGTGGGGAGAGACCCACCCGCTGACGAGGAGGAACTCGGCCGGCAGCCGGCGCGCGCTGCGGAGGTCCTCGGCCTCCTCCGGGCTCGGCGCCCGGCCGCCCAGGTCGAGCCCCAGGTGCACCACCTGCGACCTCGGCGCGCACTCCGGATAGAAGCGGAGCATCTCGTCGAAGACCGCCTGGCTGGAGAAGAGGAGGCGGTCGGAGCGATGCATCCAGGCTCGCATGCTGCGCTCCTGGATGCGCCGGCTGCGCGAGCCCTCGGCGAGGAAGCGCTTGAAGTTGAAGTCCTGGGGGGTGCTGACGACCGGGACCGCCATGTCCGGCACGCCGATCCAGAAGGGATAGGTGAAGTAGAGCAGGTCGAAGCGCTGGCTGGCCCGGGCGATGAGCGAGTACGGGTCTCCGAGCCAGGCGCGCCAGGCGGCGGGGCCCAGGCGCCGAGCCAGCAGGGCTGCCGCCAGCGCCGGCATCCTGGTGAATCGAAGGCCGCCGAGCCCGCGCCCGTGGGCGACGGGATCGAGGGCGCGGCTCGCGGCCGAGCGCTCACCCAGCCACTCCACGTGGAGGTTCGGCCCGGTGAGCTCGCCGGGCCAGTCGCAGCGGTGGCCGGCGGAGTTGTACCGGCCGAGCAGGAGGGTGACGTC
>Ga0209253_10003590_pt1 | contig 13629 bp, 13 predicted proteins | sample FrelakmetBRP12BR_FD_187145 | JGI IMG/M metagenome (GOLD analysis project Ga0209253, IMG submission 187145) | Freshwater lake sediment microbial communities from the University of Notre Dame, USA, for methane emissions studies - BRP12 BR (SPAdes)... | ecosystem: Environmental > Aquatic >...
ACCCATCACGACGATTGAACTGCTGGCCGGCAAAGGCCTGGCCGCGGTGCTGCCGGCTGTGGCGGCCACCTGGTTATCCTTCGGGGTATTTGCCGTGGGTGCGCGGTTGCTCAGCGTCGGACCCGGACTGTTGGCCAAGCTCGCCGACCCGATGTGGTTGATAGCCATCTTCATCGTTGGGCCGCTGTTGGCGATCGCCTCGGTCAGTTTCGCCGTGATGATCTCGTCGCGGGTCAACGAGCCGCGCGTCGCCGAGCAACTGGCCGGACTCGTCGTCCTGCCGCTGCTCTTGCTGTTCTTCGGCCAGGTGTCCGGGCTGATCCTACTGAACTCCAGGCTGGTGTTGTGGATGGCATTGGGCCTGACAGTGCTGGACGCCGGGCTGCTGGCCTTCGCTGTGCAGCTGTTCCAGCGCGAGAGCATCCTGACGCGCTGGAAGTGAGGGGGAAGCATGCGACAGGTTCGGTCCATCGCCCTGTCTCTGATTCTATCCGTCGCCACAGCCGCCGCGGCGCAGTCCGACGGCGACCTGGTCATGGAGTTCCATCGCGATTTCGGCTACTCCGCCGGGGGTGAGATCCAGGGCGCCTTCTCACTGACCGCCGAGGGTCCGGACGACCTGGTGCGGGTCGACTACTACTTGGACGATCAACTCCTGGGTAGCGCCTCACAAGCACCGTTCAAGATCAGCTTCAACACGGGCAACTTCGCTCTGGGCCGCCACACCTTCGTCGCCGTGGGGACAGCGACAACCGGCACGGAGATCCGCTCGGCGAGCCGCACGCTCGAGTTCGTCTCGGCCGAGGCCGGTTGGCAGACGGCGGGCAAGATCGTGCTGCCGATCCTCGGCGTCGTGGTCGCCATTGCCGTGCTTGGCACAGCGGGTCCGATGCTGTTTGGGCGCAAGACCGTCTTCCGGTTGGGCGATTACGGAGCGGCCGGAGGGGCCGTGTGTGGACACTGTGGTATGCCCTTCTCACGGCACGTCCTCTCGCTCAACATGGTCCTGGGCAAGCTAGAGCGCTGCCCGCACTGTGGGAAGTGGGCGATCGTCGCCGCGGCCTCGGCCTCGGCGCTGCGCCAGGCCGAGGCACGCTGGCAAGCCGACAGCCAGCAGGGCGAACTCAAGCCGGAGAGCGAGGCCGACCGGCTGCGCGATCGGATCGATGAATCGCGGTACGAGGGATAGGCGCCCAGTCGACAACGGATAGCCCTCGGCACGGCCCCGAAAGCGTTGGCGGTCGGCCCTAAGCCCCCAGGCACCATCCCTGCCGGAATCCTGTGCGTCCGGCCCATGGCCGCCATACCCCCTCTGACTCCCCCGGCGGTCATGCCCGTCGCAACGCAACCGTGTCAACGTTGAGGTCTGGTTTCGGGGGGCATCGAGAACGTTCCCGGGTGATCCGTGCCCCAGGCGGACTGCCGTCGTCAGGCGGGGGCCAGTGACTCGGTGTGGAGAGGAGCAGGAATGCACAGGCCAAATAGAAGGACAGCGGTCCTGGTGCTCGCGTCGGCTCTCGCCGTGGCCGTTGGCGGCGCCCTGGCCTTCTGGGTCGCTCCGCTGTGGGAGCGGGCGGAGTTGGCCCGCCGGCTCGAAACGGCTGAAGAGGCGGGAGATTGGGGCCCGGCGCTCGCCGGCTGTCTGGGCCACGAAGAGCTCCTTCGCGCGCAGACCGCGCTTCTGGGTCGTTGCGATCAGGCAGCACGCCGTCTGGCGCGAGGAATGGGGAATGCCATGGAGCCGTCCGAGGCAGCGGATGCGATCCGGGCACTCGCGGCGTGGGGCAGAGGCGATACGCTCGCGGAGGCGCTTGACCGCAGCCGAGTGATGGTGCCGGCCGGTGAGTCTGTCATGGGGAGCAACGATGGCCGCGACAACGAGAGGCCGGAGCACTGGGTCTACCTTGATTCGTATGCCATCGGCCGCTTCGAGGTGAGTAACGTCCAGTACGCGCGCTATGTGGAGGCAACGGGGCAAGACGCTCCGAGGTATTGGGTAGAAGGTGAGTATCCAGGCGGCCAGGGGGATGTTGCCGTCGTTGGTGTGAAGTGGGAGCAGGCGCAGGCTTACTGTCAATGGACGGGAGGACGGCTTCCCACCGAGGCCGAGTGGGAGAAAGCCTGCCGTGGGGAATCGGCGAGCGTCTACCCGTGGGGCAACGCCTGGGATGGGACGCGGGCGAACGTCGGCCTCGGAGGCGAGCGCGTGACCGGAACCTTCCTGAGCGACCTCTACCCAACCCTGCAGGTGCCGCCCGCTGCGGGAGCCCCGGGTCTTCGTCCGGTCGGCTCCTACCCCCAGGGCGCCAGTCCGATAGGGGTGCTGGACCTCGCCGGGAACGCCGCCGAGTGGGTGGCCGATTGGTACAACTGGGATGGCTATTGGAGGATGCCGGCGATCAACCCGGTAGGTGATGGGCCCGAGTGGAACCGGAGCGTGCGCGGCAGCAGTTGGTTCTTCCGGATGGGGATGGACGATGAGGTGGCGCTGTGGAGCCGCTGCGCGGCGCGCAATTCGAGCCATGCTTCCATTGACCCTCGCGTGGGCTTCCGCTGTGCGTATCCGGATCGATGAGTCGCGGTACGAGAGCTGAGCAGCTAGCTGCTCACAACTGGCGACTGGCTATTAGCGATTGGCGGCCAGTGAGTAGCTGCTAGCCCCTAGTCGCTCCCTCCATGTAGAATCCTTCCACGCATGCCCACGCCCCCCGTCTGCTCCTACGAAGGCTCGGACTACCAGACCCGCTTCTGGGAGCAGGGCGATCGCGCCTATGAAGATCAGGTCGAAGCGATCGCCCTCCGGCGCCTATTGCCGCCGGGCGGGGCGCGGCTGCTCGAGCTCGGCGCCGGGGCGGGCCGCAACACGCCGCGCTATGCCGGATTCGAGCACGTCGTCCTCGTGGACTTCTCCCGCTCGCAGCTCGAGCAGGCGCAGCAGCGGCTGGGTGCCGGGCCGCGCTACACCTTTGTCGCCGCCGACATCTACCGGCTGCCCTTCGCGCCGGCGGCGTTCCCTGCGGCAACGATGATCCGCACGCTGCACCACATGGCCGACCCTCAGGCGGCGCTGCGCCGGGTACGCGGAAGCCTGGCCTCGGGCGGAGTCTTCGTGCTGGAGTACGCCAACAAGCGCAATCTGAAGTCGATCGCCCGCTGGCTTCTTCGACGCCAGGCATGGAACCCGTTTGATCGCACCCCGGTGGAGTTCGCCGAGCTCAACTTCGACTTCCACCCGCGGGCGATCGAAGAGTGGCTGCAGACATCCGGCTTCGCCTCCGAGCGCCGGTTGACCGTCTCGCACTTTCGGCTGCCGCTCCTCAAGCGGCTGCTGCCGCTCTCGGTCCTGGTGGCCATGGACTCCCTCATCCAATGGACCGGGGATCTCTGGCAGCTGACCCCATCGGTGTTCGTGCGCGCTCGCGCCACCGGTGCTGACCCGCCGTCGGCTCCCGGCGCCCTCTGGCGCTGCCCGGCATGCGCTGCGCTCAACCTACGCCAACACCTCGACGGGGTCGACTGCCTTGGGTGCCGGCGTACGTGGCCGCTGCGGGACGGGATCTACGATTTTCGTGACCCCGCGGCGGACGGCGGCCCTCGGCTATAATCCCGGCGTCCCGGCATGTCCGGGGATCGACTTGCCGGCGGGCAGAAGTCTGTGCCGGTGCGAGGTTACCACGAGGCCCCCATGCTCCCACCGCGTGACACCTACGCTGTCGAGATCGCCGGCCTGAAGCGCCAGTTGCCCTTGTTTGAAGTCGCTCCGGGCTTGCGCATCGCCGTGCTCAACATCCTGGGTGACACCGAGCTGGTCCAGGCCTGCGCCCGCGAGCTGGCGCAGCGCTTGAGCGGCCAGGCGTTCGACCTGATCGTGACGGCGGAGGCCAAGAGCATCCCGCTGGCGCACGCCCTGTCGGTCGAGCTCGGCCTGCCCTACCTCGTCCTGCGCAAGGCCTACAAACCGTACATGGGCGAGACGGTGCAGGCCGAGACGCTGTCGATCACCACGGGCAAGCCGCAGACGCTGTACCTCGATGAAAAGGACCGGCAGGCGGTGCGCGGCAAGCGCGTCGCCCTGGTGGACGATGTCATCAGCACCGGATCGACACTGGAAGGCATGCGCAAGGTGATGGAACTCGCCGGCGCCCACGTTGTGGTGCAGGCCGCCGTCTTCACCGAAGGTGATCCGGCCGAGTGGACGCACATCACCGCCCTGGGACATCTGCCTCTCTTCAAGTCCTGACCCGTCCGCCGATGGATTCGGAACGCTCCGTCAGCCAAGGCGAGCTGCGCCGCAGCACCGGCGAGCGCGGCACGCGCATGTGGGTGGCGGTGGCCGGCGTCGTCTACGACGTCACCGACTGCGCCCGCTGGCGGCGCGGCCTGCACGAGGGGCAGCACTTCCCGGGACAGGAGCTGACGCAGGAGTTCGCCGAAGCGCCGCATGGGGTCGAGGTCCTGTCCCACCCGTGTGTGCAGCGCATCGGACGGCTGCAAACGGAACGGGCCTCCCCGGTCTAGCACGGGAAGGCCCGGCAAGGAGCGCTCTCAGTTTCTACGGCCAGGTGTAGCGAACGGTGTAGGTGATCGTCTTCTCGCCGTTGGCCGGCACGTTGGCCCGGAACTCGATCGTGGACGAGTCCATCTTGGTGTAGTCCGCGTTGGTCTCCAGGATGCGCCACTCGCTCCAGCGGAACAGGTGCTCGACCACGCGCACCTCGGCCGCCTCATCCTTGTGATTACGCAGCGTGACCTTGAAGGTCTCCTCCAGCGTGTGATCGTTGGGCGTGCGGAAGTCGGTCTGGATGCGCTCGCCGACGATGTCGAAGGCGTCGCCGACGTACAGGCGCACCTGCTCGCCCTTGGGTGTGTGGTCGATCGTGTTCTCACCGATCAGCAGCGCCGCCTCGTCGATATCCTGCTGGTAGACCCGCACGCGTCCCTTGGGCAGATCAGCGTCCACGTCCTCGGTGTCGAACTCGACCATGACCATCACCTTTGGGTTGGAGGCGATGCCGTACGACGGGTCGGTCTGCGGGTAACCGTAGAAGCCGCAGTACCACGGGTTGGAGTAGCACTGGGCGCCGTCGTAGACGAAGAACTTGGCGGCGGCCACATCGGCGGCGGAGACGAACTCGATCTGCTTGGTCTCGTTGTCGCGGACCGTCACCGGCCGCGGCACGTCGTACAGGTGGTACTCGAAGAACTCGCGCTGCTCCACCGGAGCAGCCGTCGGGGCGGCGGCCTGCTCCAGGGCGATCTTGTCGGCGGCATAGCCCGCCTCCTGGATGCGGTTGAGATCGCCGGCCACGAGCTTGAGGTGGGCGTCGCGGAACGTGGCGCCGCTGCCGTTGCTGAGCGTGATCCACCCGTCCAGGTCGACATGCTTCTCATCGGTCGCGAGCAACAGGACGTAGTCGGCCTGCCAGGACATGCCGCCCGTCAGGTAGGTGACCTCGACGTCCTGGGAGCCGGTCTGGTTGGCCTGTACCTGCCAGATGAGTGTCGGTCGGGTGCGCAGCCCCTCGGGCAGCTCGGGGAAGGAGAAATCCTGCACGTTCTCGATCTTCACCACGATCACGCCGCCGGCGGCGTCCTGCAGGATGATGTCGCCCCGCCCGCTGAGCAGGCGGCCGCGATACTCCTTGCCGTCCTTGGTCACGACGTTGATGTCCTGGTCAAGGTACTTCTCCAGCAGTGCCTGCGCTCCCACCAGGTCGTACTCGTAGTTCTGCTCCAGCACCGACGTCCCCTTCGGGTTGGTGATCGAGCGGAAGAGCACGCTGGTCGGGTCGATCGAGGCGGCCACGTCGCTGAAGGCGATCTCGTTCAGGCCTTCGGTCAGCGTGAACTGCCGGCGGTCACGCACCAGGGCGGTGCCCTGGTTGTAGACCGTCAGCGCCACGCCCGAGGAAGAAGCCTCGGCGGTTGGGGTGGGCGTCGGGGCAACGGTCCCCAGCCCGCTGCACGCCACCGACAGGACGATCAGCGGTGCCGCCAGCAAGAGCAGCTTGCGCAGGTGGGTCGAAATCCAGGTGCTCATCAGGTCCTCCGCACAACAGGTCTACTGCAGAGACGCCCGTGCTGGACAAAGGGTTCCGCTCAGGATCTGGGTCCCTCCCCTTGACTTGATATAATCACTCCGAATTGGAGGCAGGACGATGTCGCCACCGATCTTTAGCCGCCGGAACGACGAGGGGCGCGTGCGAGAGGAAGGCCGCCTCCCGCCCGGCCAATCGCTGACGCAGAAGTTTCCCGTGCTGCACTATGGCCCGGTCCCAGGCTTCAACCCGTCGACATGGGACCTGCGAGTCTGGGGCGAGGTCGAGAGCGAAGCACGCTGGACGTGGGACGAGTTCCAGAAGCTGCCGCGGACACGCATCCAGATGGACATCCACTGCGTGACGCGCTGGAGCAAGTTCGACACGTCCTGGGAGGGCGTCTCGCTCGGGCAGCTGGTACGTGAAGGCCTGATCCGGCCGAAGCCGGGCGCACGGTTCCTGATGCAGCACTGTGAGTTCGGCTTCACGGTCAACCTGCCGCTGGAGGTGGCGCTGGCCGACAACTTCCTGCTGGCAACCCACTTCAACGGCGAGCCGCTGACGCCCGACCACGGCTTCCCGCTGCGCGGCGTGGTGGGGAACATGCCGGGCCGCAAAGACCTGATGACGCCGTACCTTTGGAAGGGCGGCAAGTGGGTTCGTGGACTGGAGTTCATGACCCGCGATCGGCTCGGCTTCTGGGAGCAGGCCGGCTACCACAACGAGGCCGATGTCTGGAAGGAACAGCGCACGACCGGCGGCTGGTAACCGACGCTTGTGGAGTGCCGTCATCGCCGCCTGCCCGGTGGGCAGGCGGCTGCGCGTCTGGAGCGCGTACGGCCTATAATCCATTCGAAGATCGGTGGCCGACGATTCCTGCCCGAGCCGGGGACGAACACGGGGAGGACGCCTGACAGCATTCCGGCCTGGCCGTTTGACCCCGCAAAGGTCGACCACGAAGACGCGTGGAGTCAGCGACGAGCCCCGTGGAGCCCAGCGTCCACGAGCATCCTCCTTCATCTCGCTGATGCTGGCCCGGCGAGCAGGATTTGTGATCCGCTCATCTTGGCCGTCGGCCCAACCCGGGGTGCATTGAGCGTTGCCCGCTTCCGCCGGGCAGCCTAGCTCGAGGCCGGCATGGACGAAACCGACGCCCTGGCGCTCGAACGCCAACGCATGGTCGACCACCAACTGCGCAGGCGGGATATCACGGACCGGCAGGTGCTGGCGGCCATGGGACGGGTTCCCCGTCACCGGTTCGTCCGGCCGATCGACCTGCCGCTGGCCTACGCCGACGCCCCATTGCCCATCGGCCAACGCCAGACCATCTCGCAGCCCTACATCGTCGCCCTTATGACCCAGCTGCTGGAGTCCCGGCCGGGCGACACCGTGTTGGAGATCGGCACCGGGTCCGGCTACCAGGCGGCCGTCCTGGCACGATTGGTGAGGCGGGTGATCTCGATCGAGCGCATCCCCGAATTGGCGGAGCAAGCGCGGCGGACCCTGCTTGAGATCGGGGTCACGAACGTCGAGGTGGTGGACGGCGACGGCACGCGCGGCCACCCGGACGAAGCACCCTACGCCGGGATCCTGGTCACGGCCGGCGCGCCGCGCGTCCCCGACCCGCTCCGCGCGCAACTGGCCGAAGGGGGCCGGTTGGTTCTCCCGGTCGGATCGCGCGATGGGCAGATGCTCGAGCGCTGGACGCGCCGCGGCGATGACCTGCACCGCGAGCGGATCACGCCGGTGGCCTTCGTGCCGCTGATCGGCGATCAGGGCTGGAGCGAGGAAACGGCCGCCGGCGAAGGCTGGTGCTTCGGGATGTGACTGCCCGGCCGGGCGAACCGAGGTCCGATGTGAAAACGAAACGCGCCGCTCGTTGGAGCGGCGCGCGGGCTTCTGAGACGGCGGGCGGCTTCAGCGCCCGAGATGCATCGGCATGACGACGTGCAGGAAATCGTCGCGGCCGACGGGCTTGATCACCCCCGGCGACGAGGTGCTGTTGGTCTCCAGCGCCACGTTGGGGGTGTCGATCACGTTGAGCACGTCGACCAGGAAGCGCACATTGAATGCGATGTCGATCGCCGTGCCATCGACGGTCGCATCGACCACGGTCTCGTTCGATCCGGTTTCCGCCGCCGTAGCGGTGATCTCGACCTTTCCGGGCTCGAGCTGCGTGCCGGGGGTGATATGCAGTCGCGCCGAGTGGGCCGCCTCGCGGGCGAAGATGTCGGCCGCCTTGCATGCCTTGAGCAGAGAGTTCGTCGACAGGACACTGCGCGTGGCGTAGCTGGTCGGGATGATGCTGCGGTAGTCGGGGAAGGTCCCGTCGATCAGCTGCGACACGAGCTCGACGTTCTTCGACCGGAAGATGACCTGGCCGCGATTGGGCGGCAGCGTCATCGTCACCGTCTCCTCGCCGTCGGAGAGTATGCGGCCGAGTTCGGCCAGCGCCCGGGCGGGGATGATAGCCCGGGTGGAGCCGGAGACCTTCTCCGCCAGCTGGGACGTACGCACCGACAGGCGGAATCCGTCGGCGGCGGCCAGCGTCATCGTGTTACCACTGACCTCGATCAGCACGCCGGTCAGCACCGGGCGGGCGTCGTCGGTCGAGGCGGCCAGCACGACCTGGCTGATCATCTGCCGCAGGTCCTCGACGTTGAGCGTCAGCCCGGCGTCGGCTTCGACCGTGGGGAAGGGGGGAAACTCCTGGGCGTCGATGCACTTGATGTCGTTGTTGAACGCGGCGCAACGGACGTTGAGCGTCAGCGTGCGAACAGCCAACTCCATGCTGACCGTGTCATTGGGCAGTGTGTTGACCAGATCGACAAACGTGCGCGCCGGGGCAGTGATGGCGCCATCGTCGTCGACCTTGGCGCCGATCCAGCATGAGATCCCCAGCTCGAGATTGGTGGCCGAAAGCCGCAGGCGGCCGTGGTCGGTGGCCAGCAGGACGTTGCCCAGCACCGGCAGCGTGCTGCGGGTCGCCACCGCCCGAGCCACAAGGCTGAGGCCGCGCGCCAGGTTTTCTTGCAGGCATGAGACTTTCATCGGGGACGACCTCGGTGAGAGTCGATAGTCGAAGTATACAACGGATGGTGCGGGCAAGGCCCACAGGTCAAGCGCATGCAGGAAGCGTGCCACCCACCCGCCAGGGTCATCGGCGAGGAGCCCTCTGGGCTACACTAGGAGCATGGACGCCTCGCGTTCCGAAACCGATGACCTGCGCCGCATGGTCGTGCAGCTCTCCCGGCTGGTTGAGATCAGCGTCACACTCAACTCCACCCTCGACCGGGAGACACTGCTGCGCTTCATCGCCATATCCGCCGGGGACGTTCTGGATGCCGAGACGGCATTGATCCTGCTGGTTGACCCAAACACGCGCAGGCTGCAGCCCGTGGCCTCAGCCGGGGTCCACTCGCGCCTGGAGGCGGGCAGTACGGTGCCGCAGGAAGGATCGATCGCCGGCACGGTGTTCCGCGAGCGACGGCCGCTGATCCTCAACCGGGTCGACGCAACCGCAGCTCCGCCCGTGCGAACGCCGGAGCTGCCGCGTCAGGACGCACATTCGCTGCTGGCCGTCCCGGTCTTCAGCCGTGAGGATGCCATCGGCGTGCTGGAGGTGGTCAACAAGCGCGGCGGGCCGTTCGATGAGGCCGACTCCCGCACGCTATCGATCATCGCCTCGCTGGCAGGGGTGGCGATTTACAACGCCCGCCTGCTGCAGGACCTGCAGCAGGCGAATCTGGAGCTCGGCCGGCTCGACAAGCTCAAGAGCGACTTCATCGCCGTCGCCTCGCACGAGCTGCGCACGCCGCTGGGCGTGATCCTGGGATACGCCGCCATCCTGCGCGAAGAGGCTGGCGGGGAGAGCTCCGAGCATGCCGGGGCCGTGCTCAACTCAGCGCAGCGGCTGCGGGCGCTCATTGAGGACATGACCCATCTGCACCTGATGGGCATGGCGCCGGAAAGCCTGCTGCTCGAGACGATCGACCTGCGGCACGTCCTCAGGCAAGCGTGCGCCTCTGTCGCCGAGGTGCTCACGGCAAGCGAAGCCCACCTCGAGCTGAGGCTTCCGGAGGAAGCCGTGCCGGCAGCGGTCGACGTCCAGCGCCTCGAGCTGGCGCTGTCCAACCTGCTGAACAACGCCATCCGCTTCAGTGGACCCCAGGCGCGCGTGGAGGCCGAACTGCTGCGTCACGGGCACGAGGCCTGGCTGCAGGTCCGTGATCAAGGCGTCGGGCTGGCGGCCGACGAACTGGAGCGCGTGTTTGACCCCTTCTACCAGGTGGAAGACCACATGACGCGCCGGCATGAGGGGCTTGGGCTGGGGCTGTCGATCGTGCGCGGCATCGCCGAGGCGCATCACGGACGCGCCTGGGCCGAATCCGCCGGCTCCGGCAGGGGTACGACGATTACGGTGGCGATCCCCCTCGAGTGACCAACCGCCTTTGCTCCGGGACGCGCAGGATCGCCGCCGTCCCCGCCAGGAAGGCCAGCATCGTCAGCCCGTACAGGCACAGGTAACCGGCCGAAGGACTCCCCAGGAGCCGGTTGACCGGATCGATCAGCGCGCCGCCCAGCAGTCGGGCGACGCCGCTTCCCCCCGCCGTGGCGATGTTGGCGATTCCCAAATAGCGCGCCGCCTCGGCTTGTGGAACCAGATCGGTCACCAGGGCCCAGTTGGCGCTCAGGAACATGCCAACACCCAGGCCGATCAGCGCCCCGGCAGCCGTGATCAGCCCGGGCGTGCGCACGACGAGCACCATGGCTGTCCCGGCGGCGGCGATCAAGCCGGCGGCCGCCACCAGCGGCTTGCGCCCAACCCGGTCGGCGAGCCAGCCGGACGGCAGCGTCACCACCAGGAGCACCAGGCCGATAACGGTCGACATGTTGCCGACGAAGCGCTGCGCCTCGGCCTCGGCCATGTGAACGACGTCGATCATGTAGAACAGAAGGAAGGTATTCAGCGCGATGAAGCCGGCCCAGAACAGGAAGCGGTTGGCGAACCACCAGGCGAAGGCCGGATGCGCCCTCCAGTCGACGGCGAAGCTGCGTGCGAGGACACGCGTTACTGGCTGCGGCGCTGCCGGCCGGCCGCCCGGGCGCTCGCGCGCGGCCGCCAGCGTCAGCAGCAATACCACGGCGAACAAACCGGCGGCCACACTGACGGCGCCCACCACGCTGCCGCCGGCCACGAGCCGGCCGGACACCTGGCGCCCGACGACGAAAGCCAGGATGTCGAACGCCGCCTTTAGCCCGGAGGCCGCGCCGCGCTGACCGGCCGGGACCTGATCCGGGATCAACGCCTGCCACGGACCCTGCACGGTATTCGAGGCCAATTGAATCAACAGCACCCCGACGACGACCACGGCGAAGGTGGGCGCCAGGGCGATGGCGTACAGGCAGGCTGCCACCAGGAAAGTCCCGGCGACGAAGTACGGGGCCCGGCGCCCCCATGGACTGCGCGTGCGATCCGACCAGGCGCCGACGATCGGCTGCCACAGCACGGCGACGATCAACCCGGCGAAGGTTGTGAATCCAAGGGCTGTGTTCTTTTGCTCGGGGATCAACTGCAATACCTTGTGGCCCAACACCGCCGGCTCGAGCGTGTTCGAGACCACACCCAGCGCCAGTGAGAAGAGGGTCACGGCCGCCAGACGATACCAGGGCAGGCGAGGAAGTGATGTTTCCTGCATCGGATCCTCCGGGGGCGGCGTTGAAGGAATCGGCACCCGAGGCGGGGTCCCGTTTCGGAGTCTAGGCTGGACAACGATTCCGGCTAGATCGTCAGGCTCTGGCCGGGCTTGAGCACGTGCGGGACGGTTTTGGTTTCCGCCTTAACCCGCGCCGCCCAGGCGTCTGCATCCTGCGCGATCAGGCCCCAGGTGTTGTAGTGGATCGGAACAACGTGCGCCGGGTGGATCAGCTTGACGGCCCGCAAGGCATCATCCGGGCCCATGGTGAAGTTGTCGCCGATCGGCAGGGCAGCGACCTCGACGCCCTCATCGCCGATGAGGGCCATGTCTCCGAACAACCCGGTGTCGCACGCCAGGTAGATGCGCTTGCCCTCCGGCAGGGTGAGCAGGAAACCGGCCGGGTTCCCGCCATACGATCCGTCCGGCAGGGCCGAGCCGTGCATCGCCGGCGTCAGCTTGAGGTAGCCGAAGGGGTGCTCATGACCGCCGCCCAGGTGCTGGGCATGTGTCTGGACGCCCTGCTTGGAGAACCAGCCGGCAATCTCGGCGTTGCTGATGATGGTGGCCTTCGTGCGCCGGGCAATGGCCAGCGCGTCGCCGACGTGATCCCCGTGTCCATGCGAGACCAGAATGAAATCCGCCGGGATGGTATCGGGTTTGGCGGATGCCAGAGGGTTATCCGCCAGGAACGGATCGACCAGCACGTGTTTGCCTGCGACATTGAGAGCGAACGCGGCGTGGCCGAGCCAGGTCAACGTGGTGGCCATGGAAGCCTCCGGAGGTTACGGTGGTCCAAGTATAGGGCAGGGCGTGCTGACTTCCGAAGTCGCTCAGTGACTTCGGAAGTCGGGTTCAGGGACTTTGGCCGTCGGCGGAGTCTTCGCGCAGGATGTCGGCCGCACCCATACCGGGGGAGCGGGGGCGGGACTGCTGCGTGGTGCGCCAGGCGTCCAGCCGGCTAGAGAGCTGCCGGCTGAGCTCGATCCAGTCGGGGACGATGAACAGGAAGCCCGTCCGGTCCGGACTGAGCATCAGGCGATGGAAGAACAGGCGCAGGAGGACGGGGCGGATAGGAAGCGCATACAGATCGACGGCAAGGGCGGTCTTGCCGGCAAAGGGCGCCAGCAAGCGCCGTTCGCCGGAGCGCAGGACGGCGCGGGGGAACGCCTTGGCGATGTCTATCGGTCGAGTAGATTCGATTCGCCGGAACGAGATCGCCAGCCGGACAATCGGCGTGCTCAGGCGCAGGTGGTCGCGCATCGGCTGAACGTAGGCGGCACGCGGGGCGAAGGTAGTAAACAGGGCGAAGCCCAGCGAGACAAGGCCGCCGGCCATCAACCAGCGATCGGCCGGAGGCACGGGCCAGTCGACCCACTGCAGGCTAACCGGGTACCACAGCCCGAGAAGCAGGATGGCCAGGGCGAAGGCCGCCCGGCGATAGGGTAGCAGGACCCGCACGTAGAGGAGCAGGGGGAAGCGATCGCCGGCGTCCACGCTATCCCTGGCCCGCGGGTGCCACCGGCAGTGTGAACCAGAAGGTGCTGCCCTTGCCCAGTTCGCTGGTCACGCCCATCTCGCCTGCCTGCAACTCCACCAGCCTGCGGGTGACGTTCAGGCCGAGACCCCATCCCTGCTGCTCGCGCACCGCCGGGTTCTCCGATCGGAAGAACTGCGTGAACAGGCGGGCCAGGTCCTCCGGGCTCATGCCGAGGCCGCTGTCCGCCACGGACACGCGTACTCTGTCGGCCTGGGCACGGGCCGACACCCGGATTCGTCCGGCCTCCGGCGTGTACTTGCAGGCGTTGCTGAGCAGGTTAGTGATGATCTGGACTAGGCGGGTAGGGTCGGCCAGGACGGCCGGGAGGTCGGTCGGGAAATCGAGCGCCAGCGTG
>Ga0209253_10003591_pt1 | contig 13627 bp, 12 predicted proteins | sample FrelakmetBRP12BR_FD_187145 | JGI IMG/M metagenome (GOLD analysis project Ga0209253, IMG submission 187145) | Freshwater lake sediment microbial communities from the University of Notre Dame, USA, for methane emissions studies - BRP12 BR (SPAdes)... | ecosystem: Environmental > Aquatic >...
TTGATAAAATAATACGTACCAAGATTTTCTACCTCCTGTCGTTTAAAAGACAGTATATCACATTATTGCCGGCGATATTGCGTCAATCTATTTCTTTATGAATTGAATCTTGTATGGATAAGTATAGGATTCGCAGTTACTTTATATCAGACTTCTAATATATAATTATAGATATTAGCCATGAAAAAGGTCATTATTGCAGAAGATATTCAGGCTATCCTTGAAAAAGAAGACTGTTTTCTGAACAGGTCGGATGTGAGAATATACACCGCAGCCACCAATGAGCAAGCGCTTGCCCTGCACAGGGCCGAAAGAGCGAATCTCATTATAGCGCAGCTGGACACACCAGTAATGAGCGGCGAAGTTCTCTCTTCCATCATACGAGACGATGATGAATTATGCAAAGCCTCCCTTATTATTGTATGCTCTGACACTGAGTCTGATCTTAAGCGATGTTTACAGTGCAGAGCGAATGCTTTTATCACAAGTCCAGTAAACAATGCGATCCTTTTGCAGGAAGTACATCAACTTCTCCATATTGGTAATAGAAAGTCATGCAGGGTTCCCGTGAGCATCAAAATTCATGGAAGATCATCAGAAATACCTTTTACAGGATATGCAGAAAATCTAAGTGTATCAGGCATGCTGTTACATTCAGATACCCTTCTGTATGAAGGAGATGCTATAACGTGTGCTTTCTACCTTCCCGATTCCACACATATAACCACGAATGCTGAGGTTATCAGAATTCTTGAAAGAGAAACTGAACATGATACAAACGGTTATGGCATTAAATTCATCGATCTCAGCACTGACTTAAGTTCAGCCATAGAGGGATTTGTTAAAAAAGAACAACGATACATATAATCAATTCGATTAGCTGAATTGCACCTTATCTCTTGTGGATTATTGTTATAATAATCTCACACCTACAAGAACACTATGGGCAAGGTTATAACAATAGTTAATCAAAAAGGCGGGGTCGGGAAGACAACTACCGCTGTTAATCTTGCCGCTTCTCTTGCACTCGCTGAAAAGGATATCCTGGTAATCGATACTGATCCACAGGGGAATTCTACATCCGGACTCGGCATATCAAGGGACAGCCTGGAAAAAAGTCTCTATGATGTTTATACAGGAAGATGTGATATCAAAGATGCCCTTAAAATGACGGTTATGGAACACCTCGAGATATTACCCTCAACTATAGATCTCCTGGGTGTTGAGATTGAACTGGTGACGAAAGAAGGCCGGGAACATATACTTTCGACCGCTGTCAATTCAATCAGGGACAGATTTAGATATATCCTTATCGACTGCCCCCCTTCTCTGGGATTGCTTACACTCAATGCCCTTGTTGCTGCTGACTCTGTGATAGTCCCTGTTCAGTGTGAATACTACGCCCTTGAAGGTCTCGGACTGTTAACAAGTACATTACGCCGTATAAGGGGTTCCTATAATCCCGGCCTTGATATTGAAGGTATAGTTCTCACTATGTTTGACCCAAGAAATAATCTGGCTCTGGAGGTTGCAAATGAAGTCAGAAAACATTTTGGGGATAAGGTGTACGATACTGTAATTCCGAGAAATGTTACACTTGGAGAAGCGCCAAGTTATGGAAAGCCTGCTATATTGTATGATATCCGCTCAAAAGGAGCGCAGAGTTATTTATCCCTTGCAAAGGAGATATTGAATGAAAACGGCATTGGGCAAAGGACTTGAGGCCTTAATACCTGAAAAGGGAGATGAGATTATCTACCTCGATATTGAACGCATCTTCCCGGGAGAGCAGCAGCCGAGAAAGATATTCAGGGATGATTCCCTCAAGGAACTTGCAGCATCGATAAAGGAAAAAGGAGTGCTGCAGCCTGTAATCGTCTCCCGTGTCGGGGACGGGTCATTCAGGCTTGTTACCGGTGAACGGAGGTGGAGGGCTACTGCACTCGCAGGGTTGAAAAAGATACCAGCGCTTGTAAAGAATGTTGCTTCCAGGGATTCACTCGAAATTGCCCTCATAGAAAATATCCAGCGGGAGGATCTTAATCCCATAGAGGCTGCCGAGGCTTTCAACAAGTTGATTACTGAGTTTAACCTCACACAGGAAGATCTTTCCAATAGGGTCGGCAAGGAAAGGGCCACTATTGCGAATTACCTCAGGCTCTTAAAGCTGCCTGAAGAAGTCAAATCCTTTCTCTATAACGGCTCTTTAAGCATTGGTCATGCAAAGGCTATACTTGCAATAGAAGGAAAAGGCAACCAGATAGATACAGCAAGAAAGATCATCAAAAAGGGGCTCAGCGTCAGGGAGGCTGAATTATTATCCAAAAAGACATCTTTATCTCCGAAGGCGAAGACAGACAGAGATCCTCAGGTTTCTTCTTTGGAGGAAAAGTTGATCAGGGGTCTTGGCACAAAGGTAAGGATTATAAATAAAGGTAAAAAAGGCAAGATAGAAATAGAATATTATTCACTTGAAGAGCTTGACAGGCTTTTGGATATTCTGCTCGGTTAGATAGTTCAGACATTGTTCGGAAATTTATTTAACCCGAAAAATTCATTTGATATCCGGCATAAATGCAGAAAAACCTTTACAACTCGCGATTTGGCACTTATTGAGATATAGTAGGCATGCATCAATATGTAAAGATTTTTTAGTAATCACATGTCTTACAAAGGTGGCGACGTAAAGCTTTTTCTGCACATATGCCTGTCTTCTTAATTTGAATAAGTAAATTTTTCAGGTATATTGCAGATCAAAGGAGGAATTGAATGGACGAAACAGCGAACATATATGATGTTGTCATAATCGGTGGAGGGCCGGCCGGACTCACTGCAGGACAGTATGCATCAAGGGCAAAATTAAAAACTGTCATACTCGATAAATCAGCTACTGCCGGAGCACTTGCTTATTCAAGCAGGATAGAGAACTACCCGGGGCTTACACATCCTCTTCCAGGCAAAGAACTGCTCGATATTATGAGAAACCAGGCAACAGAGTTTGGCGCTGAATATATAGAAACTCAGGTTGTAGGTGTGAACCTGTCGGATGAAATAAAAGAAGCAATCACCATGGACAGGGCATACAGCGGAAAGACCATGATCATAGCAACAGGTTCTATGGGGAGGAAGCCGGGTATTAAGGGTGAAGGAGAATATCTCGGCAGGGGGGTCAGCTATTGTGCTATATGTGACGCAGCTTTTTACAGAGGCCTGCCTGTTTGTGTAATCGGAAATTCAGAAGAGGCTGTAAAAGAAGCAGGCGTTCTGACAAGATTCGCAAGCACCGTATATCTCATATCCCCTACTGCAAAGCTGCACGTGGAAGATCATCCTGCATTACAGGAACCGAACCTTAAAGTGCTTTCAGGCTATACAGTCACTTCTATCGAAGGGAGTGATCTGGTTGAAAAGATAAAGATGCTCGATACCGATAAGAAGGAGACGGAATTATCCATAACAGGGGTTTTTGTATATCTCCACGGAAATAAACCTGTAATAGATTTTCTTTATGGCGCTATCCAAACAGGAGAAGATGGCGGCATCCCTGTAAATAATTTAATGGAAACTTCTGTGCCAGGGGTTTTTGCTGCAGGTGATGTAACATGCACTGAGGTTCGACAGGTTGTTGTAGCAGCATCAAACGGCTGCCTGGCAGCTCTCTCGGCTGATAAATATCTCTACAAGAGAAAGAGATTAAAGATGGACTGGGCTAAATAGACTATTTTTTCTTGCCTGTAAGGGTGACAAGTTCTGCAGCATTCTTTGGCGCATAACCAGAGGCATCGTTATTGAAATAGAAAAATACATCTTTTTTATTTTTCAGACTGGCTTTAATAAATTTTGCATCTTCCTTCAAGGATTCAGTGCTGTAAGATGTTGCGTAGTTCCCCTCTTTTCCATGTCTTCTTATATAAATAAAATCAGCTGTCAGAGGCAGATTGTTGAGGTAATCAGGATGATCTGCTATGCACAATGCAGCATTTTCTTTTTCGAGGAGGGCAAACATCTTTTTATTTATCCAGGTATTATTCCTGAATTCAAAGGCGTTTTTTACGTTGTACGGTTTCAATTCCTCAAGAAATTCCCTGAAACGTTCCATATCAAAATTAAAATTAGGTGGAAACTGCCAGAGAATGACCCCCAATTTTTCCTTCAATACCGATGCCCTTGAAAAGAAGGCTTCGAGCGGCTCTGAGCAGTCCTTAAGCTTTTTGACGTGTGTGACAAATCTGCTCCCTTTCAGCGAAAATACGAAATTATCAGGTGTTAGTAGATACCATTTTGCAAAGGTCTCTCTTTCGGGTAGCCGGTAGAATGTTACATTCAGTTCAACAGACGAAAAGTATCTGCTATAGTATTCAAGCCAGTGGTTTCTCGAGAGGTCTTCCGGATAAAAAGCTCCCTTCCAATGATCGTAGAGAAAACCGCTGCAGCCTATTCTTAAATCAGACATTACAAAATATTATATCATAATAAGGACTTATAGAGTATATTTGTCCCATTTTTATTTTATTTCAACCCAAAAAATGCATATTTAGATAAAACCACAGAGTTCACAGAGGCATTTTAAACTTTAAAAAGACTTTTAATTTCAAGCAATTCTCTGTGTCCTCGTGTTATATTTTTTGAAAACAATTAAAACTCAAACTTGCATAAAATAGTGCACAGAGGAAATTATAAAAACTGATAGTTTCTCTTTTATTATCAACATGATTCTCCGAGTTCTCTGTGGTTAATTACATGCCATGGAGAGGTCGGTAACGGTAGAATTTTGAGCTTATCTGATGACCTTAAGGACTCCTTCAAGCTGTGCGATCTTCTGGGTCAGGCCTGACAGCTGGCTTCTATCTTTTACCTCAAGAATGAATGTGATGTGGGACTTTTTATCTTCTGTTGAATTTACTGTTGCATTGCTTATATTTATATTCACTGATGATATGAGGGCACTGAGGCTTGCAAGTATCCCTGGTTTATCAACTGCTTCTATCAATAACCGTACCGGCGATGTCGCATCCCCCTCTGATTTCCATTCAACATCCACAAGCCTTGCATTATCAAGGGCGAGTCTGTCGAGGTTCGGACAGGCCTTTCGATGTATGGTAACACCCCTTCCTCTTGTTACAAAGCCTATCAATGTATCGCCGGGAATGGGGAAACAGCATTTTGCAGTGTGATAAAGAACGTTATCTACTCCTTTTATAGTTATACCCTTATGGTCTTTTTGAGGTTTAATAATCCTGGTAACAGGGGGCTCTTCTACTGGTTTTTCAGGTAATAACTTATTGGCAATCTGATGGGCTGATACTTTCCCGCGACCAATAAAGGCATAAAGGTCTTCAAGGGACGGGATACTGAAGAATTTCAAAACCTGCTGCATTTCTTCTGATTTCAGGACAGATTGGCTCAGGTCATGCCTTCTCAATTCTCCTTCAAGGAGTTTCAGTCCGAGCTCTATGCTCTGTTTTTGTTCTTCTGTCTTTATCCACTGTTTGATCCTGCTTTTTGCACGCTGAGTAACCACAAACTTAAGCCAATCCCTTTTCGGCCCCTGTGTTGGTGAGGTTATTATCTCGACTGTGTCCCCATTTCTCAGGACAAATTTAAGCGGCACTATCCTTCCATTTATCTTTGCACCTACACACCTGTTACCTACCTGGGAATGTATGCTGTATGCAAAATCAACAGGAGTTGACCCGACAGGCATCTCTTTTATCTCTCCTGTGGGGGTAAAGGCATAAATGACTTCAGGAACAACCTCTCCCTTAACAGCTTCAACAAAGTCCTTTGCATCACTCAGTTCTCTCTGAGCCTGTATCAACTCTCTCAGCCACGAGATGTATCTGTCACTCTTCTCATCGACTCTGCCTTTTTCCTTGTATCTCCAGTGGGATGCTATCCCATGCTCTGCAATCATACTCATTTCGGTTGTCCTGATCTGGAACTCAACCCTTTCGCCTTTAGGACCGATAATCGTTGTATGCAGGGATTGATACATATTTGATTTTGGAACACCAATATAATCCTTAAACCTTCCAGGCACAGGTGCCCAGAGGGAATGTATAAGGCCGAGAATTGCATAACAGTTAGCCTTTGTGTCTGTAATTATTCTGAGACCAAGGACATCATGTACCTGCTCAAAGGGAATCTCCTGTTTCTGCATCTTCTGATAAATACCGTAGTAATGTTTTATCCTCCATGATACTTTACCGGTGATCCCTTCTTCTTTGAGTTTGCTGTTTACGATGGCTGTAACCTCTTTTAGATATGCCTCCTGCTCCTCTTTTCTTTTTGCAACCTTTCTGACGAGTTCGTTATATAGGTCCGGCATGAGGACCTTGAAGCTCATGTCTTCGAGTTCCGCCCGTAACCATCCGATACCGAGCCTGTTTGCTATTGGTGCATAAATCTCGAGAGTTTCCGACGCAATCCTCTGCTGTTTATTTTCAGGAAGGTTTTGCAGCGTATGCATATTATGAAGCCTGTCTGCAAATTTAATGAGTATAACCCTGAGGTCCTCTGCCATCGCAAGGAGCATTTTCCTGAAGTTCTCTGCCTGTGCCTCTTCCTTTGTCATGAATTCCATTTTTGAGAGCTTTGTCAGTCCTTCGACAAGGAAGGCGATCTCTTTACCAAAATGGTCTTTTATATCCTTTACAGTTGTTTCAGTATCTTCAATTGTGTCGTGGAGAAGCCCTGCGGCAATGGTTGCAACATCCATCTTCATATCAGCTAGGATTGATGCAACTGACAAAGGATGTTCAATATAAGGCGCACCTCCTGTTCGTTTCTGACTGCCATGGGCTTCATTCGAAAAGAGATGGGCTTTCTTCAGGAGTTCAATGTCTGCATCGGGATTATAGGAAAGGACTTTCTTAATAATAAGATCAATATCTACAATTTCATTTTCCATAGTCTATTATACAATCAGTAGGCAATAGATAGTATGTTGTAGATAGTAGGTAGTATGTAGGGAAAAGCAAACCATAAAAAGTAAAAAGTAGACTGTAGACTGTAGGTAGTAGACAGGGGATAACAATATTCTTTTTCGCAATATGCTATCTACAGTCTACAGTCTACTTTTTATGACTGGCTTGGTCTCAGCGCCTTTACGTTTAACTGGATGGATCTGACCCCTTCCCATTCATTCACTGTTGGGGTGAACACAGCATCAACTCTATTTGTGACCGCGAGGTTTTCAAAAAAGGAAGCCATGTTGAATCCTATCGCATCAATAGACTGATTGTTTTGTTTAAGCTTCATCTTCAGATGACTATCTTTGACTATCTTGGGATAAAGGATCTCAAGCCCTTTTGATCCGAGGAGGGGCTCAGGATTGCCGAACCCGAAGGGTTCAAGCATTGCAAACTCTTTTGTGAGGTTAAAGCTTATATCAGAAAAGTCGATATCTGCGTCTATCTCGAGCGCAGGGACAAAGTCCTTCTCACTAAGGGTTTTATCCGCAATACTGTTTATACGATCCTCAAAGCAGGAGATGCCCTGAGAATCCAGTTCCAGTCCTGCAGCCTGTTTATGTCCGCCAAAGCCTTTGAGCAATTCTTTGCAATCCGAGAGAGCCCTGTAAAGATCAAAGGAGGGAATGCTTCTTGCGGAACCCCGGGCAATATTACCCTCTATTGATAAAACAAATGCCGGGCGATAAAATTCCTCGGCAATCCTTGAGGCTACGATGCCAACAACACCTTTATGCCATCCTTCTGAGGCCAGCACGATTACAGACCGTATACCCTGGCTCCTTAGTTTACAGAGGGCCTCCTGATAAACCTTTTCCTCTATCTGCTGCCTCTCTGAGTTGAGTTTATTCAGGGATATCGCTATGTCATTTGCCTCATCTTCAAGATCGGTAAGTAGCAGCTTTATGACATTAGTAGCGTCAGAAATTCTTCCTGCTGCATTGATTCTCGGGATTATGCTGAAGAGCAGCAGGCCAGTTCTGAGGTCTTTTCCGATAATTCCTGCTGCGTTTTTCAGCGCCTCTATTCCGGGCCTACCCCCATTTTTTAACAGCTTCAGGCCTTCTTTTACAATGAGCCTGTTTTCTCCTGTCAGCGGCACAACATCAGCCATTGTGCCAAGTGCTGCGAGGTCTAACAAATCGTGAAACGTGAATTGTGAATCAAGAACCATGGCTAATGCCTGAGCAACTTTAAAGGCAATGCCGGCTCCTGATAAATCCGTAAGGCGTGAAGCGTTAGGTGTGAGCTTAGGATTAATAATTACAAATGCATCTGGAAGCAAGAAATCATGAGATGGCTTTTCTTCTAACTTCTCACTCCTTACGCCTGACGGTGTTTTTCTGATTGGTTCATGGTGATCGGTTATAATGACATCAATGCCGGATTTCCTGCAGAGGGCTGCTGCCTCAAACGAGGTTATGCCGCAATCAACAGTTATTATCAGATTGGCACCCAGTTGTTCTGCATTCTTTACCGATGGCGGGTTAAAACCATAGCCATGCTCCATTCTGTTCGGAATAAAGTAACAGCAGTCTATTCCGAGCATCTTTAGTGCCTTGAGCATTATCGCGGTTGATGAAAGTCCGTCAGCATCATAATCGCCGTGAACAAATACCCTCTCTCCCCGCTTTGATGCTGCGATTATTCTGTCAACGGCTGTTTTCATGCCTTGCATATCAAATGGGTCAGACAGTTGTGAGATGTCAGGGTTAAGGAAGGAACTTATTTCATCGGACGATTTAAATCCTCTATTGATCAGTATTTGTGCCAGGACAGAGGAAACAGATGCGGTTCTTGATACATATTGGATATATTCCGGATTAGTCCTGTTAACGAGCCAGCGCTGATGCATCTAACGGCCGTTAAACATAAAAGGTAAAGCGTGAATAGTTAAGGGTGATGAAATATGCCGGATCTTGGTTTGTTTACACTTCACGATTTACGCTTCACACTTTATGTTACTTCTTTGCAAAGGGTCTTTTCCCGCCCCAAATAAGCACTATCGGGCTTGCAACAAAAATGGAAGAAAATGTTCCGATAACAACACCCATTATCATGGCGAGAGAAAAGTCGTGCAATACTTCACCGCCAAAGAAAAAGAGCGCTATTGATGTGAGCAGAACCGTTGTCGAGGTGATTATCGTCCTTGATAACACCTCATTAATGCTGGTGTTCATGACTGCCTCGACACTTTCCTTTTGTTTCAGTTTCAGGTTTTCTCTTATTCTGTCAAATACAACCACGGTATCGGTAAGTGAGTAACCTGCAATCGTGAGAAGGGCTGTGACGAGGATCAGATTAATCTCCCGCCCCATGATAAAGAATAGGCCGAGGACAGCCAGAACATCATGAAATGTCGCAATAGTCGCACCAACACCAAACTTGAACTGAAACCTGAATGCAACATAAATGAGTATTCCGATAACAGCAACAGCAACTGCCCGCGCTGCATCCGCCCTTAGTCTGCCACCGACCTTTGGCCCGATTTCAGTTATTGAGTCAACAACATATTTATTGTCGGGAACTTTCTGGCTGAGTACGCTGGTTATTGTCTCTGAAACCTGGCCGAGTTTATGGTCGATTTTCTTAACCCTTATCAGTATCTTGTTTTCTGACGGCAGATCCTGTAGGTCAAAGTCCTTTAATCCCCCGGCTTCAAGGGCAAGACGGATGTCATGGAGTGCAACAGGCTTCTCAAACTTGAACTGAATGGCAGTTCCTCCTGCAAAATCAATCCCGAGGTTTGCATGTCCTGTAGCAATCTGTATTACCGCAATAATACCGATAACAGAGAGAATACCTGAAACAACAAAGGCTATATTTCTCTTGCCGAGAAAGTTAATATTTGTATTTTTAATAAGCTCGATCATTTATCGTTCATTCTCCTATATGCTCAAGTTCTTTAATTCACGTTTTGTGTTGATTATATCAAAGATCGACTTTGTACCGATAAGGGCAGTAAACAGGTTTATAGAAACACCGAGGCTCAATGTTACGGCAAATCCCTTAATCGGTCCTGTGCCGAACTGGAATAAAACTGCTGCTGTTATTAGTGTTGTAACGTGAGAGTCAAAGATTGTCCAGAAGGCCTTGTCATACCCTGAATCAACTGCTGCCCGCGGTGTTTTGCCGGCCCTCAGTTCATCACGCATCCTCTCGAACATCAGGACGTTCGAGTCAACAGCCATACCAATGGCAAGGATAATCCCTGCTATGCCGGGCATAGTTAGTGTTGCATTCAGGGATGCCATTGCTCCGAGGAGCAATATTATGTTTAAAAGCAGTGCAAAATCAGCTATTATGCCTGAAAATCTGTAGTAGAAAATCATGAAGATAACAACAGCTATAGTGCCTATAATGCCGGCCCTCTTGCCGGCCTCTATAGAGTCCCTTCCGAGAGAAGGACCAACTGTCACATTCTGGAGCATTTTCATGGGTGCAGGAAGTGCGCCGGCCTTTAATACGATACTGAGGTCTTTCGCCTCTTCCATTGTAAAGTTTCCGGTTATCTGTGCATTTCCCCCTGCTATCCTCTCCTGTATTACAGGGGCCGAATAAACAGTATTATCGAGGATTATTGCAAGCCTTTTCTTGACGTTCGCCGCGGTTACCTCTTCAAAAAGGTTTGCCCCTGCAGTATTAAACGATAAGGAGACATATGGTTCACTGAACCTTGTGTCAATACTTACCTTTGCATCGCTGAGAAGGTCCCCGGTAAGGGCGGCCTGTTTTTTAAGGAGGATCGGCAGTTTTCTCACAGCGCCTGTCTCCCTGTTAACCTTTTTTTCGAAGAGTATCTCGGTGTCTTCAGGAATTTTTCCGGCGAACTGGCTTAAAAGGAGCTCTTCTTCACCGGGCGCTATTGTTTGGGGGATCTCGGAAGCCACTTTAACATCATCAGCAACAAGTTTAAATTCCAGTTGAGCAGTCTTCCCTATGAGGTCAATAGCGCGTTTTGGGTCTTTGACACCGGGAAGCTGGACGACAATCTCATTTTCACCCTGCCTGTGAATCGTCGGCTCTGAAACCCCGAACTGATCAATCCGGTTGCGGATAGTTTCAAGCGCCTGATCAGCAGATGTATCTTTTATCCTGCCGGCTTCTTTGTCAGAGATTTTGTATACAAGTCTGGTGCCTGTTTCAACTGTAGCAAGTGTTGGATAGTTATCCTCAACAACCTTTATTATATCGGTAGTTGATGGGGTTATCGTAATAGTAAGACCACTGACAGTAACATTGGCTGTTAGGTTTTTCTTTGCAAAAAGTTCCCTTAACCTTGATGCATACCTGTCAGTTGTTATCTCAACAGCCTTATCACCTTCAACCTCAAATACAAGATGCAAGCCCCCCTGAAGGTCAAGCCCGAGGACAATACCCTTATTCGGCATATTCGTCTTCCACCATTCCGGCATGTATTTAAATACAGGCGTATTTGGGAGGAAAAAGATAATCGCAAGAATTAAAGTCAGACCAATAAGGATTAATTTCCAGAGAATCTTTTTCTTCATTAAGCTCTCTCCTCCATCTTATTCTTCATCCGAAGATGCCCGCAGCGCTGCTACATAAGGCTTTCCAAGCTTTACCTTTACATTTTCACCGACCTTCAGGGTTACAGTATTACTGCCTACAGCTTCAATAACACCATAAATACCGCCTGATGTGATAATCTTATCTCCCTTTTTAAGGTTATCTATCATGTTTTTATGGTCTTTGGCCTTTTTCTGCTGCGGCCTTATAAGCAGGAAATAGAAGATAACGAATATAAGGATAAGGGGAAGAAGACTCCCCAGCAAACCCCCTACGCCACCCTGACCTGCGCCACCCTGAGGAGTTGGCCCCATTGCATAAGCTATATCTATAAAATTTATAAGCATAGTTCACCTCCAAAAATTTAGCTAATAATATACCCTTTTTTGAGTATTTTTATCAACCTGGCTCAAGGTCTGGTAGTGCCTAATTTGAAAAGAAAAATGATATACTAAAAAATAGACGAGGTTTTTTGTTTTCCTAAACTACAAACCGTAGCTTTTTCAAATGCATTGATCAACCTATGCCACAATGCAAGAACATCTAAAGAGAGTACAATCATTTTTGATCTAACTAAAACAGAATTTATTACCCCTTTTGGTTTAGTACTTTTAACTGGCACGATTGCAGAATGTTTGGCTCTAAATAAAAAGGCAAGGTATAAAAGTCCAGATAAATCTTCAACACGGAAATTTTTATCAGGTATAGGTTTTAATAAATTTTTTAAACTTTCTACTAATGGGGGGCATGAGATAGCAAGCCCAAATGTTCAACTTAGAAGATTAAAGCATATTGATTATTTTTTAACAGATCAAATATTGGAAATTTTTGGGTATTCAGTCCGCATGACTGATGGGGTGGTAGGATCTCTGAAACTTGCATTAAATTAATTGATGACTAATACTTTCGATCATAGTGAATCGCAAAGAGGATGTCATGTCTGTGCACAATCATATCCTGCCTCAAAAAAGATAAGATTATGTATAGCAGACTTTGGTATAGGGATTTTAGCATCTCTAAGAAAAGTGCCTAAATATAATAATTTAAGGAATGATTATGAGGCAATTAAGCTGGCTGTAAAAGAAGGAATTACGAGTCGTATTGGAATAGACGCTGGCTATGGACTTTCCCATATTCAGAGATTTATAAAAGTTAATCAAGGAAAGATGTATATACTATCTGGAAAGGGTAAAATTCTTTGGGATTATACTGGGATTAAATATAAAGAGAAGAAACAGACGATGCATAATGTTTTTCAAGGAGCTATAATTGACTTAGAGATAAATGCTGGAAGGGAAGGATTATATTTTTTACAATCAGATGAAGGTCAAATATTTTAGAGGTGAACTATGAAAATTGATATAAAAGGTATAAGCAAAAAAAGAACTGTAACGAGAGATGAAGGAGAGAGAATCCAGAGGATCTTAAGGAAGTCATGGAACAAAGAACAGCATTTTATTGTTGATTTTGACAATGTGCTTGTCGCCTCAGTCTCTTTTCTTGATGAGGCTTTTGGAAAGCTTGCCTTACAATATACAAAGGAAGATTTACAAAAGAAACTTAAATTTGAGAACATGGTTGAGTATGATCGAGCTTTATTAAATGATATATTATATTCAAGACTTCGTCAACGAGAACTTGGAGAAGATGGCCCATCTTTGCATAAGGTTGTGCAGAAAAAAAGCAAAACAGTATCAAGGAACCCTTAGAGAACATTCCCAAGTTAAATTTGCAAAAATAAACTATTTCATTGTTTGAATATAGTCTATTTCCCTTCATCGAATTGACTCACATTAAATGTTACCGAAGTAAGGAGCAAGAAGGTATCGTTGACTCATAATGCATGTTACCGAAAAAAACATGCATAGAAAGGGACTGCATTATGAGCTCAAAATCAAAAAAGGAATATCTCGATGCAATATATCGCAGATACAGAAGTGCCTCACGAAAGAAGAAAACGATTATTCCAGATGAATTCTGCGCTGTCTGCGGATATCATCGAAAACATGCCATCCGGCTGCTAAAGAAGTTTGCTGTTCCCTTTGCTTGGATTCGTCTGTGACAACGGCGGAGAGTTCCTCAATTATTACCTTCTGAGGAGAGGAGATGCACTTTGCCGTAGTTTA
>Ga0209253_10003592_pt1 | contig 13625 bp, 10 predicted proteins | sample FrelakmetBRP12BR_FD_187145 | JGI IMG/M metagenome (GOLD analysis project Ga0209253, IMG submission 187145) | Freshwater lake sediment microbial communities from the University of Notre Dame, USA, for methane emissions studies - BRP12 BR (SPAdes)... | ecosystem: Environmental > Aquatic >...
TCGTGGCTTTTTCGCCTTCTATATTGCCTGAAGCCTTGATGACATCGCCGAGTATGCTTGACACTTTGAATACGGGATTGAGGGCTGAAGTAGGATCTTGAAATATCATGGTCAAGTTCTTTCTTCTCACATCGTTCAACTTTTTCTTGTCGAGGGAGAGCATCTTATTACCTCTGAAAAGTATCTCGCCACCCTCTACCACGGCGTTGGTTGCTAAAATTCTCAAGATAGATTTCATGGTGGTAGTCTTACCGCAGCCAGATTCTCCGATGATTCCAACTTTCTCTCCTTCGTTGACGCTGAAGTCCACGCCGTTTAGGACTTTCAATTTGCCCATGAATGTCTTGAAGCCTACCGAGAGGTCTTTGACATCCAAGAGAGTGCCCGTTTATCTTGCCTCCTCTACAAATATGTCGCGGATCCCGTCTCCTAGTAGGTTGAAGCCTAGAATTATGATGGAGATTGCAATAGCTGGAAAAATGCTTATCCACCACGCATCGGGCATGTAATTTCCGCCGTTGGCAACCATTGTGCCAAGATCTGGAGTCGGAGGTTGAGCACCCAATCCTACGTAGCTAAGGGCCGAGCCTAGAAGTATGACCCAGCCGACGTCTAAGGTTATCTTTGTCAGGATCGGACCGAGGCAGTTAGGCAGGATTTCGCCGAATATTATGCGGAGAGGGCTGACTCCCATTACCTCTGATGCTTGAACGAAATATTCATTCCTCAGACCTGATGCGGCGTTATATGTCAACCGGGTGTACCATGGCCACCACATGAGTGAAACTGCCATCATGGCATTGAACAGACTGGGAGTCAATACGGCAGCTATTGATAATGCCAACACGAGTGGAGGAACTGCAATGAAGACGTCGGATATTCTCATGATCACTGTGTCGATCCAGGTTCCTCTGTAGTATCCTGCTATCAATCCCGAGATCACCCCCGGAGGTACGACCAGTGCCAACACTACTGCAGCCATCATGAGAGAATATTGAAAACCAAAGATGGTTCTGGATAGAACGTCTCGTCCAATTTCGTCCGTCCCAAACAGATAGCTCAGGTTTGGAGGTTCAAACTTGTCTTTGAAGTTTGTGACTAGACCAGCATGTTTAGGATAGGGAGTCACGTACGGAGCCGCCAAGGCGAGAAACACCGAGACCAACGCGATAACCAGACCTACTTTTGACAGGGAACTGCGGGAGAATCTGTACCATTTTCTTTTCACGTCGTACTTGACGACAATTTTCCTTACGATTTCAGGTATTCGCATTTATTCACCCCGCTCCATCAATCTGATTCTGGGATCCAGGTACGCGACGATGATGTCCACTACTACATTGGCTACGGCATAGATGACTCCCAACACCAACACCAGTGCGACTATTCCGTTAAGGTCCTTGTTCAGCATAAGTGTAATTCCAAGCTTGGAGAATCCTGGCCAATTGAACACCATCTCTACCAGAAATGCATTAGCCATCAGCGCCGCTATGTCCAACCCCATGACGGTGACGGCTGGAATCAGGGAAGGCTTGAGCAAGTATTTGAACATCACCTGTCTTTCAGGCAGACCCTGAGATGTGGCCATCGATATGTAGTCCTTATCCTTGTTCTCCACCATTCCAGACCGTATTATCCTTGCATCCTGCAGCATACCTCCCAGGCATAATGCCATGGCTGGAAGCACCATGTGCCACAAAACATTCCCGAACACGTCAATTCTGCCAGCGATCAAGGAATCTAAGGTAACCATTCCAGTCACAACGGAAGGTCGTTCAAGTCCTTGAGAAAGCATGCCAGAAGTTGGGAATAATTTGAGGTTCCACGTGAACAAGAGTTGAAACAGGATAGCCATGACAAAAACAGGAATCGATATTCCAACGTAAGAAAACACCCTCACGATATTGTCAGGCCACTTATAGGAATACCTGCCGGCTATCACGCCTAGTATGAGAGCCCCCGCTACTTCAAACACAGCGGCCAGAAAAATCAGCTCGAGAGATGTGGGAAGGTATTCGAGAACGTCCGCCGTAATGCTGCGCCTCGTCACCAACGAATAGCCCAAGTCCCCATGGAGCAGATCATTTACCCAATAGAAATACTGTTCATAGAGCGGTCTGTCGAATCTCAATTGCTTTCTGATCTGTTCCACAACCTCTTCAGACGCCCTTGGTCCAGCTGCCATTCGCGCAGGATCTCCAGGCAGCACCCTTGCCAAAGAGAAAACCAGTATTGACAGGCCAATCAAAGAGAAAACGATGTACCCTGTTCTCTTAAGCACGTATATGGAGAGCCTCATAATTTGAGAGCCTCGTTTGGACTACCAGTAAGACATGAACATTAAAAAGCTTTTCATTTTCAACTATGGCAATGCTGGGAACATGCTTGAACAGAAGTATGTCCAAGCAATCCAAGCGGACTACTCTCGCAAGCTTTAGCGATTGAGACAATATTGATGCGTGTTCATGTTGGCGACATACATTTTTCGTGCAAATATCAGGTGACAGTTGAACACATGGTTGTGTGTCCAGTCAGTCTGATGACCCAAACAAGTATTTGCATTTCATAATATGATAGATATTAAAAAAAAGGAGAGTGGAAGTTTAGTGAGGAAGAACTTGCCAGTCTTTGTAGACTCTGTCGTAGCCCATTATGCCTATTGTTGCTGCTGGCGTTTCTACTGCAGGTATCTTAACATAGTCTTGAATTGCCATCGTGGTGGCATAATCGTATATGAAAAGACTTGGGCATATACTCATTATGTCCCTCTGGATTGCTGCGTACTTTGCATATCTCTGTGTTGTGTTTGTGGTTTGAAGAGCATCTTCAATTGCGGCATCAAGTGTTGCGTTGTAAAGCTTCTCGTTCGTCTCCCATGACAATGGTCCTGAGTGGTATCTTGATTCCAGCAATGATCCTGCCTCGGGGAAGTGTGGGGCAACTAGTATGTTGTACACGTGTGCGCTGAGGTTTGCATTGGTCATTTCCTCAACGGTCTTCGTCCACGGCGTCTTGACTACGTTGACCTTGAGCCCTAGTGCTTGGGCGTTCTCGGCGAACAGCAGAGCATCTCTTTCTCTTTCAGGTACCTCCTGAATCCAGTGGAATTCAATTGCATAGTTGTCTGGGTTGTTGACTATGTCAGGATAGTACTTGGATTGATTGAGTTCCTGTTGAGCCAGGGTGACGTTATAGTAGTATATCTGCGTATTAACGTAACCGGGCAGGGCTGCGGGGACACTTGAGGTTGCAAGCGTGTATCTCGAGTAAATCTCTGTCATCATCGTCGGATAGTCGTAACAATACGCCAAAGCCTTTCTGACATGTATGTCATCCAGCGGTGGTTTCTGGCAGTTCAGCATGTAATAGTATTCACTCGGGTCTGCCCATGAGACCTTCGCAATGTGCGGATCTGTATCCAACGAATCTAGAGTTTCTGCTGGAAGCCACGTATCTGTCACTTCGAGTTCCCTGTTCAGCATCATTGTCTTTTCAGTCGCAGGGTTGCCACTTGTCCACGTCTGTATGACTGTTGTCGGTGCGTTGGCGTTGACTGGGGCCCAGTAATTTGTGAATAAGGCGAACTTGAAGAATTGTTGCATCGCGCGGTCAACTATCTTGTATGCTCCAGAGCCTGCGTCGTTCAGTGCCATCCACTCCAGACCTAGGTCGCCATAGTTGGTTCCGTCCATGGTGTAGTTTTGCACTGCAGCGTAATTGATGTGAGCTAAGACTTCTGCCTTGTCAACGATGTAGAGCCTCATGAGAATCATTATGAACGGACCGAAAGTCTTGTTGAGGGTCATAGTAAACTGGTACGGAGCTGGCTCAGCAAAACTTGCAACGTACGGTGCGTATAGGTAGCTGAAACCTTGACCGATTGTCAGCAGTCTTTGCAGACTGAACTTCACATCTTCGGCTGTTAAGGTTCGCCCACTGTGGAATTTTATCCCCGACCTTATGTTGAAAGTGTAGGTTAGACCGTCTTGCGATACCGTCCAGTTTTGCGCAACCCAAGGCTTGGGTTCTGCCAAAGGAACTGGGAACACTAAGGCGTCGTACAGGTTGCATAGAGCAGTGGAACTGCATTCATCGGTGCCAATGGCTGGATCAACGTAACATGGCCAAGCATAGCCTACTCTCAGCAGTCTTTCAGCCGCTGGGGAGGGCGACGGTGAGGGCGAAGGCGTCGGAGATGGAGATGGCGAAGGCGTCGGAGATGGAGATGGACCTGGACTGGGGCTTGGACCAGGGGCAAAATAGCCGCCGTAGTACAGCCCACCTGCAATTGCTGCCACAATCACGATTATTGCTATTATAGCTATGTACATTCTTGAAATAGCGGATTTGCTTGAGAAAGTTTTCATATTCATTTCTCCTTGAAGATATTGTAGCCATGATACAAGTTATATGTTTTTCCATACAAACAAAATCCTAGGCACCAGTCCCATCACTGAGATTGCGTGTGCATGACCATCCTTCGCTGATTGTCTATCTATACATCTGGGGGAGCTTCAAATCCAAAGAGCTTTGAGTGCACCAAGCCTACCTTTCGGTACAGGTCAGCCATCATTTCCGCGTATTTCCAAGAAGTCACCACGGCATCCAATACCGGCACCTTGAGCTTGCTCGTCAACTCCTTCATGAAACCAGACTCCATGGTACATCCCAAGACTATGACTTCGGCGCCGTCCTCGTCGATGGCCTTTTTTGCCGCTGCCAGAATCGCTTTTTTGAGCTTCTCAGGCTCAGAACCCATCCTCGGAACCGTGAATTCTATCGGCCTGAAAGATGCAAGCTTCCTTTCGAGTCCATAAATGTATACGTTGCTCTCCATCCTCGGAATCCATTTTCTTCGGCCCACGATAATCGAAAACTTGTGCCCCAGAGTCGCAGCAACGTGCATCGTGGCCTCTGCTGGAACAATCACAGGAATCGAAACAAGCTCTCTGGCTTCTCTGATCCCTGGGTCATAGAAACAGCCGATTACGACAGCGTCATACTTCTCCTTCCCGGCCCATCTGACCCAATCCAGAGTCTCGCCGAGGTTCAAATGCTCATAGAAATGGTACTCCAGATGAACTGGGCCTTTCTCAAGATGAACCACTTTGGGTTTTACATCCGGTCTCTTTATTTCATTTATCGTGTGGAGCATGTGTTTGTCCCAGTCACCTGTGCCAACGGGGTTTATGTACAGTATTTTGAGCAAGTCCATTCCCTCATTTTCAATTATCAATGCCGAGCTAGTACTTAAGACTTGAGAATTGCGTACGAACTACAAGGGCAACCGAATCCCAATTCCAGTCTGGTTGGCCCTCTCAAAAATCAGTTTCGCGGTAGCTATATCCTCTATTGCGAGACCAAGGTTCATCGACATTATACGCTCATTCCTGTTTTGACGACCGCTTTTCTGACCTGCCACGATGTCTCCAAGCTCCGCATAAACTTTGGGCAGCTGACTGAAGTACCCCTGCCGCTTGTAATACCATAATTGTTGAATGTCGTCCACGCAGAATTTGTCCATTGAGAACGCGGCTTCGGGTTTCCAGTAAGAATCAAAATCCAACGGACACGCAAGTCCTCCATCTTTGAACCATGTTCTCTCAATAACCGGGTGCGGCTGTCTAAGGATGGGTCCCGCCGAAACGACTATGTCTGAACCCTCAACGGCTTTCTTGGGCGAACTTTCAGCAGATATCTTGATGCTATGTTTAATTGCCTCTTCTTTCACGTATTTCTTCAGGTTCTCATCAATTATGTCGTAGGCCTTCACTTTCTCAATAGTCTTGCGCACCGTGAGCAACGCTTCGAGGTTGCTTCTGCCCTGAACACCACATCCAAGTATGCCCAACACTTTCGAGTCTTCTCTGGCCAAGTATTTTGCCGCGACTGCTGTGACTGCTCCTGTACGTTTTGCGGTTATCCAGGTGCAGTCCATGACGCTGATCGGAAAACCCGTCTCTGGATCATTCAGAATGAGAAGACCAGAAATGTATGGCAAGTCGCGCTTTGTGTTTTCTGGATAACCACTCACCCATTTGATTCCAGCAGCCTGCATTTCAGGCAGATAGGCGGGCATTGCATGAATAAACGCGTTTTCTTTCGGGTGGATTCCTGGTTTAGGAGGCATTTCAGTTCTTCCCGCCGCCTTTTCGCGAAAAGCATTTTCGACAACTTTGATGACTTCAATGATGGAAATCTCCAGTTTTTCGATGTCGCCTCGGCTCAAGTAAAGCACAGTGCTTGAACGGCTCATTGTCTTCACGATCATGGAAAGACTACCAAGAGATAAAAGTCTGTCTCCCTGTTCTTGGCTTCTCGATATTTCTCATAGATAAAAAGGAATTCCAAGTCCACGCTAATATTTCGACCCTCGATTGCCCAGGAGCTTGATCACGGTGATAACTTCAAAAGAGAGATGCTGCGGATCCAGAACGCACTTTGGGAGAGGTGTTTTGTTTCGACGTGATTTTGCGGTGAGATTGTGTCAAAAAAAGAAATGGAGGCGCAATGCCTTATTGCTCGACACCCATCTCCTTTATGATTCCCAACAACTCTGGGTGAACGAATTTCCCATCTTTCTGTACGGGCTCATCGTCAAGATAAATCGATGCTTTCAGTATGATGCCATCGTCATGAGACACAGCTCTCCATCCAAAGGCGCCCTTGAGGTCTGGTCTCAGAAGTGGACCTTGCGATCCCCACCCCACTTGGAAGCACCCCCAGACTCTCTCAACCTCCGATATGTCGCCTGTCACTCTGGCTTTGGGATGGAAACCATAGCATACATGTGCGATCCGATACATGTTGGGATCCTTGAGGCTCGCCATGTATCTTCGAAGTATGTCAGCCTCTACGCCGCCGGAGATTTCCTTGATTATCCCTTTCTCGATTTTGCATTTTATCGGGGTCCTTATGTTTGATTTGATCTCGTCTGGAGGCCAAACGTTTCCGTCAAAGGCTAAGAATCCATTTTCGGTCTCCTCAATTGGGGAACCGCCAGTCTGACCGCCTAGCATTATGACTTGTCTCTTGTCAGCGGTGCTACCGAAGTTTTCAAATTTCCTTCCACCGATTTTTGCGGTGAAATCAGTTCCAGATGGGCTTGTCACCCTGATCTCGTCGGCTTTGGTAGTCATTTCTGCAATTTTGTCTCCCAGCTCAACCATTTTCGGATAGTTGACCCACCCAATGGTTCTGACCATCGCTTCACGGTCAAGAGATGTTAGGCATATGTACGCTCGGTTTCGTTTCAGAGCATTTGTCTGAGCCTGAGTGTACAATATGGCTCTGGCTGAGAATTCCACCGTGACGTCTGAGTCCATCATCGCTGCGGCAAGAGGTTTAGGAGGTTCAGTGAATGATATCTCGCGCGTCTCATGGATAACTATGGTAGGCGTTGCTCCAGCGGATTTGACGGCAGCTGCCGTTGCATTCAATACAGCAGCATCCACGATGTCGTCTCCATATATGAGAACGTCCTCATCTTTTTTCACTCTCAGAACATAGTCCACCAAGGTATCTGCAGCTTTTCCTAACTCTATGTACCACGACACATTTCTTCACCAATTCGAGAATCTAGTTCTGTGAATAAGAATCTTGTTGTGATCCTCGCTTTTTTCTTCAAGCCGATTCTCGCACTTCATTTTTCTTTCCAAGCATGCGTGTTGGGTCACATCTGCCCAAATGTGTCGGAAAAAAACCGAATCCGTCTGACCCCTTCAAAACACTGAGCTTCAATTAGCCCAACGTTCGCGATGCATTCTCCACCGCAAGGCTTTTTATCATGAGCGGCTTTTTTGCTAGCCCAAGGTGAAACTGTTTGGCATTACACATGGAACTTGCTGAAGCAGCCTACAAACTTGCATGTGAAGTCATGCTGGTAAAGAAAGGAGAGAGCGTTCTAATATATGCTGATACTGCGAGTGATGAAAACGTTGTGAAGGCGACGGCTGATGCGTGCACTGTTTTAGGCGCAAAGGCAGCGGTCATGTGGTTCAAAACTAATCCTGAAGTCACCATGGACCCCCCAGAACCAGTAATCGCAGCCATAAACAATGCAGATGTCCTAATCGAATACTGCGTAAACTACCTGCTCTACGCCCCGTTCTACGATAGCATGATGAAAAAGGGAAGAGCGAGATACATCTGCCTGACAGCAATGAACGTTGAGTCGATAGTACGCACGATTGGCAAGGTGGACTATCCTAAAGTGATCAAATTCGGTGACAAACTAGTTGAACTGACCAAAAAGGCAGACAAGATTCGAATCACAAACGCAGCGGGCACCGACGTCACAGCATACAACCGGGGGAGACCTGTTTCTCAGCCGGGAGAAATAGCAAAGAAGCCGGGCCAATACATGTTAGGCGGCCAAGTCGGCTGGAATCCTGTTGAAGAGACCATAAACGGCGTAATAGCCGTCGATGGTTGGGAATGGAACGTTGGTTTCATCCAGACACCTATCAAACTCAAAATGGAGAAGGGAAAAATCGTAGACATAACAGGCGGGCGAGAGGCAAAAACTTTTGCAGCTTGGATAGGAGGGTTCAAAGACCCGAACATGTATCGACTTGCTCACTACACTTACGGCTTCAATCCAGGTATCCGCAAACTGACCGGATTGCATAATGATGACGAGCGATTGTTTGGCTCAGTGACCTTCGGCTTCGGCACTCAAGGAAGCATCATAGGTGGACCAGGCTGGAGAGCAGCTGCGCACACGGACCTAGGCATAATGAACCCAAGCGTCTACTTAGATGATGTCGCGATGGAGCAAGAAGGCAAATACGTGCATCCGGACTTGGTCAAATTAGCCAAGGAAATGAAGGTACCAGGCTACTGATCTCTGCACATCAAACGTCGAGGGATCAGCGCCAGACCCCAATTTTCCCAGATTTATTCTTTGAACAAGTAATCTGACTCAACTTCATAGTTGAGAATCCAGTTCCGCAAACTCTTTTATTCAAAATTACATTGTCTAGACTCTGAGGGAACAGTCATAGACTTATCTTTCTTCAAGAGCGAGACCAGCATTGTGATCTATGCACTGTTGTCTTCTTTGGCCGCAAGGATTCTCCTATGTCCAATACAAGGGTGCATGAGCGACCTAGGAACCTTCGCAGCATGGTTCAACGCGGCCGCTGAATATGGACCTTTCAGTTTCTACCACTTCGTAAGCTGGTGCGATTACCCGCCCTTCAACATCTACATCTTTTGGACTTTTGGTTCACTGGCAAAATGGCTTTCACTTTTCGGAACTCCAGCTCTCAATTTCATCTTGAAACTGCCTTCAACGCTTTTTGACACTGCAACAGCCGGTTTGATATTCTTGTTTTTCAGAAAACGACTCAGTTTTGATTCCTCACTGATTGCCATGTCACTATACGCCTTCAACCCTGCAACAATATTCAACGGCTCAGTATGGGGACAGTTTGACGCAATATACACGTTTTTTCTGATTCTGTCGCTCATCCTTATCTTTCAATCAAGACTAACGCCGGCGGCACTGACGTTTACCGCTGCGGTACTGGCGAAGCCGCAAAGCATAGCTCTCTTGCCTCTAATTGTATTTTTGATAATCAAGAAACGCAGTTGGAAAACTGTTGCTGCCTCGGTTCTGGCAAGTGGAGCATTGATTTTGACAGTGGCTGCCCCGTTGAGTCCAGGCAATCTACTGGATTTCTTGACATACATCTATCTGAAAGGCTATCGAGGCTATCCGTACACTTCGCTGAACGCGTTTAACCTTTGGGCGTTCGGCGGTTTTTGGAAGTCAGACGCTCAGACTCTTCTGTATCTGGACTTTTTCAAGATAGGCTGGATATTGTTTGGAGTTTTGTCAGCTTTTTCGTTGTACTACTTCTATAGAATGATTCAGCGTGCCGAAAAGACTGGTCGCAGCTTCGAAATTGCCGTGCTTTTCACAGCTTTCGCGCTCTTATTTGGTTTCTTCATTCTTCCAACGAGGATTCACGAAAGATATCTATTCCCAGTCTTCAGTGTGTTGGCAATGATGTTGCCGTTCGCAAAGGAAACCAGAGTACTTTACGGTGTTCTGACTTTTACTCATCTTGCCAACTTGGCATATGTTCTTCCGTTTCTCAACGCAGGCGCCTACATATCCGATGGCGACCCCTTTGTTTATGCGATAAGCGCAATCAATCTGGCCACGTTTGTTTACATGTTGCTGCTGATGGTCGTGAAACTGAAGAAAGGAGCAAGTTCAATTCAAGCATTGACAAATGAGAAACAGAAGAAGACGTCCGCAGAAGAAGGCGAAGGGCAATGATTGCGAAACGCGACTTGATCTCGGTTGTTGTGTTGTCTCTTGTCTTCTTCTTGATGGCAACGTGGGCACTAGGCAAATACAATGTTCCACAGAGTACATGGCAATCTAAAGGCGGGGAAAATTTCTATATCGATTTGGGAAGCGTGAAAAATGTCAGCGAGGTTTACCTCTTACTGAAACAGGGAAGCATCATCGTCGATGTCTACACGGGTCATCCAAATGATTGGAACCTGAAAACAACAAAGTCTTTTGGCGATTACTATCGCTGGGAAGGCATTCGAATCGATACCGAAACAGAATTCGTAAAGTTCACTTTCCAAATTTCTGACGGAGAGATTGCAGAAATATCTGCATTGGACAGTGACGGTCGACGAATCACTATTCAAGCTATAGGAGCTGAAGACCACCAAGACAACAACCTGACAAAACTCTTGGACGAACAACAAGAAGTTGAATGCCCCCCTACTTATCAATCTGAAACGTATTTCGACGAGATCTACTACGTCAGAACTGCAGAAGACTATCTCAATCTGAGGCAACCCTATGAATGGACGCATCCGCCCCTCGGAAAGTTGATAATCGCGGGTGGTATCTACGTGTTCGGCGAAAACCCATTCTCGTGGCGAATAGCAGGGGTCATATTTGCCACACTCATGATACCAGCTATCTACTTGCTTGGAAAGAAAATGTTTGAGACGTGGATAGGGGCGTTCGCACCAGCATTTCTTCTCATGTTTGATTTCATGCATTTCACAATGGCAAGAATTGCCACGATTGACACTTTTGTCGTTTTCTTCTCAATTCTGTCCCATTTGTTCTTCTTCGCATACGTCAAGAACGTGCTGGCCGAAGGATGGAAAACCTCAACTCGCCCGTTGTTTCTAGCGGTCATCTTCTTTGCACTGGGATTCTCAACAAAATGGTACGTCCTTTTCGGTTTTCTTGGTCAGATGGTAATCTTGCTTGTGCTTAGACTCAGAGAACTCTCAGCATTCAAGGGATGGGCAGTGAGAGTTCGAGCATTTTTCAGCCGCCCCTTTTTGAGTCTTCTTGTTTTTTTGGCGATCGCGGCTGGAATCTACGTTCTGACTTTCGTGCCGTACATGATTATTGGTCATTCGCTATTGGACGTTTATCAGGCACAATGGTCCATGTTCAATTATCACTCCGGTCTCTCCGCTACGCACCCGTTTTCGTCTCAGTGGTGGACTTGGCCCCTGATTTCCAGACCTGTGTGGCTCTACGTATCGGAATTGCCTGGAGACATCGTTTCAACAATCGCAGCCATGGGAAACCCGGCTGTCTGGTGGATAGGATTTGCCTCTATTGTTTTGGCTGTTGAGGAAGCGGTCAGGACAAGAAATCGTGTCTGTTTGTTCCTCGTTGTTATATTCTTTTTCCAGTGGCTACCGTACGCGTTGATATCTAGAACGCTTTTTCTCTACCACTTTTACTTCAACGTGCCAATCATGATAATGGCAACCGCCTATTTTATCAGCAAATCTTGGGGAACTCGGCAAGGGAGGGCAATCGTGCTCTTTTATCTAGTTTTTGTAACGGTCATGTTCGTCCTCTTTTATCCAGTCATTTCTGGAATGCCGATACCGTTTTACTGGAGAAATGGACTTAGGTGGTTTAGAAGCTGGGTGTTCTAAGAAATGAAAGGGATGCTGAAAGACCGTGAAGGAGTCGATGTCTCGGTAGTTTTCCCGGCATTCAACGAAAGAGATCATCTGGAGGACGCTGTCAGAAAAACGATGCAGGTTCTTGATGGGGTCACAGAATCATATGAAATAATAATCGCCGAAGACGGCAGTACGGATGGAACTGATGGAATTGCCGCTAGGCTTTCAGCCGAACACGCTTTCGTGAGGCATATTCATAGCGACAAGCGTTTGGGAAGAGGACTAGCATTAAGAAAGGCATTTTCGAAGTCAAAGGGCAGAATCCTGGTTTATATGGACGTTGACTTGGCAACCCGAGTTGGGGATTTGGGGACTCTCATAGAGTCTGTAAGGAAGGATTGTGACTTTGCCACAGGCTCAAGAATGCTTCGAGAAAGCAAAGTCACCAGAAGCTTGTCAAGGCAGATAGCCTCAAAATCCTATAACTTGATGGTGAGAACCTTTCTGGGTTCCAAGGTTGCGGACCATCAGTGCGGTTTCAAATCGTGGAGGAGAGAGGCGCTCCTAGGACTGTTGGACGATGTGAACGCGACACATTGGTTCTGGGATACTGAAATGCTGGTCAGAGCTTCACGGAAAGGTTACAGAATAAAAGAGATTCCGATAGAGTGGACTCACAGAGGCAGGACAAAAGTGAATCTGGTGAAGGACTCACTTACGATGGGCAGTCAGGTAGTCAGACTTTGGTGGGAACTGAGAAAATAGCGCCGCACCGGACATTGTTCGGGCATTAATTTACTACGCATACCAGTTCAGCCTTTGCTATGAAGCTAGTATCCTGGAACCTCTAGTTTCTTTGCCAGCCGCACCAAGTCGGGATGCACATACTTGCCATCCAACTCAATTGCGTTATCATCGAGATAGACACTTGGGCTCAGTATTCCACAGTCTGTGTGTGCCGCGGCCATCCAGCCAGGACCGCCAATAAGAGAGCCTTTCGTACCGAAACCGAAGGTCAACGATCCAAAAACACGTTCATCGTCATTCTGAAGGCCCGTGAGCTTCAACATCCCAGGATTAAAACCATACGAATAGTGAGCCAATCGATATACGTTAGGATCATTGAAACCTGCGAGCCAGTTTGCGAATCTTTTGGCTTCCCAGCCGCCTTTGATGTCAACGATTCGACCTTTTTCTACTTTGATTTGAATCGGGGTTTGGATGATTCCGACGTTCCATTCCCACCCATCAACAGCTATCACACCGTTGATAGTATCTTCCGTTGGGTTCCAAGCGACTTGACCGCAAAGCATGTACGGTCCGGGCTTGTCGGCTATTCCCCCTGGCTGAGAGACTGGACGACCCTTGTTGTAACCTGTAATGTCCGTCCCGCTACTGTTGGTTACACGCACTTTGTTTGCCTTCTGTGTCAGTTCAACGAGTTTGTCGCCTAATTCAATGACGACTGGAACATTGACTTTTTCGATTGTCCGCACTATGGATTCAACCGTCATTCCGGTGAGACAAATGTATCTAACTCTGCCCTTTCTCATCATGTTGTCATAGGCCTTTGAGTAGTTCAGATAATTGACACAGTACTCGATCATCACGTCAGTGCTGTTCATCGCCGCGATTACTGGTTCTGGGGGGTCCATGGTGACTTCAGGATTAGTTTTGAACCACATGACCGCTGCCTTTGCGCCTAAAAC
>Ga0209253_10003593_pt1 | contig 13623 bp, 15 predicted proteins | sample FrelakmetBRP12BR_FD_187145 | JGI IMG/M metagenome (GOLD analysis project Ga0209253, IMG submission 187145) | Freshwater lake sediment microbial communities from the University of Notre Dame, USA, for methane emissions studies - BRP12 BR (SPAdes)... | ecosystem: Environmental > Aquatic >...
ACCTGGTTTTTAGTAGCCGTACGAATAATCCAATAGATTTTTACTCATTTGATATACAATTTAAATAATCACAAGCTACTTTGCTTCAGAAGGTTTTGGAAAGGGTATAACTCCAAACAAAACGATGAAGAGATGAAGCCGGGGTTTCGTTTGTTGATGGCTCCTCATCTTATAAAATGTTATATTAGAATGTGATGGATGGGGCACCTCTGTGCTAATTCACCATGGGAGGGAAGGCGAGGATGAAGCGAAAAAAAATACTTGTTGGGGGTATCGTGATTGGGGTTTTGGTACTCCTATTCATTATCATTGGACCGATGGCACCCGTTTGGTCTCGCATGGGACTCGAGCCTTTTTGCATCCAGGGAGAATGGCCTCACCTTCAAATCGTTTCCTGCAACGAAGCAAAGGTAGCTTACCCGACGCTTACTCCACTTGCACTGTCCAACCAGAATGGCGAAAACCCAATCCCGGTTATTGTGGATGATGACGGCAGCCCAGACGGCACAATTGCCTTACTTTACTTTCTGAGCAATCCAAACTTTGATGTTCGGGCGGTGACGATTTCGAACGGGGAAGCCCACCCCGATTTGTTTGCCAGACATATCCTGAAACTTCTTGCAGGGTTGGGCAGGACAGATATCCCTGTAGGTGCTGGCTCTTCTACTCCATTGGAAGGCAGTAACGAATTTCCCGAGCCCTGGCGGCAAGCCAGTGATCAATTCTGGAATATCGAGCTTTCATCTACTACTGTTGCACTGGAACCTACCCCAGCGGCTGAGCTGATCGTGGACACGATCAACAACTCTCCAAAGGCAGTGATGGTGTTCGTCAGCGGCACACACACCAATCTGGCCGAGGCATTGCGCCTCGACCCGAAAATCGCGGAAAACATCCGGGATGTTTACATCATGGGTGGGAGCGTACATGTGGGAGGAAATATCAAGAGTGATTGGCCGGCGATCGATAATAGCGTTGCAGAATGGAATATCTGGGCAGATCCTGAAGCTGCGAAGGAGGTATTCGAATCAGAACTTCCACTCCACTTAATACCCCTGGATGCCACCAGGAAAGTCAGCTGGACTCCATCAGATCTGCCAGGCTGGATTTCGTCGAAATCGCCTGAAGGAGCAATGGCAGGGGAATTGCTGCAATGGATGCTGGATTCATGGTCGCCAGAGGGTGTTTATATCTGGGATCTGGTAGCCGCAGTTCAAGCCACACACCCAACCATTTGCCCCGAAGTTCCACTCGCAATTAGTATCGTCACTTCCCCCGGGCCTGAGCAAGGACGCACGTCTGTGACACAAGGGGAACCCAATATTTTGGTTTGTTTTGAGCCTGATTCAGGGCAAGTTAAGTCCATCGTTGACTCCATCCTTGGAAATTGAGGAGATATGTTCGATGAAATTGATGATGCGTTCCTATCAAACTGAAGATGACTTCTGGCGCGTACGGGATTTCCTGCGGGAGGTCTTTATGTTGAATATGCGCCATATGTTAAGTTGGCCAGTCGCCCGGTGGGATTACTGGGGCTGGCATGGCATCATGAATCTGAATGATGGCTCACTTGAAACAGGTGTATATCTCTGGGAAACCGAGGTTGGGCAGATGGCGGCTGTTTTAAACCGTGAAGAAGCCGGGCAGGCATTTTTACAGGTTCATCCGGCATTCAAAACGGCTGAGTTGGAAGAAGAAATGATCGTTCAAGCCGAAGCACATTTGAAAACCCCCAGCCGGAGGGGTGGCTTGGGATTGTGGATCTGGTCAGATGGTGAGGATACCCAACGGCAGGGAATATTGAAAAGAAGAGGTTACACCCACATTGAAAAAGCCGACGAACATCAGTGGCTGTGCGACCTGAAGCGGCCTATTCCTGAGTGCCCGCCACGAGATGGGTATACAATCCGGTCGCTAGGCGAAGCCTCAGAACTGCCTTCCCGCAGCTGGGCATCCTGGAGGGCTTTCCATCCTGATGAGCCGGATGAGAAATATGATGTTGATTGGTCATGGTATCAGAATATTCAATCTGCACCGCTTTATCGACGTGACCTGGACCTGGTCGCCATCGCTCCATCTGGAGAAGTGGCTGCGTTTACCAACATCTGGTACGATGATGTAACTCGCTGTGGTTGTTATGAACCGGTTGGGACCATGCCAGAGCACCAGCGCTTTGGCCTGGCCAGGGCGCTTATGTGTGAAGGAATGAGACGAATGAAACGCATGGGTGCGACCCTGGGAATGACCACGGGTGGGTCACTGCCGGTAAATGCCTTATACCAGGCAGTATTGGGTCCAGTGTTCGATTTGTACCAACCCTGGGAGAAAAGATGGCCAGGATAAAGGTGTGGTCAGAGGATTGGTAGTATTGTGTTCTAAATATTAGCCCATTAATTTGGCGATGAGCGGAGGTCATTCCATGGAAATTACAACACGTCAGCTTGAGGGAGAGGAAATGTTGGAAACCTTGTATGCCTTGAACTCATATTCTCTGCATCCTTCACCTCCCTTCCAAAATAAAGAAGAGTGGATGGGGATCGTGCGCGAACGGAAGGGTATGACCTGCTTTGCTATTTTTGAAGGCGAGACACCAGTTTCGATCGCGGTCAGCACACCTATGACGCAGAATATGCGTGGAAAGTTATACCCCGCATCTGGGGTTTGGGGAGTGTCCACAGCACCTTCAGCACGGCGGAAGGGGTATTGCCGGCATGCAATGGCAAGGCTATTTTCTGCGGATCGGGAATCGGGAAAAGCATTTTCAAATCTCTATCCATTCAGGGAGTCGTTTTACGAAAGGATGGGTTATGTTTCATTTCCTTTAACAAAGATTGCCAGGCTGGCAACGCAATCATTAGCTCCATTATTGAAAATGGACCTGGATGGAGAACTTAGAATTCAATATATCCGCGAAGCATACGACACCTATCGGGAATATCTTGCAGAGATGCGGCAGCACAGGCATGGGATGGCATTCTTCGATTTTGGCGACCGTGGTCGCGCCAATCAAAACATACTATGGACAGCCCTGGCTGAGTTTCAGGGGAAGATTGAAGGGCTGATGCTTTTCCGCATCCTGGGTGAAGAAGTGACAAAATATAATTTTGCCGCTTATCGCTTTTATTATCAAACCAGCCGGGCGCGATACCTGATGCTCCAATGGATCGCCCGTCATATTGACCAGGCAGACCGGGCTGAAATTTGGCTTAGCGATGATGAATATCCAGAAACATGGCTGACGGATCTACAAGTGAAGCTTGAAGCCACAGTACGCCCAGCCATGAGCCGTGTTTTGGATATTGAAAAGATGGGTGGGATGAGGGTGGGCAATGGCAGCTTTTCAGCAAAGATCGTTGATCCGCTATGCCCGTGGAATGAGGGTGGCTGGAGATTTGAAGCGGGGGACGGGAAACTCGCTGTATCGAGATCAGAGAAGGTGGATTGCGAGCTGACCATCCAGGGATTATCAGCTTTGGTTGGGGGAATACATGACCCCCAGGATATCCCACTGCGTTATTGGGGAAGTCTGGATGCCAAGATCCAACCCATCCTGTGTGAAATGTTTCCAAGGATGAGTCCCTTTATGCATGAAATGTTTTAAGGAAAACTGGTAGGTACTAATAATTTAGGCGCATTTGAAGAATTCAGTTAAATCTCTAAGGAGCAGTCACGATGATTACCGATGAAGACCGAATTGCTGTTGAAGAAACCATTCATGTTACGATCGGCTGGGCACTGACCAAGGATTTTGATCGATTGTACTCAGCAGTAGCTCAAGACGAAAACTTCTTCATCTTCCATCCAGATTCGAAAAGCACGATTATCGGATTTAAGGCATTTAAGAACCTGAGCGAACGCGCGTGGAGGACGGATGCCTTCAAAGCTACGGACTATAAGATCAAGGAATTAAGGATCACTTTCGCAGAATTAGGAAATGTGGCCTGGTATTCTTGTTTTCTTGACGACCATGGGGAATGGAACGGCAAACCTACCAGATGGGATAACTGTCGATGGACGGGTGTAGTGGAAAAGCGTGGAAATCGATGGGTCACTGTCCAGATGCATTTCTCTTTTCCAAAGGACAATTGAGTCCTATCGCTACGATCAATGCTGCATCTTGCGTTATGTTGAAATACCTGTTTAGAAACAATGGATTTAAAAATGAAACCTTTCCGTGAACTTACACGCCGCAGCCGTTTATACAGGCTGAGGGTGTTGGCTAAAGCTGCTCTCAAAGATTATGGAATGGATGAAGCAAACCTGAGTTTCATCCAATATTTTGAAAATATCATCTACCGGGTGGATCTGCCAATCTCCCCATTGGATTTGAGCGCAGCAGGACCATATGCACCTGGTCGATTCTTACTTCGCATCCATGCCATGGGTGATGCAGAGGCGATCGCCTCAGAACTGACCTGGTTGGTTGCTTTAAACCATGAGGCAGGATTATCTGTACCCGCACCTGTCCCAACAGTTGCTGGCAAACTATTAACGACCATCATTACCCCGGGTATGCCGAATGGGCGGGTCGTCTCGCTGATGCGCTGGCTGGATGGGAGAAGTATATGCGATGGATTAAGGCCCAAACACCTGGCCGCGTTGGGAAGAGCTGTAGCACAGATGCACAGTTTTTCCGCGGGCTGGCACCCCCCGAGTGAATTCAACCGCCCGGATTGGGACTGGGAGGCACAGCTTGGTGGGAGCATGTTTGAGCATCCCCTTGAAGAGCTTGTTGAATCGATGCCAGTCAAATTTCAGGAGCCATTCCAGGAAATATCCCGAGAAGCCAAGCAGGTCATGCAGGTGCTCGGTAAGGATTCGGATGCATATGGCTTGATCCACGCTGACCTGTATCCGGAGAATGTGCTTTACAAAGCCGGGAATGCCTATCCAATCGATTTTGAGGATTGTGGCTTTGGATATTGGATGTGGGATATTGCCGTGGCGTTATGCAAGTGGGCGTGGGGTGAGGACTGGATGCGAATGAGGGATGCCTTTCGGAAAGGCTATTCAAAAATTCGCAGCTTGCCTGAGGCACAGTGGGCTCAGCTCGATTTATTCGTCGCAACTCAATTTGCAACCATGCTGCTGTGGGCTTCTGAATTCCTCAAGCATGACCCAAAAAGGGTGGCGGAATATACCCCCTGGCGGGATGATAGTGGCATTAAATTATTAGCTTATTTCAACCGATGACCCTAAAATAATCTCCCCTCAATCTTCTCAGAAGGCATTGGCATTCTCCTCCATGAAAGTATTCACCTTGCAGATCGGACAAAAAGTGCTGAATACTGGAATGATTCGCTATTCACAAAAAAGGTTACCCATATTTTTATCTCCATACAGACTCATGGTTTGGCTTATTTGATGAACTTCGTCCAATGCATATAAGTATAAAATGTGTGATATCTAATAATAAGTATCTATAAGGAGGAGAGATGGATCGAGAGGGTTTTCGCGAGCTACTCAAGACTCGCAAGATGAGTGAAGAAAAGATCGAAGCATCGATTGAAATCGCTGAGCGTTTTGAAACTTACCTGAGAGCATCGACCAGCAAGACAGATACCGTTAAAACCTGGGAATTCTGCAAAATCCTCATTGAAGAGGGACAAAATTCATACGATAATTTACTGGCATTAGCGCGTTATGGTCGATTTACCAAAAACAATACCATTTATGTTGCGATGCTTGAGTTGTTGGACGGTGCTGAGGCTCAGCCGAATTTGTATAAAAAAGTCGGAGAAGTATTTGGAGAATCTGTGCGTGATGAAGCTTTCGCGGGTGTCGGCGTATCGATTCTAGGCGTGCCTCCCCCGGAAAAGCCATTCGACATGTTCCCGGTCATCGACCGATTAATTGAACTTATTGGTGATGAAGCAATCGAGAAGCTATTATCTGCCTGCCTGAGGGATTTACCCGATGAATACTTTATGGATGAACGCGCGAAGTATATCAAGGCTGGTGATATCGACATTTATCTTAAGAAAAAACATCAAGCACTGGTGAAATTGCTGCAAAAATGCCAGCGGAAAGGAGAGCTGTTCTTTTCACAGGAAGTTACTGAGGATGTCGTGCAATACGTTAAGAATCATCCGGAAATCGAGAGCGGAATACGTGAAGGCAATCTATTGTTCATTACAAAAATCCCATACAACGCCAAGGAATATCTGACCGCGACGGATCCCACGATGAAGCGATATTATGCCTGCCATTGTCCATGGGCGCGTGAAGCGGTAAAAACCGAGGCAATCCAAATGAATCCTATCTTCTGCTATTGCAGCGGTGGTTTCAGTAAAAAACCATGGGAGATCATATTTAGGCAAACACTCCAGGTCGACTTGCTTGAATCGGTTCTCAAGGGAGATTTTCGCTGCCGGTTCGCGGTTCACCTGCCAGAAAATTTGGTAGTTGAAAATTAAACCAGGTATCATGCATACAAATCAGAAATTTATTCACTTCAAGCGATGAACGAAGAAATTCCATCTCTCAGGACCTCCTGTTTATTTTTGCGACCACTTCAGCCAGAGGACGCTGTGGTACTGCAAAACATATATCAATCGGAAGGTGTTTTACGTTATTTTCCCAGCACAGACCCTCCACCGATGGAGAAAATTCAACGATTCATACTTGGGCAAGAAGAGCATTGGCAAAAGCATGGTTATGGGAACTGGGGAATACTACCTGTTGGAGGAGATGAGATTATTGGCTGGGCAGGTTTGCAGTATCTCCCTGAGCTGGATGAAACAGAAGTTGGTTTTCTGCTGGATCAGCCATGGTGGGGTAGAGGTTACGCCACTGAGGCAGCGCAAGCCTCAATCAAATTCGGTTTCGACGATTTTGGATTGGACCACATCATTGCCCTGGTCCATCCAGAGAACCTGGCTTCACTGAGGGTCATCGAAAAGTGTGGGTTGGTTTATCGGGAGACCCTCCCGCTGTGGGGAATTGAGCTGAAGCGTTACTGGATTGAAAAGCCTGATGTAGTATAAAATCAGGTTGATTTCCTTGATTGTAGAAAGAGAGAATAATTATGCACCCAAGCATCATTATTAGACTTGTTTTGATCACCGGTATGGTAATTTTAGCCGGTTGTATTTCTCCCATCATCACCACTTCTAATACCTCAACTGTGAGGCATAATCAACCAACGGCAACTCCTGTACTACCCAACCCCACTCCCCGATTGGTTTTCCAAACATCAGGCTTATATAGCGGGTAATTTCTTTTTTCTTAAGATGTCGAGACGGTTTTCGATAAATGGGTGATGAAAGCCGATGGAAGTACGTTTGAACGGCACGCTAAACTGATTGTTTTGACGTGTATTGGAGACTCTGGGCAGATGTAGCTTGGATGAACAGCAGGATTTTTCTGCTTAGCGAGGTAACCGTGCCTTGGCTTCCCTCGCTGCAGCATCCATTGCTGTAAACATTGCTTGTGCTTCCTCCGCAGTCAGTTTTGCGTCAAGAAGGGGTAGGTAGATTTCTTCTTCCTTGGCAAAGTGTAATTTAACCAGCGCGTAGAGACCGTATAAAATACGACGCAGTGCATTGACCTGCATAAAGGTGATGGAAAGCGTAGACTTGTGAACGCGGAGAGTCCCCAATTCCTGGGTAAGCCGATCGATTTCAAGATGATCACGGCTCATTGTAGCGGTTGCCTTAGGGTCACCCATGGCTTTTTGGATCATGGGGTAAAGGGTTAGATCTTCTGCCTGGGTATGGGGGAGTAGTTGACGGGTCAGGAAATTATAAGATTGTTCAACCTTTTCATGAGCTAAGGTGGTGAGGCTTTCGTTTACCACATCACCAGCCAATCGCAAGGTTTCTATTTGCGGGTATAGCGTTTTGTGCTCATCTCTAAGGGGTTGGGTTATGCTTGCCATATTTTATTCTCCTTGGGATTAATAATGCCTTCCTATATCTTACAACAGATTTGCTATTTTTAGATTTAGATTTTGCTCGTTTTCAAGAATTGATTATCACCAGCAAATGAAAAAAAATCAATCAATTTCCATGAACCGTTTACACCTGCTGGATATATATGCCAGCCTGCCTCATAATTCTATCAGGCTACCATCACTTACCCTGACGCGGGTAGAACACCAACCCCGGTCGCCTCAGATGGCAGACGATCCTTGTCAGTCGGGAATTGGTCCTTCAGCGTCAATATCTTCCTGATTTTGTGCCGTAAGTTTATGGCTGGCTGCCTTATCCACCAGCCAAATAGGTTGTTTACCATTTGGGCGGATGAGCTGTGCGGGTAACTCATGCGGTTGGTACGGACCTTCAAGAACTTTTTCCAATACTACTGCTTTGTCCAAGCCGGAAACCAGGAAAACCACCTGATCAGCCTGGTTGATGTATGATGCGGTGAATGTCACCCGGTTCATATCGAGTTCTGGTATGTAAACTTCAGACACCCAACGTAGCTGTTCATTGAGCACAGGTGTATGTGGGAAAAGGGAAGCCGTATGACCATTCCCTCCTAAACCCAACAGAACGAGATGGAAGTTAGGATTTTGGTCCTTGAAGAAATCTTTCAGCTCCTTTTCATAAAGGAGTGCAGCCTGCTGTGGAGGTTGGTCGCACCGAATGGGATGGATATTTTCAGGTGGAATGGGTACAAGGTCAAGCAACATCTGACGCGCCATCCCGGCGTTATTCCGTGGGTCATGTTCTGGCACACAACGCTCGTCACTCCAAAATATATGTACCTCATCCCAGTGGATACGCTCGCGATAGGGCGCGGAAGCCAAAATTTCGTATAGGCGGCGTGGAGTTTCGCCACCTGAAATTGCTACACTAAATCGACCACAGATTATGCTTGCCTGGCGTGATCGGCTTGTAAAAAGCTCAGCAGCCGCCTGGCTAATTGATTCATGATCACTGTAAATTCGGATCATCTCGTCCTCCTTTTAAGCTGGTACTGTAACGGAGATTGCATACACCAACACATTTATAAGCGGTTTCCATGAAGTACATCTAAAAATCTCTGGCCATTCTCCATGGAAGCAGGGGTATATACTCTTTTAACCCAGATCATAATTTACTCCCAAGTTTCCAATATCTGACGCTTTAAAGTTTGCCCTAGCCATGTCTGGTATTCATCAGCTGACCAACCCGAATGCCTCACCAGCTCGTCAAACACTTCAGGCATGCACAGTGCCTGCAGGATGGCAGCCGCGTGGGAAGCATTCAGTCCTGGTCGTAAATGGGGCTCCAGGTTTTTGGTAAAGGTCTGCAATCCTTTACGCCTTCCTTCCAGGGCTTCATTGAGTTCAGCTGCAGCAGTTGGGTCAGCCGCCGCAGCACCGGTATAAATAGCAGTCACCTCGGCACCTAATTCCCATTGCTGGCGGGTAGCCGCGGCCAGCTGGTCCAATCTTTCGGTAGGGCTGGCTGACGGTTGGCTGTTATTAAGTACTTCCCGGATATGGGTGCGTTCATGCCATGTATCACGTATTGCTCGTAAGATGCCACGTTTTGATCCAAAAATGGCATAAACAGTGCTGACCGCCACCCCAGAACGCTCTGCAATGACATCGATGGTGGTGCAAATATAGCCTTGCTCTAGGAATAGAGCCTGAGCTGCAGCCACGATCATGTCGCGAGTGGATTTGGCTTGCCGTTGACGGTGTGTAGTTTTAGTCGAACTATTGACATCCATCATACTTTATAGTGTACCTTTATTGATTATAGTTATACTACATCATATTAGAGGTATGGCAAAATGTCAAGTGAAGAAACTTTTGATACTTTCGTTATTGGCGGCGGTCAGGCAGGACTGGCTGCCGGTTTTTATCTCACCCAACAAGGGAGAAACTTCATCATTCTGGATATAAACCTGTGAGCCGGTGAGACTTGGCGCAACCGCTGGGACAGCCTACGCCTGTTCACCCCCAGCCAGAATGATTACCTGCCCGGGATGGAGTTCCCTAAACCCGATTTTTACTTTCCTACGAAGGATGAGGCCGCTGATTTCCTGGATTCCTAATAAGCCAGGCGGATTAAAAATATATATGTGGTATAATCCTGCGTTCGTATCCGAAGTGGATAAACAATATCCAAAATGGATGCGAACGGGCTAGGGTTCGCCTTGGCTCAATTCTATGCCAAAAGGACCTTTTGTGAACTTTACTTCATTTGCATTTCATCCCCAGATCAATGCGGGGATATCTAACGCTGGTTATTCAACTCCAACCGCTATTCAACTTAACACCATCCCACCAATTCTAGAGGGGCATGATGTGCTGGGCTTAGCCCAAACTGGTACTGGGAAGACTGCGGCTTTTGTGTTACCCATCTTGCAGCACCTGCTTACAGGCCCACGCGGAAAATTGCGTGTGCTCATCCTTTCACCAACACGCGAGCTGGCTGAACAGACCCACACCAACATTGGGGTGCTTGGTCATCAAACTGGCTTGCGCAGCTTAACAATTTATGGAGGGGTTTCTGCGCTGCCTCAGATCAAACGGTTACGAGCTGGGGTAGAGATTGCGGTTGCATGCCCGGGTCGTTTGCTAGACCTGATGGGACAGCAAGTGGTCAACCTCAGTAAGATTGAAATCCTGGTTATCGATGAAGCTGACCGGATGTTCGACATGGGCTTTTTACCAGATATCCGTCGAATTCTTGCGGCTTTACCCAAACAACGTCAGACTCTGCTGTTCTCAGCCACTATGCCAGATGAGATTCGCTCGCTGGCAGATGAGTTCCTGAATCATCCGGTAAAGATCGATTTAGGGGTATCCCGCCCGGTTGAGACGATCGGACATGCGGTCTATCCTGTGGTTCAGACCAGGAAAGCCGAACTGTTGCTGGCTTTACTACGAAAGTCAGGCAATGGCCAGGTGCTGGTCTTCACCAGGACTAAACACCGCGCTAAGAAACTTGCCGAACAGCTGATCAAAGCAGGATTGCAGGCCACCTCACTGCAAGGTAACCTGTCTCAGAACCGACGACAGGAGGCGATGGACAACTTCCGCACCGGCCGGGTCAAGGTATTGGTTGCCACAGATATCGCCGCACGCGGGATCGATGTTTCGCAGATCTCGCATGTGATCAACTTTGACATGCCGGATACTGCTGATGCATATACCCATCGCATCGGTCGGACTGGTCGTATGGCACGACAGGGCACTGCGCTTACCCTCGTCACCCAGGATGACCTGCCAATGGTGCGAACGATCGAGCGCCTATTGGGGAGCCCCCTGGAGAAGCGACGGTTAGCCGGGTTTGATGCAAATTAGCCTTCTGCAAGGGAGCTTCTAGAAATCTGTTTTGGCTATTGAGCATAGCACAGCTCTTCGCTGAATTGATCGGCTGTTCATGCCGGTCTATCGTCATTAATATATTCCTCATTTGACAATTACGATAATTTAGAGTATTATAGTCTTATAATTACTAATTAGTCATGGATTAACGTTGGAACTTAAGATCATCCGCACATAACTTAAGTTCAAAGGAGATGACCCATGTTAACATTTGATTGCAGGAACCTGGGAACACAATGTAAATACATAGCACAGGGAAATACCCTTGAAGAAGTCAAAAAGAATACCATAGCACATACACAGACCGTTCATAAATATTGGTTTTTAACAAGATCTCCGCAGCAAAAGGCTGAAATCGATATGACCTTAACCAAAATGATTCATTGAACATAAATTAATAGGGAAATTGGCCTAAAAGAGAGACGTTTTTGGTATGTACACATTCATGATTGGGAAGGGGGAAACGGTTCTGAGGCAAACTCACCAGCTGATACTGGTGACAATACTTAGAAAAACCACCCCCTGAGGTCCTTCTCGAGGGGTGGTTGCTTTAGCATAAAGTCTTACTATGAAGTGATGGGCAGGAAAATCTAACCATAGACATCTAAGACCACCTAGCAGACGGCAAAGAAGTGGTGCTGGGGTTGGTAGTTTTCACACTCGAGGTATACTCCCAAGACGAGATGTCAAAAGTGGAATAGGCTTAGCCGTGCAGTTGTACGGTATCACCTATACAAGCGAGAATGGCTTATCGGTGATTAAAACCTGCACAGTCACCAACAACTTTGAGGTTATCAGCATCGCTGGTGGTAATTTCCAACCCTTCGTTATGAAAATTATGACTAGACAAATACCAATTGATTTTTCCCTTTTTTTCTGCTACACTAGTATTATCAATCTTTCCTGATCTGAAGTAATACAACCTACACCCCAATTTGTTGTAAAGCCCAAAGGAGGTAAAAATGACACTTGGAGGTTATGCAGATAGAATTGCTAAGATCAACCTTACGAAAGGCTCTGTTTCATTCGAAGCCATCCCGGAAGATTGGAAGCGGAAATTTATTGGTGGCCGTGGCGTTGGCGTAAAGTACGTGTATGAGAATGGACCGCTCGTGGAACCATTATCCCCCGATAACATTCTATGCTTTATGAATGGACCGTTGACCGGCTCGGAAGTGAACCTGAGTGGACGCATGGCTGTCGTAACGAAAAGCCCCTTGACCAATACGATAACGGACTCCCATCATGGTGGCTGGTCAGCGGCGCGCCTGCGCTGGGCTGGCTTCGATGGTCTGATCTTCCAAGGCAAAGCACCGAAACCCGTATACGCCCTGGTCACACTGAACAAAGTTGAGCTATTAGATGCGTCTGAGCTTTGGGGCAAAGGAGTGCATGAGACGGTTAAGTTCTTCCAGGAAAAATACGGCGAGAAAAACCTGAGCGTGATAACGATTGGGCCGGCTGGTGAGAAGCTCAACCTCTTTGCCAACTGGATGAACGAAAACGACCGATCAAGCGGGCGAGGAGGCACGGGCTGTGTGGGCGGCAGCAAGAACCTCAAGGCGATCGTGATCAAGGCGGTAAAGAAAATGCCCAAGGCTGTCAACATGGAGTTATGGAAAGAAGCCCATGCCAAAGCTCTCGCCGAATTAAGCGACACCCGCGTGGTGACTGCACCACGCAAAGGTGGCCTTTCTGTCTATGGCACCAATGTTTTGATGAATATGGTCAATGTGATCGGAGGCATGCCCACGAACAACTCGCAAACCACCTCCTTCCCAACTCATGAGGCAATCAGTGGAGAACGAGTGAAGGAAACGATCCTTGTGGACGATCCCACCTGTCATGCTTGCCCGGTGGCGTGCAAGAAAGAAGTTGAAATCAAGGACGGCCCATTTGCTGGTCTACGCATGGAGAGCTTCGAGTATGAGCCTGCCTGGGCGGTAGGCGCCAACTGCGGCAATGATTATGCTCCCAGCGTAGCCAAAGTCATCGATCAGTGTAACGAGTATGGCATGGATGCTATCGAGATGGGTAATGTGCTCTCGATGTATATGGAAGCCACCCAGAAGGGTTATACGAAAGGCACGGGTAGCCTGGAATGGGGAGACTACATGGGCATGGTGGCGTTGGTGGATAAGATTGGCAAGCGTGAGGGTGTGGGCGATATCCTGGCGCAAGGCACCGAGCGTGCGGCCAAATATTTCGGTCATCCTGAGATTTCCATGACTGTGAAGGGTCTTTCCATCCCAGCCTATGATCCACGTGGTATCAAAGGCATGGGCCTTGGTTATGCCACCAGCAATCGCGGCGCCTGCCACCTGCGTGCCTATACACCGGCTGCCGAGGTCGTA
>Ga0209253_10003596_pt1 | contig 13613 bp, 12 predicted proteins | sample FrelakmetBRP12BR_FD_187145 | JGI IMG/M metagenome (GOLD analysis project Ga0209253, IMG submission 187145) | Freshwater lake sediment microbial communities from the University of Notre Dame, USA, for methane emissions studies - BRP12 BR (SPAdes)... | ecosystem: Environmental > Aquatic >...
AGACTCGCGACCTGCGAGGCAAGCGGGCGCTCGCTGCCGGACCGCCGCTGCCACAGGCACCCTTTTGCCCTGTCCAGGGACACGACCATGACTGCATCCACCGGCATCGCCACGGTCACGCTGAATGCCGCGATCGACCAGAGCGTCGCGATTCCCGATTTCGCCGTCGGCGAAGTTAACCGCGTGGAATGGGAACAGGCCGACCCCGGCGGCAAGGGCGTGAACGTCGCCTCGTTTCTCGCCGATCTCGGGTTGGGCGTTGCGGCGACGGGCTTTCTCGGCCGCGAGAACAGCGCCGTGTTCGAGAACCTGTTCGCGGAGAAGCGCATCGCGGACGGATTCGTCCGGGTTCCGGGGAAGACCCGGGTCAACGTCAAGATCATCGACGAGGTCCAGCACCGGATCACCGAGATCAACTTCCCCGGCCCGTGCGCGACGGCCGAGGATCTTGGTGCGCTGAGACAGGCGATCACGGCGCTGGTCCCCGACAACCAGTGGTTCGTGTTGTCGGGAAGCCTGCCCGGTGGCGCGCCGCACGGGCTTTACGCCGAACTCATCGGAACACTCAAGGCTGCCGGCAAGCAGGTGGTTCTCGACACGAGCGGCGAGCCGTTGCGCGAGGCGATCGGCGCCGCGCCACTCCTCATGAAGCCGAACATTGCCGAGCTCGAGGAACTGCTCGGCGTCAGTCTGCCGAGCCATACCGCGGTCGTGAATGCAGCGCGCGCGCTGGTGCGCAAGGGCATTCAGTGCGTCGTCGTTTCGATGGGCAAGCAGGGGGCGCTCTTCGTCGAAGAGCACGAGTGCCTGCTGGCCGTTCCGCCAGAAGTGCAAGTCAAGAGCACCGTCGGCGCGGGCGACGGAATGGTCGCCGGCCTCGTGGCGGGCAGGATTCGCGGGTTGTCCCTGGCCGACTGCGCCCGTCTCGCCACCGCGACCGCGATCGGCGCACTCACCCAACTCGGACCGAGACTGCCAACGGTGCACACCGTTGAGTCATTCATGCAGCGAGTGACGATCCGGCGCGTTACCGACTGACACGCTGCCTGCGGACTAGCGTTGCACGCAGTCGAACTGCGCGAACCATTGTGCATCGCCCGGATCTTCGCCCGGGTCGTGATACAAGGCGCGCAGGGCAAGCGCTCCGGCCTCACCGAGCCGCGGACCGTGGATCATCGTGTGGAAGTTTTCGCCGCCCAGGAGCCGGTGTCTGATCGTGAGGTAGAGCCGCGATAGCTCGCGGGCGCGCAGCATCGTGTCCAGCACCTTCGGGCCGGCGAGAAGGTACAGGCTTCTGTACCCGAGTTCACCAAGCGCGCGCACGAGCGGGGCGCCCTCGACCAGGGTGCCCTCGCCCGCGAAGATGATGCGAAAGCCGCGTTCGCGCATTTCCTGAACGCGAACCGGATTCGCTCTCCGACCGGTGGCGATGTAGAGCGGTTGCCGATGCTCGAAGACCGACGCGTGCACGGGAAAATCGAGGCTGCCGCTCGCGACGACGATTGCAGGTTGCGCGGACAGGCCGCTTTGCATCCGCCATTCGACGAGGTCCGCAGCCCGGCCGCTGGCGTTGACCTGCAAGACGTTACCGAGCCGTCCTTGCACCAGCGCGCGCAAATATCCTCCATGGGTGATCAGGCAGTCCGCCTGCGCGTGCAGCTCCTGGAACAACCGGAAGTCGTTGCGGTTGGCCAATCCTTCCAGAACATCGGTCTCGGCGCTTCCGGACTCCGTGAGCGCGATGCGGCCATCGAGGCTGGACACGAAGCTCCCGTACACGAACGGCGTCTGCGCACTGCCGAGCTCATGCAGCCGGTGATCCAGGTACAGGCCCTCGAGGTGCCGTGCCGCGCCCGGTTCCGGATAGAGCGGTAGGACCGTCGCGGTCATGAAGGCGTGTCTCTGACTGCGGGAGCCTCGCTGGCAAGCGCGAGCCCCTCGGGCAGGGATTCGCCGTAGCGGCGTTGCAGATCGGCCCGCGACGCGGTCTGCGGCTCGAGCAGCCGGCGAACCAGTGCGTCGGGCGCATCGGCATCCTTGAGGATCTGCTCGGCGCGCTCGCGGACCTCCTCCCCGACGTCACGCGCCGGGTCGCCAGCGAGCGCTGCCATGTCCGCCACCGCGGCGAGCGCTTCCGGCGAGGCGACCTTCCATGCTGCAACCCGTTCGATCCACTTCGCGATGCGGCCCGGCGGAACGACGGTGTTGAAGGGTCCGTAGACGGGCGTGCGCGCGCCGATCCGACCAAGGGACCACCAGAGGGTGCTGCTGTCGCGCTGGCGCTCGAGCCGCGCCATCAACTGCTCACCGAGCGCCGTGCGCGTGGGCACGGCGAGGCGCTCGAGGCTCGCGAGCAGACGCCAGGTCTCGCGCTCGACCTGGGGTGCGAGGCGCTTGCCGCGCTTCGCGATGCTCGCGAGCAACGGGGGGCCGTAGCGCTGATGCAAGTCCTGTTGCTGCCCGGCCGTCAGCCCGCCGGCGAGACGCTGCCACAGCACCAGCCATTCGGCTTGGCACTGCACGTCGGCAGGAAACGCGATCCCGTTCAGGTACACCCTGCGAACCTGACTCATGCGGAACTCGTCCAGCGAAGCACCGAAGCCGGGTCGCAGACAGAATCCGAGCAGGTTCACCCAGCGCGCTTCGTGTTTCGCGGACCGGCGCCGGCCCTCCGCATGTTCGAGAAGGGCATCGGCGAGCGGCCGGATGGCGGCCAGCGGCCACGCATGCCGGCCGAGGCCGACGATGTTCTCGAGTGTCGCCGAGACCTGGTCGAGGGCCACCGGCGCAGCGCCCGTCGTCGGGCCCGGTCCAAAGGTCCTCGCGATGATCGCGACGGCTTCGACAAGCACATCTTCGCCGACGACCGCGGTCGCCTCAGAGGGTTCCGGGCTGGTCGAGTCTCGCCCGGCACCGCGCAGCTCGAATTGAAGGCGCCAGCGGTGATCGGTGTCGCGCGAGGCGAGCCACAGCTCGAGCGTCCCGAGCTCCGTGTACCGCACCTCGAGTCCGACGGCCAGCGTCGCCGCACGCGAGCGCTTCCCGAAGCGAAGCTCGGCCACGAGCGGTGCGTGCCGATGCATGACCTGCTCGTCGAGCGGGATCACGTCGCCGAAGGCGTGGTGGCCCGTGCGCGAGCTCCAGAGCGAAAACGCGCGCGGCCGGTTCGCGACCACCTCGAACGATCGATCTTCCAAGGCGCGCCGGCTGCCTTCGTCGGTGCCGCGGGGAAGAACGCAGATGCTACGGCCCTCACCGGCACTGCCCGCACCCGGCGCCTGGAGTCCGATGTAATAGGCGCGGGGACTGCCGCCGCCGATGCGGACGCCGTAGCCCTGGCGCGCCAGACCGTAGCAGGCTGCCCCTTCGGCGACGGCGGTAGCGGGAGACTCGTTGACCAGCACACGCAAATCCCGACCTTCGCCTTGGTCCGGAAACCACCCGCGAACCGCTTCAATGACCCGCGCGCGCGCCACCGCGGGCGTGAAGAAACCGCCGGTGAGCAGCAGGGCGTCGGGACGCACGGGCGTGCCGTCGCCCGCCTCGGCGAGGAATTTCGCGAGGTGGCGCGTGATGCCGGCGTCGAGTTCGTACGGAAGCCCAAGCTCGCGAAGCCCGTGGCGCCCCTCGCGCTTCGGCGGTTCGTGCACATCGACGAGCGGCAAGAAGCCGTCGAGCAGGATCTTGCTCACCTCGTCGGCGTGCAACTCGGCGGCTTGAGCGCCTCCCACGACCGATCGACCCGACCCGAGCACGTTGACGGCAACGGCCGCGGGCGCGTCGGCTGAAAGCAGACGTTCCTTCGCGGCCGCCGTCTGACGGCGCAGTGCGTGCCGCTGGCGCAGCGTGAGCGCAGGGCCGCGCAATCGCGATTCGAGCAGGCGTGCGAGCGCGAGGTCCACGTTGTCGCCACCGAGCAGCAAATGGTCGCCGACGCAGACGCGCTCGAATGCGAGCTCGCCCGCCTCGGCACGCACAGTGACGAGCGTGAAGTCGGTCGTTCCGCCACCGACGTCGCACACCAGCACCGAGTCGCCCGCGCGCAAGTGCTCGCCGAGTTGGTGGCGGTGGGTCGCAAGCCACGCGTAGAGCGCCGCCGTCGGTTCCTCCTGGAGCGTCAGGTGTTCGAGCCCGGCGGTGCGTGCCGCCTCGACCGTCAGCTCGCGGGCCTCTTCGTCGAAGGACGCCGGCAGCGTGAGGACGATGTCCTGGCGCTCGAGCCGGAGGTCGGGCTGCCCGGCGGCCATGACGTGGTTCCAGGCATCGCGGAGATGGCGCAGATATTCGGCCGAGGCATCCACCGGCGAACACACGCGGTCGACGGGCTCCGCTTCCCACGGCAGGATCGCCGCGTGACGGTCCACGTCGCCGTGACATAGCCACGACTTCGCGGATCCGACGAGTCGTCCCGGCGAGAGCGCGCCATGGTCGCGCGCCCACGCGCCGCTAACACGATCGGGGTGCGGAGACCAGGGGAGGGCGAGCCACCCCTTTTCGCGCTCTTCGGCGGTCGGGAAATACAGGAACGACGGCAGCGTCGGAAGGGCGGCGACCTCCGCCTCGCCGACCAGCTGGGGCACCGGGAATCGATGGACGCGCGGCTCGCCGCTCGCGGCGACCTCGGCGAGGTCAGCCCAGGCGAGCGCGGAGTTGGTCGTGCCGAGGTCGATGCCGACGACGAATCGAGGCGGTGCGCCCATGGATCATCGATCGCGCTCGCGGATGTTGAGTTCGAGCTTCCAACGCTGGCTGCCGTTGCGCGAGACGCACCAGAGCTCGAGCGTGCCGACCTCGGTCACTTTCGCCTCCAGGCGCACCGGGACGACCTGTTCCGCCGCCGTCCCCTGGCCTTCGAGCGTGACCGCGAGGGGCTCCTGCTCCTCGAGATCGTCGCCCCAATCCTCGATGAGCGCTCCGGGTGCATCTTGCTTGCGCACGGTCGAACTGAGGAATCGAAACTCGGCAGGCTCGCCGACCACGAGGCCGAACTCCCGCGCGGGAATGATGGTCTCGGTCCCTTCCTCCATCCCGAACGGGACCACGCACAACGCCTTGAGCGGCGCATCCAGCCCCGGGACTGCGGGCATGGCGCTCTCGATCCCGATGTAGTAGGTCCTCGGCGAGCCGCCGCGGATGCGAACCCCATCGCGCAGGCGAGCGCGACCATAGGCCGCCGCCCCGCGTGCGACGGCGCGGTCGAGGTCGGGTGCCTCCAGCACCCCGTCCTCGGCGATGACGGGACACCCCTGGTCGGTGAGCCAGTCGTTGAGGGTGTCGAGCACGCGGGCGCGCAACGCCGGGGCTTTCATCACCCCGCCGTTGAAGAGGACGTGCGTCGGCGCCGCCAGCCCCCCTTTCCCTCGCCGGATCGCCTCGAGGCCCGGTGCATCGGCCGCCTGGCGCATCAGGAACCGCGCGAGCTGCTTGGTCACGGCGGGGTCCGCGGCGTAGGGGAGCCCGAGTTCCTGCAAGCCGACCCGACGCTGACGTGCCGGCTCCGCATCGGCGGGCACGCGCGGGAAAAAGCCCTCGACGATCACGCGTTCGAGATCCTCGCGCAACACATCGCCGGTGATCGTGCCGCCCACGAGCTTCGATCCGCGGCCCAAGAGCGTCACCGGCTGAAGGTCGAGTGCGGGATCTTCAAACAAGTGCTCCTTGGCGGCGCGGCATTGCAGCCAGAGCGCCTGCAGCTGCATCGGGTCGACGCGATGGCCCGCCTTCTCGAGGCGCTGCTGCGCGAGGCGGGCGAGCGCGAGATCCATGTTGTCGCCGCCGAGCAGGATGTGGTCACCGACGGCGACACGGGTGAGCGCGAGCGCGCCCTCGACCTCCGAGACTGCGATGAGACTGAAGTCCGTCGTGCCGCCGCCGACGTCGCAGACGAGCACGAGGTCGCCGATGCGCACGCGATCGCGCCAGCGGTCACCGAGGTGATCGAGCCACGCGTAGAAAGCGGCCTGGGGTTCCTCGAGCAGACGGACGGCGGGAAGGCCCGCCTCCGCGGCAGCACGGAGCGTCAGCTCTCGCGCCGCCTCGTCGAACGAGGCTGGAACCGTCACCAGCACGTCCTGCTCGCTCAAGCGGACCTGGCCACCGTGCCGATGTTCCCACGCACGCGCGAGGTGCTCGAGGTATCTCGCCGACGCATCGAGCGGCGACACCCGGGGCGTGTCTTCGCCGCTTCCCCAAGGCAGTATGGGACCCGTCCGATCGACGCCGCTGTGGCACAGCCAGGACTTCGCCGAGGCCACGAGCCGACCCGGGCGTTCCGCACCGCGTCGGCGCGCGAGCTCGCCCACGACCGCGTCGGGCGCCTCTTGCCACGGTAACCGCGTGCTGCCGGGCGGGAAGTCCTTCGCGTCCGGCAGGTACAGGAAGGAAGGGAGAAGCGTCCCCTCGGCCACTTCGCCCGGGTTCACGAGCTGCGAGATCGTGTCGAGCTCGATGGGCGCCGACTCCGCGGCGAGATCGATGCTCGCAATTGCGCAGTTGGTCGTACCCAGGTCGATCCCGACGACATAGCGGGCGGCGCTCATGTCAGGCCACCTCTATCTCGGCGGGTGCGACAATCCGCCGGTCGTTCTCGCGCGGCAACGGGGGAAGCGCGAGGCGCGTCACCTGCCAGCCCCGGTGCTGCACGACGCCCTGTTGCGCGGAGCCTGTCGACACCGCGCCTATCAGCTTTATGCGCGCAGGGTCGTTCGCTGCGTCGACGCCTACCCGATCGCCTTCCGCCTCCGGCACAATCGGCTCGAAACTCAGGTAGCGCGCCAATGCGGCCCGGCAGTGAGTTTGCACGTCGCGCGCCGCGGCTCCGACCTGGGCATCGTCGTAGGGGGCGATGTCTTCCTGGAAGAAGTCGATTAACCGGCCGTCCCGCTGTAGGATCGCGAGCAGTTGCACCGCACGGTCGCCCTCGTCCGTCGGAGGTGCCGCTGGCGGAGGCGGCACGGACGCGGGCCGCAAAGACTCGAGAATGTCGTCCGGCATGCTGCCGGAAAAGAGCAAAGCGAAGAAACTCCGGAAAGCAAAACTGACGCGGGCACCAAAGCCCATGATTCCCACTCCTTTTTCCTGCGCGATCCGACGTAAGGAACGCCGATCGGCCATGGACAAAAACTCACATCCTATAAGCTCTTGGCCGCGGGGGGCAACCGCGCCGTTTCGCCGCGTCGGCGCGGGCACTGCATCCGCTTCCGCCCGCCGCAGGCGTTTTCGCGGCGAGTGCTCAACCGCTCGGCTCCACGCGGCGCACGAAAGCGCAGCCTTCGCGAGCGCATTGTCGGTCGCGCACTGCAGGGCGACGCCATGCTCGGGCCCGACTTCCTCGCTTTGAGTACCCGACCGGAGCCCTCGATGCCCGTCTTCGCACGCCTGGTTGCGACCGGCTGCCACCTGCCAGAGATCGAAGTCAGCAACGCCGCGCTGCAGGAACGCTTCGGCGCAAAGTTCCCGGAGTTCGTCGCGAAAATGGAGGCGGCGACGGGGATCCGAAGGCGGTGGTACGCACCGGAGACGGCAGCGACTTCCGATGTCGCATTGCCGGCCGCGCGCCAGGCGCTCGAGCGCGCCGGCGTCGCGCCCGCCGACGTGGACCTGATCATCGTCGGCACCGACTCGCCCGACTATATCTCACCTGCGACTTCGGTGGTGCTGCAGAAGAAACTCGGGGCCATGAACGCCGGGACGTTCGACGTCGGCTGCGCGTGCGCCTCGTTTCCTGCCGGCGTTGCCGCCGGCGCGGGGATCATCGCGACCAATCCGGCGATCAGGAACGTCCTCGTGGTCGGCGCCTACATGATGCACAAGCTCGCGGATCCCGACGATCCCATGGTGTTCTTCTACGGCGATGGCGCCGGCGCAGCACTGCTGCAGCCGGGCGCCGAGCCGGGTTTCGTCGGCGCCGCCTTCGGCGCGGACGGCACGTACTACCGCCACTGGGGCATCTACTCCGGCGGAACTGCCGAGCCTGCAACCGAGGAGTCCGTGAAAGCCGGCCGCGCACGCGTCCGGATGCTGCAGCGCTATCCGCCCGAAATCAACGACGAAGGCTGGCCGCGGCTGGTGCGCAAACTCGCGGCCTCCCACCGCTTCGCGGTCTCCGACATCGACTTCATCATCTTCACCCAGGTGCGCAAGGGGAGCATAGAGCTGGTGATGCGCGAACTCGGCCTCGCGCTCGAGCGCACGCACATGGTGATGGAGGAGTGGGGTTACACCGGCTCGGCCTGCATCCCGATGGCGCTCGACGACGCGTTCCAGAGGAAGCGGATCGCACCGGGGAGCCTCGTGGTGCTTCTCGGGTCGGGGGTCGGCTTCAACCAGGCCGCTGTCGCGCTTCGCGTCTGAAGGAAAGGGCGAGAGCGCCGCTCGGTCGCCCGAGAACGATCGTCGTGTGTTTGCGGCCGCAGGGGGCGGCGCGGTGACCGAAGCGCACGAGCCCCGCTTATGGCTTGACATAGCCGCCCGCGTGTTCCCAGCCCTGCATCATTTCCGCGCACTCCGTACTTCGTCACGCGGTCTTCAAAGACGCGGATCCGCGTCGCGAGGCCAGTGCCTAGCAATGCCGATGGCATAGAGAGAACTGGCAAAGAGTTTGCTGCTTTCGGAGCGAGCTTCCAAGAAACGGAGAGAACTCGTGGACCTCATCAAGAACATGCTCGGAATCTTCGCCCGTCATGCCGACCGCTCGACACTGCTGGACGTTTTGCAACAGACGTCGCCCGAGGAACTGGATGCTGCGGTTATGCGGCTCAAGAAGAAGGCGCAGGGCGACGATCTCCGCGAGGCTTACATGCAACTCCTCGGTGTCGCGCCGCTCGAGCATTTCGGCGTGCTCAAGCAGGTCTACATGAAGCACTTCACCCATTAGCGATGGCCGCGACGGAGAGTCCGACCCTCCGTGACAAGCGAACCTGATCGTCGGTACCCGCGCAGGATGGGCCTTAGGCCTTCGACAAGACGGTGGTGCCGGCGCGTGGCGCAGCACGAGGGCGAGAAGCTCGTCTCACGCTCGCAGGCCAAGCGCGTGGCGCATCGCTTCGAGCGCTTCACGCAGGGGGCGCTCGACTTCGACGGAGTTGCGGACATCGGACAGGCGTTCGCGGATGAGCTTTTCCGCGTGTTCGTCGCCACAAACCCGGACGTGAGGCTGACGCCGATTAACGCCTCGGACGCGGTGGCAAACATGGGCCTTGTCCCGATTGCCCCGCTAACCCGGCCCGCAAGGACACTGCACGGAAAAATTTCCTGTCGGCTTGCGTCGCCCTCCGTGCAATACGTCTCGTGAGACGGATCGATCTGCGGGACGGGCGAAGAACTGCACCAACGATCTGCGCCGCTCACGCGCCGCATCCGCCCGACGGAAGTTTTCCGCAGACGCGGCAATCGTTTCTCGGCATGATCGGCACCGTTCCATGCGCTGAGAATTCAAGTCTGTGGAAACGATCGACATCCTCGGTTACGGAATTCCGGCTGCTTATCATTCGCGGGTCACCGAGGAGATGCGCCGCCGGTCGAGCGAGGGTGACACCCTCGCGGCACGAAGGCTGCGGCGAGACCACGCTCGCTTCTACGCCTGGCTCGATGACATATCGCTGCAGTACGCCGGGCACCCGGACCTGAAGCGCGACGACCTCGTTGTCCTGTGGCGCTGGCAGACGCGCGCGAAGCTCGCCGTCGTTAAGTAGTCCCCTTCAGCGCCCGCAGTCGCGGGCGATCACCGGCGACCCACCGCTAGCGCGACGGCAAGGGCCTGCGCCTCGATAGCGCAGGCGCCGCGACCACGAGGGGGCGGTCCATCAGGACTTGCGACCTTTGCTCGCCGCTTGCGCACCGAGTTGCTCAAGTCGCACCCGCGCCTCCTTCTTGCCGATGCTGCGCAGCGCTGCAAGCGCTGCGAGTTGCGGTCCGCGGGGGTGGGCCACACCCCGCTCCCAGTTGTAGATCGACTGGGCACTGACGCCCACGAGCTTCCCGTATTCGCCGGCCGAGAGGTCGAGACGACCGCGCTGCGAACGAAGTCCCTTGGCAACGAACCGCATGCGCTTCGTGTTTGCATCTGCGGCTGCAGCGGGCCGATTGCCCCCGACCCTACGCGAGAGAAGAGAGATTTGGCGTTCGAGCCTCGCCACCTGGCGTCTAAGCGCGGCGATGTGTCGCCTATGCTGCGTGGAGGCCTTTTTCGTCACCTCGACCTGTCTGCGAACCTCCTTCCGGGAAAGCCTGGATATTTCTTCTCTGAGCAGTGCTGCGATGTTCGGCATGCCAGTCCTTCTATAATTGTTGATTTCGTCCCCGGCGCCCCGAAGGAGGCGTGTCCGTTCGGCAACGGGATGCACGCCGCCGACGGCCACCGACGGGCCTGCGCGAGATTGTCGCTCGCCTCGGCCAGTGTCTCAAGGGGAAATGTCGGACCCACGCCAATCGATCTTGACCAACCGCCGGGCCCAACCGCGCTCCATTGTGTGCGCCGTCTCGCATGGGCCACGCAGCAGGCGCGGCTAAAGCACCGACTCTCCCGCACCCGATTCTCGCGCTTGGCTCCCTTGTCGCCGCGTTCGCAGTAGTGTCAGCGCTTCGTACAACTCGCCGCGAAAACGACCGGCGCGCCGTCGCGAAACATCATGAGCGTCCCCGGCTCGATTACCGTCCACGCCTCGTTGTCGGTGAGCGGCAGCGTAGCGATCACGGCGACGCGATCCTTCGGCGTCGTCCGGTGGCTGAAGTCCACTTCGTAGTCCTCGTCCACGAGGTGCGCGCGCGAGAACGGCGCCTGCCGTACGAGGTAGGCGAGCTTGGTCGCGCAATGCGCAAACAGGACCTCGCCGTTCGAGAGCAGGAAGTTTAAGTCCCCGTGGGCGCGGAGCTCGACCACCGCTTCGAGGAGCGCGTCGTGGAGCACACGGTCGTCATTGCAGCCCAAGGGGAATCGCTGCCGCAGGCGCTCGAGCAGATCGCAGAACCCATACTCGCTGTCGGTCCCGCCGACCGGCGTGTAGCGGCGGCAGTCGCCCGCGTCGAACCTCGGCGGGTAGTTCTTGAGCGTGCCGTTGTGTGCGAACGTCCAGTACTTTCCCCACATCTCGCGCATGAAGGGATGGGTGTTTTCCAGCGCGACGCGGCCCACGGTCGCCTTACGGATGTGCGCGATGACGTTGAGCGAGTGGATCGGATAGGTACGCACCAGCTCGGCGATCGGCGATTCGGCGGCGGGCTTAGTGTCGATAAACAGGCGGCAGCCTGCGCCCTCGTAGAATGCGATGCCCCACCCGTCGGCGTGCTTGTCGGTGCGCCCGCCGCGGTGATGGAAGCCAGTGAACGAGAACACGATGTCCGTGGGGACATTGCAGTTCATGCCGAGGAGCTGGCACATGGGGCGCGGCAAGGATCGTGGGGCGACGCTATTGTCGCTCGCTTGCACGCCTAGGCGGCAAGAAAAACGGCCCCGCCGCGGGGAGGGCGGGACCGGCGCGCTGGGATCGGGTAGGCGCCGAGCAAAACACCCCGCCCCGTGACCTGGTCATCGCCTCCAAGTAAGACGCGGCGACAGTTCCGTCCCGCGGCGGAGGGTGAGGCGGCGGGGTGGGCGCTCGCCGGTTACGTGATCGTCACGTCCTTCGAGAGGCGGACATCCTGAATGCCATTCAGGAGTTCGATGCCCTCCACAGAGTGGACGGGTACTGGCACGAAGGCCAGAAGTGAAACTCGCATCCGCCAAAGGGGCACGTGGCGTCGGGCTGCGTGCCCTCTGGCTTCGTCCGTTACATGCGAAAAGGCGCGGCTCAGTGGGCCATGGCGGCAACGCCGCTGCCCTTGCCTTTCTGTTTCTTCCAAGCCGCGTCGGGCTTGGCGCTTTCACCGTACTTGCCGGCTGCGTAGTCGGCGGCCATCTGGGCCAGCGACACGATCGGCACCCCGGCGGCGTGGCCGGCCTGGCCGAACTGCTTCATGCGCTCCTCGCAGATCTTCTGCATCGCGCTGCGCGCCGGCTTGAGGTAGTCGCGCGGGTCAAACTTGTCCGGGGTCTCGGCGAAGACCTTGCGGATGGCGGCGGTGATCGCCAGGCGGTTGTCGGTGTCGACGTTGATCTTGCGCACGCCCGAGCGGATGCCGCGCTGGATCTCCTCGACCGGCACGCCGTAGGTCTCCTTCATCTTGCCGCCGTACTTGTTGATCTGGTCGATCAGGTTCTTGGGCACCGACGACGAGCCGTGCATGACCAGGTGGCAGTTGGGGATCTTGGTGTGGATCTCCTCGATGCGCTTGATGGCGAGGACGTCGCCGGTCGGCTTCTTGGAGAACTTGTAGGCGCCGTGGCTGGTGCCCATGGCGACGGCGAGGGCGTCGATGCCGGTGCGCTTGACGAAGTCGACCGCCTGGTCGGGGTCGGTGAGGAGCTGGTCCATGGTCAGCTTGCCCTCGGCACCGTGCCCGTCCTCCTTCTCGCCCGTGCCGTGCTCGAGCGAGCCGAGGCAGCCGAGCTCGCCCTCGACCGAGACGCCCATGCTGTGGGCGAGGTTAACCACCTCGCGGGTGACCGCGACGTTGTACTCGTAGCTGGCCGGGGTCTTGCCGTCGTCTTCCAGCGAGCCGTCCATCATCACCGAGGTGAAGCCCATGCGCATGGCGCTGACGCAGGTGTCGGGGGCGTTGCCGTGATCCTGGTGCATAACCACCGGGATCTCGGGGTAGAGCTCGACGGCAGCCTGCATGAGATTGCGCAGGAAGAGATCGTTGGTGAAGGCGCGGGCGCCGCGGCTGGCCTGGACGATGACCGGGCTCTTGGTGGCGCGGGCGGCCTCCATGATCGCCTGGATCTGCTCCATGTCGTTGACGTTGAGCGCGCAGACGCCGTAGTTGTTGGCGGCGGCGTGGTCGAGAAGGGGACGCAGAGGAATAAGGGCCATGTCGATTTCCAAAGAAGTTGGTTCGGGATGAGGTTGAAGTCTAGCTCAGTAGTGTCCAACAGCTTCGAGTCCAGGCTTGCGGCCGGTGCTCGCGCGGCGTACGTGACGTTGAGGTTGTTCGGTGAAAGCGCACACGCTGATTCAGGTTTGCACGTCGCGACCCTCCCTCCTTTCCTGTGCGGCGACAATAAGCTGCACCACGTCAAGGTCGTGGATCTGCTGATCACCGTCAAGCCGCACGTACCCCGAGCATCGTCGGCATCACGGGCGCTGCATGCGGTCGTGCACGGTTCTGCGTCACCGCCGGAGCTCTCGCCGACGGTGGGTCGATCCAACCCCGTATCTTGGGCGAGCCCGGGCCGATCGGCAACTCCGCACATCAAAGGAAGGCCGCGGAGGGCGCACCATAATGGTGTTGTCGGGATTGTCCGACGGTCGGGAAGGCAGATCCGGCGCGGATTTCGTGAGGCCATCCACCCTCGTGAACGACGGCCCGCCCACGCCTCGCCGGCAGCAGGACCGCTGCAATGCGCTCGCGAAAAACGCGCGCGCGCGCTTCGCGGCCGTCGCGTCCTCGTACCCGTGCGCGCGCTGCGCTATCCGCGGCCATGCCATGCGCGGGCCCGCTTTCGCGGCGCCGGGCGATCGTCCGCGCTAACGCGTCTCGCGCTCGATTTGCGCTTCCGCCTCGAGCCAGTCCTC
>Ga0209253_10003597_pt1 | contig 13608 bp, 4 predicted proteins | sample FrelakmetBRP12BR_FD_187145 | JGI IMG/M metagenome (GOLD analysis project Ga0209253, IMG submission 187145) | Freshwater lake sediment microbial communities from the University of Notre Dame, USA, for methane emissions studies - BRP12 BR (SPAdes)... | ecosystem: Environmental > Aquatic >...
GCCCCGCTGTTGACGCACGGGGATCGTCCGGAAGTGTGCATCGACGTATGGAAGAAGCTCGTCCAGCACGTATGAAAACTCCGCGGACGCAGGGGGGGCCCCGAGGCCCGGCATGACCATGATCATCTTGCCGATCTTCTTCTGCGCGTAGAGGGTGTCCACCACTGTTTTGATATTTCCCCGGCGGCTGTCGTCCTCTCGCGGATCGGCCCATTCGTTCTCATGCCCCCTGAAGAGATACACAGCCGGATACCGTGCGGTCTCTCCGTCGTATCCTTCGGGAAGGAGGATGTTGAACGATCGCGGACCTCCCAGAATCAGACTGGTGTGGGTGTGGAGCTCTATCCGGCTTTCCTGTGAAAAGGCAGCGACCGGAAGGAGGACCAGGAACGTGAAGAGTGAGCGGCGGAGGCGATGGATACACATAACCGGTTCCTTCTTCAATCCGGGCGCACGTTGCAGCCCGCTGGATGCCCCGCATGCAGTTATTGACGGGTGGTAGAGAGCGGTACTGCCACAATATCATACCGGAATCATCTATTGTCAAGAGTCTCCGCTTCCTGATGGATCCGGTTCGCGTTGTTGTATCGGCGCCGTTCCGGACGGGACCGCGACGGCCGAGGCCGGCCGGTTCTGCAGCACGTGCCGACCTCACCCGGCACCCGGAGGACAGAGACCGGAGGCATTCCACCAACAGAATGGCCCGGCAACCCTCCACAACCGGATGCCGGGCCTTCGCAAGCCTATCGCGTATGTGGGGACGCTACATCTTCGATATCCTGTGCTAATGAACGAGCAACAGCCTGCGGGTCTCGACAAACGAACCTGCCTGCAGCCGGTAGAAATACACACCCGAGGGAAGGGTGCCGCCGTCGAAGCGCACCTCATGATAGCCGGCCTCTCGTTCTCCCCGGGCAAGAAGATCAACCTGCTGACCGAGCGCGTTATAGACATTCAGCTCGACAACTGATTTGTGCGGCAGGCCGTAGCGGATTGTCGTGCTCGGGTTGAACGGATTGGGGTAATTCTGGCTCAACATGAATCCCGGCATCGCGTCGTCACGCACATCCGTGAGCGTGGCAAGAGTGGCCGTTTCGCTTACGAACACGGCCCCCAAAGAGTCGATACCCCTCAGCCGGTAGAACCTCTGCCCCGCATTTGTCCGGTCAACAAAGGAATACCGATGAGGCAGACATGTCGTGCCGTTTCCCGGTGTGACACTCCCGGGAACCGACTGAAACCCACCTATGTCCGAATTCGAACGTTCAACTTCAAATGAAACGGTACGGTACTCGGCAAGAGTTTTCCAGAACATCGACACACCTCCGCCTGAGGAAGGGGTGACGCCCAGAGAGTCGATAACCGCAGGGAGGGGAGGGGCCAGGGTGAAACCGATGGTATCCCCCCGTGCACCGACCGCGACAATATTCAATCCACCCGGCGCACCGTTGGAGAGCGCACTCCAGGGATTCGTCCGGTCGTGAATCGTATCGCGGCCGGTTTCCTGGCAGAAAGCTGCGTTGTTGAGCGTGCCGTTGGCGGACGGCGTCCCGCCCGGTCGATACACATAGAGTTCGTCCGGAGGACCGTTCGCATTTCCGGATCCGCTCCTTGCCCCGTTCACTCTGTAGACCACGAGTCCTTCTCCCGGAATCTTTGCCTCGAACGATGTCGCCTTCTTTCGATACTCAATGACGAAGTACTCCGTTGCCGAATAGGGAGATGGGATTTTGTAGCAGTTGTCAAGAGGGTACGACAACGGACGGAGCGTATACCTGCCGGGCGCAGTGATCGTGGGCATCGCGCTGATCCACTTCGTATACCGGAACTTCATGTACGCGCTCATGTGCTGGGGGGGATTGCTGTTCGATGCCATAACATCCCACGAACCCACGGGAGTGATCCCGTTCGAGGCATAATGATAGAGATCCGGATACCCGAGCGTATGCCCCATCTCGTGCGCCAGAACCCCGACATTCGATGGAAGGAGGCTTGCTTGAAGTTGCAGATTGTATCCCCATACCCTCTTCCCGTTGATTGCCGCAGTCTGGGAATACAACGACCATTGGTGCGGCCAGAGAAGCGAGGACCATCCTGTCGTCCCACCACTAACAATGAAACAGACATTGTCGATTCGCCCGTCGCTATCGCCGTCGATAAGCAGCCCCGGTGGAATCTGTCCGGCAACACCCTCCACGGCTGCCTTCAGAAGGAGATGCTCCCGGTCCCTTCTCTCCGTTCCGTCGTCTCCCCCATTGTACCCGATCGGGTTAGTCGTGGCGTTGTATGGCTGAAAATAACCACGTGGGTGAGAATCTTGAAACGAGATCACCGTGCTTCCGGGAGGCTGGGGATACAACGTCGTTGAGATCGTTAACTTGTTGTAGGAAGCTTCCTTGTAGAAATTGACCAGAGAATTTGCACCTGTAGCGGAATTGTTGAACATCGCCGAATACTGAGACACCTGGTCGGTAAATTCTACTTCATCAGAGAATCTAATGAAAATGACCAGATTGTTTATCGTCCCTGCTGTCGGTGCAAGCGAGGCCTGCCCCGGCGTGGAGGCCAGAAGGCTGTTTCTCAGTCCACGTATCACCTCGGGTGGATCCAGCAACCCCTTTTCCAGACCTGATGCGGCGGGATTCGCCCGACCTGCTACGAAAGCCGAAGCAAAAAGACGCCCCTTGGCTCGAAGGGCGTATACGTAAAACCCTGATGATGGATCTTGCACAATTGTGTAACCTTCGCCATCGTGCAGCCAATTGTAGTACTCATCACCACTTGCGAAGCACTCCAGTATCACGCCGTCAGGCTGGAGCATTCTTAACGGAACATTTTCCATCGGCGCGGACCAAACAGACACCACCGGTGCCAGGAAAATGAGTGCACATTGTATCCAGACGAACTGCCTCTTTGCGGGAAGCATGGCCGCCTTCGGTATTGTTCTCAATACCAAAGATTGCGCAACTTCCGTACCAAGATCTTTGTCCGGTTCATCCAGTACAGATCACACGAAAGCAGCGGTCAAAGAACGGCAGCGGAGAGAGGCACACAGAAACAGAGGCTTTGGGCCGGCGGGGGGAGATCCCAGGAGGATGTCAGGATCCTGTTCTGCACCCCCAAAAAGGGCTCATTCCGAACCAATGCCAGTCGACTACTACGGCCTATAGCCATCCGAGAGGGTTTTCATGAAAGCAACGAGAGCGGCTTCTTCCTCCGGCGTCAGCTTCAAATCTCCCAGTTCTTCCTTGTTGATGTTCTCCGTGACTTCCGGAGGCAGCCAGCAGTTGACACCCGGCGTGGGATTCGTCACCGCGTGGGCTGCGGGCAGAACGTCCCGCGTATTGTAGAAATGAACAATCGCATCGAGACTTTTGAAGTACCCATTGTGCCCGAATGCCTTCACAAATGACGCCCTTGGCCGGAGATCGACATTGCGCAATGTCGGCACGCGATGCTTCCCCAGATTCTTCTTCGCATACATGGCATACTGAGGCAGATCTTTCAAGAATCCTCCCAGGCCGGTATCGACCCACTCCTTGCCTTCGGGATTCAGTTCCGCGGGCATGGTGTACCAGGGGTTGTCCGGATTCTTTGGAAAGCCCAGGTTGTCAAAGGTGAAATCTGTAAACAACGGTGGTTCTCCGTTTGGCCCGGGACGGCTCGTATGGCAATTGCTGCATCTGCCTTTGCCTTCAAAAAGCTCCAACCCCCGTTTCTCCTCCACCGTCAATGCAGCTTTTTCTTTGAGGTACAGGTCGTACTTGGATGAAAACTGGTTGACCATCGGCGAGTGTTCGAACGCTGCGATAGCGATCGCGACGATTCCATATGCAAACTCTGCATTCGACGTACACACGTCCTCGATATCCCAGATCCGTTTCGCGGTTCGTTTGAACTCCGCCGCGTACGCTGAGGTACAGATCTTTTCCACGACAGCTTTTGCGCTGGCATTGTTCTGCTCAACCGGATTGAGGAACGGCCCCTGGGCCTGGTCTGCCGCAGGGTTGCCGAGCTTCCAGCCTGTAGCCCGGCCGTCCCAGAAATCTCCTCCGACAAAAACGACTTCTTCTCCCTTCCGCACTGCATGGAATACCGGCGTGAGTGTGGCATAGGCCGACGCATTCGGCTTGCGGTTTCCGAACCGTGTGTGAACAGCACCGGTGTACACCGATCCCGACTTGTTCAGCTCCTCATCCGGTCCGGTCCACCCCACTTCCGGACTGTGGCAAACTGCACATGCCTGACCCGGAGGTGTGGAGAGATTCTTGTCGAAGAAGATCTTCTGGCCGAGAGTCTGGAGATCTTTGTCGAGCAGGAGACCGGACAGATCCACGGATGTGACCGGATCGGACGACGGCGGGTGTTGCTGACACGCGACCCAGAACAGTGCAAGGACAAAAAAGGACCCGCACCGGAGGAGAAGAGAGGAATACTGTTTCATGGTGCCCTCCACTTTTGGATTTGAAGAAATTTAGACGTCGAACAGCAGACTCAGGAGATGTTCCCTCTGGCAGAAATCCGGGATGATCAGATCAGCACCCGCTTCGATGAGCCTCCTTCGTTTGGAGAGCACAATGCCATACCGGCGAATCTCGTTGCTGGCCACACCGATGGTGTACCCCCCCTTCTTGTGGGTTTCCCGGATTTCCACCGGCCCGTCTCCGATCGTGAGAATCTCCCCCGGTCCCCGGTCGCCGATATCTCCGAGAATTCTCTCGAGCACCATCCGTTTGGCCTCTTTTGTGGAATCCCCGACGGCCCCGTATATGCGGTTCTCAAACAGGGAACGGTATCCCAGGATGTCGCTTTCCCGTTCAACATCCTCCTGATCCGTACCGCTGGCGAGATACAGCCGCACTCCTCTCCGGTGCAGGGCAATCAGGAAGTCAACCGCTCCTTTGATCGTGAAATCCATGACGTCGAGTTCGCCCTTCTTCAGCTTCGTCACACGTTCGTTCACCATTCCCAGCAGTTGTTCGTTGTACATCGCTTTGTACCCGAACTCGTCGAGAATCTCCTCTTCAGGAACAGAGCGGAATTGACGGACCAGGCTCACGAGCCCCTTCATCTGTATCAGGGTCTGGATGCCCGTGGTATTGTCGATGTACTCCCGCACGGTCGTTCTGACGTGGTCGTACAGTGCTTCATCCGCCTCCGGGAGGGTTTTCCCCAGTATGGCCCTGATCATCATCGGTTCCATGATTTCTTCCCAGCCCTGTCTCAGCGTGGAAAGCGTGCCGTCATGATCGAAGATCGCATGGGTGAAGCCGCGGCGGTCGGGAAGGGTGCTCACGATTTCAATATCTGTTTCAACGTGGAACACGGCCTTGTGCGACTGCCGCGCGACGTCCGGCCGGTAGCGGAAATCAGGATCCGTTCCCAGGTTCATGATTTCCTGCGGCGATGCGGTACCGGTTTGCATCAGCTTTTGCACAGTCACACCTGCAACGAGACTTCCCAATTCTGCCGCCGTGTACGCCCCGGCTCCTGCAGCAAGCGCCGCCGCAATTCCGGCCAGCATGCTGTCTCCCGCCCCTACAGGGTCCACGGGGGCAAGGATCAGGAGTCCGGGAATCTCATGGAAGCCCTCCCGGTCAAAGACGGCACAGCCCCGTTCACCGCGGGTCAGGAACACGGTTTTTCCCCATCGCCTGTACAGACCCCCGCAGAGCTCCTCGATTTCCCGTGCATCCATCAGATCGGGCGCTGTTCGCTCCGATTCGAACAACCGCATCCCTTCTTTCAGATTCAGCTTGCGCATCGTACCCGCATACTCGTCGATATAGTGGCGCGAATCGGAGATACACATCGTGGCGGGATGCTGGAGGATCAGCGCGCGGAGACTCTCCCGGAATTCCCTCGCATGAACGCCGCGCGCGATCTGTTGATTGATGATGACAATGTCCAGGCCGGTCAGAGCCGCGGAGAGCTTCTCGATGAGGCCCCGGCTCACAAGCGGGTGAAGCTGATTGAAATTCCCGAAATCCAGACGATGCTGCTCGTGTTCGTGTTCGATGGGTTTCATGTACACGTGGGTATCCCACTGTTCACCCTGGATCAACAGCCCGTCTGTGTCGATGCCGGCGGAGAGACAGAGATTGCGCATCTCCTCACCAAAGGGATCTCGCCCGACCACACCGAACACGGCAACATCCTCCACTCCCATCGCCTTCAGATTCTTGGCAACGTTGCCCGCGCCTCCGAGCATGTACCGCTGAGAGCGGACCGGACGGGTCGCAAGCCCGGTTTCCAGAGAAACTTCGGAAGCGGAGGGTTCCAACAACACATACGCGTCCAGACAAAAATCACCCACGATTCCGATGCGGGAACTGCGGATGTGCTCAAGAAGACTCCTTAGTTCGTCTCGGTTCATACGGGTGTACCGTCCTCGGTGTCCATATGCGTTCGGCAAAAGTGCGTGAAATCGTCCTGGCGGACAATATAGAGAAATCGTATTCGTCGTTCAACCAAGCGTCGTTCAACCGGAGGCCTGCACTTGCTTTCTCCGGGTCAGATCAGTATACTCCTGAACCTGCATGCGGATCCGCCCCCTCTTCGTTCTCCCCGGAATGGTGGTATCAGGAGAGACCAGGGCGCCGTCCGCATCAACAAAAAACCTCCCTACCGGAGCACGACGTACCCCGGTCGGGCACTGTGGATAGGGCGCGCATGGGACCTACAAAGAACTGTCTCGCCAAGCTGGATAGAATCAACAAGACCCTTCGCCACGAAGAAGCCGATCGTGTCCCGATCAGCGACTTTTTCTGGGGGAGTTTTCTCGACCGCTGGCGCCGTGATCTGGGCCTGGCAAAAGATGCAGACATCTACAGGTATTACGATCTGGACTGGATCGTGACGGTTCCCAACATGGATCCCCACATCAAACAGTTCGAGATCCTCGAGGAAACAACCGATCGCATCCTCGTCCGCACCGGTTTTGAAGCGGTCATCAAGAAGCAGTTTGCCGACCCGATGCCGGCCTTCCTGAAGTTCGAGACCGATACCATTGAAAAGACCGGGGCTTTCCAGTTTGACGATCCGTGGGACGCCCGGCGCTATTTCAACGCCGGTGACAACCAGATCGCAGGGGTCGGAGACGGATTTGCCCGCAACACGCCGGCCTGGGTGGATACGGTGAAAGAGCTTTCTTCCGATTTTCCTGTGTACGGCAGTATCTGCGAAGGGCATGAAATGCTCTGGCGCATCGTCGGTTCAGAAAACGTGATGCTCTGGATCGGACTCTATCCCGACGAACTCGGCCGGTTCATTGAACGCATAGGTGAATTCGTTCTCGGATGCACAAAAGCGCAAATCAAGGCGGCGGACGGGAACCTGGCGGGAATGGTCGTCTGGGGGGATGTGGCGTACACGCGGGACGTCTTTTTCTCGCCCGTCTACTGGCGCAAATACTTCAAACCGATCGTCAAAGCGATCGTCGATGAATGCCACTCGCACGGACTCCCGGTTATCTATCACGGCTGCGGGAATGTCAACAGGATTTTCGGCGATTTTGTGGAAATCGGTGTGGACGCCTACAACCCGCTCGAGGCAAAAGCGGGACTTGACGTTATCGATCTGCGCCGTCGCTTCGGGCACCAGATTGGATTCTGCGGCAACCTGGATGTTGTCACCTGGGCACATGGAACGCAGGAAGACATCAAGAGCATGGTGCTTCGCAAGCTGAACGCCGCGAAGGGCGGTGGATATATCGTGCAGTCGGATCATTCCGTCCCGGGGAACATCTCGGGACAGTCGTACGAGTATGTCGTGAATCTCGTGCGGGAGTACGGCAGATATCCCCTGCAACTGGGCGAGTACGACATCCCCGATCTTCACTGACACTCATTTCATCAAGAGCATCTTGCCGATCAGATATTGACCACCATCTGTGGTCAATCGCACCAGATACATGCCGGAGGAAACCGATCGACCCCGGTCATTCGTCCCGTCCCAGGTAATCCACTGCCGGCCCGCCTCAAGAGGTCCCGCGTAGAGCATCTTCACTTCCTCGCCGAGAATGGTATAGACCTTCAGCGTCACCATCGAGTTCCTGGGAAGAAGGAGTGGAATAGTAGTGGAGGAGTTGAACGGGTTGGGAAAATTGCTCCCCAGGGCAAATTCCTTCGGCAGTAGGTCTTCCAGGACATTGCGCATTGCCTCCTGGATACCCACAACGATCCGGAAGCGGGAAACCGGAAGGCCCGGAACAAACCGGTACACCGGATCCGCACGGAGGTCCACGGATCGGCCGTGGTCATCGTCGATCAGGACAACCTGGTAGCGTGAAGGCACATCCGGGACTCCGGAGAACGAGAGCTGGGCCGGTTCCCGAACCGGAGCCCGGACCTTCATCGTCCAGGTTTCCAACGAGTCGACCGGTGGGCGAACGTCAGTCGCAAAGTCGCAGCCATGTGCATCCCACCCGGGGCGGTCAAAGAACACATGCGGTTCTTCTCCAACTCCGCGCGGCATTCGCAGATCGAGCGGATCTCTTTCCCGCTGTGCCACTGCAGAAAGACCGATACTTGTCGCCCGGTCGGTGACGTTCCCGGCTGACAGCTCGATGTCTATGCGCCAGAGCATACGGTCGTCATCCGAAGCACCTTTTGAGGCAATACCCGCATAGGGAATCCGGAGGGCAGCCCGCCTGTCTGTGTTATCGAACATGTATCCTTCATACGGCGCAAAGGTCGTGGATCTCGAAAACGCACCGCTGTATGCCCAGATGTCGGCAATGATGCCGGGTGGGTTCGCGTTCCGCACGGATGACCATGAAACCACGGAGAGGAATGGATTGGTGATCAGGTTCCACCCTGGATGGAGGGGAATCCAAACGGATTTTTCCGAATCAAGGGACAGGGTGGGAACCGAAATACTAACGTACACCGGACCTCTGTGCAAAATCCAGAAGGCACGTCCGCGTGAAAAGGAAAACGTGCTTGTTCCATCAAAAGGCACCAGATAGTCACTGGGAGCTCCATTGTCCCAGTATGCCACCCAGTCAACATCCTTGGCGCCCGATAAGAGACTGTTCACCGGCATATCGCCGGCCCCGGGAAGTCCAACGAGGCGGTACTCCCTCGAGTTGTATCCGGCATTGGAGACATAGGACGGAAACGACACGGTGTGATACAGGGCGAAGTTCTCCGGATATGCAGCAGCAGCCGTGAAGGATCTGGCGGGCGAAGGCTCACTACTCCCTACGGCGCTTCCGGCAAAAACCCGCCAGTAATAGGTGACCCCGCGCAGAAGAGAACCCACCTGCATCGCTGTGTCAGCGATGGTGGATTCATCGAAGATTGTTGGGACAAAGGTAGGGCTTGTTGAAACCTGAAGGCGATACTCAATGCCTGTTCTCAGCCACGGGCGCCATCGAAATGTCACAACGGTATCTGTACCAGATGTTGCGTCCGCCGGTGATTCCAGAATCGGATATGGCGCCTCAGGCGTGATGACAAAAAAGGCGACACTGCTCGATGTCCCGCCCCCCGGGGGGATGTTTGACACCGAGAGTTCACGCATTCCTCCGGATGCCGCCGGGGTGATACTGATGTCGGCTGTAAGTTGAGCCGCGGAATCCACAGTCATTGCGTTGACGAGGATGCCGGCCCCCATGTTCAGCCGTGAAATTCCATCAACGAGATTGTTTCCGGTCAACACCAGGGTCAGGCGCTGGAGAATTGCCCCGCTGTCCGGGGACACCGAAAGGAGAGCAGGAAGCGGATTAGCGCCGACCTCAAAGCCTCCTGCAAGGATTCCGATGCCCCCGCCGGGCGGGCCGTTCAGAACAAACACGTCTCGTTTGCCGAGCGCAGCGGCGGTGTCGACACCGATCGCCACAGATAACTCGGTCTCGGAGATAACGGTGGCGGATGTCGATATCCTGTCCCCAAAACTCACTGTCGTCACGCCCGGGAGAAATCCTTTGCCCGTGATGGAAACAACAATATTCTGCCCCCTTCCAGCGAGTGACGGCGCAATCTTCGTGAGAGAGGGTACAGGGTTGTGTACCTCGAAGGTGTCGGTCCGGCCCGTCTCGGCACCTCCGGTCCGGATTGCCCGGAGTACGACCCGTCCTGCATGTTGCATCGCGAGGGAATGCGAGTCCAGAACACCCGTGACAAAGGGAATCGTCAGGCGTCCTTCCGGAGAAACAACGCCGTTGGATGAGATGTCGGCCGTTCCCTTGAACTGCGTTGCGGTGTTTCCAAAGCGGTCGTTCGAAATAATGCGGATCGTGAAGGGTATCCGCACGACCTGGGTCCCGATTCTTCCGCCGCCGGCTGCCTCAATAAGAAACGTATCCACAGGGCCGGGCTCGTTGGTCAACACAAAGGGAGCCGGCGTGGAAACCGCCGGAGTACGTGCCAGTACCGTAAATGTGCCCGCGGACGAATTCGCGAGCAGAGATGAGGCTGTTGCCGTGCCGCCGCTGTCGCTCCATGCACTGTCGACCAGTCCTCCTTCAAATCTCGCGCTTGCTTCCGAGGGGGGCGCCGTGAACGTGACGAGAATTCCCGACAATGGGTTGCCGGAGGCATCCGCAACGATGGCGCTCAGCCTTGTGGAAAAGACCGATCCTACCTCTGTGCTTTGCGGAGTCCCGGTTGCTGCCTTGAGAGTGCCGGCGGTGCCGGCCAAATTCGTTAGATCAAACAGAGCAGTATCAGGGATCCCGGCGGCGGTAGCGACCAGGTAATATGCGCCGGCAATGGTGTTGGCGGTGAAAGCCGGGGCTGTTGCCGTGCCGGTAGAGCCGGTAGCTACTGTGGCCGTTCGGCTGCCACCGGGGAATGTCCCGCCCGGACCCGATACCGGAGCGGCAAAGGTCACCGGAACGCCACTCACGACATTTCCCAACGAATCTGCCAGGATTGCCGCCAGCGGCACAGGAAATTGGCTGGTCACCTGCGTTTGTTGGGGAGTTCCTGAGGCCGGTCTCAACCGGGCAACCACACCGACCGTGTTGGCAAGAAAATAGTTGGCTGTTGCTGGTCCCCCCGGGAGTGACGCAACCACCGTGTAGGTGCCGGCCACCGTGTTCGCGGTGAACACGCCCGCAACGGCAACACCGCTGCTATCCGTTGTGGCGGAAGACCCACCCGGGGCGAAGGTCCCGCTTGCGCCGGACCCCGGCGCTGACCAGACGACCTGGATCCCTTTGACCGGATTTCCCGCTGCGTCCCGTACCCGTGCGCCGAATCGTGTCGGAAACACTGTTCCGGTGCGTGTGCTCTGCGGTGTCCCCGCAGATGCGCTGATTGTTGCCGCCGGTCCGGCTACGACTGTGAGGACTCCGGAGTTGGTCGCAGCAAGTGTCCCCAATGTCGCGCGGATACGGGCGCTACCGAGAAGCCTTGCAGTAAACGTCGCCGCCTTCCTGTCTGCACTCCCGACAAGGTCACCATCTGCAACTCCCCCCGTCTTGTTCTGCAGGCTCCAGCTGTCCGCCGCAACGTTGGAGACGAAATTCCCCGCGGCGTCCCGCCCGACCGCGTACACCGTCAGTGTGCTTCCCGATGGCATACTCCGGTCGCTGACGACCGTACCGGTGCCGTTGGCCGATGTTTCCACCCGGATCTGTGTGGGAGACCCGGCGACCACGACGGTGAGCGTTCCGGACGGAACTGAACTGAGACCCGCGACAACCGCGTTGATGACACCTGTTCCTGTCAATCTGGCTGTGAATCTTGCGTTCTTCTTGTCCGGACTTGACGCGAGATCTGCAGGCAGAACATTCCCGGTAATATTCGTCAGTGTCCACGCATCCGCCGGGATATTGGCCACAAAGTTGTCGAACGCATCCCGTGCTATGGCAAATATGACAATCGATGTTCCGGAGGTTACGTTCTGACCTCCCAGAGCCAGACCTGTTCCATCGGGCGCGTTCTCGACCCTTACCTTGCTCGCCGAACCCGCAGTCACCGGGAACGGCGCACTGACAACGTTTCCCGGCGTCGTGGATACCGTCGACCCCGTCGCCGTGAGCGTATAGCCATCCCCCACCTTGTCAATGGCGATATTGCTGAAGTCCGCGCGGCCCGTCGCCTGATTCACGGAAATGCTTTTCGTCCCCATCAGGACTCCCCCCGGTCCCGCGTTGTTCTGTATGGTCAACGTCACAGTCTGCGGAACTCCGCCCACAGGGTTGCCGAAGGCGTCCTGCAGAGTGACGACAGGCTGGATAACAAAGGGTATTCCGGAAATTCCCCCCCCGGGGCTGGTGGTAAATTCCAGCTTGCTCGCGGCCGCAGATGTGATGGTGAACGTATCGCTTACTGCGGATACCAGACCCGCACTCGACGCGGTAAGGCGCTTGGTTCCCGCGAGATTGACGTTCAGGTTGTTGAAGGTCGCAATTCCGGAGGCATCGGTGAGTTGAGGGATCGATCCCGTGAGCGTTCCGGTCCCGGATGTCAACGTGATGGACGTTGATATCCCCGCAGCCCGGACATTGTTGCCAAGGGCATCCTTCACCTGAACGGTTATTGCGGGGGCAATCGCTGCACCAGCCCGGGCAGCGGTAGGTTGTTGTATGAATGCAAGCAGGGCGGCCGGCCCCGCTGTGATGGTGAAGAGTGTGCTGGTGGCTGTCCCCAATCCGGGCGCCGATGCCGAAAGGCTCTTGCTTCCCGGGAGATTGATGCTGAGGTCGTTGAATGAGGCAAGACCCGAGAGGCTTGTGGAGCGCGTCGTCGTTCCGCTCAGAATACCATTGCCGGAAATAATGGAGAGGGAGATATTCACACCGACCGCCGTGACGTCGTTCCCAAGTGAGTCGCGCACCTGCACCGTCACCGGCGGCGAGATAGGCGATCCTACAACCGCGGTCGTCGGCTGCTGGACGAACACGAGCGTTTTTGCGGGGCCGGGCAGGATGGTGAACTCATTGCTCACGGCAGCCGTAAGACTCCCGCTTGTCGCCCGCAATGTTTTCGGCCCCGTCAGATTGATGCTCAGGTTATTGAACGTCGCTATGCCTGATGTCGTGCTCTTTGAAAGCGTGCCGTTCAGAATTCCCGTACCGGAACCGAGGGCCATCCTCACCGATGTTCCCGTGGTGGTAACGCTGTTGCCAAAAGCATCCCTCAACGCCACGGTCACCGCCGGAGTGATGGCCGCAACGCTTACCGTGTTTGTGGGCTGCTGCACAAACACAAGACGGGCCGCTGCAGCCGGGTTCACCAGAATATTCACCGAAGTATCCGGTCTCAGCGTTCCGCCGGTACACCTGATCGAAATGGTGTTCGCGACATTGTGCGAGAGATTCGAAAAAGTCACAATGCCGCTGTTTGCGGTGGCCGTGAGAATCCCCTGCAGCACCCCCTCTCCTGCCAACCGGGCCGCAGTTACCACCGTGCTGTTGTCGGTGGTCAGACGATTGCCTCCCGCATCTTCGACCCAGACAACAGGCTGTTGGGCAAAGGGGACGCCTGCCGTCGCGGTTGCTGAAGGTTCGGTCTGAATTCGTAAGCGCGCGGCGGGACCAAGAGCGATCGTAAAGGTGTTGCTGGTGGCAGAGGTGAAGCTCGTCGCTGACGCTCTCAGCTGCTTTGCACCGATGAGGTTGATGCTCAGGTTGTCAAATGCGGCCAGACCCTCGGC